>Ga0070717_10002031_pt1 | contig 14168 bp, 14 predicted proteins | sample LARL113metaG_FD_71366 | JGI IMG/M metagenome (GOLD analysis project Ga0070717, IMG submission 71366) | Corn, switchgrass and miscanthus rhizosphere microbial communities from Kellogg Biological Station, Michigan, USA - LAR L11-3 metaG | ecosystem: Host-associated > Plants > Roots > Rhizosphere ... | reverse complement strand
AAGTCGTCCGCACTTCCGACAACCAGCTATTCTGCTGCAAGTCCATCGACAAGCTGATTTCCGAATCGGAGACGCCCGGCCAGCGCCTGCAGAAGACTCTCGGCCCGTGGTCGCTGACGGCTTTGGGCATCGGCGCGGTGATCGGGTCTGGCATCTTCGTCCTCACCGGTACTGCCGCCGCCGGAGAATACTTCAAGGCGCCATCAATCCTGCACGCCCAGGTTCTCGACATCATCGTGAACTTCCTGCGTGGAGGCAGCACCTCGCAAATTCTCATGCACGGACGCCCGCCGGCTGGACCGTCGATCGCGATCTCATTTTTCCTGGTCGCCTTGGCCTGCAGCTTCGCCGGACTTTGCTACGCCGAACTGGCCTCGATGATTCCCATCGCCGGCAGTGCTTACACTTATTCTTACGCGACACTCGGAGAAATCTTCGCGTGGATTATCGGCTGGGATCTGATTCTTGAATACGTGGTCAGCAATGTGGTGGTGGCCATTGGCTTTGCCGCCTACTCCAAGGCGCAGCTGGAATCTTTCGGAGTGCATTTGCCCGATCGATGGTCGACGCCGGTCTGGGAAACGGGGCACTGGACGGGTTCTTACTTCAACTTTCCGGCGTTCCTCATCATCTTTATCCTCACGGTTTTGCTGGTGCGGGGTATCCGTGAATCCGCCGAGGCCAACAACATCATGGTCGCCATCAAGATCGGGGCGATTCTGACATTCCTTGTAGTGGGCGGCGCGCTGGTGAATCCGAGCAACTGGAAGCCCTTTGCTCCATCGGGTTTTGGGGGCATCGTCACCGGAGGCGCCATCGTCTTTTTCACATACATCGGTTTTGATTCGGTTTCCACGGCGGCTGAGGAATCGCGCAATCCGCAACGCGACTTGCCCATTGGCATCATTGCTTCGCTGGTCGTCTGCACGATTCTGTACGTCGGTGTTTCTATTGTGCTGCTGGGCATGATGAAGTACACGACTTTCGTCTCTGGCCCCGCGGCCGACGCTCCGGTCGCCTACGCGCTGAAGGTGCTTGGCGCCAGCCGCTGGTCGCGTTCCATCATTGTGATCGGGGCGCTCACAGGCATGATCTCGTCGCTGCTGGTTTTTCAATATGGCCAGGCACGAATCTGGTATGCCATGTCGCGCGATGGGCTTTTCCCCAGGTTCTTCGCGAAGATCCATCCTCGGTTCAAGACGCCGCACTGGTCGACTTGGATCGCGGGATTCGCGGTCGGCATCCCCGCCGGCATCTTCGCAATCAGCGACGCCGCGGACCTCTCCAACATTGGGACTCTGTTCGCCTTCGTGCTGGTCTCGCTGGGCGTCATCATCCTGCGCCGCACTCAGCCCGATCGTCCGCGGATTTTCAAAGTGCCGCTCGTGCCGTGGTTCCCGCTGATTTCGATCATCTTGTGCGGTGGCCTCATGACCGGCCTTACGGTGATCACCTGGCTGCGCTTTGTGGTGTGGCTGGGACTCGGCCTGCTGATCTACCTCTTCTACAGCCGGCACCGCAGCGAGTTTGCCAGAAAATAGGTAGGCCGATACATTTTGGAGTTTCTTCCAAATCTTTCTTCAAGAATCTACAATCAGACGGATGACCTCTGAGCCGGTGCGCCCGCCTAATGCTTTTATCCGTCAACTTCCCAAGGCGGAATTGCACCTGCATCTGGAGGGTGCGGTCGAACCGGCAACGCTGCTCGAACTTCACAGGCTCCACGGCGAATCGGCAAGCCTTGCCGAGGTGGAAGCTCTTTATGGCTTCAACGATTTCCAGAGTTTCCTGATGGCCTTCAAGGCGGTCAGCGCGCATTTGCGCGGCCCCGACGATTACGAACTCGTTACCTACCGGTTGATGCAGCGGCTAAAAGAAGAGAATGTGCTGCACGCGGAGGTATACGTTGCGGTGGGCGTTTGCCATTATCGCAAGCAGGATTTCGCCGCCATCTTCGAAGGGTTGGAGCGCGGCCGGGCTCGCGGCGCGCGCGATTTCGGCGTATCGCTGCTCTGGATTTTCGACGCCACACGCCACTTCGGAGTCGAGGAAGCACAAAGAGTATTCGAGCTCGCAGCTTGCTATCAGGATCGCCACGTCGTCGGAGTCGGCATTGGCGGCGACGAAGTCAAGGCTCCTCCCGAACTTTTCCGCAGCGTCTACGCATACGCTGCCGATCACGGCCTGCGGCTGACGGCACACGCGGGCGAAACCGGGCCGCCGGAATCTATTTGGGGAGCGCTAAACTTGCACGCCGAGCGGATTGGCCATGGCCTGACGGCTGCGCAGGACGCCGATCTGATCGACGAACTCGGCCAGCGGCAGATTCCGATTGAGCTCTGCATCACCAGCAACCTCCGGACCGGCGCGTGCAAGTCGGCCGCCGAGCATCCCACGAAAAACTATTTTGACCAGGGGCTCATGGTCACGCTCAACACCGACGATCCGGCACTGTTCGGCACCACGCTGTCGCACGAATACCAGCTTGCCCAGGAAACTTTCGGATTCAGCGATGAGCACCTGCGCGAGTTAGCACGCAACTCATTTGAGGCGTCGTTTCTGCCTGCGGAAAAGAAGCTCGAGCTGTTGAGCTTGTTTGACGCCGCCGCGGCCAGGTGATTTCCCAATGCCCATCCGTCCGGTCCTTCAACTCGGCGACCCACTCCTCCGGCAAAGAGCTACGAGGGTCGCAGATCCGACGGCCCGCAAGATCCACCATCTAGTTCAGGACCTCGCGGATACGCTCGCCCACTGGCGCTCTGCAACCGGCTATGGACGTGGCATCGCCGCACCGCAGCTCGGAGATCTGACGCGAGTCATTTTTCTAAGACTTCCGGGTGCCGAGCCGTGGCCGCTGATTAATCCGGAAATCATCGACTCCAGCGAAGAGAGAATGATTGTCTGGGACGCTTGTCTAAGCTTCCTATCGATCTTCATGCAGGTGGAGCGCCACCGCGAGGTGACTGTGCGTTATCAGACGTTGCAGGGTGAAACGCGCGAATTCGAAGCTGGCGACGAGCGCAATTTCTCCGAACTTCTGCAGCATGAAATCGATCACCTCGATGGAATCCTCGCCATCGACCGCGTCGTCGATGCGAAGACCATTTGCACTCGTGAAGAATTCGAAAAACGATACCGCGACGCGAGCCCCTACGCGGTTGCTCCAGCTACAATCAACGGGGGAAGGTCTTAGGTTTTAGGTAGGTCTTGGGCAAGATTTCAGACCTTGGACTTTGGACCTCGGACCCAACACCTGAAACTTACGACCTAACACCGCATGTTACACATCGGCATCGTCGCCTGCAGCACTGAGGGAGCCGCGCTCTGCTACCGTACGATTTCGCTCGAAGGTTCGAAGATGCTGGGCCCGTACGATCATCCCGAGGTCTCCCTTCATTCTTTGTCGCTGGCGCACTATATGAAGCACATCGAGCGCGGCGACTGGGCGGGCGTGGCCGAGCTGATGATCTCATCAGCGGAAAAGCTGGCGCGCGGGGGCGCCGATTTCCTGATCTGCCCCGATAACACGATTCACCAAGCCTTCGATCTCGTAGAACACCGTTCGCCGCGCCCCTGGCTGCACATCGGACGTGAGGTCGCTTGCGAAGCGCAACGGGGCCACTTCAAACGGCTTGCCGTGCTGGGCACGCGCTATCTAATGGAGGGTCCGGTCTATCCTGAGGCCCTGAAGGCCGCCGGCATTGAACACCGCATCCCGGGCCCGGAGCAGCGCGCGCGTATCAACCAGAACATCTTCGACGAGCTGGTCAACGGCCAGTTCCTGCCGCGATCGCTGGCCTATTACGTCGAAGTCATTCACGCGCTCAAGGACCAGGGCTGCGACGCAGTGGTGCTCGGCTGCACCGAAATACCGCTGCTGGTTACGCCCGAATCGTCGCCTCTGCCCACGCTCGACTCCACGCGCATTCTGGCCCGAGCCGCTTTGCGCAAGGCGGTTGAGTGCTAGTGGATCGCCACAGCCTCAAATTCCGCGTGCTCACCGGTTCCTATGCGATCGTGCGCCTCGCGCCCGACGCACTCGTTCCCGATTGGGCGACGACAGGAGAGTTCACTTCGGTCAGCCGCACCCCCGACGAACTTTCCATTGTGTGTCCCACTGACCACCTTCCTCCGGAGGTGCATTCGCCACACCGTTGGATCTGCCTGAAACTCGAAGGTCCGTTTCCGTTTTCGCAAACCGGTGTGCTGCTTTCCTTCATCGAGCCGTTGTCGACGAGGAATGTTCCGATCTTCGCCATCTCCACGTACGACACGGACTATGTGCTGATCCAGGAAGGGTTCGCTTGGGCACTCAATGTGCTGCAGGAAGCCAGCCATGAGCTGCAAACTGGTGACGAGAGCCCTGCCGCGCGAGGCCTGTCTTCTGTAGTCGTCGCGAGTCCGCAAGAAGAAAAAGTCCAGCCATTCTCCGTACGCGATCTGCGTCAGGTCGGTGCTGTGCTCGCCCTCGCTGCTCGCGCGGAAATCATGCCCAGGTTCGGCAAACTTCGGACGAACCAAATTCGGCAGAAGTCTTCGGCACTCGACGTCGTGTCTGACGCGGACGAAGCCGCGGAAAGGGCAATCAGCGAGGCGTTAGGAGCGGCTTTTCCCGGCGCTCTTATCGTGGGCGAAGAGGGCGCGTACCGGGATCCTACGGTGTTGCAGCAACTGAGCTCAGCCGAACTGGCATTCATCATCGATCCCATCGACGGCACCAAGAATTTCGTTTCCAATTTGCCTCTGTTTGGCGTCATGGCGGCAGCAACCATTCGCGGAGAGATTGTTGCCGGAGTGATCTACGATCCGGTGTTGCGAGACTGGGCGTACGCGCGGCGCGGCGGTGGCGCCTGGATGGAGTATGAAAACGGAGGCCGGGCGGCTCTACGAGTCGCAAAGCCTGTGCCTGTGTCGGCGATGGAGGGTATGGTGGCCACGGGATTTTTGCCTGAGCCGTTGCGGGGCACGGTGCTTGCAAATCTCACGAAGTTGGCGGCGACCGCAAACCTGCGATGCGCGGCCCATGAATACCGCCTGACCGCGGCAGGTTCTTGCCACTTGCTGCTCTATAACAGGCTCATGCCGTGGGATCATGCAGCCGGCTGGCTTTTGCACCGGGAAGCTGGCGGATACAGCGCGCATTTCGACGGCACTGCGTATGAACTCTCACATCTCACCGGTGGGTTGATCTGCACTCCCGATGAAGATACCTGGCATTTGGTCCGTGCCGCATTGCTAGAACGCTAGTCCCTGATCCCGCTGCGGTCAGGACTGTTCCCTTTGAACTCACTACGAACGAGAATCTCATCGCGACGAACGCAAAGGACTCAAAGTCGGCATACGAATCGGACGTTCAGATCGTATCGATAGCGCTCGGGGAAGCGCGACCGGTTCATCTGGCGCGCAGAAGGAGCACAGGCACGCGGATATTGTGCTGAACCCTGCTGGCGGTGGTGCCGAGAAACACATCGGCCAGGAATCGATGGCCGTGGGTGCTCATTGCGACCAGGTCGCAACCCTTTCGCTCGACCCACTTGACGATTTGAGTAGACGGTTCGCCATATGCCAGTTCCGCCTCGGTTGAGATACCCGCAGACTGAAACTCTGCCCGAACTTTCTGTAAATAAGCAGTGTCTTCTGCAATCTCGGGACTGACCGCATCTGGGCCGTAGGTTCTAGCGGCCCACCCGTCGGCGACATGGAGTAGGACGAGGCGGCTGTGCGCGAGTTTCGCTAGCTGTTTCACGTGTTCGATAATGGCACGGTCAGTCGGGGTGCCATCGAGCGTCACCAGAATGGTGTCATACATATCTTCTCGTCTCTGTCGAGTTGGTTTCCCTCATGCTGCCGCCGGCGTCATCCGCCGCTGATAACTTGCCACGCCGCTTTCAATGACTCGGGCAGACCGGAGATGTCCATGGCGGTGATCAGAATAGCACTGGCCCAACCTGCAACCAGCAGAAACCGGCCATTCTTCCAGTTTCCCATTCGCTTTCCGGAACTGGTGAACTGCAATAGGGGAAACATCGCGAACGGAAGTTGCAGGGCCAGTACCACCTGGCTCAGGGTCAGCAGGTCAGTCACGCTGCTATTGCCGCGGACGCCGATGATCAAGATCGCCGGAAGAATCGCCAGCGTCCGCGTGATGAGCCGCCGTACCCAGGGTTTAATGCGCCAATGCATGAATCCTTCCATAACGACTTGGCCCGCGAGAGTGCCCGTGATAGTGCTGCTCTGGCCGCTCGCCAGCAATGCGACAGCAAAGAGTGTGCTGCCTAGCATTGTCCCCAGCAGCGGAGCCAGAGTCAGATATGCGACTCGAATCCAGTCACTACCGGCGGCAAACCGGATCACTTGGCCGCCCGACGCCAGGACGCTCTCCTTACCAAAAAATACCGTAGCAGCCAGCACCAGAATCGCAGCGTTGACGAAGAACGCGACCGTGAGAGCGACGATAGAGTCAAAAGTGTTGAACTGAATGGCGCGCCGGATGGATGGGCCATCCTTCTGCAACTTGCGGCTCTGCACCAGCGCCGAGTGCAGGTAAAGGTTATGCGGCATCACGGTTGCGCCAATGATTCCGATTGCGACGTATAACATGCCGGCTTGGCCAAAGTGCGGCCTGACCAGCGCCCGTCCCATCTCCAGAAAGCTGGGCTGCGTCTGCGGAAGAACAAAAATTTCGATGAAATAACAGACGGCGATAGTCGCAATCAGCACCAGAACCACGGCTTCGATGGCACGCATGCCGAAGCTCTGCAGCGCCAGGAGCAATAACACGTCTAAGCCAGTGATAATGACTGCCCAAAGCAGAGGGATGTGGAACAGCAAATTGAGAGCGACGGCGCTGCCAAGTACTTCTGCCAAATCGCATGCTCCAATCGCCAGTTCGCTCATGAGCCAATTAGGCCAACGTGTCCACGAGGGATACCAGTCGCGGCAGCATTGGGCGAGATCCTTTCCCGTCACTACCCCCAATCTGGCCGAGATCACCTGCATGAAAATGGCCATGACGCTGGCCAGACCAACGACCCACAACAGGCCGTATTTGAACTGAGCACCGCCTTGCAGATCCGTACCCCAGTTGCCTGGATCCATGTAGCCAACGCTCACAAGAATCGCCGGACCTACGAAAGCGCGCCAGTGTTCCCAGAACCCCGCCTCATGGTGCGGTACGTCGACAGAGCTGTGTACTCCCTCGAGCGACACATGACCGTCGTCCCCAGTACCTGCGCGCCTCAGCGCTGAGTCGAGGCTTGGCGCACTGATATTGTTACGGTCGTCTTCGCTGCTCATCGGCTGTGCTCCACCGTTCCTTGGTCCCCCAGGGTGCGGCTTCGAGGCTGTTATCCGGCCGTTTCTACGGAGGCGGAGCGGCCGCCCCCCAAAAACAATTGGGCCAGCGAGTATTAGCGCAAATATATAACAGAAGATGAACTATAGTTAACTATTGTAAGAGGAAAAGCTTCCAGTCCGCTTCCATTCCACGAGCTTTGTTCCGGCAGGAGCTGATCAGCGCTTTGGCCGCCCGGCGGGGACGAGCCAGACTCTTTCGGAGGCGGCGGGACCTAAAGAGACGGTTCCTGACGAAGTGGCAAGGGTCAAGGTTTGGTCGTAGTTGCGCTCAAGGAGACGCAACTTCGCTCCAGGACGAACGCCGCGATGCTCCAGGAACTCGAGCAGGCGGCGGTCGCGTTCGTAAATCCCGCTGACGGTGTAGGGGTTTTCGAGTTCGGCATCCGCAAGCAGGACCAGGCCGCGTCGGCGGCGGCTGGCTGGCCCCTCGACTTCACTTAGGTTTCCATGCGGACAAGCGCCGCCGGAGCCTAATTTCGCCAGGAGTTTGGCTTCGAAGTCGGGGGAAACGGCGTGCTCCAGGCGCTCAGCTTCGTCGTGGACCTTCCACCACTCCATGCCAAACAGTTCAGAAAGCATGCGTTCGATCAGATGGTGACGGAGGGTCAGCTTACGGGCAATCTTGCGGCCGGCTGCCGTGAGGCGCACTTCGCCGCGGCTCTCGACCCGCACCAAGCCGTCTTTTTTCAGACGGCGCAACGCCATGGTGACTGCGGGCGGAGAGACCCTCAGTAAGTCGGCCAAGCGGGCGGAGATGACCACTTCGCCCTCGCTTTCCGCTTCGAGGATCGACTTGAGATAGTCCTCCTTGGAGACGGTGATCATCGGAAATGATTATACGATGACGGGTTAATTGTGGTTAATGGTGGGGAGGAGAGCAACGAGCGGATGCCCTCGGGGCTGGAAGAATATCCACAAAGAAATAAGGACAGTCCGGAGCCCCCGAGACTGTCCTTCCAACCCTCCCGGTTAGAAGGGTGCCGTGATGACCCTACTGTACTGCTGGTATGTTGCAAAGAGATTGCAGAATGATGAATATCGGATGAATTCGGTTTGCAGGGCGCTGCTATAGTAGTCGCTTGCAATCGTACGATTTGTTGACATCTATTTCTCTTTATTTCTATTTCTCGATGTCGAGAGGATTTGATGCCGTCCACTACATCACATAAGACCGAACAGTCGCGCCGCCTCCAATCGAGGGCGGAAAGCATGATTCCGGGAGGCGTGAATTCGCCGGTGCGGGCGTTTCGCTTGGTGGGAGGAGATCCGCGATTTATCGTGCGCGGTAAAGGGTCGCACATCTGGGATGCCGACGAAAACCAATTCATCGATTATGTTGGATCGTGGGGGCCGCTTATTTTGGGGCACGCTGAGCCCAATGTGCTGGATGCAATTGTGGGCGCGGCCTGCAATGGCACCAGCTTTGGAGCTTCGACCCCTTCGGAGGCCGATCTGGCGGAATTGGTGCTGGGGGCATTCCCCAGCATGGAGAAGGTCCGCTTCGTGAGTTCCGGAACCGAGGCGACGATGTCGGCGATTCGGCTGGCGCGGGCTTACACAAAACGTAAATATATTGTTAAGTTTGAGGGTTGCTATCACGGGCATGCGGATGCGCTGCTTGTGAAGGCTGGGTCTGGTGTTGCGACCTTGGGGATTCCGGGATCGGCGGGCGTGCCGGAGGAGTTCACGCAGTTCACGCTGGCGTTGCCGTTCAACAATCTTTCCGTGGTCGAGCTTGCATTCCACAAATTCAAACACCAGATTGCATGCGTGATAGTGGAGCCGGTGGTCGGGAACATGGGATGTGTTCCCGCTGCGGACGATTATCTGGTGGGTTTGCGACTGCTGACGGAGCGCGAACACGCGGTGCTGATTTTTGACGAGGTGATGACCGGATTTCGAGTGGCGTTCGGCGGAGCGCAGGAACTGTATAACATTCGTCCGGACTTGACGACGATGGGAAAAATTATTGGCGGAGGACTGCCGGTGGGCGCTTACGGAGGGCCCAAAGCGATCATGGACCTGGTGGCTCCGTTGGGACCGATGTATCAGGCAGGAACCCTTTCAGGGAACCCGTTGGCGATGGCCGCTGGTTGCGCGATGTTGAAGCAGTTGCGCGATCGCAAAGGTGAGATTTATCCGCGGCTGGAGAAGTTGAGTGGAGAGTTAGTAGAAGGCGTGGCGGCGTCCGCGAAAGAAGCGGGGATTGCGCTTTCCCATAACCGCGTCGGTTCAATGTTTACCTGGTTCTTCAATCAGGGCCCGGTGACGGATTGGGATTCAGCGTCGAAGTCGGATGCGGAAAAGTTCGGGAAATTCTTCCGCGGCATGCTCGACGGTGGCGTGTACCTTCCGCCGTCGCAGTACGAGGCGGCGTTTCTGGGAGCGGCGCACACCGAAGAAGATGTGCAGCGCACGATTGCGGCGGCAAAGCAGGCGTTTGCGGCGATGCGGAAGTAGAGCTTGTGCGCGGGAATGCGTCAGAGACCGGGTGCCACACGAACGTTCGTTTTTGACATCATCTGTGGAATCGTTACGAATTCGTAACCCTCCGCCTTATAGCGTTCAATCAAGTGATTTGTGGCCACCACAGCCTGTGAGCGGTCGGCGCCCATGTGTTTATGGCCGCCGTCATGTAACAAGATCACGTCGCCGCCGCGAATCTGCTTCGCGACTTTCCGTTCGATCACCTCAGCCGGAGGCGCGTTCCAGTCGTAACCTGTCACGTTCCACATCACAGGCTCGAGGCCCAACTCGCGTGCGATGCGAAAGACTGTTGGGCGGCGTCCTCCGAAGGGTGGGCGGAAGAGATTGGAATGCTCGCCGATGGCGTCTTGTAGCGCGGAGCGGCAACTGGAGAGTTCCTGGCGAATTTTACCTGCGCTCTTGAAGATCAGCAGAGGATGGGTGAAAGTGTGGTTGCCAATGGTGTGACCGGCTTTGACGATCTCGAGAGCGATGTCAGGGCGTTGCTGCACGTAGCGGCCGATCAGAAAAAAAGTTGCTTGCACGTGGTGCCGGGCAAGGACTTCCAGCAAATGCAACGTGTGCGGATCGTTGGGTCCGTCATCATAAGTGAGCGCGAGTTGCTTGCTTGCGAGAGGCAGGCCGGTGAAGGTGCGACCGAACATCTGTCCTGTGGGCGCCATCGATTGATATCCCGCCGTCACCGCGGCGATGGTGGCGGCTCCAGCCAGTTCAACCATGAGCATGCAGGGATTCTAAAGGATTAAAGAGTGGAGATTTCAGATTTAGATTCAACCAATCCGCTTTTCAGCGTATCCATTCTGCAATCTAAAATCTGAAATTAAAACTTTTTCTGCTGTTAACTCTTTCCGCAATTGCCAGTCAGGCGCAACCGAGATATCCTGCCAATTCCGAGACATCGCACCCACTCATGGCCAATCTTTTCGAACTGCCCCGTTACATTGCTGTGGAGGGACCCATCCGCGTGGGCAAGAGCACGCTGGCGCGCATTCTGGCCGAGCGGTTGAATGCGCAACGCGTGATGGAACCGGACGCGAATCCGTTTCTAGAGGCTTTTTATGAAGGCGAACGCGGAGCGGCGTTTCAGGCGCAGTTCACGTTTCTGGTGCGGCGCTTCGAGCAATTGCGGGCGCTTGATGTGGGTGCGCGCTCGCAGAAGACAGTCGTCTCGGATTTCATCTTCGAAAAAGACAAGCTATTTGCCTGCCTCAATCTTACCGACCAGGAACTCGATACCTACAATCGTTACTACCACCATTTTCGCGAGCAGTTGCCCACGCCGGACCTGGTGATTTATTTGCAGGCCACGCCCGAGGTGCTGAAGAAGCGGCTGAAGAAAAAAAATTCACCGGGCGAGCGCGGAGTGAGCGACGAGTATCTGGCGGAAGTGATCAAGGCCTACGAGCATTTCTTTTTCCACTACAGTTCATCGGACCTGCTGATCGTCAACACGTCGGACATTGATTTCGTCGATCGCAACGAGGACCTTCAGGAGTTGCTGCGCAAAGTCACCGAGCCCATCAAGGGCACGCAGTATTTCCTGCCATTGGGCGGGCAGGACGCGGTGGGGGCGTGAGAACTGGCTACTTCTCGGGGCGCGGGAGCGGATAGAGCGACAGTGTTTTTCCTACCTTTGCGAACTCCGAATCGGCGGTGACGAGCAATGCTCCACGTTCTATGGCGAGTTCGGCCGCGTAGGCGTCCGCGTAAGCTAAGGTGTGTTTTTGTTTGAGGGCAGCGGCTCGCGTGGCGCGGTCCAGGTCGGCGGGAATCACCGCGATGGGGAGCTGTCTCAACCTGGCCTCGCCTTCGCGGGCACTGGCCTCACCCGTGATGACGCCAGGCAATATAGAAGACTTCCCCCCCAATTGACGGCCGAAATGAAAAGTGACGAAAAGCTTCTTCCAGCAGGCGTCGGACTCGCATGGCCGTACCTGCACGGTCTTCAAGCAGACCAATCAGGGCATTCGCATCGAGAACGTATCGCCGGGGTTTGCTACGACTAAGAGCAGAGGTCACTGTTTCTCTCGTTTACGCTCGCGCTCCCGATCTTTGAAATGTTCTTCAAACATCGAGGGCTCGCCCGGCCGCGGTCTCAGAAATCCTTGGATCTCGTCAAGGAGACGCTCGGTGATCGGAGTCAGCACCAGACGGCCCTTCTCTTCGGTCCAGGTTGCTGGAGTGCCCTTTTCCAGTCCGAGTTGTTCCCGCAATTCCGCGGGAATAACGACCTGACCTTTGGAACTGATTACGGTGCGGTAGGTCGACATGCGCTGACCTTACCACGATGTAAGACAGACTACAATTCGTCTTACACGCGAGCTGCTTTCTGATTGCTCCTCCGGTCGACCTCAAAGAAGGATGCCACATCTCTCGACCGAGCCAAAGCCATTGATTACATGGACTCACCGGCCATCGACGACCAACCCTCTTAGGGCTACAATAAAACCAAGTTGTAGAAAATGAAGATGTGTACAGGCTCTATCCGCCCGAGGCGGAGGGGCACTGGAGGACATCATGAGTATCGCTCCTATTGGCGGACGTCTTTTCGACGGCTCCGGCCATAAGACCACGACCGCAACTCTGCGGGAACAAAAACTCCGACACGAACCCATCACCTGCCTAACGGCTTATGACTACGCCGCGGCGCGTTTGGTGGACGAGGCCGGCATCGACATGGTGCTGGTAGGCGATTCTCTGGCCCAAACCATGCTCGGCTACGAGAATACGCTGTCGGTCACGATGGACGAGATGTTGCATCACGTGAAGGCGGTGAGGCGCGGCCTGAGGAACGCGCTGCTGGTCGCCGACATGCCCTACGGGTCTTACCAGATTGATGCCAAAACCGCTGTGAGCAACGCGGCGCGCTTTGTGAAGGAAGGCGGCGCCGAGATGGTGAAGATCGAGGGCGGCGAAAAGCGCGCCGACCTGATTCGGCAGATTATCGACGCGGAGATTCCTGTTGCGGGCCACATTGGGCTGACGCCGCAGTCGGTGAACGTGATGGGCGGCTACAAGGTGCAAGGGAAGAGCCTGAGCGCGATCGAGCAGCTCATGCGCGATGCCGTTGCGCTGAACCGCGCCGGGGTCGCTTGTCTTTTCCTCGAAGGCATTCCGCGGGAAGTGGCTGGGATGATTACAGACGAGGTCAGCACGCCGACGATCGGGATTGGAGCAGGGCCTGAGTGCGACGGGCAGGTGCTGGTGTTTCATGACATTCTGAATCTCACGTTTGGGCCTCCGGCAAAATTCGTCCGTCGTTACGGCGACGCAGCGGCGCTGATCACGAACGCAGTGCAGGCGTTTCGTGCAGACGTGCGGTCGCGCCAATACCCGGCGGATGAGGAGTCGTATCATCTCCCTAAAGAGACCGGAGCCGGACTGGAGGCGGTTCTGGAGCGGAAGCGGGCAATGCGGCGGTAAGGACTCGGGAACTTCTGCGTAAGGTCCGGCTTATCGCGCATTCGTCTGCCTATGCTGATATCACACGAGAAAGTATGAGAATGAAAGGCGCGGCTTCGGTCGTACCTTTTTTTCTTGCCAGACTAGAATTAGAGATTAGACGGCGGTTAGTATCCATTTCAAGCCCCGAGTGACTCTCGAGGCTCTGGCGCTTCTGGTGTGCGCTTGGGATTCACGTCCGTGGACAGCCGAGGCGCTGTCGCCAGGTGATTTGTTAAACGGCGTGTAAGTTATTGAAATTGCGGTAGACGAAATGCGCTCGGAATAATAATTCTCGTTTTTCCTCCGTCTTCCACAGGGAAATATCATCGTCCACAGCTTCTGCACAACCATGCAAGTTTTTTGTCTTGCGGGGTGCAACGATCTGGCTGAGAGTGTTGGCAGCGAAACGTGAAAGTTCTTGAGCTTGCCGAATGATTGCGGCAGAGCCAGCGGCAGCCGGTGATTCTCGAGGGTGAATTGCCGGGGGGCGAACCCAGAGAGCGCGCGCAGGCGCGACTGGTTGCCCGGGCGTTGCGGCCTCCTCCCCCATTCTGTTCTACGGAACAGATAGAGCCGCTGGCCAACCGTGGCGGTTGTAGATTCGAGACCGCGAGGTGACGAATCCGCAACTGGCTTTGGCAAATGCGGCACTCCTTTCGAGCGCTGTTCGGGCTGAAGCGGTCATTCCGCCGCCCAGCGGTGAGAAGCTAGAACAGGAACTCACGTACGAATGCGGCCCGGGTGGCTGGCCCGGGCCGCATTTTTTGGTGTGCCGAGCATGTTCGACAGCTTGGAGGTGCAAGTCCTCTTCACAACGTGATGGAGGTGAAGTGATAGCGAAGCGCAACGGTGAAATCACACTCGCCGCGAGGCGGGGCCGG
>Ga0070717_10002029_pt1 | contig 14175 bp, 10 predicted proteins | sample LARL113metaG_FD_71366 | JGI IMG/M metagenome (GOLD analysis project Ga0070717, IMG submission 71366) | Corn, switchgrass and miscanthus rhizosphere microbial communities from Kellogg Biological Station, Michigan, USA - LAR L11-3 metaG | ecosystem: Host-associated > Plants > Roots > Rhizosphere ... | reverse complement strand
TCGTCGCTCGTCTCGAGGACGACGGAGGCGAGCGCCTCGGCCGACGTCATCACGCCGGCGCCGTGACCGCGGGCGTCCTCCGCCCGCAGCGGCCCGGCGAGCGCGTGGCCGAGCGCTGCCGCAGCCGCCTCCACCTCTGCCTGCGTATCGCCCGGCTCGATGTCGAGGACGAGGTCGAAGCGCGCCGTCTCGGCGAGCCGCGCGAGCAGCCGGTTGAGGACGGGCAATCCCGTCTCCACCGTCGCCTCGCCCTGCCCGTAGACATTGACGCGCACGCCTGCCGCAGCCTGCTCGCTCATCGCCTCGGAGGGTAGCTCTTACGCTTCGACGCGCTCGATCTGCGCGCCGAGGGTGCGGAGGCGCTCGTCGATCCGCTCGTAGCCGCGGTCGATCTCCGCGACGTTGCCGATCACGGAGCGGCCGTTGGCGCAAAGGGCGGCGATCAGGATCGCCATCCCCGCACGGATGTCGGGGCTCGTCAGCCGCTGCCCGTAGAGGCGCGAGGGGCCGCTGACGACGACGCGGTGCGGGTCGCAGACGATGATCCGCGCGCCCATCGAGACGAGCTTGTCCACGAAGAACAGCCGGTTCTCGAACATCTTCTCGAACACGAGCACCGTCCCCCACGCCTGGGTCGCGACCGCGACCGCGATCGACGTCAGGTCGGCCGGGAACGCAGGCCACGGGCCGTCCTCGATCTTCGGCACCTGGTCGCCGAGGTCGTTCTGGATCACGAGCTCCTGGTGCGGAGGGACACGCAGCCAGTCGTCCCCGAGTTCCACCTCGATCCCGAGGCGCTTGAACGCGGTGAGGATCGAGACCATGTCGTGCGGCACGACACCGTCGATCGTGAGGTCGCTGTTCGTGGCGGCGGCGAGGCCGATGAAGCTGCCGACCTCGATGTGCTCCGGTGCGATCGCCCACTCCCCGCCGTTCAGCTTCTCGACGCCGTGGATGCGGAGGACGTTCGACTCGATACCGTCGATCCGGGCGCCGAGCGAGACGAGGAAGCGGCACAGATCCTGCACGTGCGGCTCGCAGGCGGCGTTGCCGATCGTGGTCTCGCCGGACGTGAGGACGGCGGCCATGATCGCGTTCTCGGTCGCCATCACGCTTGCCTCGTCGAGGAAGATCTCGGCGGAGCGCAACCCCTCCGTCTGCATCTCGTAGCGGCCCTCGATCTCGATCTTCGCGCCGAGCCGCTCGAGGGCGTGGATGTGCGGATCGAGCCGGCGCCGGCCGATCACGTCGCCGCCGGGGGGCGGCACGCTTGCTCGGCCGAGCCGCGCGAGCAGAGGGCCGGCGAGCAGGAACGACGCCCTGATCCGCTCCGCGAGAGCCGCGTCGATCTCGTGCGACGAGAGACCCTGAGCTTCGACGCGGACCTCGTTCGGACCTGTCCACTCCGCGCTCGCGCCCGTGCCGCAGATGATCTCGAGCATCGTCTCGACATCGCGGATGTGCGGGACGTTCGAGAGGGTCACAGGCTCGTCGGCCAGCAGGCACGCGGCGAGGATCGGCAGAGCGCCGTTCTTGTTCCCCGAGGCGCGGATGCGGCCGCTGAGCGGATTTCCACCCTCGATGACGAGGGCATGCGGGGCCGTCGCGACGGACATGCCGGGCTAGGATAGCCGGGCCTTGGAGCCGACTCGCGAACAGGCCTGGGAGACCCTCACCCGCTACACGAAGAGCGAGTCGCTGCTGCGCCACGCGCTTGCCGTCGAGGCCTCGACCGCCGCGTACGCGAGGCAGTTCGGCGAGGACGAGGAGCTCTGGCGGGTGGCGGCGCTCCTGCACGACTTCGACTACGAGATGCACCCGACGCTCGACAAGCACCCGCAGGACGGGGCACCGATCCTGCGTGAGGAGGGCTATCCCGAGGAGGTCGTCGAGACCGTGCTCTCGCACGCCGAGCATCTCGGCATGCCGCGCGACACCTTGCTGAAGAGGGCGTTGTTCGCGTGCGACGAGATGAGCGGCTTCATCCACGCGTGTGCCCTCGTGCGCCCCACCGGCCTCGAGGGCCTCGAGCCGAAGTCGGTCAAGAAGAAGCTGAAGCAGCCGTCGTTCGCGGCCGGCGTCCATCGGGACGAGGTCTACAAGGGCGCGGATAATCTCGGCGTCGAGCTCGACGACCACATCCGCACGATCGTCGCGGCGCTGCAGCCGATCGCCGCTGAACTCGGCTTGCCGAGTTCAGCCTGACAAACAGCCGAGCTCGGGCTACCCGCCGCCTAGCCCATCCACGAGCCGGCGCAGGTCGTCCTCGCTCGTCCACCAGCCGCACGAGGCTCGGACGAGATTGTGGCCCGGCAGCTCGCGGACGATCACGCCCCGCTCGTGCAGCGCGGCCACGAGCTCTGTGGGATCGCCCGGCGGGCGGAAGGAGACGAGCGTCGAGTGGCCGGCCGGGGTGACGACCTCGACGAGCGGTGCGAGCAGCTCGCGGCAGCGGGCGGTGGCGCTCGCCGCACCCTCGTAGCGCCAATCCGGATGCACGCCGAGCGCTGCCTCGAGGCCGGCAAGCGCCGGCGCACCGATCCAGCCCGAGTCGAATCGCCGCGCGCCGTCCCTGGGCACGAACGAGCCGTCCGGCGAGTCGTGGCTCTCCGGCGAGAAGGAGCTCGGCAGCGCCACGCGCAGCCGCTCGGGGTCGCGCACGAAGAGCGCGCCGGAGGGCTCGGGGCCGCAAATCCACTTCTGTGCGGACACGGTGAGGTAGTCGGCGCCGGTGAGATCGAGGGGGATCGCGCCTGCGGACTGGGCGCCGTCGACGAGGAGCGGCGGGCCGTCAGGCTGTCGGAGGCGCCCGAGATCGAGCCGGTGTCCGGTCGTCCAGAGGACGTGCGAGACGGCGATGAGCCTCGTTCGCGGCGTGACGGCCGCGAGCAACACGTCCTCGTCCGCCTCGGTCACGACCACACGCGCGCCGCTGGCGTGGAGCTGGCCGAGCAGCCCGAAGTGCTCCTGAGCGGACGTGACGATCTCGTCGTCCGCGCCCAGACCGAGCCCGGCGACAACGGTCTGGCAGCCGCGTGTCGTGGAATCGGTGAGCGCGACGAGCTCCGGGGACGTTCCGAGGACGGCGGCCAGGCCGCCGCGGACGCGCTCGCGTCGCTCCATGATCTCCTCGATGTATGCCTTGCCGCTCCGGCCTTCGGCCACGTCTCGCTCGAGCCCTGCCCGGACCGCCTCCACCGCCACGCGCGGCAGCGGTCCCGCCGAACCGGCGTTCAGGTAGGCGTAGCGCTCGAAGACCGGGAACTGCGCGCGCGCCTCGTCGTGCGTCATTCGACGACCGCCTCCACGGGAGCGTGGTCGGAGAGCACCCGGCCGTCGACGGTGCGCCGCTCGAGCGGCCAGGCAGCCGGGCCGTCCCGCAGCTCGAGGCCGTGGACGAGGATCTGGTCGATGCTGCCCGCGAGCGGCGGCGAGAAGCCGTCGGTGGCGGGCGAGACGAGGTTCGCGTCCCCCGCCACGATGGAACGCCGCGGCGCGAGCGCGATCACGCGGTCGAATTGCTCGCGGTCGCCGTCGATGTGGAAGTTGACGACGGTGACGCCTTCGAGCTCGGCGGCGTGGGCGATGCGGCGCAGCGTCCTCCGGCCGACCACGGTCTCGCCGAGGTCGCGAGCGGCCGCGCGGGTCAGGATCGCGTCGCCCTCCCCCGTGAAAGCCGAGCGGAAGAGCCCGTGGTGGAGCGCGGTGACGGCGCCAGCGCCGACCGGGAGCAGCGGGCGGCGTGCGACGGCGGTGGTCGCGTGCATCCCGCTCCAGCTCTTCAGATGCGGGAGTGCCCACACAGGCAGCTCCTGTAGGCAGACGACGTCCGGACGGTCGCGGGTCACGAGCTCGATCATCTCGCGGAGGAACGCCCGCCGTCCCGGCGGCGAGGTCTTGCCATGGAAGAGGTTCCAAGTCCGCACGAGCATGGCCACGGCGTAGCGTACGAGGCCGTGCGCGTCCTGCTCGCCGATCCGCCGGCCTTCACCCCTCCGTACGACCACGAGCTCGCCACAGCCCTGGCGCGGGCGGGCGCCGAGGTCGAGCTCGTCACCTCCCGTTTTCGCTTCGGCGACGCACCGGAGCCGGCGGGATACACGCGCCGCGAGCTCTTCTATCCCCTCTCGTCCCGCGTGTTCGGCCGGTCGGCGCTGCGCCTGCCGGTCAAGGTCGCGGAGCATCCGCTCGGGCTGGCCTCGCTGCGCCGCATCAAGGCCGACGTGCTCCACATGCAGTGGCTGCCTGCGCCCGAGCTCGACGCGTACCTCTTCCGCCCGCACCTGCCTTCGGTCCTCACTGCGCACGACCTGCTGCCACGCCGCACCGCGCACCGCACCGACCTCTGGCGCCGCCTCTTTGCGCGCTTCGACCGGATCGTCGTACACAGCGACAGTGGCCGGGACACGCTCGCCGAGGTCGGGGTCGAGCCGGAGAAGCTGCGCGTGATCCCGCATCCCGTGTTCCCGAGCGACCCAGAACGGCACGACGACGGTCGCACGGTGCTCGCGTTCGGGATCATCCGGCCGTACAAGGGGCTCGGTGACGCGATCGAGGCGGTGCGACGGGCCGGGGGCGCGCGGCTCCTGGTGGCGGGAGACCCGCTGGAGCCGGTCGAGCCGTACCAGGCCGCGGCGAACGGGCTCGACGTGGAGTGGCGGTTGGGGTACCTGGCGGGCGAGGAGATCGACCGGGCGTTCGCGGATGCGACCGTGGCCGTCTTCCCCTACCGGCCCGAGCTCGACCAGAGCGGTGCTCTGCTGCGCGCGCTCGGCGCAGGCGTGCCGGCCGTGGCTTACGACGTCGGCGGCATCGCCGAGCCGGTGCGGAACTTCAGCGCCGGGCGCGTGGTACCGGCCGGCGATGTCGACGGCCTCGCGGCGGCCGTGCACGAGCTCCTCTCCGACCCCGCCGCGCTCGAGCAGGCGCGCGCCGGCGCACGCCGCGCGCGCGAGGAGCTGACCTGGGACGCGGCCGCACAGGCGCATCTCGAGCTCTACGAGGAGATCACGTGAGGCTGCGCCGTGACCCGTTCCGCGACGTGATCGCGCGCCAGCTCGACGTCTTCGTCGAGGACGAGGCGGACCTGCTCGAGGACTGCCGCGAGAAGCACCGCCTGTACGAGCGCGCGGACCGGGAGGATCGCGAGGAGGCGTACGGTGACTTCGTGGACGCGGTCGAGACGGCGACGGAGGCGCTCGCGGACATGCGCGACCGGTTCGGCCGCACCCTCGACGAGGATGCGGCCGAGACATACGAGGACTCCTTCAACCGCGCCGTCCGCAAGCGCTGGCCCGACCTCGGCCTGGAGATCGAGAACCGCTGATGGCCCGCATCGAGGACTACGCGCTGCTCGGCGACCTGCAGACCGCGGCGCTCGTCGACCGCGGCGGCTCGGTCGACTGGCTCTGCTTCCCCCGCTTCGACTCGGGAGCCTGCTTCGCTTCGCTGCTCGGCGACTCCGAGAACGGCCGCTGGGCGCTCGCGCCCGCGCTACCGGCGACGAGCACGCGCCGCTATCTCCACGACACGCTCGTCCTCGAGACGACCTGGACGACGGAGGACGGCTCGGTCGCGCGCGTGATCGACTTCATGCCGCCGCGCGGCAAGGCGCCGGACATCGTGCGCATCGTCGAGGGCGTCAAGGGCTGCGTCCACTTCCGCTCGGAGCTGACGATCCGCTTCGACTACGGCCGCATCATCCCGTGGGTGCGCAAGCGCAACCACGAACAGGACACGCGCGTCGCCATCGCCGGGCCGGACGCGCTCTGCTTCCGCACGCGCGCCGAGACTCGCGGCGAGGACATGCGCACGGTCTCGGAGTTCTCGGTCGACGAGGGCCAGCGCGTCCCGTTCGTCCTCACGTGGTTCCCGTCGCACGAGGAGGTTCCGGAGGCGATCGACCCGGAGCAGGCGCTGGACGACACCGAAACCTTCTGGCGGGAGTGGAGCGAGGCGTGCGCGCTCGAGCTGCCCGGCGACTGGGCCGCGCTCGTGCGGCGGTCGCTCATCGTCCTCAAGGCGCTGACCTACGACCCGACCGGCGGAATCGTCGCTGCGCCGACGACCTCGCTGCCGGAGTGGATCGGGTCGGTGCGCAACTGGGACTACCGCTACTGCTGGCTGCGGGACGCGACCCTGACGCTGCTGGCCCTGCTCCATTGCAACCACGCCGACGAGGCAGGACAGTGGCGGCGCTGGCTGATCCGCGCGATCGCGGGAGATCCGGTCGACGTCCAGATCATGTACGGCGTCGCCGGCGAGCGGCGGTTGAGCGAGTTCGAACTGCCGTGGCTCGACGGCTACGAGGGCTCGAAGCCGGTGCGGGTCGGCAACGCCGCGAGCGGCCAGCTCCAGCTCGACGTCTACGGCGAGGTGCTCGACTGCTTCTACCAGGCGCGCCAGCACGGCCTGCCCGTCGACCCGCAGGGCTGGGCGATCCAGCTCGGCCTGCTCGACCATCTCGCCGATGCGTGGCGCGAGCCGGACGACGGCATCTGGGAGATCCGCGGCGAGCGACGGCACTTCGTTCATTCCAAGGCGATGGCCTGGGTCGCCTTCGACCGCGCCGTGCGGACGGTCGAGGAGCACGGCTTCGAGGGGCCGGTCGACCGCTGGCGGGCCGTGCGGGACGAGATCCACGCGGACGTCTGCGACCGAGGGTTCGATCCAGAGCTCGGCTCCTTCACCCAGTCGTACGGCTCGAAGGAGCTCGACGCGAGCCTCCTTCTGCTGCCGCTCGTCGGCTTCCTGCCGGCCACGGACGAGCGCATCCGCGGGACGATCGAGGCGGTCGAGCGCGAGCTCCTCCAGGACGGCTTCGTCCTCCGCTACCGCACGCACGAGAACGCTGCCGACGGGCTGCCGCCGGGCGAGGGCGTGTTCCTGCCGTGCTCGTTCTGGCTCTGCGATTGCTACGAGCTGCTCGGGCGGCACGACGAGGCGCACGAGCTGTTCGGGCGGCTGGTCGACCTCGGCAACGACCTCGGGCTCTATGCCGAGGAGTACGACCCGAAGGCCGACCGCCTGCTCGGGAACTTCCCGCAGGCCTTCACGCACCTCGCGCTCGTGAACACGGCGTTCAACCTCGCTCCGCACCTGCCCTCGCCGATGCACCGCCGGCACGCGAGCCGGCACTAGCGTCCTCCACGGCGCCCGCTGCGTTGACCAGCGCGAGGTGGCTCAGTCCCTGTGGGAAGTTCCCGAGCAGCTCGCCGGTCTCGGGGTCGATCTCCTCCGAGAAGAGCCCGAGGTCGTTCGCGTACGGGAGGATCCGCTCCATCGTCTCGCTCGCCTCGTCGACGCGACCGAGCCGCGCGAGCGCCTCGACCAGCCAGAACGAGCAGGCGACGAACGCGCCCTCCTGGCCGATGTGCTCGCTTGTGCGGTACAGGAGGCCCGGCCCCGCCGCGAGGTGTTCCCGGATCGTGTCGACCGTGCGGTCGAGATGCTCGTGCTCGGGATAGCCCATCCGCACCGCGCGCAGGATCCCGGCGTCGAGCGCCTCCTGGCCCGGCCAGGCGCGGTAGGCGCCGAGCTCCTCGGACCAGCAGTGCTCCTCGATCCAGACGCGGAGGCGATCGTGCTGCTCGCGCCACTGGGGCACGTGTCCGTCCGGCAGCTGGCCCTCTTCGGCCAGGCGAATCGCGCGGTCGAACGCCATCCAGACGGTCATCCTGGAGGTCGTGTAGCGGCGATGCTCGTCGAGCTCCCACATGCCGGAGTCCTCGTCCGGCCAGAGCACCGAGACTCGGTCGATGCAGGCGGCAAGCATCTCCCCCGTGTCGTCGTCGAGCACGTTGCCCTCGGAGCAGTAGAGAGCGGCGGTCTCGAGCAGATCGCCCCAGGAGCCGAGCTGGAGCTGCGTGCGCGCGGCGTTCCCGTAGTTGACCGGCGCCGAGTCGCGGTAGCCGCGGAGGTGCGGGAGCTCCTCGCTGCGATCCGGCACGCAGCCGTCGAGGTCGTAGAAGGGTCGGAGGTCGGGAGCGGTCCGGCGCACCGCGCGCAGCAGGCAGGCGAACGACTCCTGCACCTGCTCGGGCAGGCCGAGCCGCATCAGCGCGTCGAGCGTGAACGCGGAGTCGCGCACCCACGAGTACCGGTAGTCGTAGTTCTTGTCGCTGCCGATCACCTCGGGGAGCGAGGTCGTCGGCGCCGCAGCGATGCTGCCGTTCGGCGCGTAGACGAGGAGCTTCAGCGCAAGCGCACTGCGCGCGACCTCCTCCTCCCACGGCCCGTCGTAGGTCCAGAACCCGAGCCAGCGCTCCCAGACGCGGCACGTCGCGTCGAGCCGCGCCTCGACGTGGTCGCGGCTCGGCCTGTGCAGCGGCTGCTCGTGGCAGGCGACGAGCGCAAGCATCGCCGTCTCCCCCGCCGTGAGCTCGAACGAGCCGGCCAGCGCGTCTTCCTCCGGCTCGACCTCGCCTGCATCCCAGGAGTGGACGGCGAGCTGGAGCCCGGCGCCCTCGGCGGTGAGGAGACCGCCTCGCCTCTGGATTCGCGGCGGCTGGCGTCCCCAGTCGAAGCGTGGCTCGAGTCGCCACTCGAGCCGCACCGACCCCTCCATCCCCTCGATGCGCCGGGCGAGCTCGACCCACGGCAGCAGGCCGCCGTCCTGGAGTGTCAGCGCCTCGGTGACGCGCACGGCGCCGTCGCCGGTGCGGTACGTGGTCTCGAGGACGTTCGTGCGCCCGACGTAGCGGCGCGCGACGTCGAACTCGCCGCTGGGTGCGAGCGTAAAGCGCCCGCCTCGCTCCGGATCCAGCATCGCCGCGAACGTCGTCGGCGCGTGGAGGCTCGGCAGCGACATGAAGTCGACCGAGCCGTCCGCGGCGACGAGCGCGACGGTGCGTCCGTCGCCGATTGCGGCGTAGGAGGCGATCGGCGCGAAGCCGTTACGCCCGCGCAGCCTCCCGCTCCTTCTCGCGGGTCAGCGCCTCGTCGGAGTCTCCGCCGAGGTCCGACTGGATCTGCTCGAGCGTGCGGTCCTTCGTCTCCGGCACGACGGTGACGAAGAAGATCACGGCGCAGATGCCGAAGAAGGCGTAGAGCCAGAACGTCCCCTGCTTCGTGATCGCGGTCGTCAGCGAGAGGAACGTGTACGCGATCAAAAAGTTGAAGCCCCAGTTGAACATCGTGCAGACCGCCATCGCGGGGCCGCGCATCTGGAGCGGGAAGATCTCGGCGATCATCAGCCAGAAGACAGGCCCGAGCCCGACGGCGAAGCCGGCGATGTAGACGAGCAGGCACATCAGCGCGAACCATCCGTAGGTGTGCTGGAAGCTCGACGAGGACGCGAAGAAGATCCCGAGGCCGACGAGCGCCACCGTCAGCGTCGAGGTGCCGGCGATGAGGAAGAACCGGCGTCCGAGCTTGTCGAGCAGCAGGATCGCAACGATGGTGAAGAAGACGTTCGTGCAGCCGATGAAGACGCTCTGGGTCAGCGCGCCGGTGTTCTGCTGGCCCGCGAACTTGAGGATGGTGGGCGCGTAGTAGATCACCGTGTTGATGCCGACGATCTGCTGGAAGATCGCGAGCGCGACGCCGACGATCATCATCCGGCGGACGGCCTTGCCCAGGAGCTCGCGCAGGCTGAACTCCTTCTCGCTGATCTCCTCGATCTCGCTGATCTCCTGCTCGACGTCCTCGTCGGAATCGCGGTAGCGACTGAGCATGCGCCGGGCGTCGTCCTTGCGACCCTTCTCCACGAGCCAGCGCGGCGAGAAAGGCATGAAGTACATCCCGATGGCAAGGACGGCGCCCGGAATCACGGCCACGCCGAACATCCAGCGCCAGTTGTTCGAGAAGCCGGCGAAGCCCCAGTCGACGATGTACGCCGCGAGGATGCCGAGCGTGATCATGAGCTGGTTGAAGGAGACGACCCCGCCGCGGATGCGAGGCGGGACGATCTCGGCGATGTACATCGGCGCCACGAACGAGGCCGTGCCGACGGCGAGCCCGAGCCAGAAGCGCGAGGCGAGAATCTGCGGGTACGTCTGCGAGAACGCACAGCCCAGCGCGCCGATCACGTAGACGCAGCCGGACGTGATCTTCACGCGGCGGCGGCTGAAGCGGTCGGCGGCCCAGCCGGAGATCGCCGCGCCGACCACGGCTCCCAGCAGCAGGATCGCGACGGTCAGCTGCTGCTCGGCGTGCGTGTGCAGGCCGAGGTCCTTCTGCATGAACAGCATCGCGCCGCCGATGACGCCCGTGTCGTAGCCGAAGAGGAAGCCGCCGACCGCTGCGATCAGGGCGACGCCGAGCAGACGCCGGTTGTGAAGCGCCTCACGGACGAAGCTACCGCCGGTCGTGTCGCTCGCGGCCATTGCTTGAGGTGAACGGAGAACGCGGCCGGCGGGATGCGGCCAGCCGTCGCTCCTCCTCCCGTGCCTTTGCGGCTCGCAGCGTGTGCTCGGCAACGCCGGCGATGCCGTGCGCCGTGACGGCGGCGCCGAGCGAAGGGTCCGCTTCGCGCAGCGCCCGCGCGGCGTTGCGGGCCGACTCGGCTGCCGCGCGCGCCTCGCTCGGCTCGGTCGCGCGCACGGCGTCGGCGGCTGCCTCGATCCCGGCCACCGCCTCCCGGGACAAGGGCTCGTCGGCGTCCGCGAGGCGCACGACCCCTGTGGCGATGGCGTGGGAGTCGTAGACCGACGCCTCGAGCTCGCGGTAGAGGTCGCCGAGCTTTTCGATGCGGCGCCTGAGCGGCCGTCGCCGCGGTGCCGCGCGCGTTATCTCGCGAGCGGTGATGAGGGTCCGCGCAAGCGGGCTGTCGTCGATGGCCCAGATCCGCTCAACCGCCTTCTCGGCTCGTTCCCGGTCGTGGTCGGCGAGCGCGCCGGCAGCCTCGTCGAGTGCGCCGGCGAGCTGCTCGCGCAGACTCCGCGCCTCGTCGCGCACCAGCGGGATCGGGTCGATCGGCAGCAGGAAGCGTGCGATGACGATGGCGACCGCACCGCCGATCAGCGCGTCCTCGAACCGCTGCAGCGCCAGGTTCGAGCCCGGCCGGTGCAGCGCGACGATCAGGATCGCCGAAGCCGCGGCCTGGTTGCGCACCACCTGGGAAGCGCCGGCTCCGGTCGCGATGATGAGCGCGGCGGCCGTGCCGACGACGATCTGCCAGCCGCCCGCGCCCGCGATCGCGAGGACGACGGCCCCGACGAGGATCCCGAGCGAGACGCCGGTCATCATCCGGATCGCCTGCCTCCCCCGTGTGCCGCGCTCGGCCCCCAGTGCGATGACCGCCGCGACCGGCGCGAAGAACGGCTGGCCGTGGTTCGGCAGCTGGAGCGCTAGCTCCCAGGAGATCCCGGCTGCCGCGGCCGCCTGGCCGAGCTGCCCCAGCACACCCGGACTGAGGTTCACGCGCACTTGGCGCGCGCGTTCACGGAGGGACATCGCGGGGACGTGTCCCCACGAACGCCCCTCCGTATGCGTGTGAAGCTACGGCTTCGGGCCCTCGCTCACCGTCAGGCTCACCTTGCCGTTGTGCTGGAGATGGCTTCCGGCCTGGGGGTTCTGCCCGAGCACGAGGCCTGCGCTCACGATGCTCGAGAAGGCATGAGTGATCTTCCCCGTCGAGCAGGAGTGCAGCCGGAGCGCCAGCTTTGCATTGGTGAGGGTCTTCCCCTTGACGTTCGGCACCACGCAGTTGTCGAGCGTGAAGATCGCCGTCAGCGTCAGAGCCGACTTGGCCTTGACCTTGCAGGTGGCCTTCCGGCCGCACCCTGCCGCACCCGACCAGCCGCCGAAGGCGGACCCCGGGGAGACCTTTGCCTTCAGGGTCACCGACGTGTTGTAGGCGAACTTGTGCGCGCACGTCTTCGGGCAGCTGATGCCCTTCGGCGAGCTCGTGACCTTCCCGAAGCCGTTCCCCAGCCGCTTGATCGTCACCTTTTGCGCCTGCGCCTTCGTGTACGTGAACGTCGCCTGCGCCGCCGGCGCCCCGGTTGCGTCGCTCTCGACCGTCTCGAGCTTGACGGGAACCGTGCCGGCCTTGCCCGCCGGCGCCGTCACCGTGACCGTGTCCGTCGAGCCGCAGTCGAGCAACGCGGTCTGGTTCGAGGCGTCGACGGCGGCCACGGTTCCGAAGGAGACGGTGGTCGCGCAACCGAGGTTCTCGCCGGTGATCGTCACCTTGGTTCCGCCGCTCGCCGGGCCTGTGTCCGGGGTGATCGAGTCGATCTTCGGGTCGCCGAGCGGGTAGAGGAAGAGCACGTCCGAGAGGTCCTGCTCGGGCGAGCTCGGCGGCGAGCAGTCGGTGACGGTGCACACCTCGGTGTCGACCACTGCCGGGAGCTGCGCGACCGTGTGCGTGGTCAGCTGCGTGTCTCCGCTCGCGCTGAAGCTGTATTGCGTGCCGACCGAGAAGGGCGTGGCCACGTCCAGGAATCCGACGAGGTACGCCTGATCCGCGAACCCGGCGCCGTCGATCGTGATCTGCGTGCCCCCCGTGTCGGGTGCGAACTGCGTGCCGGCGGTCGGCCCGCCCGTCACCTGAACCGAGGTGACCGATGGAACGCCGGCGTACGTCGCGTTGACCGAGTTCGACAGGTTCGCTGCCGTCTTGACCGTGACCGGAAGAGTGGTCGGGCCGAGCGTGCTGTTCTCGAACCCCGGCGCCACGGCCTGGATCTCGGTGCCGGTCACGCTGACGATCTCCGAGAACGGGTCCAGTTGCGAGAGCATCGAGGCCGGGCTACCGAAGTTGACCCAGTCGAGCGTCGCGAAGTTGAAGCCCTTGCCGGTGATCGTGACGACCGAGCCGCCCGTCTCGCTGGCGAGCGAGGCTGCCCCACCGGCGTTCGTGGAGATCGACGTGATCGTCGGATTCGGCTCGTAGTCGTACTCGGTGGCCGCCGGCGCAGCTTCGTCGTCGGGCGGGGTGATGATGACGCCGTTGTCGGCGATGTTGATCGAGCCCTCGTACAGCGGGAGGATCGTGGACGTGGCGCTCGAGCCATTCGGAGTGGTGACGACGACCTGCGTCTGGCAGATGTCGTTGGTGGCGTTCTCCGACGCGCTGAAGTGCGAGCCGTCCTGATCGCAGGTGGTCGTCCCGTCCTGGAAGGCGGGAACCTGCACGGTGATCATCGTGCCGCTCGAGTTGACCTGGAAGTTCCCCGCGCCGGCGCTGACGCCGCCGAAGGTGACGTCGGTCGCGCCGCTGAAGCCGGAGCCGTAGACATGCACGGTGTTACCGCCGTCCTCGGTCCCGGCGTAGCTGAGGACGCTGGTCACGGCCGGGCGTGGCTGTGACGAGCCGTTGTCGTCCACGTAGGTGAACCAGCTGTTGACATTGGCCACGCTCGTCTCGCCGTCCTGAAGCGTGATCGTCACCTGGACGCGTCCCGCGCCGTCGGTCTGGTCCTGCGGCGGGATGACCTTGGCCGCTGCCGGGAACGTGGCCGTGATGTGGGTGGCATCGCCGACGTTGAAGTCGGCGGAGGGAACCTGGTAGTCGCCGACCTGGACGCCCACGACCGGGTTCGAGTTGTCCTGGAAGTTCGAGCCGGTGATCGTCACGCTCGTGCTCGGGTCGGAGGTGAAGCCGGTGGCCGGTGAAAGCTGCGTCACGGTCGGCCGAGTCGCTGCCGGCGCCTGGTTGCAGAGGTAGAACGCGAGGCCTGCTCCGCCGCCGGGCGCGGTCAGCTGCGGCGAGCCGAGACCCGTCGCCATGTCGAAGCCTGGCGTGGCCTGGAACAGGTTCGAGTCCCCGTAGGGGTCGTTGTTCCCGAGCGTGATGTCGTTGAAGGAGGCCGCGTACGCCGTCGGGTTCGACGCCACGGAGTAGAGGAGCGGGCTGAGAAAGCCCACGCCGTCCTGCGTCGCCGGGTTGTTCTGGCAGGTCGACGATGCGTTGACGTCCGCAAGCATGGCCGCCCAGAGGGGGGCCGCCGAGGACGTTCCGCCGTTGGTGTTCCAGCCGCCGTCGGCGCTGTTGCTGAACACGGTGATGCCGCCGGTGAACTCGTCGGAGTCGGCGCTGACGTCGGGGAGCTGGCGGCAGGCCGCCTCGTCCGGCCCGGCGTTGTTGTCGTCGAGGCAGAAGTTCGTCCCCTCGAACGTCTGCGCCGCGGTCACGGCGCCCGAGTTGCCGACGGAACCGACGCCGCCCGGCACCATCGGCGCGGACTGCCAGGCCGGCATGGGCCAGGACTCGGAGATTCCGCCGCCGGT
>Ga0070717_10002028_pt1 | contig 14184 bp, 14 predicted proteins | sample LARL113metaG_FD_71366 | JGI IMG/M metagenome (GOLD analysis project Ga0070717, IMG submission 71366) | Corn, switchgrass and miscanthus rhizosphere microbial communities from Kellogg Biological Station, Michigan, USA - LAR L11-3 metaG | ecosystem: Host-associated > Plants > Roots > Rhizosphere ... | reverse complement strand
TGCTCTGGGGAGAACGCCAGATTCGCAGCGTGGCCAACATGACCCGCCAGGATGCCCTCGACTTTCTCGCTGTAGCGCGCGATGCCGGCCTGCGTCCGCCCGTCGTTCCATTTCCATTGGAAGGTGCCAACCGCGCCCTCTCCGCCGTCAAGCACGAAACTGAAAGCGGATCGGCGGTCATCATCCTTTAGCTTCGGTTTGTCAACGAACTTTTGTTTTTCGCATTAGCTCCAACGCGCCAGCCCGTCACGCATCTCTCGCTGATAAGATAAATCGATCCCCTGATGCGCGCACTCATCATCTCCGACATCCACTCCAATATCGAAGCTCTTCACGCCGTTCTGGCCGCAGCCCCGGCCCACGATAGTGTCTGGAATCTGGGCGACATCGTCGGGTATGCGGCCAACCCCAACGAAGTCATCGATGTGGTGCGAAAGCTCGCGGCCGTCAGCATCCGCGGCAACCACGATCGCGCCTGCACCAGCACGGCCGCCCTGGAAGATTTCAGCCCCATCGCCGATCGCGCCGTCCAGTGGACGCGAAAGGTGTTGACCCGGGAGCATCAGAACTGGCTCGCCGATCTGCCGGCCGGCCCTCTTTCGCCCAACGGCGCGGAAGTGAGCTGTGTGCACGGCTCTCCTATCGACGAAGACGAATACCTGGTGTGTACCGACGATGCGGTGCTGGCGCTGCGCGCCGCCAGGGCGCGCCTCACTTTTTTCGGACACACGCACCGGCAGGTGGGCTTTGCCGGCAACGGCGAAGACACGTTCTCGCTCGGACCGATCTACAGCTCCGAGGACGAGGCCGACCAATACGAACTGCCGCTGCGCGGGGGATTCCATTACCTGCTTAACCCCGGCTCGGTTGGCCAGCCTCGTGACGGCGACTGGCGCGCGGCATTCGCGATCTACGACCAAGCCCGTGCACTGTTCACCTGGCATCGCGTACCCTACGACCTGGGCACGACCCAGGCGGAAATTCGTCGCGCCGGCCTCCCCGACATCCTCGCCGATCGCCTCCGCGACGGCCGTTGAGTCCCTGGTCCCTAGTCCCTAAGTCCCTACGTCCCTGCCTTTCAATACCTCAGCCCCAGCCGCATCGGAAACTCATCTTCATCCTCTTCCAACTCAATCTGCTCACAATGCAGCCGCACCCCATCCCGGTGCCGTTTGCGCAACCACAGATGCGCCACCACGATGAGCGCGGCCGCGATGCCGAAATTCCGCCCGCTCCTTTGAACTAGGAATTGCCCGGCGATCGACAACGGCATCAAAAAAGGGAAAAACGTAAAGTACTTCAGCAGCGTGAACGCCAGGTTCGATGGTTCGCGCATACCGCCGGTGAAGGGGACGACCGTCACACTCATGAAAAAGGCATCGGTCAGCAGCAGGCACATCCCCGCGGCCACCAGGACCTGCGCCGCCGTCGCGGGCCAGCCGAGCAGCTCCACCGGAGCCACCAGGCGCAGCAGAGCAATGGCCAGCACCGTAACCGCACAGGCGCAGAGCGCCACCCACACCTTCACTGCGCGCAACTGCTCGATCGCGGCATCGAAGTGCGGCGGGCAACCATGCACGATGCGCCACGCCCAGTTCCCGTGCTGGTTGCCCGACGAAACAAACGCTGTCCGCAATCCGGCGATCACCCAGAATGGCACGATCCCGATCGCCACCCGAATACCATCGGCCGAAACGCCGGCGTGCAGATGCTGCCCCTCCATCGCGAACCGCAGCACCATCGCCATCACCACCGAGAGCCCCACGCCGCCGTAGAGTACCAGGTAGATGCGGTAGCGAGGCACGCGCAGGAGCGTTTGGCCGATGAAATGGAATACCGCCCGCCGTACCGGGGGCCGCACCAGCGTGACATGCAGCAGCCCGTGCAGCGGTATCGCCATCGGGTTGCGCCCCGACCGCGTCCCCGCTCCCTCCACCAGTGCGCGCACCCGGCGCCGGTACGCCAGGGGATACACTGCCAGTGCGATCGCTCCCGCCGCCAGCGTGGCGGCCCCGCCGATCTTCGCCAGTTGGGTAAACACCGGCAATGCCTCGGGCCCTTCCAGAACACGCTGGTATATCCCCAGGAACCAGAACGGCGGAAACCATCGCACCCCTCCGCCGCCCGACTGCAACAATCCCGGCGTCACACCCGATATCACCGGAAACAGCAGCATCAGCACCAGCAGCACTGTTACCGCCAGCCCCTGCACGGCCAGCGACATGCGCCGGAAGATCCTTTCGCCCAGCACCGACAGCAGCACACCTTGCACAGCAAGAATGAATGCCGCAGAGAACAGCCCGCCGGCTGCCACGGCCACCACGTCTCCCGCTACAAACCGCAACAGATTAGGAGGGTCGGTGGCCATGGGCAGCACCACGGGAGCGAGAACGTTGGCGTCGAACAGAAATCCGAGCACGAACACCGCGATGGCCGCCGTTCGCGCCAGAAATACTCTGCGCGCCGGCACCGGTAGAGTGCCCAGAACCAATACGTCCAGCAAGTCAGGGAAGAAGAGGTCCCACTCGAACACCGTGATGATGCCCATCGCCACAAACGAATACATCACGAAAAAGAAGTGATGATTCACCTGCGCCCAGTACGGCGGCGGTCCGGCAGGGTGTTGGCCCGGAGGCCATCCTATGAACGGGTGGTACACAGGCCACAGGTAGATTGCGACAATGAAGGGCGGCAACCCCGTAGCTACCGCGAGGAGCACTAGCCGCGACTTGGAGTCCCCGTCCGGCGATGCCGTCTCGTGATTGAAGAACCGCTCCAGGAAATGGAGCACCAGGTGCGCCGTCTGGCTGCGCTCGGGAGCCCGCACCGGCCCCAGCGCCGCCTGCGCGTTCAATGACAGCGCGTCCGGACCCGACATCATGAGGAGTCTCTGGAATGCTTCAGCCATGGGTGATCTGCATCACCTCCACAATTTGTTGTGCCGCGGCCCACGTGTCCTGCTGCTTTACCAATTGCGCAAAAACGCTTTCCAGGTTAGGCAAGCTCATCAGCGCGGTAAGTTCCGAAGGCGCCGCGTCGGCCACGATCTTCCCGCACGCAATCACGATCACCCGGTTGCATACCTGCTCCACTGTCTCCAGCACGTGCGAGATATAGAGCACCGCTTTGCCCTGCGAGGCCAGCGACGCCATCAGGTCTTTGAACAACCGCGCTGACAGAACATCCAGGCCAGATAACGGCTCATCGAAGATCAACAACTTCGGATCGTGCATCAGCGCGGCCGCAATCAGCACCCGCTGCCGCATGCCTTTCGAGTAGCAGGAAATCGGCGAGTGCTGCCACGACTCCAGATTGAGCAATTCCAGCAGCCCGGTGGCCTTGGCTTCAATCAGCCCTTCTTTCAGTCCGCGCAGCCGCCCCACCAGTTGCAAATACTCCAGCCCGGAAAGATAGGTGTAGAGCTGCGCCTCTTCCGGCACGTAGCCCAGCACACTGCGAAATGCCACCATGTCTTCACGTATGTCGCGCCCTTCGAAAAATACTTTTCCTTCGTTCGCGCGAAGCATGCCGGTGATGATCTTCACGGTCGTCGATTTACCCGCCCCATTCGGCCCCAGGAAGCCCACAATCTCTCCCGGTGCGATCCGGAAGCTCACATCCTCCACCGCCGGAATTCCGCGGTAGCTGCGAAACAGATGTTTTACCTCGAGCATGTTCTCTACTCCCCTGAATGCCGGCCGCCCGGAGCTACGTGACTACTGCCGGTCAAATGGTCCGCTTCATGCCGCTCTTCGTCCGTTGCGCATCGTTCCGGAACTATCGCGATTCCGGCCACGTAAAATACTTCAAACTCACTTTCCAAAGGCAACGCTTCCGCCAATGGCATCCGGAGGTGTGCATGCCGGTCGATCTTGGATTACGTCCGCGTCTGTTGCCGTCCGGTTCTCGGATCACGATCGAAATTCCATCTCGTGACCCCTATGTAGCATTCAGCATACACCTTCGAAAATCCTTGTCAAGTAGAATGCTACATAGGTACAATTCCGCCCATGGCCGCCGACGCCAAACTCTCCCACACCGCTGCCCTGATCCTGCAGGCCATCAGCGCCGGCTTCGTCTACGGCTTCAGCATCATGGAAATGACCGGCCTGCCCAGCGGAACGGTCTATCCCGCCATGCGCCGCCTGGAACGCGACGACCTCATCCGCTCCCAGTGGGAAAAGCAATCCATTGCCGACGCCGAACAGCGCCCGCCGCGCAAATATTACCGGCTCACCGCCGCCGGCAAGACCACTCTCGAAGCCTCACGCAAACGTTATCCCCTGCTCGAACGTCTCATCTCCACCGAGGAGGCTAAATCTCTATGAAGCCTTCGTCTGATCGAGCCTTGTGCGCCCTCCAGAACGGATTGGTGCGCACCGCCTCTTTTTTAGTTCCGGCCGGGCAGCGCTCCGACTGGCGCCGCGAGTGGCACGCCGAGCTGTGGCACGTGCGCCATTCTTTTTGCGAAGGCGGTGCACTCTCCTGGCCGGCGCAGCGCGAAATCACCACCTTTTGCCTTGGTTCTCTCCAGGATGCAGTCTGCCTGCGTCGCGAATCCCGCCCGTCCCGCGAACCTGCGCCGCGCATCAGTGGCGCGGCAGCGCAGTGCATCCTTCGTTTGAGCACCCTGCTGGCGGTCTGCGTGGTCATTGCGCGCCTGCTGCCCGGAGTGCAGGCCGAGCGCGATCCATCGCGCTACCAGGTCAGTCCAGGCGTGATTCTCATCCAGACCTCCTCGTCCAATGACCGCTTTGCGCCTGCCATTTCCGCCCGCATGTTCCGCGACTGGAAAGCCACCCGCCAACGCTATTTCGACCAATTTGCCTTCTATCGCACCGTGCGCGAAACCGCATCGCTGCCTTCCCGGCGCGCGGGATGGAGCGTTTCCCACGCCAGCCTCAATCTCTTTTCGCTGCTCGGATTGCCGGTTTCGTTTGCCGCCTTGACTGCCGAGGATCTTCCAGCTCTCATCCTCAGTCATGAATCTTGGCGCCGCGACTTCGCCGCCGATCCCGATGTTGCCGGGCGCATCATACGCGTCGGCAATCGAACCGCACGAATCGCCGGCGTGATGCCCTATGGTTCCTGGCGCTTGCCGGAAGAGCCCAACGCCTGGCTGCTGGAGCCGGATTCCCAACTCGCCACCGGTATGTCCGAGGGCGGACTGGGCTACCTGATTGCGCATTTATCGCAACGTGGCCAAGCGGCGATGCAGGGAGAATGCGTCTCCATCACGGTGCGCGCCGCCGATCCTGAGGGTCCGGAGTTCTATGGCGTTTCGTTCGGCAATCGCCTGCAGGGACCGCGCGGCATTTTTGAATTCGCAATCATCCTCGCTCTGCTCGCTTTACCGGCGGTCACATCGGTCACCCTGGGCGAATCGAACTACAGTTCCCATCGCCCCTCCCGCAAGCGGACCCTGATCCGCTGGGCCTTCCTGGCCGCAAAGTTCCTGCTCGTGGCTGCGATCGGTTACTTCGCCTCCCTCGACCTCGCCTACTGGAATGCATCCACCTACTCGCCTCTCGCGGAATTCGCGCAACTCACGTGGTGCTTCTCGATCTGCCTGTTCGGATTCCGCTGGGCCCTCTCTGACCAGCGGCAGCGTTGCCCGGTCTGCCTGCGCCGCGTCACCCATCCCGCGCGCGTCGGCCTGGCTTCGCGCACTTTCCTCGGCTGGAACGGGACAGAGATGATGTGCATGGGCGGCCATACGCTGCTCCACGTCCCCAGCCTTCCCACCAGCTGGTTCAACGGCCAGCGCTGGCTCTACCTCGACAACTCGTGGGACTTCCTTTTCGCAGACTCCGGCGCATGGTGATTCTCTCGACTCCTTCGTTTGTGTTGTCATCCTAAGCACAGCGAAGGATCTGCGGTTGCCTTCGCCTTCGCCTCCAGCTTTGAGCACAACACCTTCAAGCTGCACATCGCGACGATCCCGCCCAGACCAATTTCCCTCCTTCAGCAAAGAAAAATACAATATTTCCACCCCTCATTCGTCTAGCCAATCAGGTATCCGCCATGACCGCGATGATCGAGCAAGACCGGCAAATCTCCCGAGTCATCGCGGAAGAGCAGTCGCGGCTGCGTAGCTTCATTCGCCGCCGCGTGCCCAACGAGGCTGATGTTGAAGACCTCCTGCAGGAAGTGTTTTTCGAACTGGTCCAGGCGGGACGCCTGCTCAAGCCGATCGACTATGTGACCGGCTGGCTGTTTCGCGTAGCCCGCAACCGCATCACCGACTTCTTCCGCAAGAAGCAGCCGGAGAATTTTTCCGATGCGGCGGTGGAAAGGGAAGACGGCGAACTGCTGGACTTGGAAGAACTGTTGCCCTCGCCCGACGCGGGCCCGGAGGCGCTCTACATTCGCAGCGCGATTCTCGACGAGCTGAAATCCGCGCTGGCCGAGTTGCCCGCCGAGCAGCGTGAAGTTTTTCTCGCCCACGAAATGGAAGGGCGGAGCTTCAAAAAGCTCTCGGTGGAAAGCGGCGTCAACGTCAACACGCTGCTTTCGCGCAAACGCTATGCTGTGCTGCACCTGCGCGAGCGGTTGCAAAGCATTCATGATGAGTTTATGAGGAAATGAGGAGAAACATGCGCAAGAAATGGTGGATTTTCCTGGTAGCCCCGCCGGCCATGGTGTTGTTTGGCTGGCTGTTCGGCGAGATCGTCATGCACCTATGGAACTGGCTCATGCCCGCGCTCTTCGGCCTGAAGCTGATCACTTTCTGGCAAGGCCTCGGACTGCTGGTCCTGGCCAGGATTCTGGTCGGCGGGCTGGGCGGAGGCTCCAACAACTCCAGGTCGCGCAAGCGTTCCGGCCCCCGCTGGGAGTGCATGACCCCCGAAGAACACGAGAAGTTCCGCGAATGGAGGCGTACGCGTCCCGGCGAATTCGGCACTTCCGGCGAACAAAGCCAGGAACCCGCATGATCCGCTAATAATCGGGTGTCCGACCCTCGCGACGTCTTTGTTAGGTCGCGAGGGTCGGTCCCTGTCCTACTTCGTCCAGTCCATCACCACTTTTCCCGCCTCGCCCGCAATCATCGCCTGGAACCCCTGCTCGTAATCCTGGTAGGAGAACCGGTGCGTAATCACCGGCGAAATATCCACACCCGATTCCAGCATCACCGACATCTTGTACCACGTCTCGTACATCTCGCGGCCGTAGATGCCTTTGATGGTGATCATGTTGAAGATCACCGGCCGCCAATCCATCTCGCTCTTCTTGCCGGGGATTCCGAGAATCGCGATCTTGCCCCCGTGGCTCATGCTCGCGATCATCTCGTTCAACGCCTTGGGCGCTCCGGACATCTCCAGTCCCACGTCGAACCCCTCCGTCATGCCGAGCTGTTTCTGCACCTCGCTCAGCGGCGTCTCACTCGTGTTCACTGCCAGCGTCGCGCCCATCCTGCGCGCCATCTCCAGGCGGAACGGGTTCAAATCCGTGGCCACCACGTACCGTGCACCCGCGCGCTTCACCACCGGGATCGCCATCACACCAATCGGCCCCGCGCCCGTGATCAACACGTCCTCGCCCAGCACTGGAAACGAAAGCGCGGTGTGCACCGCGTTTCCGAACGGATCGAAAATAGCCGCCACTTCCTGGTTAATGTTCGGATGGTGCCGCCAGATGTTGGTCATCGGCAGCGCGATCAATTCGGCGAAGGCGCCGGGGCGATTTACTCCCACGCCCTCGGTATGCGCGCACAGGTGCCGCCGGCCCGCCAGGCAGTTGCGGCAGCGCCCGCACACCACGTGCCCCTCGCCGCTCACGATATCGCCGGGAAAGAAGTCGTTGACGTTCGACCCCACCGCCACGATCTCGCCCACAAACTCGTGCCCGATCGCCATCGGCACCTTGATGGTCGACTGCGACCATTCATCCCATTGATAAATGTGTACGTCGGTCCCGCAGATCCCCGTGTAGCGCACGCGAATCAAAACATCGTTGATGCCGATGGTGGGCTCCGCAATATCTTCCAGCCACAGCCCGCGTTCCGCCTTGCTCTTGACCAGCGCCTTCATCGGGAGTCTCAGCCTTTCCAGTGCTCGAATCGAAGTTTACTGTCTCAGGCGGCTGGAAAGAAAATGGCGGCAGCAAAACGAAAGGCGCGGGCCGCATCCGCGGTTCGCGCCTTCTCTCTCCCCAAGCTCAATCGCAAATCTTTAAAACATACTCCACAGCGACTGGTTGTAGACCTCGTGATGGTATTGCACCTCGGACGCTTTGACGAACGTCCCCAACTCGCGCGGAGAACGGTTGGCCGCCGCCTGCTTCAGGTCGGCATAGCGGCTTTGCACGTCCGCTCCCAGGATCTTTCCAATCCATTCCGAGTCTTTGAAATCCTCAATCGCCGCCTGGATGTTATCGGGCAGGAAGCGGCCGCCGCCGCGCAGGTTGTCCGCCGTGGAAATGTCCCCGTCCACGCCGGTTTTGAAAATGCCATACATCGTCAGGTACGGGTTGGCGTCCGGCGCAACCGCGCGCACCTCGGTCCTCATCGACCGGTGATTGCCGATCGGCACCCGCACCATCGCGCCGCGATCGGTGGCCGACGCGCGAATCTGGTTGGGCGCTTCGAAGTGCGGATCGAGCCGCCGATAAGCATTCACGCTGGAATTGAACACCAGGCAAAGATCGAGCGCGTGGGTCAGGATGCGATCCAGGAAATCCCAGCCGAACTTCGACAGTTGCTCCTGGCCCTTCTCGTCCCAGAACAGGTTCGTCTTGTCTTTGGAAACCGAAACATTGGTATGCATCCCGCTGCCGTTCACGCCGACCACCGGCTTGGGTAGGAAGCACGCGGTGTACCCCATGTTGTTCGCGATCTGCCGGCACAGCAGCTTATACAACTGGATCTGATCCGCCGCCGCCACTACTTCCGAAAAGTGATAGTTGATTTCGAACTGGCTGGGTGCAACTTCGGGATGATCCTTTTCGTTCTGGAAGCCCATGGCGCGCTGCACTTCCGCAGACGTATCGATGAATTTCCGCAGCGGATCGAGCGGCAGCACATGATAGTAGCCGCCGGTGTTGATGAAATCGAACTTCACCGTTTCGTGATAGCGCCGCTCGGCGTCCGTTCCCGCAAACAGAAAGCCCTCGATTTCATTCGCCGCATTGAGCGTGTAGCCCTTCTCCTTGTAGAGGCCATCGGCGTAGTTCTTCAGCACCCCGCGAATATCGCCCGAATAGGGAGTCCCGTCCTTGTCGATGACGATCCCAAACACCAAAACCTTGCCGTGGCCAAATATGTCGGCGGGCACCCAGTAGAACGCGCTCCAGTCAATGCCCAGCCGCAGGTCGCTCTCTTTCTGCGCCGTGAAGCCGCGGATCGACGAGCCGTCGAAGGTTAGGTTCTCGTACGCGCTCAATAGGAACTTCTTGTCGTAATCCAGCAGATGCAGTCGGCCCTCCAGGTCGGAGAACAGCACGGTGACGGCCTTGATTCGCTTTTCGTCGGTCAGGTATTTCAACCGTTTCTCGCGGATCTCATCCGCCGCTACGCGATTCATGCGGTCGGTCTTCGCCTGCAGGTTCAGTTCCTCCAGCTCGTCGTAAGAGAGAGCCAGAAAATTACGGTACTCAATGGACATGGATCTCCTTCAATAAATGGGGCGGCTCAATCCTGGAGCGTCTCGCGGGATTCGGGAATTTCCGATGAGCCATCCTATCAAAGGCAACAGCCGGGGCGACGACAACTCCTTCGCCCCGGCTCCTGCCGGCTTGCTTCTTGCCGATTTTCTTGGCACTGCACTTGCATGTTCGCCTCTGCGGTACACGGCAGACGAGCGATTCTTGTTGGTTATGCGAGCTCCAGCTCCGGCACCGACACCGTGTACGCGGTCTTCGCAATTCGCGACACGATCCGGTACGGATCGGCCTCGGAGTTTGGACGGCGATCTTCGAGATACCCGCGATATCCGTTGCGAATGAAGTGTACCGGCAGGCGGATGGAAGCGCCGCGATCCGAAAGCCCGTAGCTGAACTTGTCGATTGCCTGCGTCTCGTGGTGTCCCGTCAACCTCAGATGATTGTCCGGCCCGTACACGTCGATGTGCGCGGAAATATTGTTCTCGAAGGCGGTCATCAGCGATTCGAAGTACTCCTTGCCGCCCACTTCGCGCAGGTGCTTGGTGGAGAAATTGGTGTGCATGCCCGAGCCGTTCCAGTCGCCGCGGATGGGCTTGCAATGCAACTGCAGATCCACTTCGTACTTCTCGCACAGCCGCATCATCAGGTAGCGCGCGATCCACAGGTCGTCGGCAGCTTTATGCGAGCCCTTGCCAAAGATCTGGAATTCCCACTGGCCCTTTGCCACTTCCGCGTTGATGCCCTCGTGGTTGATGCCCGCTTCCAGGCACAAGTCGAGATGCTCCTCAACGATCGTGCGTGCCAGGTTGCCCATGTATTTGTAGCCCATGCCGCAATAGTACGGACCCTGCGGGGCAGGGAAGCCTTCTTCGGGGAATCCCAGCGGCCGCCCATCCTTATACAGGAAGTACTCCTGCTCGAATCCGAACCAAAGCTCGGGATCGTCCTCGGTAGTTGCGCGGATGTTGGTCGAGTGCGGCGTACCGTCCGGATGCATCACTTCGCACAGCACTAGGTATCCGTTCTTGCGGCCGCCATCGGGGTAGAGAGCCACCGGCTTCAGAATGCAGTCAGAGCTTTTGCCCTCGGCTTGCATGGTCGAGCTGCCGTCAAATCCCCACAAGGGCAAATCGGCCAGCGTCGGAGGCGCAGCAAATTCCTTGATGGTTGTCTTGCCGCGCAGTTCGGGGATCGGTTGTTTACCGTCAAGCCAGATGTACTCGAGTTTGTACTTTGCCATGGATCTCCTTTAGGCTGGATTTTTGTATTCAACAAAAATCGTAGAGGAGACCGCATAAAGACCCCATGAAGATCCGTCCCTCAATGTGGGAGCTTTCCCGCCGGCTCTGGCCGCAGTGCATGTAAAGCAGCATTGCCAGGGCGGTCTGCTATATCTAAAGCCATGCGCGGCGTTATGTTCCGGTATTTTCCTGTCTGGGCGGTCGTCGCTTCCGCGCTCGTCTCGTCACTTCCGCTTCGCGGGCAGCAAGACTCGTTCCGCTGGACCGACTTTCACTCACCCAAGGACCAGGACGTCGTGGTGTGGGTCACGCGCGCGCTCGAAGCCGAAAAGTGGAGTTCTATTCGCGAGATCGGCGTCCTATATGACGCGGCCCTGGTGGTCACCACGCTGCGCACCAATCCGCAGGCCTCTCCCAGCGCGGATACGTTCAATGTATGGAGTGTTTCCCTTACCACGCATGCGCTTACCCCGCTGCTCAAAGGCGTGAATCTTCGCTGGGTCGACTGGATGCAGTTTACTGAGACCGGGCCGCCGGAAATGGGAGCCCTGTTTGAGGACTGCACGGAATGTGCGGCCACCACCTACTTCACGGCCCTTTATTATGACCGCTCGCAGCACATCTGGAACGCCCGCTGGATCCGCGGCGCCCAGGCGGTGCCTCTCAGGAGCGCGGCCGCACCCGAGGGCGTGACCGTCACCCGCGTGTCCGCCGTGCTTCCCGGACCCAATGGGCGCCAGCTGCTGGGCACCTGGAATCACTTCGATTATGGCAAGGAGAAACCCGCGGAAGATTTTGTCTTCCGTTACGATCTCGACCCGTTCAGCAGCCTGGAACGCACCCAGTTGCTGAGCGGAAAGGAAGCTGAAGAGATGAAACAGCGGCTGTGCAGCTTCCAGGGAGCCGGAGACGTCGCCCGGGGGCAGGATTCGGCCCTTTGCCAGCTGACCGTCCATCCCCGCGCAGAACGGCGGCCAACCACCACCCCGCCGGCCAACAACCAGGGCCGGTCCGTGCCTCCGCGCAGCCATCGCTGAGTACGGCACGCAGTCCCGGAATTTCATTCATTCAAACAAGTCCAAAATTAGAATTGTTGCGCGGGTCCTTTTTAAGCGCTTCGCGCCTTTGCCTATCCTGCGCGTCCAGATCGGGCAGCTCGTTGAACCATTGGTAAAAACGGCCATCGAAACTGAAGGCCTTCATGATGTCCATTGTCGGCAGACGGTCGTCATTGGTCTCCAGCTTCAAATAGCGCGTGCTGCCGCCGTGTATCCCGCCCCTTACAACGTACTCACGCCGTCCCCGGATCGCATGCAGAGGCAGTTTCTTTCTTCCGAACGGGGTTCGAAGCTCGATTTCGTCTTCAGATAACGTAACCGTTGCTCTAAACGCGCTCCATACCAGGAGAGCCCCCACGAGCGGCAGCACTGCTGTGACGACCATTTCTTCGAACTTTGGTTCTCTCCTTCCGGCGATGACTCCACCCCATATGCCGGTAACCCCCACAGTACCAGTCGTTAAGAAGAAAATCGCGGCGGCCCTCCACCACCAGCCGATCCGATAAACGCGCGCCAAATGACCAAGGACTTCCATAATTCCCAATTCTCCGAAACTGCAGTTGTATAGCAGGGACGCATCGGCGAGATCGGGGAATGTTCCCCTACTTCTCGCTGCGGTGGTCGACGACCGTATAGCCCGCGGGGATCTCGAAATAGGACAGATCCGGCTCCGAAGTCGACAGTTCCTTGACCGTGAAGACCTGCTTGCCGCTCTGCGGCTCATCGACAATCGAGATCAGATTGATTGCCAGATGCGGCGACCACCAGAACTCGCGCATGTTCACCATTGGCTTGTCGTTGCCCATTACGCCCTCGTTGATGGTCAAGGTTTCGCGATAGCCGTGCGTGTCCACACCCAAGGTGTTGCCCGCTCCGAGGTCCTCGTGGGTCCGAAAACCGTTGCCGTTGGCAAGCGGACCGGAGGGGCCGGTCGCCGGCAGGTATTTCTCTTCAGCCGTCAAGGTATATTTCAGCAGTTCGCAGACCTTCGTCGCCACTTCGCAGTTGAACCACGTGTGGAGTTCGGGATCAGTGATCTGAAAAACGTTCATCTGCGACTTGATCTTGCCGCCCTTGGGCACCAGGATCCAGCGTTCCTGGTAGATGCGTCCCTTGCTGTCGCGTACGATATGGCGCTCATTCACCAGGGTGAACGTGCCCCCATTGTCCATGGGCCGCGTCCATTCGGTCGCCAGCATCAGGCTGAAAGGCGCGCCCGGCTTGGGCGGGATAAAGATGCTCTGCATCGGCCCGTGGGCGCCCCCGTCCGCCCGGCGGATCACCGGAGGTGAAGCGGGAACTTGTTGCGGCGCCGGATTCTGGCTGAACGCAATCCCGGCGAGGGAAAAGCTGCCCAAGACGACGGAGAACAGCCGGACGTGCATACCAACCTCCGACAGATGCCGAAAGTATAGCGCCAGGAGGGAAGCGCCGTTCAGGAAGCGCGGCCGGTCTTGTCGAGGTGCCGGTAAAAACCCAGGTCCTTGCCCTGCAGCGCTTTGGTGATGTACACAATCTGCCCGTAGTGCATCCCGAAGTGCTCCACTACATGATAGACAGCTTCCAGCCCGGTTACGTGATAGCCCTGGATGTCCATGGGCGCGACCAGGTCCTCCTCGGTGAGCCGCGAAAGCAACTCAGCCGTCTCCTCCATGGTGGCGCTCAACCGGGCGAGCAGGTCGGCCGCCGGTCCGCCCGATTTTTCGGCGAACTCGGCCGGCCGGTTACGGTGGTCGTCCCGGCGGTTGAATGAAGCCCACAGCCATTGCCGCACGTTGCCGTTCAGGTGCAGAAGCAGGTTGCCGATGCTGTTGCTGGCCTCGTTGGGACGCCACCAGAGTTGCTCCTCGGTCAGCGTTTCCACCGTGGACCGCAGCCGGGGCCACGCCTCGAGCAGCATCAGCTTGCGTGAATTTTCGAGGAACAGCGTTGTCAATTCGGTGCCAGTCGTCGTCACTCCGGTAAGCCTCCTCTACTTTTGATCGCCCTCACAATTCCGCTTGCGGCTTTCGATTTGGCACTCACCGAAATTTCCCGGGAGTGCTCCTTTTTTCGGACCCTGCATCTGATCGAATGTACTAAATACCCAAGGGAGAACTGATTTGACTGATTATCGCGTAAACAAAGGTGAAGCTCAGGAAGACCAGGTTACGGCCGCCATCGAAAAGGTCACCGCACAAGTTCCATCCAGCGCGTTCCTGGGGTTCGCGCTGGCATCCATGGGGGTTTCGCTTGGCCTGCATTTCAGCGGACGAAAGCACGAAGCGCTGTTCGTTGGGCAATGG
>Ga0070717_10002025_pt1 | contig 14189 bp, 12 predicted proteins | sample LARL113metaG_FD_71366 | JGI IMG/M metagenome (GOLD analysis project Ga0070717, IMG submission 71366) | Corn, switchgrass and miscanthus rhizosphere microbial communities from Kellogg Biological Station, Michigan, USA - LAR L11-3 metaG | ecosystem: Host-associated > Plants > Roots > Rhizosphere ... | reverse complement strand
TATCTTGGAGAAGACGAGAGCGCGCCGCTCCGCCATCTGGCAATTGTGTCCGGAATGCGCACGCGCATCATGGGAATTCGGCTGCCGGAGCGCAAGGGAGCGACGGCGGCGACCATTATTCCTTCAGTCGGCTGTCCCATGGGCTGCAACTTCTGTACCACCTCGGCATTTTTTGGAGGCAAAGGAAAGTTCGTCAACTTTTTTGAGACCGGCGACGAATTATTCGAAGTCATGGGACGAATGGAAGATGAGTTGAAAGTGAACTCGTTCTTCGTGATGGACGAAAACTTCTTGCTGCACCGCGAGCGCGCCATGCGCCTGCTGGAATTGATGAAAGAAGAGAATAAGAGCTGGGCGATGTCGGTGTTTGCGTCGGCCAACGCGATCCGCAAGTATACGATGCAGGAACTGGTGGAACTGGGCGTGTCGTGGCTGTGGATGGGGCTGGAATCTCCACGAGCCGGATACAGCAAGCTGCAGGGAGCGGACACGCGTCAACTCACACGCGAATTGCGCGAGCATGGCATTCGCGTGCAGGGATCGACAATCATCGGCCTGGAGCACCACACTCCGGATAACATCCTGGCGGAAATCGAGCACGCGGTGTCGCACGACACGGACTTTCACCAGTTCATGCTGTACACGCCGGTGCCGGGGACTCCGCTGTATCAGCAGATGGCGGAAGAGGGCCGAATGCTTCGCGATGTGGACTATGCCGACGTGCACGGACAGTTCAAATTCAATTTCAAGCATGCCGCGATCTCACGGGAGGATTCCAAACGTTTCCTCGATTGGGCCTTCTGGCGAGACTTCCAGCTTAACGGGCCGAGCCTCTATCGCATATCGCGAACCTTGATGGCGGGATGGAAGCGCTACAAAGACTCACCAGATGCGCGCGTGCGGACGCGGTTTGCGCGCGAGATGGACCGACTGAGCGGCGTGTACAGCTCGGCGCTATGGACGATGGAGCGGCGGTTCAGGAAAGTGGATCGCGAAGTCAGCGAAAAGATTCGGACGCTGCGGGGCGAGTTCCGGCAGGTGTCTGGAATCGTGTCGCGGATGCTTCCGGCAGTGCTCGGTCCGGTGCTGCTGTGGACGACACGGCGTGAAGAACGCAGGCTGGCGCGGGGAAAGACGTATGAGCCGCCGACGATTTTGGAGCGACGTAATTGGGTAGAGCGTAGCAAAAACTCCCGCCCCGATGCGTTAACAAACTTTCCTGGTGCTTTCAGAGAATGGGGCCTGCTGACACTGACCCGCCAGGTGATTATGGGCAGATCCCCGATTTGCCTTTCGTCACTTGCCCCTCGTGAAGACACAGTGGAACATGCGAGAAGACTAGAACACCGGCGCTAAGGCTACTTCGGGGTGACCTTGGTAACGCCAGATTTGACCGCTGTAGCGCAACTCAACACTTCATTCGAGGCTTCTCAAATTCCATGACGCGAACTTCTGTTTTGGCTATCGTGGCGATAACCACGCTTGCGGGAATCGCAGCAGCCCAGTCTTCAGCCAAGCCCGCAGCGCAGGAAAGTGGCATCACATCGTATGTGGAGTTTGGGGGAACGTCCGACGCCGACGGCCAGATTTATGAGGTGAACTCCAACGTCGGCTATGATTTCAACCCTCACTTCGGGCTTGCCGTGGGTGCGCCCATCTACTTCGTGAGGCCCTCTTCGACAACGGGCGGGACCTCGACCACCGGACTGGGCAATCCATTTTTGGCTCTGCACCTGAAGTATCCAAGCCCGGCACTGGGTTTCAGTACGGTATTAACCGGAGCCGCGCCGCTGGGAGACAGTAAGAAAGGTCTGAGCACCGGCCGCGCCACATTTGATTGGACCAATCGTCTTGAGCACGCCTTTTCGGACCTTACTCCGTTTGTGGAGTTGGGAATCGCCAACACCATCCCTGACTCACGGCTGTTCCTGCGACCTTACACGACTCTGGGCTTCAATACTCATTTTCAAGGCGGCGCCAGCTACGACGTGTGGAAGTTCATCAGCGTTGGCGCATCGGGGTACGACATCCTGCCCCGCGGGCAGCAGACCGTATTCAGCCGCGTGATCCCAGGCCAGGCAAATGCCGGACCTGCTCAGCATGGGCCCGCATTTGCGAAAGCCCAGCAGACGACGGGAAGCGCCAGCCTGACCCAGGATGACGGCTTTTCCGCCTGGATTGATGGCAATCCCGGGGGCAAGGTGGATCTGGAACTGGGCTTTACGCGCAGCCTCGTGTATGACCTGAATTCGGTCTCATTCTCCATTGGCATCGATCTGCGGCAGTTGTATCGCAGCAATCAGCAGTGAGCTCGAAAGCACGAAACAAGGAGACCCCATGAAGAAGACAGGTATAGTTGTTATGGCAATCGCGGCCGCATTGTACTGTGTGCCGGCTTTCGCGCAGCATGGACACGGGGCCGGGCCCGGCAACGCCATGGGTGGCGCCAGCCACGCCAGCTCCAACACAAATAGTGCGAGCGGCACGGCAGCAGTCCACGGCAAGACCATGGACCAACTCCTAACCCAGAATAAGAGTCTGTCGAGCAAGATCGCTTCCCTGACCGGGGAACCCGCCCAGCAGGCCTGCTCCGGCTTTAAAAATCTGGGACAGTGCGTGGCTGCGGCCCATGTCAGCAAAAATCTGCGCATCAGCTTCGCTTGCCTGAAGAGCAACATGACTGGAACAGCAGCGCCCGCTGGCTCTAACTGCTCTGCCGGACCCAGCGCTACCGCTGCAACTGGCACGAAGACCATGAGTCTGGGGAAAGCCATTCAAATCCTGAGCCCGGCCACGAACAGCAAGACGGAGGCTAAGAAAGGGCTGCAACAGGCCAGTCAGGATCTGAAAACCGCGACCAACAATTCCTAATCAAGTCATTCTCTGCGCACTCAGAAAACCTCTGCGTTCTCTGCGGTAAAAGCTTTTGACCGCAGAGAGCGCGAAGAGTGCGGAGGTCGCTGAGAAGAGCGAAAAAATGAAAGGTCCTGCAGAAATGCGGGACCTCTTTTACTTCGCCGGCGCACCGGCGTAAGCGGAAAGCTGGGCTGCAGCAACTATCCCGTGCGGCGGGTGGAGAGGATGCTGAGAATTTCGCGCAGGCCCTGGCGGATGTTCTGGATCTCTGGCGCGGAATGTGTTGGGAAGGGAATCGCGGACTGCGTCTTGTCGGTTTTATTTTCCGCACGCAGTTGCTGGCGGGCGCCGGAGATGGTAAATCCCTGTTCGTAGAGTAGCTGCTTGATGCGCAGGACGCCTTCAACGTCGCGCTTGCGATACATGCGCTGCCCCGTGCTGCTTTTGACCGGCTTGAGTTGTGGGAACTCGGACTCCCAGAAACGCAGGACATAAGCGGGCAGATGGCAGAGGGTGGCTACTTCGCCGATACGGAAATAGAGCTTGTCGGGAATCAGGATTTCATCCGCCTTATGCTTCGCCGAGCCTTTTTTGCGCGCTGCCATTTTTAACCGTCACTGCAGCAAAAGCCGCGTGGCCTGCCTATTGTGACACACGTGCGAGCGCGCCTTCTAAGAATTTCGTTGCCCGGAAGTTCAGGGGCAGGTCAATTTGGCCGAACCGAAGACCTTAAGCTGAGAACCTGTGTCGGGCATCACCATGACGGACGATGGCTTTCCTGCCAGGATGGTCGCGGTCCCGACAAATCCCGAGTTGCATTGAGCCATGCCGGTCTGATCCACGGTGGCGCCCGGGTTGATATTGCCTACACACGATCCGTCGCTGGCGCCCATGCACCACATGACATCCTTGCTCGTAAGGGTTACCGGAGTCGGCGAGGTATTGAATATGCCAGTGGCCACAAACGGGACTTTTCCGCCGGGAAAACTCAGAGCATCTGCGGCGGGCGGACTGAGCGAAACACTTCGAAGTTGGCGACCACTCCCGCATGCTGAAAAAACTAACGCGGCGAGTACGAGGAACCGACAGAAACAGATATTCAAACGTGGCATGAACAGCTCCCTGGAAACGGCGTCTCAACTCGGATGAAGTGAAGAGTGCAGCAGGGGTTGCCACTCTTTGGCCATTGTAAGGCCTGGCGTCAATCGTCGCTGTTGCTCTTTTGGCTCCTGTCTTGGCGGCGACTGTCATAAAGGAAAAGCCCCTTAAGAGGTGCTTCTCTTAAGAGGCCAGTGAAATTCGTGGCGGTTGCGAGGTATCGTCTCGCTGACGGTTAGTGTTTCTTCTTTTTTGCCTTCTTCTTCGTTGCCATGAAGGTTCCTCCGTGAACGATTTTCCCTTGCAAAGGTTCTCAACTACGGGCCCTTGTACTCGAAGCGACCAACCCTATTTGTGGTAGGGAGTCGTTCTGTATCACAAGATATTGCGGCAGCTTAAACGAAGTGTCAACACAAATTTGCGCCTTTGCACGAATTTCTTCCGCAGCCGTCGTTAGTCGTCAGTCGCTAGTCGCTCGCCAAAACCCAGAGCAAAGACACGCTGGCGACACCGCGTTTTGCTAATGACCAGCGACAAACGGCCAGCGACTGGTAGTACACTGCGCCTCATGCGACGCGATCCCATCGAACTGGAGATCTTCAAGAACCTATATCACTCCATCGCGGAAGAGATGGGGGCGGCGCTCCGGCGTACGGCATTCTCTCCGAACATCAAGGAGCGTCGTGATTATTCGTGCGCGGTTTTCGATGGCGCGGGTGAGGTGATCGCGATGGGCGACCACATGCCGGTACATCTCGGGTCGATGCCGATGTCGGTGCGAGCGGCCATTGATGCCGGCGGGATGGAACCGGGGGATGTGGTGATGCTGAACGATCCGTTTCGCGGCGGGACGCATCTGCCCGACATTACGCTGGTCGCGCCGGTGTATGTGGGGCATACGCAATCTGGCAAAAGACGCGGGCGAGAGCGCCCCCGCCACAGTTGTCCTGATTTTTATGTAGCTTCACGGGCGCATCACGCCGATGTGGGCGGAGCTTATCCCGGGTCGATGGGGCTGTGTCGGGAGATCTACCAGGAGGGCATTCGCATTCCTCCAGTGAAACTGATGCGACGGGGCGCGATGGATGCGGATGTGCTAGCGATGCTGCTCAACAATGTGCGCACGCCGGAGGAACGCGAAGGCGACCTGGGCGCTCAGATCGCGGCCTGCCACACTGGCGCGGAGAGAATACGCGAGGTGTGCTGGCGCTATGGCGTGGAGCGGGCGCAACGGGCTGCAGGCGATCTGCTGGATTATTCAGAGGAATTGATCCGCGCGTTTTTGCAACGCGTGCCGGCAGGAAGGTATCGGGCAGAGGATTTTCTAGATGGCGATGGGATCAGCAAGCGGGCAGTGAAGATCGCCGTCGCGATTACAGTTCGCCAGTCTGGCGAGAAGCGACGGCAGGATGCCGTCGCGACAGCCGGCGAGGACACCGGCGCTACTCGGGGGCGGGGGCGTCCGCGCTACATGGTGACCGTCGATTTTACTGGCAGCGATCCGCAGGTTGAGGGGAGCGTGAATGCGGTCGCTGCGATCACTTATTCGGCGTGCTTCTATGTGTTTCGCTGCTTGCTCGCGGAGGACGTTCCAGCCGCGGCCGGACTCATGCGGCCGATTCAAGTCATCGCGCCCGCTGGAACGATCGTGAACGCTCGGCCTCCGGCGGCGGTTGCCGGAGGAAATGTGGAGACGTCGCAGCGCATCGTTGACGTGGTGTTGCGGGCGCTGGCGCAGGCCATTCCCGACCGTATCCCGGCGGCGGCGGCGGGGACAATGAACAATTTGACAATCGGCGGGATCGATCCGCGCACCAGCGAGCCCTTCGCTTACTACGAGACCGTGGCCGGAGGAATGGGCGCTCGGCCCGGCAAGGCTGGCGTTTCGGGCGTGCATACCCATATGACGAATTCTCTGAACACTCCGGCGGAAGCGTTGGAGTATGCGTATCCGCTGCGGGTGCTGAAGTATTCACTGCGGCCGGGCAGCGGCGGCGAGGGAAAGTTTCGGGGCGGCGACGGCATTTTCCGTGAGATTGAAGTGCTCACCGACTGCGAAGTCACGCTCTTGGCCGACCGCCGCACCCGCGGACCGTGGGGGCTCACGGGAGGAGCCGATGGCGTGCCGGGGAAAACTTTCATCACAAGGCACGATGGCTCGATCGAGCCCATGCCCGGGAAGTTCAGCACTCGTCTGCGCAAGGGCGAACGGGTTACGATTGAAACTCCCGGTGGCGGGGGTTGGGGAAGGAAGTAAGGATCTGGAGGAGGCACGATGGCGATCGATCTCGCTGCCCAATATATCGAGGAAGCGCGCCGCCAGATGCGCGGGTACAAGCGCATGGGCGAAGGCGCGATGGCGCAGCTTCGCGATGACGACTTTTTCCTGACGCTCGATCCGGAGTCGAACTCGGTTGCAATTCTGGTGAAGCACCTGGCAGGGAATATGCGCTCGCGTTTCACCGACTTCCTCACCAGCGACGGCGAGAAGCCAGATCGTTTTCGCGACCTTGAGTTTGAGGTGAGTGGAGCGATCACACGCGCTGATGTGATGCGCTGGTGGGAAGAGGGCTGGGGTTGCGTGCAGGGCGCCATCGACGCTCTCAAGCCTGAAGATGTGATGCGCACCGTGACCATTCGGGGAGAGCCGCACACAGTGCTGCAAGCCATTAATCGGCAGATTGCGCACTATGCGGCGCACATCGGACAGATTGTATTTCTGGCCAAGCATCTGCGATCGAGCGAGTGGAAAACGCTGAGCATTCCGCGGGGCAAGTCGGAAGAATTCAAAGACCACAAAGCTGCGGGACAGAAGTTCGAGAGAGGCGTGGCGCGGGCGAAATAGCGCCGGGGTTCTTGGACTATAGCCCAGGGCCGAAATAGCGGTAGTGGCCGGTAATTTTCCAGTTGAAGACCACATCTTCCAGCTTCGGCCCCTCGCCGATATTGTGAACGATCATGTAGCGTCCGCTCCAGCGCGACTTCTGATCGACGACGATGCCGATATGCGGTACGTTTCCGCCCAAGTCCCACGTGACTAGGTCGCCTGGCACATAATCTTCCGCGCGGTTGCTGATGAGCAAGGATTCGCCATTACGTTGGAAGAAAACCATCAGATTCGGAACGCGCCGGTGGTCGATGTTCGAGTCCGGATAGACGAGAAACCAGCGCCGTTTGTTGGGGTACGCCGCGAAATGCTTCTCCATGTCTTCGTGAACCTCTTTTTGTAAGTCGACGCCCACGGCGCGGTAGCTGCGAATGATCTCATCGGTGCAAACGCCAGTGTCGGATGGAACGTCCCCACCGGGATACGAGATTCGCACGTAGGCGGAAACGTAGCGAACCGCATGATGGGTGCGTTCGATAGCTGCTGCGACCAGGCGGTGCGTGAACTCCTGGCGCGAAGTCAATGCTACCGGCTGGGTCAGCGCGATACTCCACAGAGCGCATGCGGAGAGGACGATCGGCACGATCAATCTTCGTTTCGCGTTGAGAGCTGTTCGCATTCTGCGATTGTAACGCGGCGAAGAAAAGAACTTAGGCTGCAGCGGGCTTCCTCAACAAATCAATGCATCTCTGCGCTTCCATTCTTTGATTCCGGCGTTGCGGCTCTGGGCCACACTGGAGCCACCAGCTCTACGCGCCACATAGGGCCGCCCAGGTAGGGGATGGTTTCCGACTTTACGAACGTTGGCGCTTCCCCGCCCTCAATCCAGAGGTGCGAATCCGGTGGCTGCTTTCCGAGCAACGGCGCCACCAGTCCGGCAATCCCACCGATCTGCACTTTGATGACAAAGTGCTGGGCTTCACGGCCAGCTCCAGCAAGAGTGAACGGATCTTTGCCTGGACTGCTGATCGCAAGTTTTACCAGGCGCGGTTTGGGCGTGGGGACCACTATCGATAGCTCAAGCGGCGGCGGGTCGGGCAGCAGGTTCTTCAGCAAAATTAGAACGAGGCCGTTAGCAAGATCTGGCGGCAGCTTCATGCGCTCGCTTGCCGTTTTCTCTTTACCGTCGTTATCTGTGTAATTGACGGTCACTTGCCCCGTGGACGGCGCGATCGTAATCTCCGTTGGGTGCGGAAATGCCGGGCCCTTTTGCACGAGGTGATAGGTGACGAGCCGGAAGTAACGGCGCTGCGAAAAGATGACAGTTTCCTCCTGTCGTGAACCGTCCTTGAACCGGAATATCAGGTGGCTCGTGATCCGATTGCCGTGAAGGATCTGGGTGAGATCGCCTTCGGCGAGAGGAGTGCCGTCGAGCGTGCTGAGCACGAGAAAGCCGTGGAGCAAACCTTCTTTGTAACGCACCGCCACTTGAGACGCGGACAAAGTGGACCCGGAAACCAAACAGGCTAAGATCAGCAGAATCGCGAGAGAACGAGCGCGCAAGGATTCCAACCTCCGGCCGGGAAAGGGCCGGTCCTTCGATGCGGTTGTCGGGTTTACGGTTTGCGCTCTTGCGATGACCCGGCCTCCAAAGCAGATCGGCGCACGGTGCTAAAATCATACGTTTTGTGTTTTAGGCCGTTTTCGGTTCGAGACTGTTCCTCATAGGTGGCAATGATGGCTTCAACAATGCTGGCGGTGGTCAAGCCAGAAGCAGCGCCGGGCGCGGAACTTCGCGAGGTGAAGATTCCTTCCTTCGGTCGCAGCGACGTGCTGGTGAAGGTGAAAGTCGCTTCGATTTGTGGCACCGATCTTCACATTTATAACTGGGACCGTTGGGCGCAGAACCGCATTCATCCGCCGCTGATTCCGGGGCATGAGTTTTGCGGGGAAGTGGTTGCGTTTGGCAATGAGGTCACCAGCGTTAAGGAAGGCGATTTCGTTTCTGCAGAGATGCACGTGGCGTGCGGCAAGTGCTTGCAGTGCCGCACTGGCGAGAGTCACATTTGCCAGAAAGTGAAAATCATCGGCGTGGACGCCGACGGCGCGTTCGCCGAGTATGTCGTGATTCCGGAGTCGAATATCTGGAAGCTCGATCCTGCCATTCCCCAGGAGTATGCGTCAATTCTCGATCCGCTGGGGAATGCGGTGCACACGGTGTTGGCCGGGGAAATCGCGGCCAAGAGTGTGGCCATCACGGGCTGTGGGCCCATCGGCCTATTTTCGATCGCCGTGGCCCGGGCGGTGGGCGCGACTTCAGTGTTCGCAATTGAGGTGAACGAGCACCGCGCCCGCATCGCGCGCGAGATGAAGGCCGACTACGTCCTCAATCCCGCAAGAGAAGACGTGAACGCGATCGTAATGGAGAAGACCGGCGGGCTGGGCGTGGACGTGGTGCTGGAAATGGCGGGGCATCCCGATTCGATTCGCACCGCGTTCGATATCGTCCGGCGAGGTGGAAGAATTTCTTTGCTCGGGCTGACTTCGAAGCCGATCTCCTTGAATTTTTCTGAAGACATCATTTTCAAGGGAATTACAGTGCAAGGCATCAACGGGCGGCGCATGTACCAGACCTGGTACCAGATGACGGCGCTGTTGAAGAACGGCAAACTCAATCTGCATCCTGCGATCACAGATCGCATTGCGATGAAAGACTTTTCGAAGGCTATGGAGCGGCTGAAGACCGGGGAAGCTAGCAAGATTCTGGTATATCCCAACGGCGTGCGGTAGTCGGCTTCCAGCATCCGGCCGGAAGCCCGTAGGACTGACGGATATGAGTCTTGACGCATTCGTACGTTGCACCTGCATTCGCGATGGCCGAGCCAAGCCGCATCCGTTTCCTGACAGATTTATGTGGGATGAGGCGGGATCGCCGTCGCTGTCGGGGGATCCTTCTGAAGAAGAATGGGAGGCCCATGACGAGTGGGTGCAGGAGTCGTGCGAGCACGAAGGTTATCTGGTTTCCGAAAGTCTGGGCAACATTACACGCGCTCAGCATCTGCGGGAGTTTTTGCGTGGCCTGCAGGGAAACCCCGGGCCTAAGTTCCCAATTCTGCTGAAGCAGGTCGTGTATGACGGAACGCATACGGGCGACTGGATCCCCGCGAAAGAGTCGCCGGCGTTGTTGCGCGAAGTGGAACTGGTGCTTGGCTCCAGCGACATTTTGACCGAGGGAGAGAAAGAGTTTTTTCAAAGCATGAAGCGCTTGTGCGAGGCCAGCATCGCGACGGGCAATCCGATCATGTTTTGAGCCGCGGATTGCACCGATTTACACGGATACCTCAATTTGGCTCAACGCTCGACCGCTGTTTTCTCCGCCATCCCGGGATTAGACTTATGTTTCGTTTTTATCCGGGTGATCCGTAATAACCCGTGGCGAGGTTTACTCATGACTACCGAAACCCGAACCAATCCGCTTTCTTATCTCACCGACCAGCTCAGCGAACTCAGGGCCAAGGGTACGTACTTCAAGCTGCGTGTGCTGGAAGACGAGCAGGCCCCGGTCTGTACTTTCGACGGGAAGAAGGTCATCAATCTGGCGTCGAACAATTACTTGGGGTTAACCACGCATCCCAAACTGCGCGAGGCAGCGCTGGAGGCGACACGCAAATACGGCGTGGGGTCGGGCGCGGTGCGCACGATTGCCGGGACGATGAAGATCCACATGGAACTCGAGGAGAAGATCGCGCGCTTCAAGAAGGTGGAGGCTTGCGTGGTGTTCCAATCGGGCTTTGCGGCGAATGCGGGGACCGTGTCGGCGGTGCTGGGCAAGGACGATTTCATCATCTCCGACGCGCTGAACCACGCCTCGATCATCGACGGTGCGCGGCTCTCGAAAGCGAAGATTCTGGTCTTCCGCCACAAAGACATGGCGCATGCGGAAGAGCAGCTAGCCAGCGTTAAAGGCGAACCCGGCAAGAGACTGCTCATCACCGACGGCGTTTTCTCGATGGACGGCGACATTGGCCCGCTCCCCGCTCTGTGCGACCTAGCTGAAAAATACGGCGCCATCATGATGGTCGACGATGCGCACGCGTCTGGCGTGCTGGGGCGCAACGGTCGCGGCTCCATCGATCACTTTGGCATGCACGGGCGTGTAGACATACAGGTGGGAACGCTGTCGAAGGCCATCGGTGCGCTGGGCGGATACGTTTGCGGCACGCGCGATTTGATCGATTTTCTCTATCATCGGGCGCGGCCGTTTTTATTTTCGACGTCGCACCCGCCATCGGTGGCGGCTACGTGCATCGCGGCTTTCGATGTTCTAGAGAACGAGCCGGAGCGCATGGAAAAACTCTGGGAGAACACGCGCTTCTGGAAGAAGGAACTCGGCCTGCTGGGATTCGACATCGGCGGGCGCGCGACTCCGGCCAGCGAGACTCCGATCACGCCCATCATCATCGGCGACGGCAAGCTCACCATGGACTTCTCTCGCGAACTGTTCAAGGAAGGCGTGCTGGGCACCGGCATCGCGTTCCCGACGGTTCCGGAGGGGAAGGCGCGCATCCGTAGCATGATGACGGCGACGCATACGAAGGACGAGTTGCAGCGAGCGCTGGAGGTGCTAAAGAGTGTCGGGAAGCGCATGGGAATACTGGGGACCTGACGAACTACTGGCCAAGCGCTGCTCGGCCGCACAGCCGAGGCGGCGGTCCCCACACACACAGAACTCCGCAGCCGAAATTCACTGGGCGTTGAAGACCGGTCTCGCCATCTCTTCGGGAGATTCGGATTCGGGATGCTCCGCTTTCCAGCGCATGGCTGCAGTAATGCGGGTGCGGCCGCTGGGATGATCGTAAAAGAGGAATTCTTCAACCGGCCCGGGATCGAGTTTGCGATATTCTCCCAGCATCAAATCGACATTCGCTTCCCCATCAGGCTGCCGGGCGGCGTTGAGGCCATACATGTCCGCTTCATATTCCATGGTGCGTGTAATGGTATTGGTCACTGGCGTTAGGAGAAAGGAGTAGATCGAAAGCACGATCACTGCCAGCGGCAGAACCGCCATATCCGTGATTTCGCGGACATCCCATTTCTCTCCCCAGCGCGCGAGAGCAAAGCGAATTCCCCAATTCAGGAAGGCGAAGCCGATCACGGTTATTACTCCAAGAATTGCCAAGCCTTTGTAGGCATGATTCAGAACGTAATGTCCCATCTCGTGTCCCATGGTGGTCTCGATCTCGGGCAGAGTGCAGCGCTTCAGGAGATTGTCATTCAGTGAAATTCGCAATGTGTTGGCAAAGCCGCTGACATTCGCGCTGACTCGATTCGACTGCCGGGACGCGTCGAATTCCCAGACGTCGGTTGCGGGAATTCCATTGGCGCGAGCCATGCTGAGGATCAGGTCCTTGATTTTTGGGTCCTCAAATTTCTTGTACTGATTGAACAACGGGGCAATGTAAACCGGAGCGATCAGATTCAGCAAGGCCAGAAACGCGATGGTCAGCACCGCGCCCCACACCCACCAGCTCGCACCAAGGCGCCGCACGAGCCAGAACAGCGGAACGATGAGAATTGCTCCCCGGACCACACTGACAGCCAGCCCGACTAACTGGTCACGCATCCACAGACCGAAGTTCTGATTCAGCAGATCATACTGGTGCTCGCGAAAATACCCTTCGTAAGCGGTGAGCGGGAAGGTAAGCACGGAGGCAACAATGATGAACTGAATCCAATAAAGCGCGGTCTGAAGAGGACGGCAGCGGGTGATGCGCACCGCCAGGTTGCGCATCCGCGCGGACCATCGGAAGTGCAGAAGCAACCACATCACGAAGACGGTCGAGAGGAAGTCCCACAAAATGAGCCAGTAGCCGCCTTCAAAGTAAGCGTCAGAACGAGCGCGCTGCGCCGGTGGCATCTTGGCGAGATATGCGTTAACGGCTGCGTTGATGTCGAACGGTTGCGCCTGCTGCGCGTTCAATGGAGACGAGTCAGGCGGCGCCGACGAGTTGCTCGTTTGCCTGTAGATCAACACTGTCGCGAAAAGAATAATTGGAAGAACGAAGTAGCCGGCGCGACGAACCATCCTTGAGCCTCCCTGATTTTGTGAGGAGATACGCTACCGTGTCCGGAACTATTCCATCTGGTATACGATCTTGCCGCCAACGATTGTCGCCACGACTCTTCCTGTGAACTGCCAGCCGTCGAAGGGAGTGTTGTGCGAGAGCGAACGCGACATCGCGGCTTCGAAGGTCCAGCGTTTCTTGGGATCGAAGATGGTCACATCCGCAAAGCTTCCACGGGCCAATGATCCGCGGCCGGGGACGTCAAAGACTCGGGCCGGTCCTGCGGTGAAGAGTTCGACGATGCGTGCCAGCGGAATTTTGTGGTCGCGATGAAGCTTCGTGATCGCCAGCGCCAAAGCGGTTTCCAGTCCGGTAATCCCGAAGGAAGCGCGCTCGAACTCCACCTGCTTTTCGTGGGCGGCGTGCGGCGCGTGGTCGGTGGCGATGGCGTCGACGGTGCCGTCGGAGAGCGCCACGATAATGGCCTCGCGGTCGGTGGCCAAGCGCAGCGGCGGGTTCATCTTGCAGTTGGTATCGTATTCTCCGACGTTCTCGTCAATCAGAGTGAAGTGGTGTGGCGTGACTTCGCAGGTGACGCGGGCTTTCGCGCGCTTCCCGCGGCGCACTGACTTCAGGGCATCGGCTGTGGAAAGATGGGCCACGTGCAGGCGCGATTCACGAATCTGCTGGGCCAGGGTGACGTCGCGGTCCACAATCCCGGCCTCGGCTGCGGCCGGCATGGCGCGCAGGCCCAGTCGAAAGCTCGTGGGGCCGGCGTGCATCGAGCCGTTTTCCGTGAGTCGCGTATCTTCCGCGTGCTGTACCACGGGGAGATTCAATTCCGCGCCGAGGCGGAGAGCCATGCGCATGACGTCGTCGTCGAGGATGGGCTTGCCGTCGTCGGTGACGGCGACGGCTCCGGCGTGTTGCAGGGCGCTGAAGTCGGTAAGCGTTCCGCCGCGGCTGCCGCGCGTGGCGGCGGCGATGGGAAAGACGTTGACCACGGCTCCACGTTCGGGAGTGCGCAGCCAAGCGACCCATTCGGGAGTATCAACCACGGGCGCGGTGTTGGGCATGGTGCAGACCGAAGTGAACCCACCGGCAGCAGCAGCGGCAGTGCCGCTGGCGATGGTCTCTTTGTAACTTTGGCCGGGCTCGCGCAAGTGGACGTGCAGGTCGATGAAGCCAGGCGCAACGATGAGGCCGCGCGCGTCGAACTTTTCATCAGCACTTCCGCGGATTTTATTCGGGAGAGCAACCTCGGCGACGCGGCCATGGCGCAGCAGAATATCCATCGGCGTATTGATCTTCGCCGCCGGATCGATCAGGTGGCCGCCTTTGAT
>Ga0070717_10002024_pt1 | contig 14193 bp, 18 predicted proteins | sample LARL113metaG_FD_71366 | JGI IMG/M metagenome (GOLD analysis project Ga0070717, IMG submission 71366) | Corn, switchgrass and miscanthus rhizosphere microbial communities from Kellogg Biological Station, Michigan, USA - LAR L11-3 metaG | ecosystem: Host-associated > Plants > Roots > Rhizosphere ... | reverse complement strand
GCGCCCTTGAGGACGCCGACGAGCAGCAGGTCGCGCCCCTCGTAGTCCGACGAGATCTCGGCGCCGAGCTCCGCGATGCGGCGCTGCAGCGACTCCTCCTCGATCAGGACCTCGGTGACCGCGCGTTCGAGCTCAGTGGCGCTCAGCACGCACCTCCGGGTGCTCGACGATGCCGGGCACGGCCACGACCTCGTCGCCGCGCACGACGAGCGGCCACGCCTCGCGCTCCGAGCGCGGCACCTTCGCGTCGACGAACACGTCCTGGATCTTCCGCCTCCTACCAGCCAGCCGGTCGCCGGGCCTCCATCCGCGCACTCTAAGCCCTTGGACCTCCGAGCGGATAGTCCACTCGCCCCAGCGGATCTCGCCGGCGAGCTCGACCGGGCCACGCTCGAGCCAGAGCCGCTCGTGCTCGCGCACCGCCTGCACGCCGCCGCCGAGGTCGACTCGCTTGGAGCCGACCGGCGCGGCGAGGAGCTCGGCGAGCGCGGGCGGCAGCGTCTCGCGCGCGTCGAGGGCGCGCAGGAGGTTCTCGTCGGCGGCCGGGTGGAGACGGCGCAGCAGCGGCAGAATCTCGTCGCGGATGAGCCCGCGCTTCGTGTCCGCGTTCGACGCGTCGATGCGGAAGTCGAGGCCGGCCTCGCGGCAGTACGCCTCCGTCTCCTCCCGCCAGAGCGGCAGGAGCGGATGGACGACGCCGTCGGCACCTCGGGGGGCGATGCCGGTCGCGGAGCCGCGCGAGACGAGCCGGTAGAGGATCGTCTCGACCTGGTCGGAGGCGGTGTGGCCGGTGGCGCGGACCGACGTCCGCGCAACCGAGAGGCGCTGCTCGCGCAACGCGGCCTCGGTCAGCCCGCGGCCGTCGCGCTCCACGACCTCGGCGCCGAGCGCCTCGGCGCAGAAACGAGCGTCGCCGTCGGAGTCGACGCCGCGCAGCTTGTGGTTCACGTGCAGCGCCGAGACGCGGTAGCCGCGCGACCCGAGGAGGTGCCACAGGCAGGTCGAGTCGGCGCCGCCCGAGACGAAGCAGGTGACGTCGCCGCCCGGCGCGATCAGCTCGTGCTCGCGGACGAACCGCTCGACTCGCTCTCGCAGCTCCTCCATCCGCCGATTCTGCCTAGAACACGAGTGAGCGGTAGGTGAGCTCACGGGTCATCCCGATGGAGTCGTAGAGCCTCAGCGCGGGAGTGTTCTCGGGCCGGACGAAGAGGCACACCGCAGGCACATCCGCGAGCAGCAGCCGGCAGAGGTCCGAGAGCGCCCGGCTCGCGTGGCCCTGTCTGCGGGCCTGCGGATCGACCCACACCTGCTGGAGCTGGACGGCCGCCGGCGTCCACGCCGAGGCTTCGGCCTTGAACAGGATCACGCCGTGGTCGAGCCAGATCCAGGAGCGGCCCTCCTCGATCTGACGGCGCGTGCGCCAGCGGAAGCCCTCGGCGTCGCGCGAGAGCGGGTCGACTCCGATCTCCTCCTGGTGCGCCGCCGCGCAGGCCGGCACGAGCAGCTCGAGGTCGAGGAGCCGTGCGGGGCGAAGGCCCGTCTCCCCCGGCTCCGGCGGCTCGCGGAGCGCGTAGACCGGCTGGCCCGGCCGGTCGTCCCGCGGCCTGGGCATCCGCCGGCGCGCCGCGTCCCACAGCTCGCCCACGGCGCGCTCCTCGCCGATGACCATGCGCGCTCCGCTCTGCGTCGCCGCACGCCCGAACACCTCGCAGCCGGCGCCGGAGGGGACGATGTTGGCGCCGACGTGACAGAGCGCCTCGAGCCGTCCGTCGGGCCGCTCGACCGCCGCGAACCGGCCGAGGCCCCTCCGCGCGATGTCCTCGAGGAAGACGCGCTCGACCGGCTCCTCGGCACAGAAGTCCAGCACCTGGTCGAGCGAGGGCGACACGGTTGCGGACACGGCCGGATTGTTCCACCCGGTTAGAGTCGCCTCCATGCCGATTCACCTTCGCGCGGAGCCGGGCGACTACGCCGAGGCCGTTCTTCTCCCCGGCGACCCGCTGCGGGCGAAGTACATCGCCGAGACGTACATGGACGACGTCAAGCAGGTGAACGGGGAGCGCGGGCTCCTCGGCTTCACCGGAACGTGGGAGGGCAAGCCGGTGTCCGTGCAGGGCACCGGGATGGGCTGTCCCGGCGCGACGATCGTGTTCGAGGAGCTGGTCCAGCTCGGCTCCAAGCGCCTGATGCGCGTCGGGACGTGCGGCGGTCTCCAGCCGAGCCACGCGCTCGGCGACCTCATCGTGGCGCTGACAGCAGTGCCGGCCGACGCGACGGCGAGGCACCTCGTCGGCGGCGAGCCGCACTGCCCTACCGCTTCGTGGGATCTCGTCCACGGCGCCGTCCATGCGGCGAAGGAGCTCGGACAGCCGATGCACGTGGGGGCGGTCGCGACGAGCGACGTCTTCTACAACCCCGACCAGGGCCAGCTCGAGCGCTGGTCGAGCCGCGGCGTCCTCGGCGTCGAGATGGAGGCGGCCGCGCTGTTCACGGTTGCCGCGATCGGCGGGATCGGCAAGGTCGACGGTGTCCAGGGCGGGTGTCTCCTCACCGTCTCGGACATCGTGGTCGAGGGCGTCTTCACGAGGATCACGGACGAGGAGCTGCGCGCAGCGGTCGACCGGATGACGCGCGTCGCGCTCAAGACCGTCACCTCCGACTAGCTCGGCGGCCCGAACGGCCGTGAGCGTCGGCGTCGAGCGGCTGCGAGCCGGCGCGATCCTGCGTCCTGGGGCGCGCCCATAGGATCGGGAGTGGGCACGCCCTGCGTCCTTGCCTCGCTTGGTTCTCGCTCGCTCGACATCCGATGACACGACCGCCCGAACCGCCGCCCCTCTTCCTCGTCAATCCCGCGTCCGGCAACGGCGCGACCGGAAAGCGCTGGCCGGAGCTGAAGCGGCGCGCGGAGGAGCTCGGGCTGCGCGGCGACGAGGTGCTGTCGGAGTTTCCGGGTCACCTGGCCCAGGCGGCCGCGGAGGCGCAGGAATCGCTGCTCGTCGTCGTCGGCGGCGACGGCACCGTCAACGAGGTCGTGAACGCGGTCGCGGGATCGGACACCGAGATCGCGGTGCTGCCGTCGGGTACGGGCCAGGACCTCGCCCGCAGCCAGGGCATCCCGAGCGACCTCGACGAGGCGGTGCGCGTCGCCCTCGAGGGCGAGACGCGGACGATCGACGTCGGCCGGGTGGAGCTCGCGGACGGCACGAGCCGCTACTTCGCGAACGTCGGCTCCGCGGGGATGAGCGGCGCCGTCGCGCGGCGCGCGAACGCGATGAGCAAGCGTCTCGGCGGCAAGGCGACCTTCTTCTACGCCCTCACGAGAGAGTTCCTCGCCTGGCGGAACACGCGGGTCACGGTCGAGCTGGCCGACGGCGACCGGCGCGAAGGCGGCATGCACGACGTGATCGTCGCCAACGGCCGCTGGCACGGAGGCGGGATGAAGCTCGCGCCGGACGCGCGACAGGACGACGGCCTCTTCGATGTCGTCCTCATCGGCGACGTGAACAAGCTCGACTTCCTCACGACCGCGCCGAAGCTGTACAGCGGCAAGTACCTCGCGCATCCGAAGGTCGAGCTTCTGCGGTCCGGCGCGCTGGCGATCGACGCCGCGGAGCCGCTGCCGCTCGAGGTCGACGGCGAGCCGATCGGGACGACGCCCGCGCGGTTCGAGGTCGTCCCCGCCGCGCTCCGACTGCGGGTGCCCTCTGCGTAGCCTTGCGCTCGCGGCCGCCGCCGCCTTCGCGGCGCTCGCGGGCCTCGTCGCCTCAGGCGCGGCAACCGGCTTCGACCGCTGGGCTGCGGGAAGTGCGATGCCGCTCGCAGGCGCGCCGGGAGCGCCGCGCACGGTGCTCGATGCGCTCGTGCCCTTGCTCGACGCGCCGTTCCACCCGCTCGGCGTCGCCGTCGCCCAGATCGTCACGCTGCCCGGCCAGGTGGTGATCTCGTTCCTCCTCGTCGCGGTCGCGGCCGGTGCGCTGTGGAGGCAGGGCCGACGAACCGCGGCCGTGGCCTGGCCCGCTGCCTGGCTCCTCGCGACGACTGTGGAGGTGGTGTTCCGCCACACGCTGTCGCGCCCCGCGATCTACCGCGACGGCGTGCACGTCGTCGGGTTCGACGCGTCGTGGCCGAGCGGACACGCGCTCCGCTGCACGCTCGTCGCGTGCGCGCTCGGCGCCGCCTGGCCGCGCCTCCGCATCCCGCTCGGGATCTGGCTCGTCGCCGCGGTCGTGCTGCTCGAGCTCGCAGGCTTCCACACACCGACGGATGTCGTCGGTGGATTGCTCCTCGCGACCGTCGCGGCGGCCGTCGCCTTCGCGGCCGAGCGATCAGGGCAGCTTCGGCTTGGACGTCCTCGGCGCGGAGGCCTTCGACGTCCGGGCGCGGGAGCCGCCCGCTGACGAGGTCTTGCGCGCCGGCTTCGCCATGCCGTCGACCTTCTTCTCGAGAGCCGTCAGCCGCTTCTCGAGCTCCTCGAAGCCGCGCGTCCGGCGCTGCAGGTCGTCGACCCGGTCGCCCAGCGACTTGAGCGCCTGGTAGGCCTTCTCGGCGCCCGGCGCCTCGGAGATCCGCTGGATGGCCCCCTCGCTCAGGTCGGTGAGCCGCGCCAGCAGATCCTTGGTCTGGTCAGCCATCGCTCCTCCTCGGTCGGTCGGCCTCGACCATATCGAGTGCGGCTGCCAGCGCGCGCAGCGTCTCGCCCGCGCCGGCGTCGAGGACGAGATCGGCGCGCGCGTCCCAGGGCGTGCCGCCGCGGTTGACGATCGCGAGCGCGCCGCCCGCGGCGAGCGTCTCTCCCGGCAGTGCCGCGACCGGATACACCTCGAGCGACGAGCCGACGACGAGGAGAAGCCCCGCCGCCCCGGCCAGCTGCCGTGCCCGCTCGATCGCCTCCACGGGGAGCAGCTCGCCGAACATCACGACGCCCGGCTTGAGCACCTCGCCGCATTCCGGGCAGGCCGGGAGCGGCAGCCCCGCGACGGCCTCGGCCATCGGGACCCGTACGCCGCATTGGACGCACTCGGCCTCCCGGAGGGAGCCGTGCACCTCGACGACCTCCTGCGAGCCGGCGCCGCGGTGCAGCCCGTCGACGTTCTGCGTCACGACGGCCGTGATCCAGCCGCGCTCCTCGAGCTCCGCGAGCGCATGGTGGCCCTCGTTCGGCCGAGCGCTCTCGAGCACGTCGAGCCGGCGCGCGTAGAACTCCCACACCCGTGCCGGGTCGCGGCGGAGGGCGTCGATGTGGGCGACCTCGGCCGGGTCGAACTGCGCCCAGACGCCATCCGACGAGCGGAAGTCCGGGATACCCGACTCGGTGCTGATCCCGGCACCAGTGAGGACGACGCAGGGCTGCCTCTCCCGCACCAGCTCGCTCAGCCGCTCCACGCTCATGTCGAGATACTGAACGGCGATGGAAGGCTTCACGTTCTCAGTTCCCGTGCGCGTCCGGTTCGCGGAGACCGACGCCCAGGGCGTCGCCCACAACACCGCCTACCTCGTCTGGTTCGAGATCGCGCGGGTCGAGTACCTGCGCGTGTTCGCGGGCGGCTACCAGGCACTGCGCGACCAGGGGATCGAGGCGCTCGTGCTCGAGTCGCACTGCAGCTACCGGATCCCGGCCCGGTTCGACGACGAGCTCGTCGTCCACACCCGCTGCGTCGGTCTCCGCGGCGCGCGCTTTCGGTACGAGTACGAGATTCTGCGCGGGGACGAGCTGGTCGCGGACGGCCGCACAGAGCACGCATGCGTCGACGCGACGACCTTCCGCCCGACGCGAGTTCCGGACTGGCTCGCCGAGGCGATCCGCGCAGCCGAGTCGGCTAGCTCTTCGGCGTGAAGATCTCGCGTGCGATCACGAGCCGCTGGATCTGCGACGTGCCCTCGTAGATCTGGAACAGCTTCGCGTCGCGCATGAGCTTCTCGACCGGATACTCCTTGATGTAGCCGTAGCCGCCGAGCACCTGGACGGCGTCGGTGGTGACCTTCATCGCCGTGTCCGCGGCGAACCGCTTGGCGAAGGACGAGTGCAGCGTCGCGTCGCGGCCGAGGCCCTGGTCCAGCATCCAGGCCGCCTGCCAGCAGAGGAGACGCGCGGCCTGGATCTCGGTCGCCATGTCCGCGACCAAGAAGCCGACTGCCTGGTGCATCGCGATCGGGAGCTCGAAGGTCACGCGCTCCTTCGCGTACTCGCGGGCGTGCTCGTAGGCCGCCTGCGCGACGCCGACGGCGCCGATCGCGGTGCCCGGCCGGGTGAAGTCGAGCGTGGCCATCGCGATCTTGAACCCGTCGCCCTCCTCGCCCAGGCGGTTCTCGACGGGCACACGGACGTCGGTGAGCGCGAACGCCGACGTGTCGGTCGCGCGCTGGCCCATCTTCTCGAGGTGCTTCTCGATCGTGACGCCCGGCAGGTCCATGGGGACGACGAAGGCCGACATGCCGCGGTGTCCCTTCGCGGGGTCGGTCTTCGCGAACACGACCGTCCAGTCCGCGTAGCCCGCATTCGTGATGAACGTCTTCGAGCCGTTGAGGACGTACTCGTCCCCCTCGCGCACGGCGGTCGTCCGCAGCGCCGCGACGTCGGATCCGGCACCGGGCTCAGAGAGCCCGAACGAGCAGAGGATCGGCGACTCGAGCAGCGGTGGCAGCCAGCGCGCCTTCTGCTCGGGAGAGCCGAAGGCGATCACCGGGCCTGCGCCGAGGCCGTTCGCGGTGATCGAGGTGCCGATGCCGGAGCAGCCCCAGTAGAGCTCCTCGCCGACGAGGATGCCCTCGAAAGTCGAGAGGCCGAGGCCACCGTACTCCTCGGGGACGTGGAGGTTCATCAGGCCGAGCTCGTGCGCCTGCGCGATCAGCTCGGCCGGGTGCCGCATGTCGGCGTCGCACTCGGCTTCCCGCGGGCGGATCTCGCGCTCGGCGAACGTATGTGCAAGCCGGCGTAGCTCGGTCTGCTCCTCCGTCAGCGCGAAGGAGACGCCTGCCGCGGTGCTCTCGTCGATTGCCACCATGAGGCCTCCACAGTCCTTGATTGACTGTTCAGTCAACGATAGCTCGGAACCCGTCAAACCGTCTAGATCCGTACGATGCGGACGTGGCGACGACGGCGAAGAAGACCGAGCTCGACCCGAGCGACTTCCTCGCGCTCGACGCCCTCCTCTCGGACGAGGAGCGTGCGATCCGCGACACGGTGCGCCAGTTCGTCTCGGAGCAGGTCAAGCCGTACGTCGGCGAATGGTTCGAGAAGGGCGAGCTCCCCGGCGAGCTCATCCCCGAGCTCGCGAAGCTCGGCCTGTTCGGGATGCACCTCGAGGGCTACGGGCTACCCGAGGCCAGCTCCGTCATGTACGGCCTCGTCTGCCAGGAGCTCGAGGCGGGCGACGCGGGGATCCGCAGCCTCGTCTCGGTGCAGGGCTCGCTGTCGATGTACGGGATTTGGCGCTGGGGCTCCGAGGAGCAGAAGCAGCGGTGGCTGCCCCCGATGCACGCCGGCGAGAAGATCGGCTGCTTCGGCCTGACCGAGCCCGACGCGGGCTCCGATCCCGGCTCGATGCGCACGACGGCGAAGCGCGACGGCTCGGACTGGATCCTGAACGGCACGAAGATGTGGATCACGAACGGCTCGATTGCCGACGTCGCGATCGTGTGGGCGCGCACGGAGGACGGCGAGATCAACGGCTTCCTCGTCGAGAAGGACATGCCCGGATTCGAGGCGCCGCTCATGCACCACAAGCTCTCGCTGCGCGCCTCGGTCACCTCGGAGCTCGTCCTCCGCGACGTCCGTGTGCCGGAGGAGAACCGCTTCCCCGAGGTGAACTCGCTGCGCGGGCCGCTCTCCTGCCTCAACGAGGCGCGCTTCGGAATCGTCTTCGGAGTCGTCGGCTCGGCACGCACCTGCCTCGAGACCGCGCTCGACTATGCGAAGGAGCGGATCGTCTTCGGCAAGCCGATCGCCGGCTACCAGCTCACGCAGCAGAAGCTCGCGGAGATGGCGCTCGAGGTGAATCGCGGTTCGCTGCTCGCCCTCCACCTCGGCCGCATGAAGGACGAGGGGACGTTGCGGCCCGAGCACGTGTCCATGGGGAAGATGGGCAACGTTCGCGGCGCGCTCGAGGTGGCGCGCACCGCGCGCTCGATCCTCGGCGGCAACGGGATCACGCTCGAGTATCCGGTGATCCGGCACATGAACAACCTCGAGACCGTCCTCACCTACGAGGGCACGCACGAGGTGCACACGCTCTCCGTCGGCAAGGCGCTGACGGGCGAGAACGCCTTCCGCTAGGCCAGGCCCGGCTCGTCGCGCGGCGGGAGCGGGCTCTTGGGCAGGCCCTCGCGAGGCTCGCCCTCGTTGTAGGCCGACGGAGCCACGTCGTTGGGGCCGTCGGGGTAGAAGACGCTCGCGAGCCGCTGGATGTGGAGGCGGCCCTGCCCGAGCTCGTACTGGCCGCCGCCGTACATCTGGATCCCTCGCTCCTCGCACGCCTCGATCGTCTCGAGCAGTCCGCGGATCGTCCCGAAACGGGACGGCTTGATGTTGAGCCAGCGCGGCTCGAGCGGGAGGTCGTCGAGATCGCTCAGGGAGTGGATCGGAGCGTCGAAGCTGAGGCGGTCCTCGGCGCCGGCGAGCGTCTCCGCCAGTCCGTCCTCGAGCCACGCGTCCTCGATGATCACGTCGGGCAACTCCTCGACCACAGCACGGTAGAGCTCGGGATCGGGGGCGAGGTCGACGCTCGTGCCGCGGTAGTACGCCTTGAGGTCGACGACGCGGACGCGGCCGAGCTCGCGCAGGCTGCGCAGCAGCGCGCGGTCCCAGTCCGTCTCGGCGTCCAGCTTGAACTCGAGCTCGGGCGCGACCTCGAGCCACCGCTCCGGCGCTGCTCGCGTCGAGACGACGAAGCGGACGGGACGCTCTTTGCGTCCGAGCGCCTCGCCGAGGCCGAGCTCGTTCTGCCGCAGCGCGAGGTCGAGCGCCGCGCTCTCGAAGGCCCAGCGGCGATAGCCCTCGGCGAGCTCCTCGAAGTCGTCGAGCCGGCGGGAGAAGTCCTCGAGGCTCCAGGTCCCCGCGAGCATGAGCTCGTCCGGAACGCCGTCGTGCGCTTCGGCCTCGTACGTGACGTCCTCGCCCTCGCCGGCCCCGCCGTCGCCGTGCATGACGACCGTCGTCGTGACCCGCGTCCAGCCCGCGGGCGTGCTCGACTCGCGCCGCTGGAGCGCGTAGTCGTCCACCTTGACCTCGAGCTCCGCGACCTCGTCCCACAGCGACATACTCCGAGCATATGAGGCGGAGCCTCCTCGGTAGCGCAGTCGCCGCACTCGTCCTCGCCGCCCCGGCCGCGGCTGGGCTGCCGAGGGCGGGCACGCTCGTGCCGGGACGATCGCTCGGAGGCGTCCGGATCGGCGAGTCCCCCCGAGCCGTGTTCGCGACGCTCGGCCGCTTCTACGGCCCCTGCAGGGGCTGCCCGCAGCCGACGTGGTACTTCACGTACCGGCCCTTCGACAGGCACGGGCTGGCGGTCGAGTTCAGGGGCGGCCGAGTCTCGGGCGTCTACACGCTGTGGAGACCGGCCGGGTGGCGCGCACCGCACGGGCTTCGGTTCGGCGCGACGCCGTTCGACGTGCATCGTCGGGTCGGCACGATGCGCACGGTCACGTGCTCCGGCTACAACGCGCTCGTCCGCGACTCCGGGCGCGCCCGCAGCGTCTACTACCTCGTCGGCGCCAAGCTCTGGGGATTCGGCCTCTTCCGCCGCGGCGCCTCCCCATGCCGATGATCGAGCTCGAGGACGTCCAGCGCGCGGCACAGCGACTCGCCGGCGTCGCGCACCGAACGCCGGTCCCGACCTCGCGGACGCTCGACGAACGCACCGGCGCGCGCGTCCACGTGAAGGCGGAGTGCTTCCAGCGCGGCGGCGCCTTCAAGTTCCGCGGCGCGTACAACAAGATCTCCTCCCTCGACGAGGACGCGCTGCGGCGGGGCGTCCTCGCCTACTCGTCGGGCAATCACGCGCAGGCCGTGGCCATCGCAGCGACGCTGCTCGGCACGCGGGCGACGATCGTCATGCCCGCGGACGCGCCCGCCGCGAAGCTCGACGCGACGCGCGGCTACGGCGCCGAGGTCGTGGTCTACGACCGCTGGACGGAGAGCCGCGAGGAGATCGGCGCCGTGCTTGCCGCCGAGCGAGGGCTCGAGCTCGTGAAGCCGTACGACGACCCGCTCGTGATGGCGGGCCAGGGGACGGTCGCGCTCGAGCTCCTCGAGCAGGCCGAGGCGCTCGACGTCCTGCTCGTGCCGGTCAGCGGCGGCGGGCTGATCGCCGGCTGCGCGACCGCCGCGAAGGCGCTGCGGCCGGAGATCCGCGTCGTCGGGGTCGAGCCGGAGGCGGGCGACGACACGCGCCGCTCGCTCGCGGACGGCGAGCGTGTCCGGATCGACGTCCCGCGCACGATCGCCGACGGGCTGCAGGCGACCGAGCCGGGCGAGCTGACGTTCGAGGTGAACTCGAGCCGGGTCGACGAGGTCGTCACCGTGACCGACGAGGAGATCGTCGAAGCCATGATCTTCCTCTTCGACCGGCTCAAGCTCGTCACCGAGCCGAGCGGCGCCGTCGGCGCGGCCGCGCTGCTGAGCGGCGAGCTCGACGCGGCCGGCGCCTCGGTCGGCGTGGTCGTCTCCGGCGGGAACGTCGGTGCGGCGCGCTTCGCCGAGCTCGTCTCTACGGGTGCTGGAGGCCGAGCAGGCTGACGTCGAGCAGCGTCTTCTCCGCGGCCGCGACGTCGTCCTCGCCGGAGGGCAGGCGGCCGAGCACCCAGCCGGTGAGCAGTTCGTCGATCGAGCCGTAGACGACCGTCGCCGCTATCTGCGGGTCGATGTCCGAGCGGAACTCGCCGCGCTCGACACCGCGGGCGATCACGCGCTGGATCACGTCGATCGGCTGCGCGAGCTCGCCGATCCGGTCGGCGAGCTCCGGGCTCCGGCCGAACTCGCGGATCACGACGCGGACGACGTCCGGCAGATGGAGCCAGGTGCGGAGGACGATCGCCGCGATGTGGCGGAGCTGGTCGGCGGCCGGCTCGTCGGTCTCCTCCACGCTCGCGATCCGCAGCAGGAGGATGCTCCAGTTCTCGTGGAACACGGCCTCGAGGACGTCGTCCTTCGACTTGAAGTAGTGGTAGAGCAGCCCGTGGGCGACGCCCGCCTCCTCGGCGATGTCGCCGACCCGGGTCGCGTGGAAGCCTTTGCGGGCGAACACGCGCACGGCGGCGTCGAGGAGCTGCCGCCGCTTGTCCTCAACAGCTGCTGAGCGCTCTGCCAAGGGGGAGGGAGGCTACACGCCTACTTCGGTTTTTGCCCGTCCGTCTCTTCCGGGGGCGCTTTGGTCAGTTCTCCGACGGCCCCCGCGACCCGGCCCACGGCGGACTGCAGCTCGCTCGGGATGATCCAGACCTTGTTCGACTCGCCCTGCGCGATCTGCGGCAGCACCTGCAGGTACTGGTACGCCAACAGCTCGGCGTCCGGCTTTCCCTCGTGGATGGCCTGGAAGACGGTCTCGATCGCCTTCGCCTGGCCCTCCGCCTGCAGCATCGTCGCCTCCCGCACGCCCTGGGCCTTGAGGATGGCCGACTGCTTCTCGCCCTCGGCCCTGAGGATCGCCGACTGCCGCTCGCCTTCCGCCTGGAGAATCGTGGCCCGCTTGTCGCGGTCGGCACGCATCTGCTTCTCCATCGCGTCCTGGATCGAGGCCGGTGGGTCGACCGCCTTCAACTCGACGCGGTTGACCCGGATTCCCCACTTGCCGGTCGCGTCGTCGAGCACGCCGCGCAGCTCGGCGTTGATCGAGTCGCGCGACGTGAGCGTCTTCTCGAGCGTCATCGTGCCGATCACGTTGCGGAGAGTCGTGACGGTGAGCTGCTCGATGCCCTGGACGTAGTTCGCGATCTCGTAGGTCGCGTCCTTGGCGTCGGTGACCTGGAAGTAGAGGACGGTGTCGATGTTGACCACCAGGTTGTCCTCGGTGATCACGGGCTGCGGCTGGAAGGAGACGACCTGCTCGCGCAGGTCGAGCAGCGGCCGCACGCGGTCGACGAACGGAATGACCAGCGCGAGCCCCGGTGTGAGCGTCCGCGAGTAGCGGCCGAAGCGCTCGACGACCCCCGCGCGCGCCTGCGGGACGATCCGGATCGTCCGCATCAGCGTGACGATCACGAACACAAGGACGATTGCGATGACGATCCAGGCGACCATGCTGAGTTTCGGCTCCTATCTGTACACGAGCGCCGTGGCGCCCTGTATCTGCGCGACCTCCACCTCCATGCCGGCTTCGAACACCTCGTCCGGCACGTAGGAGCGGGCGCTCCATTCCTCTCCACCGATCTTGACTCGTCCGCCCCGGCCGTCGACCTGCTGCAGGACGACCGCGTGTGCGCCCTCGAGCGCGGCGGCGCCTGTGCGGATTGCGCGAGGCATCGTCAGATGCCTGCGAGCGATGGGGCGCAGAACCGCAACCGCAGCGAACGAGCCCAGGCCGAAGATGAGGATCTGCGCCCAGACCGCGGCTCCCGCGGCCGCCGCGATGGTGGCGGCGACGGCGGCCAGCGCGATGGGCCCCAGGAAGAACAACCCGGGAGTGAAGATCTCGCCGACGGCGAGCAAGACGGCGAGGATGGCCCAGGCGACCCAGGCGGGCATACCTGAAGACTACGCCCGGGGTCTGAGTATCGGAAGGAGATCGTTCAGCGTCTCGATCCGCGGTTCGAACTCCGGGTGCCTCTCGTCTCGGTCGAGGAGGATTGCGCGCATGCCGAGCGCGAGCGCGCCCTCGATGTCGTCGGCGATCGTGTCACCGACCATCACCGCCTCGGGGGCCTCGACTTCGAGCAGGTCGAGCACGGCCCGGAAGATGGAGGCGTGCGGCTTCGTGCGCCCGTGGTGGAAGGAGCTGATCCCCGCGTCGACGTCGAGACCGTGGTGGCGCGCGAACTCTCGCACGTCGCGCGCGGAGTTCGAGACCAGTCCGATGCGGAGACCGGCCGCGCGCAGCGCCTCGACGGTGGGCAGGACGTCGTCGTAGAGGTCGAAGTTCTCGTGTCGCTCCCAGCCGCGCGTGATCTCGACCGCGCAGTCGTAGGCGGAGTCGGCGTCGCCGCCCATTCCGCGCACGATCCGCTCGGTGAAGCGGAACCAGATCTCGTCGTCGTGCTCGAGCTCGGGATGGCGGCGCAGGTCCACGAGCGCGGCGTCGCGGGCGGCCTCGTACCGGCTCGCGTCGAGCCGGAGACCGTGGCGCTCGCCCGCGCGGACGTAGCCCGCGGGCCCGAGCTCCGGTCCCGGCCGCGCGAGCGTGAAGTCCACGTCGAACAGGACGGCCCTCAGCTCAGCCACTCGATCACCTCCCGCCGTCTTGCGACGCCGTCGCCCTCGAGCCAGGCCGTCGTCTGCACGATCGTCCAGCCGCGGGCGCGCTCACGGTCGAGGCTCAGCTCGTTGCAGAGCCGGTCGAGCCGGTAGAGGACGTCGCGCTTCGAATGTCCGAGCTCGCCCGAGCGGACGATCGGCGCGACTGCGAACTCCCGCTCGGCGGCCAGCGGCTTCGGGTCGATCACGAGCCACGGCTCACGCTCGGCCGCGAGCACGTTGTCGCCGTGGAGGTCCTGATGGACGAGCACGAGCTCTCCCTGTGTCTCTGCGAGCTCCTGGGCAAGGTGGCCGACAGCGCCTTCCAGCCCCCACCACGCCACCTCCTCTTCGAGCGTGTGGAAGCCGCGCGCGTCGACCCAGAGCCGCGGCAGGAGCTCGATCAGGACGCCGAGCGGATCCGGCGCGCCCGCGGAGAGGAAGGTCCCCGGCTCGCAGCGCTCCAGCAGGAGTGCTTGCCGCTCGTCGTCCCGGCGCAGGAGCCGGACGGCGCCGTCGCCCTTCCAGCGCTCGAGCGCGTCGGCCTCCTGCTCGGACTCGCGGTGCGGATCGGAGATCTTCAGCGCGGCCGGCGTGCCGTCCGGCAACTCGGCACGAACGACGCACACGGACGCCGCGCCGGGCGGGTAGGGCTCGCCGAGCTTCAGCCCCCAGTCGCGGGCGACGGCGGCGGCGAGCGGCTCGGACATCCCCGCTACCCTATGGCGCGGTTTCGGGGTGTGGCGCAGCCTGGTAGCGCGCTCCGTTCGGGTCGGAGAGGTCCCCAGTTCGAATCTGGGCACCCCGATTTC
>Ga0070717_10002023_pt1 | contig 14195 bp, 13 predicted proteins | sample LARL113metaG_FD_71366 | JGI IMG/M metagenome (GOLD analysis project Ga0070717, IMG submission 71366) | Corn, switchgrass and miscanthus rhizosphere microbial communities from Kellogg Biological Station, Michigan, USA - LAR L11-3 metaG | ecosystem: Host-associated > Plants > Roots > Rhizosphere ... | reverse complement strand
CGAGCGACGGTGCTGGCTGGTCCGTCCCCGCTACGTCATGCCGGTCCACGGCGAGTATGTTGCAGCCGGCGGGCATGTGGCCAAGGGTGCGGGCGCGGTGTCGCCGGCGCCGTTCGGTCGGCGAGGCAGACCGGGTCGCCGTCGTGACCGCACCACGAGACGCGATCGTCAGCAGCCCTCCGTTGCACGGCGCTGACCATCACCCCAAGCGCCAGGCCGTTCCTCACGACAGCCATGTGCAGAGCGGTTCAGCGCTTTGGCCTGCCGAGCGGCCCGTACGTGCGGGCGAGATCTCATCTCGGTATCCGTGCGGCCAGGGCGTCAGACTTCAACAGATGGGCATCGTCTGCGCGCCATTGCGGTGGGTCTGCCGACCGGCAGGCGTGGGAGGCGGACGGCTGCGATGGCGGTAATGGCCTGTTTGAACGGAGGGCGTACCCGCGCCGAGCATCCCGGTGTACCACTCTCGCCGGCCGAGCTCGCCGCCGACGCGGTCGCGGTTCGGGCCGCGGGGGCCTTTGCCGTGCACGTCCATCCGACGGATCGACACGGCGTCCAGACCATGGAGGCCAAGGCCTGTGATGCCGCGGTGGCGGCGATCCGCGCCGCCATTCCGCAACTCCCCATCGGCGTCTCCACATCGGCCGCGATCAACCCCGATCCATTCGCCCGCGCGGCCGCAGTTGCCGCCTGGCGACAACGGCCCGACTTCGTCTCGGTGAATCTCTCCGAACTCGGCTGGGCGGGGATTGCGCGAGCTGCGCTGCATGCGGGGATCGCCATCGAGGCCGGACTCGCCGTCGCAGCTGACGCCGAGGAACTGCGACGCAGCCCGTTCGCGCATCAGATCCTGCGAGCGCTGGTCGAGGTCGAAGGCGGCGCGCAGGACGCCCGGGCGATCGCAGAACTGATCCCCCCGGGCGTGGCGCAACTCTGGCACGGTTACGGAGCGCGGACCTGGGAGGTCATCTCCGCGGCCGGGGCGGCCGGCCTCGACGTCCGCGTCGGACTGGAAGACGTACTCGAGCTCCCCGACGGCACCCCAGCAGACAACGCTGAACTCGTCAGCACAGCCCTCGCACTGATCAGCGCACAAGACTAACAGTCCCAAAAGCACGCCAGCCGCCGAGACCAGGGCCCACGCTGACGCATGCGAAACCGGCCAATTGCATACGCAGAGTCGGTCCAGACGCGCCGGCACCGGCTGCCGAGCTGAGGCCTCGTGGAGCTTGATTGCTGGCCATGAGGACGTCGCCAACGGGATCGCGAGCGCCTTGACATCGGGTCGAGCACAGCGGTCGTCACCAGCGGCGCTCCCGGGCGCCTGCATCACGTCTCTTGCAGTCACCCCGGCGTGCCGACCGCTTCGGCCCGGCGGGCGGCGATTGGGTCGACACGAGAGCTGGTCTTCACACCGCGGCGTTGAAACGGGCGGCGCTCAAGGACTGGTCGCGGACGCTTGGCCGCTTAGCATGGTGTGTCGGTGATGACGGTAAAGCCGAGGGTCGTGCAGTAGACCGAGCAGGAGTAGCCACCGTTGACTAGTACGTTAGGGAGCGGCTTTCCGTCGTTGTAATCTCGGCAGACGCAGCAGTGGTAGCCGGGGTTACAGTTCTGACATCCCCCGGTAGCCGGTCGTGGGTATTTCCTGGGGTTGCCGCAGTTAACCTGGCCGCATTGTCCGGCAGCGTAGGAGTAGCGAAGTTCGCTGGTGACGACGCAAACGTCAAACCTGGCGGTTTCGGTGAGGACCAGGAGCGCGCCGAGGCCACCGAACTTGATCTTCGAGGCCACGTAGGACGTGTAGTCCTGCAACGTTGGAAGATCGACACCAAACGCGGCCTTACCGCAGGCTGTCAAGCGCGCCAGGTCCGCCGAGTTCGCGTCGTTAAGGCATTGGCCGGCGCAGTAAGCCTCGGCGCTGGCTGCGGGCGGGCCGACGAGGCGCAGTGGAAGCACCATGAGGGTGCTGGCGCCGACCGCTCGGGCGAGCACCTTTCGGCGTGACAGTTGGCCATCGTTGTCCGGAGGTGGCGGCTCGGTGATCCGCGTCGAGCGCTTGGCGAGCCATAGCGCGAGCCGGTCGATGCGAGAGTCGGGGGTCGTGTCGTTATCGGGATGGGTGGCGAGGCTCACAGGTGGCCCACTCCGGCCTGGTGCAGCGTCGCGGTCAGGGTCTCGATCGCGGTGCGCAGGCGGCGCTCGTCAGCGACTTGCTGTTTGGCGTAATGGTTGCGCTTTGTCGCGGTTGGGCTGGTCAGCGCCAACTCGCCGGTGCGACAGGCCGCTCCCAGCACGCCCAGCGCGTCCAGCCCAGCTTTCCGGACTGCGTCGGCGCCGTGGACCCCCGCGATGGCGGCGCGCGCCTGGTCAATGTCGTGAAGCCGGCGATGCCATGCCGCTTGGGTCGCTGCGGGAACGCGGATCGGCTTGCCGGGATTGGTAATCCGCGCCCCGCTCAGGGCGTGGCCGCCAGCGAAGGTTTCAGGAGCGATCTTCCGCATCAGATCGCCAAGGTCGCGGGCGATCTTGTTCGCCGCTGCTCGCTGGCCACCCGTGCTGGCGGAGGCTGCTGCTGCGCCGCTCAGCGCCACGACCCCGGTCGCCAATCCGACTGCTGTTTGCCGCTGCCCTGAGCCGGCCGTGCGAGTCCCGGCATGGCTGCCGTTCGGGGAATGAACGCTGACCGCGAGGCCCGCGTCGCGGTACTGACGATCGTGTGCGGGCTCCAATAGCCTTCCGGGGGGCTGTCTCTGCGCCAGTTCGGCGATCTGATCTGGTCCGGTGACCAACGGTCTGAGGACGCGTCCATCGGCGCCGATCAGGATCGCCGATGGTGTGCCAACAACGCCGTAGGGGATGTCGATCTGATGCTCGGCTTGCCGGGCGATGTGCCGCAGGCCATGCTCATCGCGCGCGGACAGGTTCTCCGCCGCGGAACCGCGGCTGATCAGCGCCACTGTCACCCCGTCTGCGTGCGCGTCCTGCCATTGCGCCAGCTGCGGCAAGAGCGCTTGACAGGGACCGCAGCGTGGGTCTGTGAACACCAACAGCACGCCGCGGCCAGCCGACAGCAGACTCGCGAGCGACATGCGCTCGCTGGCGAGACCGGGCAAATCAAATGGCGGAGCAGCATCGCCGGTCGACAGCGCAAAGACGCCGGTCGCTGCGCCCGCTTCCAGCTCGCGCAAGCGAAGGAGCACCGCACCATGACGCCGCAGCAGAGCCCAGACGAGACCCGCCTGTCCCGCAATGACCGCCCCCGCCAGGGCACCGGCGAGCACCCAGGCCTGCCGATGCGACAGGGACCCCAACCACGCGCCAAAGCTCGGCCCAGGGCCCGCGAGCACCACCACCATCGCCACACCCGCGAGGACGACAGTGCGTGTGAGAGTCCTCCACCCAGCAGGCGCCGAGTGCAATTGCCCAAAACAGTGACAGTCAGCTACTCGCCCGTTACGCAGGGCAGCAGCGATCCCCACGACAAACGCGCCAAGCAGAACCAGTGCCCCGAGCGCACCCCCGGGTGCCAACGCCGACACGATCAACGAACCAGCAACCGCCAGCTCGGCCAGCGGCAACAGCGTCCCGAGGACCCCTGCCAGCGCCGCTGGCACGCCAAAGCCTCGCACGGCCTGTCGCGACCCAGCGAGATCCATGAGCTTCGCCGTGCCCGCCAGCGCGAACACGACGGCCAGCCCGATGCGCGCAAACAGCACGACCGCGCTCACGCCGAAACCTCCCCACGGGCGCCCAAACGACACGTCGAGACCATCGCTCGCTTCCAATCCAAGCCCGGACGCTAACCAACGCGTTCACCTGCTGGTTCCCGTGCTCATAGAAGTGCCGGGAGCCGGCCCGAGCGGACCGAACCCGTAGCGGGAAGCCAAGCAACCGGCAAGTCAATACCACAGCTGGCCAGCTCATCAGCGCCCGTCCACGACAACCATACTCCGATCCGCGCACAGTCGGAAGATCGCGCCGCAAGGAAACTCGCGCGCCTGCCGGACCGCTCCTTTTCGCAATAGCACCAACTACACAGCGCGCGAGTGCGCTGATGACGGTCCGCGGTCCGCCGCGCCTCCCTGTGGCCGGAAGCAGGGCGCGCGCGAGGGTGTGTAGAACCTCCAGCATGATTAAGCAGTGCTTGGGTGGCGCCGGTCTTGCCGGCCCGCTAGCGTGACCGCTTCAGGCGTGGAGCGTCAGCGCCGGGGTGGTTGCGTCCGCGACAGGCCTAACTGTGGTTCGCCTGAGGCGAGTTTGGGTCGCTTGCATCGCGGAGGGAGAGCCGGTCGGTGTCGCGGCCGCGTGGCCGGGGGGCGTCGATGAAGGAGGCGTCGTCGCCAAGCGGGACTCGTTCTTGGATGCGGGGGAGATGCTCGCCGAAGAAAAGCTTTGCTGACAGTTCTCCGCGGGTGCGGGCGTCGGTCTTGTCAAAGATCGACTTTAAGTGGTCGCCGATGGTGTGCGGCGAGATCGTGAGCCGTTCCGCGGCCTGGATCGTGGTTGCGCCTCGGAGGATCAGTTGAGTGACGTCTTGCTCGCGCGGGGTGAGGCCGTAGGCCTTGAGCAGGAGCGGAGCGACGAGGGTCGGGTGGGCGCGCTGAATGAACACGGCGACGTCGCCGGAGCGTGGTGCCCCGAGCAGACCACCGTGGAGGACGAGCCACGTGCCGGCTGGCGTCTTGACCACCGAGCGTGGAAGGGTCGTTGTGCCCACGTGGCTGGTGATCGCGATGGTCGCTCTGGTCGCGTTGGCGATGGCGTGGATCGAAGAGGAGCGCAGGCCGTCCTCGACCGTGGCGCCTGAGAGCTCGGCCAGTAGGGGCTCGGCGGATGATGATGCGCGGAGCAGCCCGCCGTGGGCGTCGAGCTCGACGACCCCGGGAGCGTCCGGCAATGGGGTCTCCGCTTCGCACCCCTCGGCGATCAGTCCACGGCGGACGGCGCGTGCGAGCAGCGCGGAGGCGTTACTGAGCAGTTCGACGTCGCGTTGCTCAAACTCGGGTTGCCCGACGCGGCGGACGAGAATAAGCGCTCCCCATGTCGCGCCGTCGGCGACGAATGCGCTGCGGAGCTCTGGACCGAGGCCGGCGGGGGTCAGCAGGTCGCGAAAGCGAGGGCTTCGCTCGGGGTGACCAGCGGTCGCGTCTGTGAGCGTCGCGGCCTTGCGCTCAGCGTGGGCGAGCTGCTCGAACTTGTTGACGTCGTCGACCGCGTACTCGTTGTTCGCCAGAATCGGGAAGCGGTCAGGGATGTCCTGGAGCCGGTGCTGGGTGATCAGGTCTGATCCAGGATCGAGTGTGTGCCAGCACGCGCCGTCGAAAGGAACGCCTCGCTTGAGCCGGACCGCGGCCTCGTCAAAGAACTCCGCGCGCGTTGGCGCATGAAGCGCGAGACGTTCGAGATCACCGAGCAGCCGCTCCGGCGCCCACATGCCTCGCTGTACGCTCGTGATGCTCCTCTCCCCGGGGTCGACGGCTTCATCCCAGGGTACCCCCGCGAATTCGGGATGGCGAGCCGTGCGGCCGCATGCGAGTGTCGACGTCATCACACCAACCCCGGGGAGCACAGCGATGCCGGCACAAGCTCAAGCAACTCAGCCACCCGCGATCCGACCGACCGTGCGCGAAGCGACACCGCAGGACGGCGACGAATGCGGGCGGATCTTCTATGACGCGTTCGAGTCGATCGCTACGAGGCACAACCACCCCGTCGAGCCGTCCTCACGTGAGTTCACGCGCTTCATGGTCGGTGAGATGCTCGCCAACGACGGTTTCGTCGGCCTCGTCGCCGATCGCGAGGGAGAGGTGCTCGGGAGCGCGTTTGTCGACGAGCGGACAGTGATCGCCGGAATCGGACCGGTCACCATTGACCCTGCGGCACAGGACGTCGGCGTGGGCCGGGCTCTGATGCAGGCCGTGCTAGAGCGCGAGCGCGATCGTGGCGCCGTCGGCGTCAGGCTCGTTCAGACGGCCTACCACTACCGCTCCCTCGCGCTCTACACCAAGCTCGGTTTCGTCGTCCGTGAGCCGCTCTCGGTCCTCCAGGGAACCCCGCCGGTGCTCAGCGTCCCCGGCCTCGGTGTCCGCCACGCGCGCCAACACGACGTGGCCACCTGCAATGAGCTGTGCGCCCGCGTGCACGGTCACGACCGAGCCGGCGAGCTTCGCGACGCGCTCGCTGCAGGAACCGCACATGTCGTGGAACGCCCCGGAGGCATCTGCGGCTACGCAAGCGGGTTTGGATACGGCTGCCATGCCGTCGCCGAAACCAACGAGCACCTCATCGCTCTCATCGGCTCCGCACAAGCGTTCATGGGCCTCGGGATCCTCGTTCCAACACGCAACACAGAGCTGCTGCGATGGTGCCTGACCCACGGCCTCAAGCTCGTACAACAATCAACGCTGATGACCATCGGCCTGTACAACGAACCGTCCGGAGCTTGGCTGCCCTCGATCGCATATTGAGACCGGCGACACAACACCAAGAGTCCGCTGTCCGTCCGGCGAGCAGCGACCCACGCCCCATGAGTTGGCCGCGTTGCGCGGGCGAGGCGGCCACGTCCGCATCCATCACACGCTCCGGTAGGAGGGAGGGTGCGACGGGTGATCGCGGATGTCAGAGAGGAGGCAATCCGTTCCGTATCACGGGCTGATCACCCCCGGTCGCGGCTGACACCGCACGACGCCGATTGCAGGGCTCGGCTCAGAAGCGCAAAAGGCGGTCCGGTGCCTACGCACAGTCCACGCGACCCCGGCAATAGCGACCCTCGCAGGCTCGCTGCTGGTACACGCCTGGAGCGGTCACGATCGCACGGCTGCTCCCAGGCGATAGGAGCAGCGAACGGGCTCGCACGTTAAGCCACGATCGCATCGAGGCTCGGTCGAGACTTCTCGTCGCAGTTCTCGTCCGTGGCTCCGTCCAGGGTGGCGGGCTCTGTCCGTCGCGCGTGGCAGCCTCTGGGGTGATGGTCGCGCTCGTCACAGGAGCGGCAGTGAGGTTGGGCGCGCGATCGCGTTGGCGCTGCTCGCGGAGGGGATGGAGACGTGGCTCGCCGACGTGAAGGACCCGGAGGGCCCGGAGGGTCGCTTCGTCCGGGTCGACGTGACCGACGACGTCGCGCTGCGCAGGCTGATCGTCGAGGCCAAGCCGCGCGTGCTGGTCAACAACGCTGGCGGCATTCCCGCTGGCCGCTCCGAGGTGGAGATCCTCGACCTCAATCTGCGCTCCGCGCTGGTGGCCACGAAGCTCGCGTTGGAGCACGGCGCCCGCGCGATCGTGAACGTCGCCTCGGTCGCGGGGATCGAAACTACCCCCCACCGCTCGCCCGCGTACGCCGCGGCGAAGGCCGGGCTGATCCGCTTCACGACCGCCTACGACGGGCCGGCGCGTGTGAACTGCATCGTCCCCGGCTGGATCGCCACGCCCCGCGGGCTGCGGGAGGCGGCGGCGATGACCGACGCCGAGCGCATAGCCGCCGGTCCGATGGTCGCGATCGAGACGATCACCGCGGCCGTGCGTGACATCCTCGCTGACGCCGCGGCGCGGGGCCGCGTCGTCGCCGTGCGATGAGGAGGGAGCTCAAGCACGGTCGCTGTCGCGTTGAGGCAGATACGACACAAGCGAGTTCCGAGGTTGGGCGACCGCGGTCGGTCAGCGAGCCGCGTGCTCAGATCACGCGAAAGGGGCAAGCGGGCGCCCTTGATCACGACCTGCGCGCAGCCGTGACGGCCTGAAGCGGCCCGACCTGGAGGCAAGCTTTGGAGACTGAGCCGCCCTTCATCTGTCTGGCGCGAGTCTCGAAGAGTCCTCGGTTTGCAGGAGGTTCGCGACGTGCCCGAGAGGATTCGCCCGAGACTGCCAAGACGACGGATCGGGCCGCGCTCGCGCCGTTAGCGTGTGAACGCTGCGACGAGGTCGATCGGCGCGGCCGTCGGCGGGCCGCCGGGCAGCGTCGATGCGGGGAGCTTGCGCTTGGCGAGCGTCGCGGTGACGTGGGACGCGCCGCCCTGTGCCTGGTCGGCCGTGAGCGCGCCCACGACGCCCTGGACGTTGAGCAGCGCGGCGAGCTTTGCGCCGGCGGCGCGCTCGGCCTTCGCTGCGCCGCGGAGCTGCGCCACGAGCGCGCTTGCGTGTCGCTCCTGCGCCTTCAGCGCCGAGGTGCGACGGGCCTTCGCCGCGCCGCTCTCGCGGAAGACGGTGACCTGCAGCGCCTCGGCGTCCGCCGTCGCCGCGCGGCTCGCCGCGATGTAGCGAAGCTCCGCGGCGCGGAGCGCGCCGCAGAATCCTGACGGCCCCGCGGGCTCGCGCGCGCAGTCCGGGAGCGTGACCTTCGTGCGCACCGGCCGCGGCCGCGCGAACGCGCCGAGGTCCTTGCGCGGCGGATCGTTGACGATCCGCGCGTCGGCCTCGAGCCGGCCGAGCAGCGTCGTGCACTCAAAGCCCGACCCGGCGAGGATCACGTCGCCCGCGATCGCCGCCGCGGCCGCCGACTCCGCTGGGACGGCGACGCCCCACACGACCGCCGTCGTGCCGAGCACGACCTGCCCGCACGCCGCCTCGGCCCGGAACAGCGTGGTGAGGAAGTCGCTCTTCGCGAACACCTTCTGGCGCTCGATCGCCGGAATGTGCTTCCCGGGCGGCATCGTGTGCGTCGCCTTGCCGCCGGCGTTCACGCGCACCTCGGAGGTGATCGCGATCTGCGTCGCGCGCGTGCCGCCGCCGGTCTCGCACGCGACGGTCTCCGACGCTCGCGGCCCGCCGACGTCGAACGCCGTGCTCTTGTCGGTGGCATCGCTGAGCGCCGGCGAGAAGGCCTCGGCGAAGGACTGGTCCTGGACGACGGGCGGCACGGCCGGGCACACGCTCGAGGACCCGCAGTGCTCTGTGTTGCAAAACAGCACCGAGCCGAAGTACTGGCAGCTCGGGCCGCCGGTGACGGTCACGTCAATACCCGACATCTGCGGCAGGCTGAGGCTGACGCCGAGCGTCCCGTCGCCGCGGCGCGTCACCGCGACGTTGTGCGTCTCGGTCCCGGGCGCCTGCGTGATCGTGCAATGCGCCGGCGGATAGCCACCGCCCTCGTCGTCGTCGATCGTCCCCTGCGCCGCGAGCTTCACGTGCAGGTCGCTGGCCTCGCCGGGGCCGGCGGTGGAGCCAGAGATGTCCTCCACCCAGGACAGCGTCTCGTTACGGCGCGCCGAGGTGCCGGCAGACGGCCCGGAGCCGTCGAACGCGTCATGCCACGCGTAGCTGCCGGCGTAGTGGATCTGGAACGCGCTCGTCGCGGCGGAGGCCGGCGCGACCGTCGCCAGCAAGAGCAGCACACTGAGCACGAACACGCGACGCATCGTGCCGCGGACACTACACACCCATCCACCCATCCACCCATCCGCCTCACGCGATGCAACCACGCGATAGCGGAAGTGCCGGTGCGCCGAGCCGGGCGCGCCGCTGCGCGTGGGAAGGGGCAGCGGGCTGCGTTGGCATCCGGCGCGGGTCGTTGTCGCGTCGTGGTACGCGGTTCGGGGCGGCGAGGGAGGCGGGAGAGCGAGCGCGTTTTTGGTCTGCCGCCCACGTGTGACGCGCCCGGGGTCGCGATGTCGCAAGGGACGACAAGCAGCACTGAGCCGGCGCACCGGCCGCGCTTCCGCTTCGAGGCAGAAGGAGCAGCGTCGGCGGCAACGGACCCGAGCTTGGCGGCTGCTGCCTCCGGACAGAGCGGGTCATGATGGGCTCGACTCTCGAGGCAGCGGAGTCGCGGCCGGCGCCGAAGGCAGGGCCCGGCGCGATGGCGCTCGCGAACGCCCGCGTGCTTAAGCACTGCCAGCGTTATCTCGGCCCTCCGGACGCGGCTTCGCTGGCGCTCGTCGCTGCTTGACGCTTGAAGCAGCCATGTCACTGCGGGTACCGTTTCGCGCGAAGACCGGCAGTCTGCTTGAGACTGGGACGTGGGCCACAGTGCAGGAGCGGCTGTGGCGGGTGTGCGGAGAGTGATGCGTCTGTGATGGCCCACCCGCGCGGGTAGGATTAGATCATGGACGTGCTCGTCATGGGAGCCACGGGCAACGTCGGAGGCGCACTCGTCGAGTTGCTGCGCGCGCGTCACGTTCGCGTGCATGCGATTAGCCGCGAAGCGCGGACGTGGCCCGACGGGGTTCGGGGTGTGGTTGGCGACGCGAATGATCCCGCGTCGTTGGCGGGCGCCGCGGCTGGTATGGACGGGGCGTTCATGATGAGCGGCTATGCCGCGGAGGCCCAGCTGCTGGCAGATCTAGGTACCGGGCACGCGGCGTTGCTCTCGGCAAGTTCGGTCCCGCTCGCCGAGGGCGGCAATGCGATGGCGGTCTACCACCGCGACTCCGAGGAAGCGGTGAAGGCGTCGCACGCGGCGTGGACAATCGTGCGCCCCTGCTCACTGCAGTCAAACGTGACACGCTGGAAGGATCAACTGGACGCCGGTGAGGTCATCCGCGCGCCGTTCGGAGACGTCGCCGTCGCCATGATCGACCCTGCGGACGTCGCCGCGGTCCTCGCGACCTCGCTCATCGAGCCCGGGCACGCTGGCAAGACCTATCGCGTCAGCGGACCCGAGGCGCTGACGCCCGCCGATCAGGTCGCCATCGTCGCCGAGGTCCTGGAGCGCGCGCTGCGCTTCGAGGCCGTTCCTGACGAGGACGCCCGCGCCACGCTCCCCACGCAGATGGGCCAGGCGTACGCCGACGCGCAGTTCGACATCTTCCGCGGCCACCCGCACTACGAGTCGGACATCCAGCGGACGATCGAGCAGGTCCTCGGCCGTCCGCCGGGGCGTTTGCGCGGCTGGTTGGAGCGCAACCGCGCGCGTCTTCTCTGAACCGGCGCGGTGGGCCGGTCCGATCGAGGGCCCGGTGCACTGCCCCATCCACCAACGAGCGGCACTCTCGCGATGCCGCTGCGAATCTCGCAACGCTGCCGCTGCCGGACAGAAGGCGCAGTCGCGGCGCCGCTCACGCACATCGCCGCTCGAGCACGACGGCGCCGAGGGTCTGCGTATGCAGAATCGGCGTCGTCGCGACCGGAGCGATCATCGGCGATGACGACCGCTCGGGCATGGATGCAGCCGTGCGGCTCGCCGAACCCGGGCTGCGGGGGCACGCCCTATAACGCCCACGGGGCAGCCTGGCTGGTATGCGTCACAAGCCGCAGTTCGACCGGGGTCCCGTGTGGCGATTGCAGAAGCCGGTTTCAGGCGCCGCTGAGTTGGCTGCTAGCCCCGACGAGCAGCCGTCGAACTGCGGGATCCTGGTTCGCCATGCGATGAAGGTGGTAGCAGACCCTTATGGCCGAGACGCTGACGGAGCTCAGGGTGCACTGCGACGAGGCGGCCCCGGCTGTCGTGCGTGCCGCAATCTCACAGCTTGCCGGGATCGATAGACCGGTGCTCGAGGACGCGAAGTTGGTGGCTAGCGAGCTGGTCAGCAACGCCGTTCGGCATTCGCGCTGCGCCGATCACGAGTATTTGAACGTGCGCGTCAGAGGGGATGGCTGGCTGCGCCTCTCGGTGGTTGATCCCGGGCGGTCCGGTGGCATCGCCAAGGTCGCGAGCCGTCCCCTTGAGCTGGGCGGCATGGGTCTGAGGGTGGTGGAGAAGGTCGCCAGCCGCTGGGGCACCAAGTGGCGGGCTCAGGGCTACGAGGTCTGGGCCGACCTGGAGCTCAGGACCTGACCGCGCGGACGGGCCCTCCTGCCTTGGTACCGACGCGCTCCCCGGGCCACGTAGGGGCCCGGCTGATGGCCGGGCGGCCTACATAGCGACGGTTCGGCTGCTAGCCCGCGAAAGTCTCGTGAACCGAGAACTGCTTGATGTCCGGCGCTCCCTGCAGCTGGGCCCCGGCGGCGGTCACCGCAGCCCCGAGCCGCGGCTCGAACGCGTCGAAGTCTTGGCGTGACTCCCAGAAGTCGATCACGCCCCACCCGTCCTCAATTGGGCCCGAGGCGTGAAATAGCAACCCCTTCGGGGGGTGTCCCGCCGGGTCAACGTGCTTGTTCACCGTGTCGAACTGCTCTTCGGTGATCCCTGCGAGCTTGATGCGGATTCCTACGGCCATGGTGAGGCCCCTTCCTGTCGTGGATGCCTACGGAGTACGTTGAACCGTGGGTCGGTTCGGGTCGCTCTGCCGTCTGCTCGCCCGGGGTGCTTGGCTTGATCGTTGCCGATCGCGGTAGCGCCTTCGCGACGGAGCATCTAGCACGATGAGCGTGAAAAGCGAGCGTCTCTCGCGCTCGCCAAGAGGCCCGCCGCCCCGCGGGCCTCCTCATAGCGAGCGGCCGTGCCGTGTGTGTTAAACCGCGACCAGTGCGCGGGTCTCGTGCACCACGAGCTTTCCGCTCGTGATCTGCGGCGGCGTCGTGAGCGCCGTCTCGAGCTTCTCCTCGCGGACCCAGGCGGAGGCGATCTGCGTCGACTCGTCGGCGTGAGCCTCGGTATCGAAGATGCTGACCGAGCTAAAGACGCCGTTACCGTCGTCGATCAGGTAGTAGCCGCCAAAGCCCGGCATGTCGCTCAGTCGGGGAAGCAGGGTGTCGTGTGCCTTCTGGACGATCTCGGTCACGCGAGTCTTATCGCTCGCCTCGTAACGTCGAATGGTCGCATACATGTGTTACTCCCAACGATCTCTTCAGGCAGGACACACTCGGTTGAATGGTCCTGATGCGGATCGGCCCAAGGTGACGTCGAAGGGAGTGTGCTAGACAGCTCGACGACGTCGGCAGGGGGCTCTTGACCGCATCACCTACGCTAGCACCTTGCCCGACCCCGATCACATCGACTCCACGTTTGGTGGTTATGGGGAGGGACGGTCGTAGCGATCGGTGAGCTGCGATCCCAGGCTTGCCAACTGGAGTCCGCGGAACCGGATCCCAACCCGCGGCGATGTTCGTTGGCCTCGAGGCTCAGTCCGACGCAGACCGCCGTCGCGGTGCCGAGGTGTGCAGGAGTGAACCCGACATTGTCGGAACGTCGTGTGTGACATGAGGGCCATCATCCAATTTGTTGCTGTCGTGCGCGCCGGTGAGGCCTGACCTGGGCGGAGCCGTCCGTCCCGACACGGGATCGTGCGTTCAGCTCCTAGACCGTCGCGGAGGCGGACGGGATCCGGGAGGTCTCGCCGGAACACGAGCCAGGGTCACCGACGGCGATGGCCAACGAACTGGGTCCGGCCGGCACGAGAACATGTGGCGGATGGCGTACGTGCGCGAGCGAAGGGTCCGCGTGTGGTTGGCTGAGCGGATCGGCTGACCCTCCCGAGGTGGCACGCGTAGTGGTGGGGGGCCCGGTGGTGGTCGACGGCTTGGTCTCGGTTGAGTGCTGGGCTGGTCGTATGAGCGGTCTGGACGTGCCTACATCTCGGCTTGACCGAGCGTGGCGATCACGGGCGTGGCATTAGCAGCGGGTGGCTCGGAGGCGGTTGGTGCGCCGGCGCGCAGCCGTCCGGGCGGTAGGGCGGCGCCGAGGATGATCAGGCAGAATGCGGCGATCTGGGGCGGGGTGTGGCCGATGGGGTCGTGGAAGACCAGGATTCCGCCGAGCAGGGCGATGACGTTGCTGGTCAGGGAGGTGAACATGATGACTGGGATCGCGGGACCGAGCTGAAGGCTTCGCGCGGACGCGCAGAACGCGACGACCATCGCGATCAGCGCTGTGAGCGTCCACGGGTTCAGGAGCAGCATGGGGTCGGTCCGCGCGGGGTGAGCGAGGTCCTTGATCGCGATGTCGCAGGTGCCAAACAGGGCGCCGGCGGCGGTGCCGAGGACGATGCCCTTGCGCGGGTGCTGCGGCTCGACCCGTTTGGAGATGGCGATCAAACTCCGCTGAGGGCGACCACGGCGCCCTCGACGGCGATCAGCGCGGCCGCTGAGGCGTGCTAGCGGCCGGTGTGCGTGGTGGTGAGTCCCAGGACGGTCAGGCCGAGTGCGGTGACCAGCAGGCCGGTCCACTGCCGGCGGCCGAGCCGGAAGCCGAAGTAACGCTCGGCGACGATTGCCAGGAACACCAGCCCCCCGGAGATGACGGCTTGCACGCTCGACAGCGAGGCCAGCGAGAGCGCGCCGACATGGAGCAGCCACGCGCCGAGCGCGACCAGCCATCCCACCGTCCACCACTTGGAGCGAAACAGGCCAACCGCGCTGCGGACCGGATAGCGCGCGAGCAC
>Ga0070717_10002022_pt1 | contig 14199 bp, 11 predicted proteins | sample LARL113metaG_FD_71366 | JGI IMG/M metagenome (GOLD analysis project Ga0070717, IMG submission 71366) | Corn, switchgrass and miscanthus rhizosphere microbial communities from Kellogg Biological Station, Michigan, USA - LAR L11-3 metaG | ecosystem: Host-associated > Plants > Roots > Rhizosphere ... | reverse complement strand
TGGCTCTTGCAACTTGAGGAAGAAAGACGTTCCCTTCCGTTTCGCGATAATTTCGACGGTGCATTCATCGCGAGATTGCGCCGAATGACTTGATCAGTTCCTTGCCAGCGGTTGCATCCGGCGCACTCAGTGGAATCGTAGCGTCCTATGCACGATGCGCGTTTCGATAAGCTCGCCAAGCTTTTGGTAGAATATTCAACTCGATTGAAGCGGAATGAGAATGTCCTGGTCGAAGCTTTCGATGTTCCGGATGAGATGACAATCGCGCTTATTCGTGCGGCGCGAAAAGCAGGCGCGATCCCGTTTGTTCAGGTCCAGCGCGGCCGGATCGGACGGGAGCTCGCCTTGGAAGCTTCGGGTCGACAACTAAACCTGGCGGCGTCCCATGAGCTCGCCCGGATGAAGAAAATGCAGGCCTATATTGCTCTACGCGGCAGCAACAACATCACCGAATTATCGGATGTGCCGGTGGCGAAGATGCAGCTCGTAGCCAAGAAGATGCGACCGGTTCAGGATCACCGGGTTAAGAAAACCAAATGGTGTGTCTTGCGCTGGCCAACTCCTTCCATGGCTCAGCTCGCCGGCATGAGCACAGAAGCCTTTGAAGATTTCTATTTCGAAGTCTGCACGCTGGATTACGAGAAACTCCAGCCGGGAATGAAAGCCCTTAAAGAGTTAATGGAGAAAACTGACCGCGTCCGAATCATAGGACCAGGGATTAACCTGCGATTCAGTATCAAAGGAATTCCGGCTGTGATCTGCGGAGGCGACCGGAACATTCCGGATGGAGAAGTTTTTACCGCGCCGGTAAAAAGTTCCGTGGAAGGCCACATCATGTTCAACGCGCCGACAATTTATCAGAGCATTGCCTTCGATCGCATTCGTCTCGATTTTCGAAAGGGCAAAATTGTTAAGGCGACCAGTAACCAACCAGAGAAGCTAAACAAAATCCTCAATTCGGACAGCGGCGCGCGCTACGTCGGCGAGTTTTCGCTCGGATTCAATCCGCACGTGCTTGAGCCGATGCGAGATATTCTTTTCGATGAAAAAATTGCCGGGTCATTTCATTTCACCCCTGGTCAGGCTTATGAAGAAGCCGACAATAGCAATCGCAGCCAAGTGCACTGGGACATGGTCAGCATCCAACGAAAGGAATACGGCGGCGGCGAGATTTATTTCGACGGTAAATTAATTCGGCGATCCGGCGAATTCATTCCGAAGGAGCTGCGGTCGCTAAATCGCAGCAACTTCGTTAAGCGAAAATAATCGCCCGTACACAAACGGGGCGGTTGTGTGAAGCGCTCTGAAGATGTCGATCTTGTCGTCGATCAGGCCGCGCGTTTCGGGCCGTGACCGAGCAGGTTCAATTGCATCATTCCGATTTCGCCGCTACCCGTGAGCTGCAAATTCGAAATCTCGAATACCGGCGCACCCTCAACCGGCCCGCCGCCAGCGGTCGGCATTTGAACCGACACTTGTTTCGAATTGGAATTGAGCACAATCGACGAAATCTCGAACGAGGGCGAGAATTCGACGGTAGCGATTTGGAACGGAGCAACTACGTGGACCGCGGCTTGTCCTTGCTGCGAAGGAGTCAGTTGAAGCGGTGCGGCCGCGAAATCCGAGACCAGGTGCAAACCTCCGACCGTGAACGAAGGCGAACCGACGACAGTTGGACGTTGTTGTTGTGAGGGCGTAAGCCGCACGCTTCCCAGCGTCCCTCCAGCCGGCTGAATTCTCGCGATCTCGAACGTCACTTGCAGGTTCATCGCCGGCTGCGGCGAGACGCCGGCCAGGCGCATCGTTACGACTTTTGAGGCCGGTCGTAATTGCAATGCCCCCATCTTAAACGTTGGAGTCAGTTGCATTGACGCAATTTCGAAAGCGAAAGTAAGTTGGACGGCGGTTTGCATCGCCCCGGCTGCGGGTGCGCCACCTCGCATTGCTGGTGCGGTTGGGATTTGGACTGGTTCAGGCATGGTTACTGGTGTGGTTGGTTCGTAAATTCGTGATTCAAAAACCGGCTCAATAGTAGGCTCGGTCGGTTGACGAAGCGCCTCAAATACGGCCGGTTCAGGTTCGTTGACTTCAACGATGGACGGTTCCTCCACAGGCGTCAACTGGGGAATCGGTTGGCCCTGGCCAACGGGCTCGATTTCCGGTTCGGCGACTGCTGGTGCCTGCGCAAACACCGGCTGAATCTCGGGAAAGCTGATTTCTGGACTCGTAATCTCTTCGACTGGTGCAACGACCGGCTGCGGCGCCTCAAATATCGGCATTTCCGGCTGCTGCATCGCCGGCTGCGGCGCGAACCATTCTGGCTCTTGCACGAGCGGTTCGCCAACGGATTCCGTCGCCACCGCGCCCTGCTCCACGATTGGCCCCACCGCTTCAAATGTTTCGATTGCCGCCGGTTCGAGCTCAAGCTGATGTTCGCCATTGGCTTCAACTGCAGGTTCAACAGCTGTCTCACCGCCAAATACACGGCTCGGCGTTCCAAGCGGAATGACTGCGCGGCGGAGCGACGGCTCGGATGCTCTCAATTTAAGTGAGACCTGTCGCGGACCACCACTCAATCGCGGCATAACTTTCATTTCTCTGCTAGGCGCCGCCGCAATTTCCATTCCTTCCAGCTGCGGACCGCTCGCCGGTGCGGCACGACGGAAACTTGGGAAATGAATTCCGCGGCGACGAATCTCAAAAACGACTACCCAGCCAATAACTCCAATGCCGGCCAAAACCAAAATGGCAGCGAACAAATTTCCGGTTTCGAATTTTCCGCGGGAAACCTCGCCAACGCGCGCCGGAGCGAGCGCGGTCGCAGGCGCAGTTGCGGGCGCGACTACAGGTTCTTTAGCAGACGCAACAGCAGGAGCTTGAGCTTGTCCTTTGGCGGCCTGCGGCTGTGCAGCTGCTGCTTGTTCAGGCACTGCCGGGGCCACGGACGAAGCAGCCGCCGCTACTGGCGTCTCTACAACAGGCGAGAAATTCGGGGCGGGTGAAGTTGGAATCTCTTCTGGTCTTGCCGGACTGCCCATCGCAACTGAGCCCGGAACAGTGCCAGTAGATTCGGTCAGCGCAGTGCTAGCTGCGGGCTCTTGCGGTTTCGGGGCGACTGCTTCCATCCCAGCGATCTCCGGCTTTGTCTTTGCCTCCGCGACTTTGCCCTTCGCGGCTGCAGCTCCCGGGATTGGACTCGGTTCTATCGCCGGACTCGATTCGCTCGCTGCTGAAGCTAAAGCAGTTGCTGCTTCCGCTGCCGGCGCCGGCGATGTCGCGAGCGCCGGACTTTGCATCCAGCCGAGATCGTAAAAAGAATCCGCGAAAACAACATTCAGCGCAGGCGAATAAATCTTCTTGGCCGAGGTGATCCAATCTGTCGCCTTGGTTGGATTGTTATGCTTAAACTCCCAAGCGGCTTGCGCATAATAAAGCGCCGGTGTGTCGCCAGTAAATTGGAACTGCTCCATCAACTTCTGCGCGCGGCTGTCTTTGCCTTCTAAAAGCCAAGTCATGTAAACGTTGAATTTGATGAGCTGGGCCGCCTCGCTCTTGTCCCCACCCGCCGCCTTGCTCAAGAGCGCTTCGAATCGATCGCGCGCAGTCGCGTAATCTTTTTTCTTCAACGGCACCGATGCGAGATTGAATTGGGCCTGGCGAAATTTTGAATCGGCTTTCAAAGCCTTCTTGAATTCGGCTTCGGCCTGGTCGTACTGCTTTTGCTCGAGCAAAATTTCGCCGCGCAGGTTCAGCGTCGCCGCCTGGTTCGGATCGGCCGCGTCAGCGTCATCGACAAATTTACGGGCGGCGACAAAGTCGCGTTGTTGATAAGCCTGCCGCGCTTGCTCCACCCGTGACCGCGCGAACGCCTTGCTTTTGGCGGCGCGCTCCGCCGGCGTGTTTAATTCGAGCGCGGCGCGTGTTTGGCCGGCCTGTTTTTGCAGCCAACCAATTTCGTAGAGTGATTCTGCGAAAAGCTTGTTCAGCTGCGGAGAAAAATTCTTTTCCGCCTGCGCCATCCAATCCTTCGCTTCTTGCGCTTTGTTCTGCTGAAGCGCGATGGCGGCGTTGGCGTAGTGGACTGCTGGCGTGTCCGGAGAGAGTTCGAACTTGGCCAAAAGTGAATCAACCATGTTCTCTTTGCCCTCGAGCAAATAAGTTAACAGGATCTTGTATTGAATAAGCTGGGTCGCTTCACCTTGCAGCTCGGAGGCATTGCTCGAGAGCAGTCCCTGAAAACGATTTCGCGCCTCCGCCCAATCCTTTTTCAGAAACGGAATTTCTGCCAAATTGAAACGCGCGTTCCAAAACTTCGAATCGATCCGCAGTGCTTCGTTGAGTGCACCTTCAGCTTTGTCATAGATGCCTTGTCGCATCATGATCACGCCCCGCAAATTTTGCGACTCCGCCAGGTCCGGCTGACGCGCGTCGATCGCGTCGAGTTGTTTTAAAGCTTCCGGAAAATTGTTCGAATCGAAAGCGCGGAACGCTTTGTCATACATTCCTTCTAGTTCCGCCTTTGACGGAGCGACATTGTCCGCCGCCAAAGACCCAAGCACGAGCACGGCGACTGCCGCGATTTTCCGGAATTTCATGGCCTCCCCCACATAAGACGCTTTTGGGCAATTAATGACAAGCCAAATTTTACGCCTTTTCGACGGAATTCCAAACCCTTCGCGGGAAGCCGCCTGCGCGACGAAAAACGCCCCTTTCTCTGGCTAATTCGAACAATCAGGAGTTTAGATTCGCAATGATTCGCAAGCCCTCCAAGGTCAAATTCGGATGAACGGCGTCGATTTCCGGCAGGCCTGCCGCAATTAAATCCGCGTACCCACCGGTAGCGATCACGTGCAGCTTCTTCCGAGGAAAACGCTCGGCTTTGATCCGCGTTATGATTTCGCGCACCAAGCCGCGATAGCCGATCACTGCGCCGGCGCGCATCGCTTCGATCGTCGATCTTCCAACGGCCGAGCGCGGCTCTTTTAAAGAAAGCTTCGGGAGTAGTGCTGTGCGCTGATAAAGGAAATTTGTCATCGATTCCAAGCCCGGGGCAATCACTCCGCCAATGTATTTTCGTTGCGCCGAAACGATGTCGAACGTGACCGCCGTTCCAAAATCCACCACGATCGCGGGAGATCCATAAAGCGCGGCGACGGCTACCGCATTCGCAAGCCGGTCCGCGCCAATCGTTTTCGGATTCGGATAATCAATTCCGACGCCGAGTTTGATCCGCGGCGTTAACCGCAAAATTTTCGATCCCTTCGCCACAGCCCAAACGACCGCATTCTTCTTCGGCACAACCGAACAGACCACCACGATGTCGACTTGGCGGCCGGAGCCTTGTGGTAGTTGGCTCTTACGACGTCGCAGAAATCGCTGAAGCAGCGCAACCGTAAACTTTCGTGTTTCGATTCGCTTTGGTTTCGAAATCCGTCGCTGCGTTGCAAGCGCGACTTTCGTAAACGAATTACTGATGTCGATCAGCAAGTAATTTTCCGCACTCACGATGTGCGACTTCACTGCCAAGAGGCGCCGAGGTCAAGTAGCGAACTTGCGACGTAATCCCCGACCGCGTACGCTCGGCACGTGAGGAAATTGGTTCACCGGCCGCGGCGACTGCGCCGATCTCCCGCGTTGCGCAATCTCGTGCGCGAAACAAATCTCACTGCGCACGATTTCGTCTTGCCACTTTTCGTGAGCGAAAAGATCGACAAACGCCGCCCGATCGCGAGCATGCCAGGCGTTTCTCAGTTGCCGCTCAGTGAAATTGTTGATGAAGCGCGGCAAGCCCAGGACGCCGGACTTCAAGCAATTCTCCTTTTTGGGATTCCTGAAAAAAAAGATGAGCAAGCAAACGGCGCCTATGCCGAAAACGGTGTAGTGCAAAAAGCATTACGCGCAATTAAGAACAAATGTCCGGAAGTTGTCACGATCACGGACGTTTGTCTTTGCGAATACATGAGTCACGGACACTGCGGCGTGACCCGCATCGATGGCGAACATTTCCACGTCCTGAACGATGAGACTGTCGATCTTTTGGTGAAGGCCGCGCTTTCGCATGCGCAGGCCGGCGCGGACATGGTTGCGCCCAGCGACATGATGGACGGCCGCGTCGGCGCAATCCGCGAAGCACTCGATGCCAGCGGCTTTAGCGACACTGGCATCATGAGTTACGCGGCGAAATTTGCCTCAGTGTTTTATGGTCCGTTTCGCGAGGCCGCCGAAAGTCCGCCCCAATTTGGCGATCGGCGCTCGTATCAAATGGATTCGGCGAATGCGGATGAAGCGCTGCGCGAAATCGCGCTCGATATTGATGAAGGCGCCGACATTATCATGATCAAACCGGCACTGCCGTACCTCGACATCCTTTGGCGCGCGCGAGAGCGCTTTCGCAAACCGACCGCGGTTTATCATGTCAGCGGCGAGTACGCGATGGTCAAAGCGGCAGCCGAAAAAGGAATAGTCGACGAACGCGCGGCCGTTTTGGAAATCATGACTTCGCTCAAGCGCGCCGGCGCCGACATCATTGTCACCTACTGGGCGCGGGAACTGGCCGAATGGATCAGCGCCTAACGAGTCGTAACGGCGAAACGGAAGCGCACGCGCGTTTGAAGCGGCTCGCTGTCCTTTGGGCGCAAAAGCAAGGCTACTCGGCCTGTGCGATGGAGGTCACGTTGCCACGCTGTCGCTACCGTGCCGATGTCGCTGCTTATCGCCCGAATAGAAAACAAGCGGGCGCGACCGCAATTTTTGAGTGCAAACAAGCACTGGTCGATCTTCGCCGGGACAATGGCTGCACTACGACCACGATGCGGCGTTTGGAAAAAGTTCATCAACGCCGCGAAGTGCTGGAACGAAATCTGCGAGTGCATTATCCGGCCTTGCGCGTTGCCGATTCGCTCTTTGCCGAGTTCGACTCGCATAATTTCGGAGCGATCGACCACCGCGGTTACCGGCAAGTAGTGCGGCAGATGCAGGCATTACAAAACCGACTCTTCGATTGCACTAAATTCGAAACGTTAATTCGATACCGCTGCGCGAACTTGTTTTTTCTGGTTCTACCAAGCGAATTGTTTTGCGAACCGGAGATTCCGATCGGTTGGGGCGCGTTGATTGAATCTAACGGCGAACTGATCCTGGCCCGTAAACCAGTCTGGCATGAAACGACTGAGGAGAATCAGTTGCGCTTTTTGCAGCGCATCGCCACGGCCGGCACGCGCCTCTTGAATCGGACGTTGGACATCACGTTCGACCAGATCGCGACCGCACGTTGTCGATCTTAGGAGATCTCGATCTTTTCAGCGCTTGACCAGCAAGTTATGGCCGGTCATCTCCTTCGGCTTTTCCAAGCCGAGCAAAAACAGAAGTGTCGGTGCAACATCAGCCAGAATCCCGTCTTCGCAGCGAAATTTTCCCGCATCTTTCGCCACGTAAATGAAATGGACCAGATTTGTCGTGTGCGCCGTATTCGGTGAACCGTCGGAATTTCGCATCTGTTCGCAGTTTCCGTGATCGGCAGTGACAATGGCTTTGCCCTCGAGTTCGAGCAGCTTTGGAATGATGCGGCTGCAACATTGATCGACCGTTTCGACCGCTTTGATCCCGGCTTCAACCACGCCGCTGTGACCAACCATGTCCGGGTTGGCAAAGTTCAGAATGATCAAATCGAATTTGTCGATGCGCTTGAGTAATTCGTCGGTCACCTCAAACGCGCTCATCTCCGGTTTCAAATCGTAAGTCGCGACTTTGGGGGATGGGATGAGCTTTCTCTCCTCGCCCGGAAATGGTTTTTCGACGCCGCCATTAAAGAAATAGGTGACGTGGGCGTACTTTTCCGTTTCGGCGATGCGCAGCTGCGATTTACCGGCACGGCTCACGAGCTCGCCGAGAATGTTTTTGAGTTCTTCCGGAGCGAAAATGTAGGGCGAAGGAAAACGAACGTCGTAATTGGTCAGCGAAGTGAATTTAGTCTGCGGCCATACTTCGCGATCGAAACCATCGAAATCCTTGAGCAAAAATGCTTGCGATAATTGACGGGCGCGGTCGGCCCTGAAGTTGAAAAACAAAACGACGTCGCCGTCACAGACGCGTTGCTCGTTCGCGTCCGCGAAAATTAGCGGCGGCATGAACTCGTCCGTTTTGCCGGCTTTGTATTGTCGATCCAACGCGGCCGACGGCGTTTCTTTGCAAACTTCACCACGACCGAGAACGACTGCGTCCCAGGCTTTCTTCGTTCGATCCCAACGGCGATCGCGGTCCATCGCAAAATAGCGACCGACGACAGTCACAATTTGCGCGCCGCTCTTCTGCAATTCCTTTTCGCAAGTCTTGAGATATTGACGGCCGCCCGTCGGCGAGGCGTCGCGACCATCAGTGAAAGCGTGCACGAAAATATCGTCCACCCCCGCTTTCTTCGCCGCGTTCGCAAGCGCAATCATATGATCGTAATGGCTGTGGACACCGCCATCGGAAATAAGGCCTAACAAATGAAGCCGGTGCCCGCGCGCGGCGGCGAAAGTTTCCTGCGCGACGCGATTGCGATCAAACTCGCCGGCCGCGATCGCTTTGTTTATTCGTGTAAGATCCTGAAGGACGACGCGGCCGGCACCCAAATTGAGATGGCCGACTTCGGAGTTGCCCATTTGGCCCTCAGGCAAACCTACGTCGGCGCCGCTGGCGCTGAGCTTGCTGCCGGGATAATCGCGATAGAGTTGATCGTGAAATGGCGTGTGCGCGAGCAGAGTGGCATCGCCGTTTTCTTTCGCCTTCGCTTTGCCGCCGGGATTGATGCCCCAGCCGTCGCGAATGATGAGCAGCACCGGGCGAGCCATAAACCGCATTGTCGGAAGATTGCGAAGATCGACAAGCGGTTCTTTGTCAGCGGACATTTGCGACGGTCATCCGTCTTCGCTACGCTACGGCGTGACAAGTAGACCGCCGCCACCGAAGAGGAAATGAAGTGGCGCAATCAATTGCTGGCGCTTTTGTGTCTCGTTATTTTCGCCGGTCTCGGGGTGCTCTATTTTCAGCATTGGGTCGTCCAAAAACCATTCGGGATTATTCTGATAATCGGCGAAGGGCTTGCGCCGGAGCGCATCGCAATGACGCGCGTTTACATCGGAGGTGCCGATGCTCATCTGGCATTGGATGGAATGGTGCATGTCGCGCTAGTGAAAAACGCTTCGCGAGATTTCGCGGTTTCGGATCAGGCGGCGGCAGCCAGCGCGCTCGCTACCGGAGTCAAAGTAAATAATCGCGAAGTGTCAGTTGATCCGAACGGCAAACCGTTGACGACGATTTTGGAGCTGGCGCGCGGTCGCGGGCGCGCGATTGGATTAGTGACGAATGGTTCGCTAACAAACCCCACTTGCGCGGCTTTTTACAGTCATCTCAAGAATGGCAATGACGTCGATGAGATCGCGAGGCAACTTGTCGACGGCAAGAAGATCGACATCGCGCTGGGAACAAGCCAGGCCGAGTTTCTTCCCGAAGCAAAGCAGGGGCAACGACCAGACAACCGCGACCTTCTTTTAGAATTGCGCCAAAATGGTTTCGACATCGTTCGCAGCCGAACGGAATTGGAATCCATCCCGGTCTGGAGCCGCGCAAAACTTTTCGGGGCGTTTGCAAACGGAGATGGCGGCGCTCAAGGCCAAACTTGGAACGAAGCACCTGCTTTGTCCGACATGGTGCGCCGGGCGATTGAATTGTTGCAGTACAATCAGCGCGGTTATTTGCTCATCGTTGACGCCGCCCGGATGCGAAAAGCCGCGGAAACGAATAGCGCCGAACAAACGTTGACCGAAACGGCTGAGCTCGACCGCGCGCTGTCAACGGCCCTCCGTTACGCAGGGCCAAAATCGACAATCATTCTCTGTGGCGACACCGCGATCGGGGGTTTGCATGCGAACGGTTTTCCATTTCGTAAGGACAGCGGGATTGCGTTGCTCGGACTGAATCCTTCAGGCGGGCCGTGGATGACCTGGGCGACAGGTCCAAAAGGATTGCAGGCCTACGGCGCTGCCAAAGTTCCTGAAAAGGAAAAGTCGCAAGATCCAAACGGTGGGAAGGAGCAAAATGAGCCCGCCGTCCTTTACACCAAATCAGCCTTGGAAACCGTGGAAGACGTCGTCTCGCTCGGAAGTGGCCCAGGCAGCGAAGCAATACAAGGCACGATCGACAATACGCAAATTTTCAAGGTGATTCGAGACAAGCTTTGAAATGAGGGAACTTTTCCCAGATGGAGCGTGATCAAAAAAAGACCCACCCGCAATCATGGGTGGGTCTTCTGAATCAAAATCTTCTACGGACGTTACTCGCTGAGGAGAGGAACAAAAACAAACGGCGGTGGATCGGGAAGATTTGGCGGCGGTCCTTCCTCTGGCGGTCCTTCCGCGACTTCCTTTGCTTCCTTCCCGTCACCGAAATCCTTTGCGTCTTTGCCATCAACAGCGCCGGCTAAGGCAGTCGTAGCGACCGTTAAATTTGCTGTCGAATAAACAGCTAGCTGCGCAATCCTGCCGGAGTTGGCGACGCTGAAACTGAATTTCACGTACTTCGCTTCGGTTGGGCCGACGTTTATTTTTGTCACCTTTGCGGTAAGATTCTGCTGCGCAATTTGGTGCCACTGCGAACTGGCGGCAGCCAATTTTGAATTCGAAATAGAAATCGTCACAGTGCCAATGGTGCCCTCGTTGAGGAACGAGATCACGTCGAAGTTCTGAATTTTCGACAGCGAAAGGACCAGTTCGCTATTCCCTGCAAGTAAGGCGTAGCCGAGAGTGGGATGATCAGAGATGAGGGCGATCTGTGCGACGTTGTCATCGAGTCGAGCGCCGAGGCTGAAGCGCGCGAGGTTGCGCGCGTAAACGGGTGACTGTTGGGCGAATAGTTGCAATCCAGTGGCGAGAAGAACGGCGCAACTGATGAGACAGGCGCGGGAAAAGCGAGAAAAGGATGCGCTCATAATTTCCATAGCTACAAAAACGATAATACCCTGAACGCCCGCTCTTTGGCAATATAAATCTTTCGATCACTCTAAAATCTTCGCGGAACAGGTGTGGGCAACCCCTTCGATCCGATTTCGAGCAGCGCTCGTCCCGCGGCGCCCGCAAGATCGGAGATCCCGACCTTTCCTCGTCTGCCGATCTCCGAAGATCAGCTACAGCCTGCTTGCTACTCGCTGCCCAGCCGAAAATTGATTCCCGGCGTAAAGTGCTGATGTCGTTGTAGCCCGAAATTTTTGCCCGCCGGCGTAAGCATAAAAGGGAACGTACGACCATCTACCAAAACGTTCCGCGCGGCATGCGGACCAGTTAATCGTGGGGTCGAGTATATAAGTGCCGGCCGCGGTACTCCACTCCAGCCAGGCGTGGGTCTTTCGACTGGTTGGAAGACGCTTGCCAATGACAAGTCTGACGTTTTGCGCTCCGCGCGAGTGCATAGTGTTGTAAAGTGCAACCGCTTTGCCCTTGCAATCCGCGAATGCACTTGCTTGGACTTCTTCTGGTGTTTTCCAGTCCATGGAAAACCCGTACGGAATTGCACGGAGATCTCCGATCCAGTGGTTTACAAGCGCAATTGAAACGTCTTGCTCTTTGCGCGCGGCGGGGGAGACAAGAATCGGACGAACACGTGCCATCTGCCGATCGTAAGGGGTGGAACTAACGTTGATGTAGGTTGACTGGGCGAAAGCGGAAAGACAGGAGAGGCAAAAGAGGGTCAGACCAATGAAGCCGATTTTGCGGGCTGTGTAAGGCTGGATACTTATGGTAACCATAATAATTATAATTACAATAAGCACGGCCTATGCCACGCTCCGAAACCCAAAGTCGCCTTGGCAATGCTGCTGAATCCGCCAAACTCACTTGCCGCTCCACCGCCCGTGAATCCCAAAGAAGCCCGCTTCCAATACGCTTTCCGCTTTGCGACATGGCTTTTATTAGCTGCGACTTTGGTCGCCGCGACCTATGCAAGAATTCGCCTTCTTGGTTTGCCGCTAGAGCGCGACGAAGGCGAGTACGCCTACGCTGGCCAACTCCTCTTGCACGGCATTCCGCCTTACAAGCTTGCCTACAGTATGAAGTTTCCAGGCACTTCGGCTGTCTATGCCCTCTTGATGTCAATTCTGGGCGACTCGACCAAAGGCATTCATCTCGGCCTGGTCCTAATCAATCTCGGGACCGCAGTACTGACTTTCTTTCTTGGCCGATGCCTGCTTGGCGAGGTTGGCGGGATAGTTGCTGCGGCCGCGTATTCTATTCTCTCATTAATGCCATACGTGCTCGGATTAGAGGCTCACGCCACGCATTTCGTAGTCCTATTTGCGGTGGCTGGTGTGTTTCTGCTGATTCGTGCATTAGATCGACAATCCAAGTTGTTGATCTGCGCGAGCGGCTGCCTGTTTGGGTTCGCATTATTGATGAAGCAGCCCGGGCTATTTTTCATTCTGTTTGGCTCTGCTTATCTTTTCGGCCGTGACTGGCGCGCAAAGTTAAAAGCTCGAGAGGTTCTCCTCCGCAATTTGGTCTTTGTTGCAGGCGCAATCGCCCCACTGCTTGTTGCGAGCTTAGCGTTATGGGAGGCTGGGGTGTTGGGGCGTTTCTGGTTCTGGACGATGCAATACGCGGTCCAGTATGGAAAACAGGTTCCAATCGCTGAGGGATTTCGCATTTTGGCGGATCATTTTGTAACGGCGCTGGGAGCGGCGTGGCCGATCTGGGGAATTGCAGCAACGGGCTTGGTGATTTGTGTGATAAATCCTACCCGACACACGCACGCACGCCTTCTGATGGCCTTTGCATTCTTTTCAGCGCTCGCCGTTTGCCCCGGGTTTTATTTTCGTCCGCATTATTTTATCCTACTTCTGCCGGCTGTAGCTCTGCTGACCGGGTCAGCACTAGTTGCTGTCTTAGACATTCTGCGAATCGCCACACCTAAGTTTCGTTTTGCCGTCCTGCCCCTCTTCGCTCTGAGTCTGGCGTGGCCAGTATATTCGGAAGCCGACTTTTTCTTCAGCCGGCCGCTGGCCGAAGCCAATCAGATGATCAATGGAACAAATCCATTTCCAGAATCGGTTAAGATCGCCGAATACATTCGCGCGCAATCGAGCCCATCGGACACCATCGCGGTGCTTGGCTCTGAGCCCCAAATTTACTTCTACTCGCAGCGGCATTCAGCCACTGGATATATCTACACCTACGGATTGATGGAGCTGCAACCTTATGCTCATCAAATGCAGCAAGAGATGATCCGTGAAATCGAAACGGCGCAACCAAAGTTCCTTGTTTTGGTGGTCATCAAGAAGTCGTGGTTGGTCGGGCGCGATTCTGACCAATCAATCTTTAGATGGGCTGACCGATACCGTGATGCGAACTACGAAGAAGTCGGTCTGATTAATATTTCTGAGCAGGGCACGGACTACTACCTTTCCGGCGTGCCGGCCAACGTGACACCAACTCCAGAGCACATTCTGATTTATCGGCGCAAGGCATAGCCGGCCGACTATCCCGCTCGTGTTTACCGCACGATTGGGCAGATTCCAACAGCTGAAGACTGAGCCGCTATTTTCGGGCTACGGCCAACAAAGCGACGCCGAATGGCAAGGAGATGTTTCGAAGCAAGCGCAGTTCCAGCGCCATGATTTGTCCAAACACCCGTTGTGAGAACGATTTTTCTGCTGTTTCAAAATCGCGGCCCATTTTTGATCCACCTAACGTCCGGGCCGCCACGGCCAGGAGAAAAAGCAACGTCGTCCAATAAGTCAGCCGTTGGATCGCAAAATTCTGTTTCACGAGCAGCTCTCGAATCTCCGTTTTTCTAAATCTTCGCGCCGTCATCACTGGTTCGTCGTGTGCGCTGTATAGAAATGGAAAAGCGGGGACGTTGATCAGCACAACACCGTTCGGTCGCAGAACTCGGTGCATTTCACGAACGGCGCCGTGCCGCAGCCGATATCGAGAATTTTTTTTTGCGCCAATAAGGCAGCTCCGCTTCCAACGCTTGAAAAATCAGGCGCTGTAGCGCGCCGTACCACCAGTGCATCTCCTCGACGCGAAACATCGTTGCGTATTCATTCGGTCGCATTGCGTGGCGGGTTCGCGCGTCGGATATAGCGCACGACGTACTGCGGCGTGCCGGTCTGATCAAGATAAAGCCGGCCAAGATATTCGCCGACCAGCCCGAGAATCATGAGTTGAA
>Ga0070717_10002021_pt1 | contig 14199 bp, 10 predicted proteins | sample LARL113metaG_FD_71366 | JGI IMG/M metagenome (GOLD analysis project Ga0070717, IMG submission 71366) | Corn, switchgrass and miscanthus rhizosphere microbial communities from Kellogg Biological Station, Michigan, USA - LAR L11-3 metaG | ecosystem: Host-associated > Plants > Roots > Rhizosphere ... | reverse complement strand
ATCGGCAGCACGGTCGGCGGCCCGCTCGGCGCCGCGGTCGGCTGGGCCGGCGGGTTCGCCGCGAACTCGTACCAGCAGCTCGCGCACGGCTCGGCGAAGTAACGCCGTCGATCGCTCCTCACCCTCCACGTCTCACGTCACGCGATTCCCACGTCCTCACCTCGGAGAATTCCATGCACGCTTGCCTGTCGACCGAGACCGCCCTCGATACGATCCATCCGTTCGCGCTGCAGACGCTGACGGGCCACGAGCTCGCCGATGTCACCGGCGGGTTTGATTTCGGCGCCACCGTCCGCGCGGGCAACTCCGCCGCGGTGCCGGCCGCGACCGCCGGTGGCATCATCGGGGCCGGCGTCGGCACCGTGGCAGGCGGGATCACCGGCGGGACGGCCGGCGCGGCGGCGGGCGGCGTCGGTGCGATCCCCGGCGCGGTCGCCGGCGCGGTGGCAGGCGGCCGCACGGGCGCCACGATCGGCGGCGCGCTCGGCGGCGCGGCGGGCTGGGCGTACGGCGCCGGCAACAACGCGGGCCACCAGCTCGGCTGGTGGTGAACAGCGCGCGCCCTGCGTGCGGAGGTGCGCGCCGGGCGCGAGGGCGCGGTCGTCGCGCGGCTAACGCGTGATCCACGCTCGGCAATCGCGCGTGACGTGGCACGCCATGTCGGCATGCGTCGTGCTCTGTGTCCGGGCAAGGACACGCCATGAACAAGCAAACCGCCAGTGCCACCGCCGAGAAGGCCCCCCTCAACCCGTCGTCGACGAGCGCCGCGGCTGCGAAGACCGCTGACTCGATCGCCGAGAGCGTGCAGACCCTGGTCGACCAGGGCGCCGAGACGCTCGGCACGATCAAGGCGCGCGTCGCCGAGGCGACCGATGGTGCGCGGACCAAGGGCGCGCAGATCGTCGACCGGACGAGCGACCTGGTCACCGAGCATCCGATCAAGAGCCTCGCGATCGCGTTCGGCATCGGCTACGTCGCGATGCGGATCACGACCAGCAAGCTGACGTCGATCGCGATGATCGGCGGCGTGATCTACGCCGGTAGCAAGCTGTTCCGCAGCTAGGCGCCGAGCACGACGACCGCGGCGATCACGACGCCGGCGAACGCCTCGCCGACGATCAGGCCGGACGCGAGCGCCGGTCCGCTCCGCGCGTGCCACGACGGTGCGCGGCGCGCGACGGCGGCGAACGCCAGCGCGCCGATCGCGAGCGCGACGGCGATCGAAGCCGGGACGATGAAGCCGACGCCGAGCGCGATCGCCGACGGCAGCTTGCCGCGCAGGCGCGAGCGCTCGGCCAGCGTGAGCGCGGCGCCGACCACCGCGCCGAGCAGCGCGGCGATCGGCGCGCCGGCGGGCATCGCGTGGCCGGCGACGGCCTCCGCGGTCGCCTTCCATGACGTGGCACCGGGCGCGGGCATCGCGACGGTGCCGAGCCCGTAGGCTTCCCGGACCAGCCAGTAGGCGACGACGCCCGCGACCGCGCCGCCGATCACGCCGGCGAGCTGCGCGGTCACGAGGCGCGCGGGCGACGTCGTCCCGATCACCTCGCCGGTCTTCCACGCGTTCAGCATGGTCGAGGCGTGGACCGCGGCGCCGTTGACGATGCCGCCGGCCGCGAGCGGCGTGGCGACGCTGGGCGGGCCGAGCGCGCCGATCACGATCTGGGTCAGGCCGCCGAGCGGACCGGCGGGCGTGTTGTCGGTCTCGCCGGTGGCGTGCATCGCCGCGACCGAGAACACGGCGGCGAGCACGACGGCGATCGCGCCGAACGCGGGCGAGATGCCGAAGCCGCGCCACGCGATCACGACCAGCGCGACCGCGGCGACGCCGATCGCGAGCTTGACCTGGCGTGCGGCGCGGGCGCCGAGCCCGACGTCGCGGCCGAACGCGCGGAGCAAGGCGCGGCCGCCGAGCACGAGCGCGGTCAGCGAGCCGGCGACCATCAGCGACGCGCCGGGCCACAAGGTCCAGCTCACGACCGACGGGTAGCTCGCGGTCGCGAGCTCGTGGCGGACCAGCGCGGGCGCAATGCCGAGCCACGCGATCGCGGTGCCGAGCAGCATGCTGAGCGCGATGCGCGCGCCGACCAGCAGGCCGACGCCGGCGAGCAGCGGGCTCGCGGCGATGCCGATCGAGAGCTGCGCGGCCGGCACGCCGGCGATCGCGATCGGCAGCATCCAGCCGCCCGGGACGATCGTCAGGTAGTCGCGCGCGACGGTGACGGCGGCCGACGCGATCGCCGCGGCGGCGAGCAGGCGGATGCTGCCGCGCTGCCGATCGCCCTCGACGAACAGGGTCCGGATCACCTCGCCGGCGGCGCGCGCCGACGGAAACGCGAGGCGCTTGACCACGATCAGGCTGTCGCGGAACGGGATCGCGGCGAGCGTGCCGAACACCGCGAGGACGACCGCCCACACCAGGATCGTCGCCGGCGCGACGTCGCGGCCGGTCATCGCGAGCGCGGGGATCGGGCCGATCAGCCCGGCGGTGACCGCCATCGCGCCGGCGGAGCTGCCGGCGACCTGCGCGACGTTGGCCTCGAGCGCGGTGAACCGGCGGCGGCCGGCGCCGAACGCGGCGAACGCGAGCAGCACGATCGTCGTCGTGCCGGCGTCGACGAAGCCGAGCTTGAGGCCGGCGTAGACGTTGGCGGCGGCGAGCAGGGCGCCGAGCACGACGCCGAACGCCAGCGCGCGCACGGACAGCTCCGCGCGCGCCGCGGTCATCGCGGCCACGTGTGGACGTCGAGCAGCGGACCGCCGACCAGCGCGCCGGTCTCGGCCGCGAGCTCGACGGGCGCGGCGTGGACGACCACGCGGGTGACGATCGGGCTGCGCGGCGTGGGCCGGGTCGCCGCGGTCGCGAGCGCCAGCTCGGCGTCGAGCTCGGCCTCGATCGCGCGCGCCAGCTCGACCGCGCGGGCGTGCGCGGCGTCGGGCGCGTCGGCGATCACGTGGGCGGCGAGCACCGAGGTCCCGGTGAGCAGGACGGGCGTGAAGCCGGCGGCGGCGAGCCGGGTGACCGCGAGCTCGGTGACGACGGCCGCGGTCTCGAGATCGTCGTCGTCGAACGCCTCGGGGACATCGAGCGCCACGCGGATCGCGATCGCGTCGCGCCGCACCGGGGCGTCGGGCGCCGCGTCGGTCAGCACGGCGAGCAGCTCGCGCACCGAGGGCCGCGCGTCGGGCGACTTGGCGAGCGCGCGGACGACCAGCGCGTCGAGCGCCGGCGGCACCGGGGCGAGCCGGCTCGGCGCGGGCGGCGGCGCCTCGAGGTGGAGGCGCTCGATCTCGGCGGCGTCGACCGCCTCGAACGGATAGCGCCCGGTCAGCAGGTGGTGGAGCAGCACGCCGAGCGCGTAGACGTCGGTCCGCGCGTCGACCCGCTCGCCGCGGATCTGCTCGGGCGACATGCAGTGCGGTGTGCCGACCCGCAAGGTCGCGGTGGCGCCGTCGTGCTCGTCCTCGAGCAGCTTGGCGATCCCGAAGTCGAGCAGCTTGGGGATCCAGGCGCCGTCGTCGCCGGCCGCGAACCCGATGTTGCGCGCCTTGAGATCGCGGTGGATGTAACCGGCGCGGTGCGCGGCGTCGAGCGCGAGGCAGATCGGCGTCAGGATCGCGACGACCTCGGCGACCACGAGCCGGCCGCTCGCCGCCATGCGCTGCTCGAGATCGTCGGGCGCGAGCAGCTCCATGACGAAGTACGGCCGGCCGTCGGGGAGCGTGCCGAAGTCGAAGATGTCGACGATGTTGGGGTGGCGGATCTGGTTGACCGCGCGGGCCTCGCGCACGAAGCGATCGACCATGGTCGGCGAGCTCGCGAGCTCGCCGTGCAGGACCTTGATCGCGGCGACGCGCTCGAGGACGGGGTGGCGCGCGGCGTACACCACGCCGCAGCCGCCGGCAGCGATCAGCGACGAGATCCGCCAGCTGCCGACCAGCGCGCCCGCGACCAGGCGCTCGCTGCCCGCGGCCGACGTGCGCGCGGCCGGGACGAGCACCTCGGTCTCCTTGTCAGGCATCCGGTTGGCCATCAAGGCTACGCGTTCTCCGGGTCGAGCGGGGGGTGGGTCAGGAAGCGAGGCAGGTTCGGCAGCGCGCGGGCGGCGCGCTGGGCGGCGGCCGCGGTGTCGAGCTCGCCGCGCCGGGCGGCGGTCCGGGCGGTCAGCGTGAACAGCTGGAACGCGGCCTCGCTCTCGCCGAGGGCGAGCGCGCGCTCCGCGAGCGGCGCGACGGTCGCGAGGGTGAGCGCGCCGGCGACCCAGGTGAGCAGGCCCTCGCGCACGACCGCGTCGATCGGCGCGCCGGGGGCGTGGTGGGCGGCGAGCTCGCACCACCGGGTGGTCGCGGCGACGTCGTCGCGCCGGGCGGCGAGCTCGGCGAGCACGAGCGCCGCGCACGGCCGCGGGAACAGCGCGGGGTCGGCCTCTTCGATCCGGCGCGCGGCGTGCGCGAGCGCGAGGGCCGCGTCGTCGTCGCCGCACCACAGCGCGACCAGCGCCTGGTACAGCGCGCCGCGATACTCGGTGACCGCGATGCCGAGCTCGCGGCCAGCGGCGGCGAACGCGGCGAGATCGGCGCGCAGGGCGGCGGCGTCGCCGCGCGCGGCGTGGACCGGGTAGCGATTGCAGCGCGCCGCGGCGACATGCATCACATCGCCCCGCGCGGCGGCCTGGGCCTGGGCTTCGTCGAGGATCGCGGCGGCCTCGGCGATCGCGCCGTGCCCGCCGAGCACGAAGCCGAGCATCAGGCGGCACGCGATCGCGGTCTCGTAGCCGGCGGCGCCGATCGCGTCGGCGAGCATGATCGCGGCGCGGCACGGGGCGATCGCGCCGGCGGCGTCGCCCGCGCGCCACGCGGTGCGCCCCGCGGCCATCGCGAGCCGGGCCTGGCGCAGCGCGGGCTCGGCGGCGGTCGCGAGCGCGGCGGCCTCGGCGACGCAGGCGGCGGCGCGCGCGTGGTGGAGCGACCAGTCGAGCGCGGTGGCCTCATCGAGCAGGACGTCGATCGCGGCGCCGCGATCCCGGGCGGCGTCGGCGCGCTCGCGGGCGGCGGCGAAGTCGACGGCGGCGGCGTCGTGCTGGCCGAGCCGGGCGCGCGCGCCGCCGCGCTGGCGCAGGAGATCGGCGGTGACGGCGGCGGGCGCGGTGCAGGCGAGCGCGCGCGACAGGGCGGTCTCGGCGGCGAGGTCATCGTGGCGCGCGAGGGCGTCGGTGGCGGCGGCGGACCACGCGATGGCGGCGGCGGCGAGATCGCCGGCGCCCTCGGCGTGGCGGGCCTGGTCGTTGGGCATGGTCGCGAGCGCGCGCAGCGCGTGGTGGATCGCGGCGCGCCGGGCGGGGGCGGTGCGCTGGGTGATCGCGTCGCGCACGAGATCGTGGCGCAGGCCGAGCACGCCGGCGCGCTCGACGACGAGGCCGGCGTGGCGGAGATCGGCGATCGCGACGCCGGGATCGAGCTCGATGCGAACGCCGGCGCGGTCGAGCGCGGCGAACAAGGCCGGGACGTCCGAGGCGCGGACATCGCCGCCGACGGCGAGCGCCTCGGCGGCGGCGCACGCGCCGGGCGACAGGCCGGACAGCTCGTCGGCGACGGCCCAGGCCACGATGCCGAGCTCGGCGGGGAGCTCGACGAGATCGGTCGCGAGCGCGCCGCGGGTGGCGGTCGTCGTCGCGCCGCGGGCGCGAGCGGCGCGTTGCAGAGCGCCGACGAGCTCGGTGACGTACAGCGGGATGCCGCCGCAGCGCTCGACCAGGCGATCGAGCGCGGCGCTGGGGACGGCGGCGACGGCGGGGAGCAGGGCGCGGATCAGCGCGCGGCCCTCGTCGCGGTCGAGCGGCGCGAGGGTGATGGTCTCGGCGACGGCCGCGCGTCGGCCCCAGCGCGGCCGCGTGGTCGCGAGCACGGGACGGGCGAGCGCGATGACGAGCAGGTGGCCGGTGGCGCCGAGGGTCGCGAGCTCGAGGGCGTCGAGGACGATCGGGTCGGCGGCGTGGGCGTCGTCGATGAGAACGGCGCGGGGGGTGGCGGTGGCGGCGGCGCCGAGCGCGTGGGCGAGCCCGCGTGCGGCGGCCTGGCGGAGCGCGCCGGGGGCAGCGGCGAGCGGCTCGGCGGCGGAGCCGGTCAGCGAAGCGCGGCCGGTGGCTGCGTGGAGCGCGGCGCGGTCGACCGGGTCGGCGGTGGGGTCGTCGTCGAGGGGGATGAGGGTCGCGAGGGCGTCGGCGGTGGGGGCGCAGGCTTCGAGGAGGGTGAAGCCGGTCGTGCGGAGCGCGTCGGTCGCGGCCTGGGCCACGCGGGACTTGCCGAGGCCCGGCGCGCCCCAGATGGTGACGAGCGCGGTGCCGCCGGCGGCGACGGTGCGCGCGGCGGACGCGATGATCGCGAGCGCGGCGTCGCGGCCGATCAGCGGGCCGGCGGGGGGAGCGTGGCGCGGCGCGGGGGCGGTGGTGGCGGCGGGACGGCGACGGCCGAGCGCGACGATCGCCGCGCCGCGCGGCACGCCGGCCGCGCCGATCTGGACGTCGGCCTCGACGACGTCGACGTCGTGCGCGCCGGCGGTGGTGAGTGAGGCGGCGAGGCGATGGGCCTCGGCGGCGGCGTCGCCGCGCCAGACGACGGCGACGTGGCGGTCGGACTCGCTGTAGGCGAGCACGCCGCCGGTGGTGGCGACGGTGTCGCGGATCGTGGCGGCGCCGGCCGCCCAGCGAAAGCCGACGAGCAGCGCGGGGCGGGATGGGCTGCGGGTGCGGGTGGCGGCGGGCGGCGAGTCGGTGGTCGGCGGGCGGTTGACGGTCGTCGGCGCGCGGCTTTCGGTGATCGGTTGGCGGTCGGCGGTGATCGGTTGGCGGTCGGCGGTGGTCGGCGGGCGGCTGGCGGTGAGGCCGGCGGCGAGGGCGGCGGCGTCGGTGGTCCGGTGGGCGGACAGCTTGGCCATGGCGCGCGCGATGAGGTCGTCGACCGCGGGCGCGACGGTGGTGCGCTCGGAGACGCGCGGGATGCGGCGCGCGGCGTGCGCGACGCGGCGCTCGCCGAGGGCGCCGTCGAACGGCGCCACGCCGGTGAGCAGCTCGTAGCACAGCACGCCGAGCGCGTAGACGTCGACCGCGGGGTCGGCCAGGCAGCCGGCGAGCAGGCGCTCGGGCGCGGCGTAGCCGACGGTGATGAGCGGCGCGAGCTCCGCGCCGAGGGCCGCCGACGTGCCGAAGTCGATCAAGCGGGCCTCGCCGCGCGGTGCGTCGATCAAGAGATTGTCGGGCGTCAGATCGCCGTGGACGATGCCCGCGGCGTGGACGCGGGCGACCGCGGCGCAGATCGCCGCTGCCGCGGCGACGCGATCACCGGGCGTCGCGAGCGCGGCGCGCAGGGTGGGCAGCGCGATGTGCTCGAGGACCAGCGCGTCGCGATCGCGGACCCGGGTGCGACCGAGCAGGCGCGGCGCGAGGCCGGGGCCGCGCTGGCCGAGCTGCGTGAGGACCGCGGCCTCGGCTGCGAGGGCTGCGCTGGCGCCCGCGCGATCGTCGCGCGCGAGCTTGACCACGACGCGCACGCCGTCGGTCCACGCGGCGAACAGCTCGGCCGTGCCGCCGCGCGCGAGCGGGACGAGATCGTCGACGATCACGGCTCGCAGGTCGGCTGCGCCTCCGGCGCGTTCGCAGCCGGCTCGGGGCAGCTGCCGTTGCACTCCGCCGTGGTCTTGGCCGAGACCATCACGACCAGGCCGGTCGACGCCGACCCGGTCTCGCACACGCCCTCGGCGATGCACACCGTGTGGCAGACCGGCGCGCCGCCGTCAGGCGTGCCGGGTCCCGTCGGCGCGTCGGCCGGCGGCGAGGCATCGTGCCCCGGCGGTGGGTTGGGTGCATCGGGGAGTGGGTGCGTGCCGGCATCGGGGAACGGGAACGTGCCGGCATCGGGGAACGGGAACGTGCCGGCATCGGGGAACGGCGGGAACGTGCCGGCGTCGGGGAGCGGAAACGTCCCCGCATCGGGGACCGGGAACGTCGCGGCATCGGGGAACGGGAAGGTTCCCGCATCGGGGAACGGCATCCCGGCGTCGGGCGGCACCGCGGCGTCGGCGACCCAGGCATCGGATCCGCCGGCGTCGTGCACGCCGGCATCGTGCACGCCGGCGTCGCGCGTGCCCGCGTCGGGCAGCGACGACGCGTGGGTGATCGCGTCGGCGCGCACCGCGCGTGACTTCAGATTCGCGACCGGATGCGCGCCATCGCCGGCCACGCCGCACTCGACGTGACAGCAGCGGTCGTCGTAGTCGCCGACCGTGCCGTCGATCCAGCTGCGCTCCTCGGGCAACAGCAGCGCGTTGTCCTGCCGCGCCGGCCCGATCGCATGACCGACCAGGCGGACCTGGGTCGGCCCGGCCGATGGCTCGGGCACGAAACGCGGCAGACCGATCGCGAACATCGCGCGCAGCTCGCCGTCGCGCAGGATCTTGCGAACCTCGTCGAGCGCGTTCGGCATCGCCACCGTGCCGGCCGCGGTGAACGCGCGATGGATCAGCGGCACGCCGGCAACGACGGCCGAGGTCGGCACCGGCAGCACGATGCCCTCGGTGACCGCGTCGTCGGTGAACGCGACCCGGCACGGGATGACCGCGGTACCGCCGTCGCTGATCACCGGCTGCGCGACCGGCCCGCCCGCGGCCGGCAGGATGCACAGCGCCGCGGGCGCGGTCTCGACGACCTTGGCGATGCCCGCGTCGACCAGCATGTACGCGTCGACGACATCGCCGATCATCAACAAGACGATGTGATTGACCTGCCAGAACTTGGTCGTGCCGTCGTCGTTCGTGCCGCACACGCCCGCCTGCGACAAGCCGACGTGCGCCAGCATGCCGGTGGTCCGCGTCGCCGGATCGAGCGCAGGCGCACAGGCCTCGCTCGCGCCACCCGGCTCGCCGGCGAGGAAGCCAAAGATGCCTCGGTAATAGCGATGCGCGAAGCCGAGCAGGTCGCGGTCGCGAAAGATCTGCACCGACTTCGCCTGCCACGCATAAAATTCCTCGCCGGTGGCCTCGATGCTCGCCGCCAGCCAGGTCTTCAGCACGTCGTCGTCACCGACCTTGGTCCAGAACGCCTGGAGGACCTGGTAGTAGTACGCGACGATGCTCTGAAACGGATACGCCGCACCGTCGGGTGCGAGCATCGCGGGGGCGGCGCCGGCACAGTTGCAGCCCTCGATGCCCGTCCGCGATAGCGGCGATTGCGCCGTGCTCGTCGACGGTGCGGGCGGCGCGGGCCGCGGCTCCGACGAGCACGCGGACAGCACGGCGAGCACGAGCCAGAGCCGGCGAGACATGACAACCATCAAATCCTCCTCGAGACGTTAGCGGGCGCGGGCGCACGAGCACGCCGTGCTCGACGGAGAATCGGTGATTCGCCGCGCGCAGGTATACGGTCGAGGAGGCGATACGATTCCGTCCGTCGATCGGATCACGAACTGAGGGAGATTGCCGTCAGGTCTTGGCCGCCACATGCACATCTGGCGAATAAACGTGTGTAGTATTCGTTCCAGAACAATGCTCGACAAGACATCCGTGCTCGTATGCGTCGTGCTCGGCGCGACGCTCTCGATCGCGCGTGCAGACACCGAACCCGAGGCTGACCCGGGAACGGCTCCGCACGCCGCGTCCACCCCCAGCGGAGATGGCAACGATCAGCTCACCCTCCCGAAAGGCAGGTTGCTGCTCAACGCGCTGTTCGAGCTCAACTTGAGCGACGGGCTCGAGGGCAAGCCGTTCTCGATCTCGCCCGACGTCTGGTACGGCGTGAACGATGATCTCACCATCGGCCTCGTGCACACCGGCATGGGCGGCAGCGGCTTCATCGGCTCGGTCGGTGACTCGCTGTGCCTCGCGGGGAGCAGCAGCGGCTGCGGCGACATCTATCACAACGTCGGTCTCGACGTTCGCTACAAGCTCAAGACCGGCCCGCTGTCGTACGCGGTCGATGGCGGCGTCTACGCGCTGTCGCTCGACCCGCTCGCGATCGCCGTGAAGCTCGGGTTCTCGGGCCGCTGGCGCAAGGACAAGCTCGCGGTCGAGTTCCAGCCGAACGTGTTCATCGGCGTGACCGAGCGCGACAGCGGCGGCGTCACCGAGATCATCAACATTCCGCTGACCGCCTACTACGAGGTTGCCCCGAAGATCGCCGTGTCGCTGCAGACCGGCGCGGTGCTCCCCGTCGACAACACCGGCGACACGTTCCGCATCCCGCTGTCGATCGGCGCGCACTACACCCTCAACGAGAGCCTCAACCTGTTCCTGGCGTTCACCTTCCCGGCGATCGTCGCCGGTACGAACGGTGGCATCGATGCTCGTACGATCACGCTGGGAGGCACCTATGCGTTCTAAACTCCTCCTCGCGGTCGTCCTGTTCGCTGGTTGCGCGACACCCGAAGCCAAGAAGGCGTGCTTCCCGGTCGCCAGCTGGTCCGCGCCGATGATGCGCTGCGAAGCCGCCGCGCCCGCGCCCATGCCCGAGGTCAAGCCCGAGCCCGAGGTCAAGGCCGAGCCGCCGCCCAAGGCGGAGCCCGAGCCCGAGCCGGCCAAGCCCGAGCCGCCGCCCAAGGCGGACCTCGCCGCCGAGAAGATCGATCTCTCGGAGACCGTGCAGTTCGACGAGGACTCGTCGACCCTGCTGCCGCGCTCCAAGGAGCTGCTCGATGACGTCGCCCGCGTGCTGACCGAGCACCCCGAGGTCAACAAGATCCAGATCGAGGGTCACACCGACTCGCTCGCCGGTCCCAAGCACAACATGAAGCTGTCGAAGGACCGCGTCGAATCGGTGAAGGCGTACCTCGTCGAGAAGGGCGTCGACGCCAAGCGGCTCGGCACCAAGGCGTTCGGCGAGAGCAAGCCGATCGCGGACAACAAGACCGACGAGGGCCGGGCCAAGAACCGCCGCGTCGACTTCCGGATCGTGAAGAAGAAGCGCGGCAAGTAGTCCGCGCATCGTGATCCGCGCCCCGCGGCGCGGCTGGATCCCGGCGGTCTCTCGCGAGGCTTGCCGGGATTCTTGCGTCGGGCGACCATCGCGCCGCCATGACCGCCCCGACGAACCCGCTGGTCGATGATCGCGATGTCGAGCTCATCCTGGACGAGGTGCTCGACCTCGGCCGCCTGCTGCGGCTGCCGTACTTCGCCGAGCACGATCGCGACACCTTCGAGATGCTGCTGTCGTCGGCGCGCGACCTCGCGCGCGACGCGATGTTCCCGGCGTACCGCGCGCTCGACACCGAGCCGCCGCGCCTGATCGACGGCCGGGTCCACGTCCACCCGAAGATGCGCGAGCTCTACGGCAGGCTCACCGAGCTCGGCGTGGTCGCCGCGCCCCGCCCCCACGAGGTCGGCGGCTCGCAGGTCCCGCTCGCGGTGTTCTCGCTCGCGACCGCGTACCTCATGGCCGGCAACCTCTCGGCCTACGGCTACCTCGGGCTGACCCAGGGCGCCGCGCACCTGCTCGAGGCGTTCGGCGACGACGCGCTGCGCGCCGCGTACATGGCGCCGATGTACCGCGGCGAGTGGACCGGCACGATGGCGCTGACCGAGCCGCAGGCCGGCTCGAGCCTGGCCGACATCACGACCACCGCCGAGCCGACGGCGGACGGCCACTACCTGCTGCGCGGCTCGAAGATCTTCATCTCGGGCGGCGATCACGACATGGCGCCCAACGTCGTGCACATGACGCTCGGCCGGATCCGCGGCGCGCCGGCCGGCATGAAGGGCGTCTCGCTGTTCTGCGTGCCCAAGCGCCGGCTCGAGGGCGGCGCGCTGGTCGACAACGACGTCGCGGTGACCGGCCTGATCCACAAGATCGGCTGGCGCGGCCTGCCGAGCCTGGCGCTGGCGTACGGCGAGCGCGGCGACTGTCGCGGCTGGCTGGTCGGCGAGCCGCACCAGGGCATCCGCTACATGTTCCAGATGATGAACGAGGCCCGCATCATGGTCGGCCTCAACGGGGTGTCGACCGCGTCGGTCGCGTATCACGAGTCGGTGGCGTACGCGCGGGTCCGGACGCAGGGCCGGCCGGTCACCGCCAAGGATCCGGCGGCGCGGCCGATCGCGATCATCGAGCACGCCGACGTGCGCCGCATGCTGCTGCGCCAGAAGGCGATCGTCGAGGGCGGCCTCGTGCTGATCGCGCGGGTGTCGTACTACGCCGACCTCGCGCACCACGCCGACGTGCCGGCCGAGCGCGAGCGGGCAGGGCAGCTGCTCGATCTCCTGACGCCGATCGCCAAGTCCTTCCCCGCCGAGCGCGGCTTCGAGTCCAACGCGCTCGCGCTCCAGATCCACGGCGGCTACGGCTACTCGAGCGAGTACCTGCCCGAGGCGTGGCTGCGCGATCAGAAGCTCAACTCGATCCACGAGGGCACGACCGGGATCCACGCGCTCGATCTGCTCGGCCGGCGCGCGGTCGCCAAGGGCGGCGCGAGCCTGGCGCTGCTCGCCGGCGAGATCGCCGCGGTGTGCGCGCGAGCGCGCGAGGCCGGGGTCGACGCGGCGTGGATCACCGCGGTCGAGCACGCGGTCGGCGTGGTCGGCGCGCTGACCGGCGTGCTGGCGCAGCGCGGGATGACCGCGCCCGACCAGATGCTGCTGCACGCGACCGACTACCTCGAGCTGTTCTCGATCGTGGTGATCGCGTGGCAGTGGCTCGAGCTCGCGGCGATCGCGAAGCAGGCGCTCGCCGGCGAGCTGCCGCGCGGCCGGGCGTCGCGCGACGCGGGCTACTACCGCGCCAAGCTGGCAGCCGCGCAGTACTGGATCCGCACCGAGCTGCCGCGCATCGAGCACCTGGCGACGCTGTGCCGCGACGGCGAGGACTCCTACGCGACGCTGGATCCAGCCTGGCTATGATCGGGGCGCGGTGAGCGCCTCGAGTCGGACCAGGTAGGCCATCGCGGCGCTCGCCGAGTCGCCGCACATCTCCGGGCCGGGCCGCAGGCTACCGCACACCGCGGGCCGATCCGGCGAGCCGAACAGCGCGCAGGTGATCGCCGCCGTCAGGTGCGGGCAGCGCGCGCCGGCCGGCTTGCCGTGCGGGAGCGCCGGCAGCGACGGCGAGATCGATGGCGCGATGCAGCACGCACCGCAGCCGGGTCGACACGCGAGCATGGCGCACCGTACACCCATCCCGGCCCCGGTCGTCATGTAGGATTCCCCGGTGGTAAAGCGCCTATCGCCGAGCGACACGATGTTCCTCTACGGCGAGTCGCGCGAGCAGATGATGCACGTCGCGGGCATGATGCCGTTCACCCCGGCGCCCGACAGCTCGCCCGACCACCTGCGCGAGCTGGTCAACGAGCTGCGCGCCGGCGCGACGGTGTACCCGCCGTGGAACCTCAAGCTCCGCACGCCGGATCTCCTGTGGAACCCGCTGCAGGCGTGGACCGAGGAGGCGCACGTCGACCTCGAGTACCACGTGCGGCGCTCGGCGCTGCCGTCGCCGGGCGACGAGCGCGAGCTCGGCATCCTGGTGTCGCGCCTGCACGGCCACCACGTCGACTTCCACCGCCCGCCGTGGGAGATGCACCTGATCGAGGGCCTCGAGCGCGGCCGGTTCGCGCTCTACGTCAAGATCCACCACGCGCTGGTCGACGGCTACTCGGCGATGCAGATCCTGATCAACGGGCTGTCGACCGACCCCGATGATCGCGAGCGCCCGCTGTTCTTCTCGATCCCGCCCAAGGCGCGCGCGCCCAAGCCGCTGCGTCGCGAGCAGCCCGAGCAACCGCCGAACCCCGACGCCGCCGACGACAACGCGCACGGCGGGATCAACTATCCCGAGCTGCTCGCCGCGGTGCGCGAGCAGTATGGCGCGTCGAAGAGCGTGGTGCGCGCGCTGCTCAACATCGTGCAGTCGTCGCGCGCCGGCGACCACGAGCTGGTGTCGCCACTCGAGGCGCCGCGCTGCGTGCTCAACGCGCGGATCAGCAAGAGCCGGCGATTCGCGACCCAGGCGCTGCCGCTCGATCGCATGCGCGCGGTCGCCAAGGCGGCCAATGGCACGCTCAACGACGTCGTGCTCGCCGTCTCGGGCGCCAGCCTGCGGACCTATCTGCTCGAGCAGAACGCGCTGCCGAGCGCGCCGCTGGTCGCGATGCTGCCGGTCGCCGTGCGCGCCAAGGACGACCTCGGCGGCGGCAACGCGGTCGGCGCGATCCTCGCGACCCTGGCGA
>Ga0070717_10002020_pt1 | contig 14200 bp, 19 predicted proteins | sample LARL113metaG_FD_71366 | JGI IMG/M metagenome (GOLD analysis project Ga0070717, IMG submission 71366) | Corn, switchgrass and miscanthus rhizosphere microbial communities from Kellogg Biological Station, Michigan, USA - LAR L11-3 metaG | ecosystem: Host-associated > Plants > Roots > Rhizosphere ... | reverse complement strand
CAAACGGCACTTCTCGCCGTCGCCTCGACCGCCTCTCCAACCGGCTCACAAAAATCCTCAGCGAAGCCCGCAAGCTCCCGACGCCCTGAGAATGGGCAGAGATTGGCCGCTAAAGCCGACTATTCGCCAAGTACCCGGTTCAGATGGGTAGATGCGTGGCCTTCAGTCTGTCCAACTTGGCATCGAAGCTCGGATAACCGCCATACATCCCAAGCGGCAACATCTTTTATGCGGGCTATAATAGCGACCGGATGGTCCTGACCTCGGGCACGAAACTTGGGCAGTACGAGATTCTCTCGCCTCTTGGAGCGGGTGCGATGGGCGAGGTGTATCGCGCACGAGACTCCCGGCTGAACCGCGATGTTGCAATCAAAGTACTGCGCGGGCTTTCCTCCGAACCGGACCGGCTGATTCGTTTTGAACAGGAAGCTCGAGCCATCGCGGCCCTGAATCATCCCAACATTGTTGCCATCTTCCAGATGGGAACGCACGTGGGCGTGCCCTACATCGTTACAGAACTTCTGGAAGGCAAGCCGCTCGCTGAAAGTCTCCGGCGCGGGCCCTTGCCGTCGCGCAAGGCCATAGATTATGGAGTGCAGATCGCGCAGGGCCTGGCGGCAGCGCACGAAAAAGGAATTGCGCACCGCGACCTCAAGCCAGAAAACCTGTTCGTCACAAAAGAGGGGCGAATCAAAATTCTGGACTTCGGATTGGCCAAGATAGCGCCACTGAATGAAACACCCGATGCGCTGGCACCGACGATCACAAGGCACGGCGTGGCGATCGGCACGGTCGGGTATATGTCGCCGGAGCAGGTGCGCGGACAAGCCACTGATCACCGCACCGACATCTTCGCGTTCGGGGCCATTCTTTACGAGATGGTGATGGGCCGGAGATCGTTTCAGAAGCACACCGAGGCCGATACGATCAGCGCCATTCTGAATGAAGAGGCTCTGCCGATTTCGCAGCTCGCCCCGAATACTCCTGTAGCTCTGCAGAGGATCGTAGATCGCTGTCTGGCGAAGAATCCCGAACAACGGTTTCAGTCGGCCTCAGATCTAGCCTTCGCACTGGAAGCGTTAGCAGATTCGACAATATCGTCACCTGCCACGCGTTACGCGAATGAGAAACATGGGACCAATCGCGTCCGACTGGCATCAGCCGGCGCACTTCTGGTGACTGTGCTTGGCGCTGCCATAGCTGTTCATTTTTGGGTAAAGACTCCACCAGAGCCCAAGGTCTCAAATTACGTTCAGCTTACGCATGATGGCCAGCGGAAGTCGCTAATCGGAACTGATGGTTTGCGGCTCTACGTGGGCTTGGGAGGCTCCGGAAACTCCGGTCCCCAGGGCATCGCCGAGATGTCCATCTCGGGAGGGGAGCCGAAAAGAATGCCTATTCTGCCTTCTGCGAACATGGTTCCCGTTGACCTGTCGCCAGATGGTTCGGAGATTCTTGTAGTAAATGGGCAGGGTGCACCTCCCCGGGGGCCGCTCTGGAGGATCCCAATCTTGGGAGGTTCGCCCCGCAAACTAGGGGACACAGCAGGAGAAACCGCCGCCTTGTCTCCCGACGGAAAGACGCTGGCCTACACAAACTTGAACGACTTGTTCCTGGCGAAGGCAGACGGGACGGAATCCCGCAAGCTGCTCAGCGTGAAGGGTGACATCAAGAATGTCACATGGTCGCTCGACAGCAGCCACTTGCGATTCGACACCTCGGAAACCGCCGGAAGCCTCGGCCAGCAAAGCGTTTGGGAAGTGTCGGCGAGTGGCGCGGACCTGCATCGCTTACTCGCAGGGTGGCACGATCCGCCCGACGAATGTTGCGGCAAGTGGACTGCCGGCGGGAAGTATTTCATCTTCCAGTCGAACCATCAGATCTGGGCTCTTCGGCAAAAAGACACCTTTGTTCAGTCCGAACCCAAGCCCATTCCATTGACTTCCAGTCCGCTGTCGTTGTCCTCTCCGCTTCCGAGCAGGGATGGCAAGAAACTGTTCGTGATTGGTCAGACGTACCGCGGCGAGTTGATGCGCTACGAATCAAAGTCTGGCCAGTTCGCACCCTTTCTTGAGGGGATTTCCGCGGAATACGTCGCTTTCTCGAAGGATGGCCAATGGGTGGCCTACGTTTCCTATCCTGAGGGCACGCTGTGGCGAAACAAGCTGGACGGAAGCGAGCGTCTGCAACTGACCTATCCACCCATGTATCCCGTGTTGCCTCGGTGGTCTCCGGATGGCAAGAAGATTGTCTTCTTCGAGTTTGCGTTGAGTTCAGACAAGCCTGCCAGAATATATGAGGTTTCATCGGAGAGCGGAAGTCCCCGGCAACTGATACCAGACGACCCTCGTCATCAACTGGACCCGAACTGGTCGCCCGATGGGAGCAAGATTGTGTACGGTGGTCAATCCGGTGACGCCACATCGGCGATCCGCATCCTTGACCTAGCGAGCCACCAAGTCTCCAACCTGCCGGATTCACAAGGCCTCTTCTCGCCCCGGTGGTCCCCGAACGGTCGATACATTCTTGCATTCTCCGCTGACTCTATGAAGGTCTTGCTGTTCGACTTCCAGACGCAGAAATGGACCGACCTCGCCAAAGGGCCCATGGGCTGGCTGAATTGGTCGAAGGATGGACGGTTCGTTTACGTTTTGCACTACAAGGGAAGGGGTGCAGTGCTCAAGATTGGAATCAGCGACCATAAGGCAGAACAAATGGTCGACCTGAACAATTTCATAACTGGCGGGCGGTACGGCGGTTGGTTGGGGCTTGCACCGGACGATTCACTTTTGCTGCTCCGCGACGCTGGAACCCAGGATGTTTATGCCCTCGACTGGGAAGCACCCTAACTCATTCAAGATTCAGCCAGGTCTCTGCACTGGAGCATTTTCGTCTCTGACGTGACTCTAGCTGTTGTTCACGGATTCGGCTTAGAGGAGACCTCGTTCGCAACCGGTCCGAAATGTTTGGAGCAGTGATATTACCCCCCATTTGTTACAGAAATCGAGAGAGAATCCAAGATGTTCATCCATGTGATCTGCCGGTTGGCTCGCCTTCCGTTGTTATTCTGAATGGCGAAGAAGCTGCTCTTCCCGTACTCCTGGTCCAAACCCAGACGGGTCTACCTGCTGACGGGCCATCTAAGCGGTTTGTCATCAATGACCGGCGAGACCTCCCGTAGACCCTCGCGATGATGGGCCTATTCCGAGTCATAAGTCCTAGTGTTGTATCAGAAGCGACCGCAGAGGAGAAAATTGGTAGCCTCATCAGAATCTGCGGCGGTCGCTTTTGATACAACGACTTGAAGGAAGCCATCCCGCGGTGCGATCGGGTGCCGATGGTTATGGGTTTTCAATAGGGTCGATGGGCGGCATGAGGTAGGCGATGGAGCAGTGTTGTTGGTGGGAGAAGAGCAGGGTGGCTTGCACGTGACCTTCAAAGAAGGCTTCACACCCAAGGACAGGGAGGAGCGCACTGTGCCGTTCGGCCAAGAACTCTGCGACGCGCTGAAGGCGCACAAGCAAGCATCCGGCAACCCGCCGGACGACGCACTACTATTTCCGCACAACGGGAAAGTTCACCGCCACATCATCCGCAATTTGAAACAGTGCGCGAGAGTGGCCAGCCTGCGAGGCGACTGGTATCTGCATCGGTTTCGGCAAGGTGTGCCCTCCCAGAGGATAATCGGGAGAACTGCTAAAGCAGCAATCGGAGGACGCATGAGGGATCTGAAGAAGCAGGAGCTACCCTGCGGTATTTTGAAACAATAGACCACCGCAAAAGCTCATCAGACCTGACGCGAGCACCATGTCGGAGCCTACGAACCAGCCCAGAAACGTTAGCATCACCGCCGCCGTCACCAGAAGAGCAAATCCGCAGAACAAAACAATTACCTTCCGTAATTTTGTTACAGTGAAGGCGCTGATCATCATGATGATCGCGATCACGATCCAGTCCCATCCGACCAAGAGAAAAACGGCACGTAACGCCTTTTGCAATGGAGCGCCCAGATTCGATGCGGTCACCGCAGGCGAAACTTTCGGGAAGGCAGCGATGCAATGAAGCAGCGCAGCGGCAATCAAAACCATAGCGCCCAAAGCAACCAGAGTCCGTGCAGTGTTATTGGGCCCATTCATCGAAGAACCTCCGCACTCAGAATTTGGAAGTGGCTCCAACCCGACCGCCGAAGCCGATACAATACATGCCGCCGCAGGGATGTCCTTCCGGCAGTCGAGGATCCTCTAAACCGTCGCTTGGGTCGAGCGCCATCCCCAGCTTCTCCATGACCCGGCGCGACTTCGTGTTTGTCGGAACGGTAAAGGATACTAACTCGTTGAGACCTAGTTTCTCGAATCCGTGGCGGGCAATTGCCCGCGCACCCTCGGTCGCCAGACCTTGTCCCCAATGCCCGCTGCCAGTCTCCATCCGACTTCCACACAGGGCGTAAACGGCGCACGAAATGTCGGAACGCTCAGACCGATGGACCCAATGGAGCTCCCGTGTGACCGATCCTCAACAGCGCACAATCCGAACCCGTGCTGTCGAAAGTGTCCCTCGATTCGGTCTGCCAGCGCGTCACTCTCTTCTCTCGAAAGAACGTGAGGCATGTACTCCATCACTCGAACATTGGCATTGAGACGAGCGAATGGCTCACGCTCGGACTCACGCCAGTGCCGGAGGATCAGCCGCTCCGTTGTAATAGAACTAAGAACCACTGGGGAAGACTAACCGATCTCGGTTTCGATGGGTGCCGCAGAACCTTTACTCGCCGAACCAGCTTCCTGCGAAAATTCGGTTGAAAAGAGACCAGTTGCGAGTCTTCCGGCGGACCCTTGCAAACCAGCGGCGTAAACGATTGATTTCGATTGAGGATGGTTGTTACTTATCGACAGATTGAATGGCTCTCACACCACTTTGCATCGAAAACCGCGCTCATGTCTTTGCCGCCCTTGAAGTGCAATTCGTAGTGGCCTGAAGCTCCGGAACCGTCCTGATATCTCGCGAACACAAGGGTGCCCGATTCGGCACGTTCGCAGTCGCCGACTTTTCGGCAGAGAGATGCAAAGCCCGCATCCGTGGTCGCGCCGAACTTCACAATTTGGCCTGAACGGATGGGTAGCCCTCGCCAAACCCCAATGTTGAGGTAGGAGCCGTTCACTCGGTGGCACTGCACTGGTTCCGTTGTTAGCCTGATGTCAATGGCGGGGCCGTCCCATGGTGCACACGAGTTTTGAACCAGTCCGTAGGAAAAAGGCGGCTCGGACGCGATAACGCTTGTGTTGATGCCCCAAACAGCGAAAAATGTAAGGACAGCGACCAATACGCGGCAGTGCATAATCGTCTCCTTGAAGCTTGCTTGTGCCGTTCGTACTCGTCGTGAGCACGCCGCTGCATGGTGGCCTGCGACTCAGTGGAATCGCTCTGCTGGGGCGCGGCGACTATCAGCGCGAAGACTAATCCGAAGATCATGGACGATGCTCGCAGTCGCGAAATTACTTAGCAGAGCTTTGGCGAAGGAGCGTCTTGATCTTATTCTCAAAGGCGTCTTTGTCCACCATGCCTGCGTGCGATTCGGCAATCTTTCCGTCGCGGTCGATAATCAAGGTCATAGGGAGAGAAGGGAGTCCGCCGTATCGGGTGGTTAGGTCTTGGTTGGCGATCACGACTGGATAATTCAGCTTGTGCTCTTCGAGGAATGGCTTCACCGATTTCCAGCCGTCGTCATCCATGGAAACGCCGATGGCTGCCAGTCCGTCATTCCGGTATTTATTCTGGAACTCCACATACCAAGGAATCTCGACTTTGCAGCCAGTGCACCAAGTAGCCCAGAAGTCGAGCAGAACTACTTTCCCTTTGTAAGCGGATAATTTGATAGGGGAGCCTGCAGAGTCGTCAAGAGTGAAGTCAGGAGCGGGTTGCCCGACTTGAGGAGCGGGTTGTACAGGTTGCGGAGCGGTTTGGGAGGCCAGGAGCGGGCACATTCCGACTAAGATGACGGCGAAAGTGCGAAGTAACATCAGAGTGACCTCCTGTGAAACGAACGGCCAGTTCGGCAAATGGTACATCGGAATTACTTTTGCCGCAAAAATGGCACCGATCTTACCGAGAGGGTGAAACGAGAAGCCGCCGAGATCGAGAATGTCCGGACTTCCTGCCGATCACGCTAATTTTGATCTGCCTTTTGCTGCGCGGACAATCGGATTGCTTGCGAGCCGTATCTGTCGCGTTGAGCCGCGATGTATTGGGGTACGAGTCCTGAGACTTGGGCGATTTGGTCAGGCGTGAGTCGTGGGGTTGCCGCCATGCAATCTCCGATTCTAACGAACTCGTATTACAGGTTGACCGCACCGAGTGCAGTAGATCGCATTGGGTGATGCCAAATGCCCATTGGCACAGCGTAGGGCTGTATCGGCAGTGCGAGCAGCGGAATATAGAACGGCGAGTGCGGCAGAGTAGAACGCCATCCAGTGTCCTGAGAAGCCTCTCCAAACTACCGCTGGTGGATTTCCGCTACCTCCACTCGGAGCCTTCGTCATGAAAAAAAGGAAATTCAGGATGGCGTAGCCGAAAAATCCGTACACCGTGTACCGCATCCAGTCGGGCGAATCCTTCAAAACGACTTTCCACAAATCCCTTCTGTTCACCTTCCCAACAAGAGGCTGAGCGACGAATACTGTTGGGAACCACACTACGAAAATCCCCACATGCAACATCCAGAAGAAGGCTTCCGGTGCCACGCGCCTTCCCATTACGGCTCCGAGATGCACCCATAGGCTAACGACGAGTCCGACCGCAGAAAAGCAAACGAAAAACCAAAGGAAGGGTCTGATCCAATCTGGAACGAAATCTGCCGCAGAGACAGAGTCAGGAATCGGGGAAGGCGGACGATTTTGCAACACAGCCGCCATATCAGCTTCGAGCAACGCAGGACTGGAGGGGTTGCCGGGATTGTAGTGGACAACGACCGCCTTATCTTGGAGGTCGCGCACGAACTTGTCAGCTTCCCTTTCGGTTGGAGAGTCGCGCTTGCAGCGCCCTGAATTTAGAGTTCCTGCGACGGAATATGAGTATCCGAGTTCCGCGACATAGTAACCACGCTTGGTTGTAAACCAGAAGCTTGGCTTGCTTACATCGCCTGACTGAATGCGCCCCTCGCTGGTAGGCCAACCAGAAGCTCCTTTGCGTTGGAGCCAGCGCCAAAGTGGAACCGTCCATCCGGCTAAGATAAACGCCAACCACACGTAGAACATCCACGGCCATGTGGCTGGATCAGTCCATCGGAATGGCGCTGCTGCGAACATCGTCCGCATCTTAACCGGATAGTCCGTGTGAAGAAAGTAGTACGGTACGCGCATACAATGACGCCATGAAAGACCTGAACACTCGAGTTGCTCTCGTGACTGGGGGAAGTCGCGGAATCGGAGCCGCCGTTGCAATCGCACTGGCTAAGGCTGGTGCCGATGTCGCCGTTAACTATCGTGAGCGTGCCGTCGCTGCGAATGCAGTCTGTGCCGAAATCACCGGGACAGGGCGGAAGGCAATCGCGATTCAAGGCGATGTGTCAGTCTCAGCCGATGTGAGACGCATGGTCGCAGAAATTGAAGCGCACCTTGGTGGCATCGACATCCTCGTCAACAACGCGGCTATCGCTCATCCACGCAAATTGGAGGAGATTACAGAAACGGAATGGGACGAAGTGTTAACCGTCAATCTAAAGTCGGTGTTTTTGGTAACGCAGGCTCTGTTTGGCGGTATGCGACAAAGAAGGTGGGGACGCATCATCAACCTGTCTTCGGTCGCCGCACAGACGGGCGGGGCAGTGGGGGCGCACTACGCCGCGTCCAAGGCAGGGATTATAGGGCTAACGCACTCCTGCGCTTCATCGCTCATTCGAGATGGAATCACCGTGAACGCTATTGCTCCCGCGCTGATTGAGACGGATATGGTAACCAGCAACCCCAATGCGAATCCGAATCTTATTCCGATGGGGCATTTTGGTTCGGTGGATGATGTGGCGTCCGTGGCGGTGATGCTGGCGATGAACGACTACATGACCGGCCAGACGATTTCGGTGAATGGTGGTTGGTATATGAGCTAGTCCCACCATCTCGACGAGTCTCGTTTTCGCTTCTGTTCTCCGTCTTCGGCTAAAGTATTAGCCGATGAAATTGACCTTCTGCGCCATGTTCCTGCTCTTCACGATGAGTGCTGCCGCCCAAAATACAGGCAAGTTCGACATCAAAGCGGCTGAACGGTTCGCCAATCTTGCACTCGCGTGCGTCCACAAAGAGTATCCAAACCACATTAGCCACACCTTGAATAGCGATGCAGACGCGGCACCACCACGGAAATTGACGCCTGCTTTTTATGGCTGCTACGACTGGCACTCTTCCGTCCACGGGCATTGGCTCCTCGTGCGGCTGGTCAGGACGTTTCCCGACGCCCGGTTTGTTCAGGCGGCTCGCGAAGCATTACGGCAAAGTCTCACCGAAGAGAACATCGTGCAGGAGGCTGCATATCTCCGAGGAGAGGGACGAGCCAGTTTTGAGCGCCCGTATGGGCTGGCATGGCTCCTTCAACTGGTTGCGGAATTACGCGAGTGGGACGATCCGCAAGCTAAAGAGATGGCGGCTAATCTGCATCCGCTTGAGGAAGCCGCACTGGAGCGGCTGAAGAACTGGCTGCCCAAACTCTCTAACCCTGTGCGTATCGGCGAACACGACCAGACCGCTTTCGCGCTCGGTCTGATTCTCGATTATGCACACGGCAATGGCAACAATCAGAAATTCGCCGAATTAGTCGTGTCCCGAGCCAAGCAGTTCTACCTCAGTGACAAGAACTGCCCGCTGGCGTATGAGCCCTCCGGCGAGGATTTCCTATCACCGTGCCTCGGTGAAGCGGACCTTATGCGGCGTGTTATGCCGAGCCAAGAGTTTGCACGCTGGCTCCGAACATTCATGCCCCAAATTTCCATGTCGGGCACGGACAAATGGTTGCAGCCCGTTGTGTCGCCCGATCCCAGCGATCCCAAGCTGGCGCACTTGGACGGGCTCAATCTCAGCCGAGCATGGATGCTGGAGGGAATCGCTGCTGATTTACGGAAGAAGGACAAACGGCTGCAGTCGATCATGGCGACTGCCGAGGCGCACAGGCGGGCTGGTTTGACGGCTGTGACAGGCGAGCATTACGAGGGCGGTCATTGGCTGGGAAGCTTCGCTGTCTATTTGGTCACAAAGCGAGGAATTTCACGCTAGTTGCCGCTTCAGGTTGACCGCTCCGCACCTTCTCTTAGATGATTGTGACGCATGGACGTTGAACGCGTCATTGACGAGATTGAGCAGCTACAGGAAATGTTCGAAGCGCCGGATATTAGGCCACTCAGCGCAAGCGACATCTCTGCTGCCAATCGAAGGCACGACGAGGCGTTAGCCCACAGCCCGTGGTTCCGGCTGTGGCAGAGCTACGGCGTCTGTTGTCGGCCTCAGGCTCCGGTGCTGCAACTGCCGGAAGGCTAGTCGGCGGCGTCCGCGTATTGAACTGCTCAAACCTGATGCCTGAGCAAACCAACACCCAGTGAGACCACGGAAAAGGCGAGACTTTAGACGCGAGTTGACCACCAGAGTAGCGCAATAAACAAAATCTGCATCGGAGCCCGCAACCAAAGCGGGGTTGGCGGTTTGCCTCGCAGTGTGATGCCGCGCTGTGCCGCATTTACATTGCCGATGAACATCCCGACGAGGAGCCCAATGAGACAAATGCCTGCAAGCCTGCTAAATTGCGGGAGCACCAATCCCGCCGCTCCGAGAAGTTCCAAAACACCAGTGATGTACACGATTAGCAGGGGGCGCGGAAAAGATGACGGGATCAAAAGACGGGATCATCTGTGCTAGATCATGTTTCATCTTGTTGAAATGAGCCGTTGCGGTGAAGACGAACATCACGGCCAAGGCGTACAGAGCGGAATGCTGCCACGAGGCGAGAACACGTACACCAGCCGCTCCTATCGCTCGAAAAACCAGCCACGCTGCCAGCAATACGATGAGAACGAGCATAAGAAAGCCGAATCCAAACCGTGACCCAAAGAATCTTACAGACGCCGAACTCTTATCCCACTAGCCAGCCAACAAAACCTCGAACGACCCCGTCTTGTCGCGCATCAGGCCGATGGCTGCGAGGAACCGCCCAAGCTCAATGATTGGCCGGAACATCCAATACTTCCGCCGAATGGCAGTCATGGCGCGTTCGTGTTCGCTACGGTCGGTAAGGAATCGTGCTGTGCCTTCGAACGTCTCCCCGCCGATTGACAGTTTGACCTGCGGTGTCTTCTGCACATTGCGCACCCATTGCCGCTTCACGTTCGCTGTCCCGATGTAGAACCTATCTCCGTCCAGAACAAACCAGATCGTGACTTCATGTGGTTTCCCGGTCTTACGACCGTAGTGAGTCAACCTCGTGGTCTGTTTCCCAGCCACCCGCCTCAGTTGCGCAAGTTCGGTCGATTCCATAGTTCTCGTCTGGAAGGCAGCTTCACGCTGCCCGTTTTAAGACGTACATCGCCCATGGCGCTATTCTCGTTTCATTCACCCATTTGTACGGCTCGTCGCCCTTTGCCGGTGGTTTAAACATCTGAATCGTTTGCAGTCCCGCCTCTCAATAGATAATTCGATAAGCCTCGTCTGTGCAAAGGATGTCTTCGACTGGTCGCCTATCCTGATGGTCGGTAACGACGATGCGTACCACATCACCGCTGCGAGCGGGTGAGTTCTGCGGCAGCGGTCTCGTGTCCGGCACCGCTAAGATGCGCTCCAGCGCAATCGAAGACACGATCAAATGCTCGCACACAGCCCTTGGTTTCGGCTTTGGCAGCGGCATGGCATCTGCTGCCTTCCGGAGCCTCCCGAACTCCGACCGCGCGAAATTGAAAGCTGATGTCCCAGCCTCTCCAAACCGCACGAAACCCGCCCTGACCGTAACCTTGGCACCTTTTCGCCAGTCGCGAACGGGAATTTCGTTCCTCCGCTGACACACGCCCCAGTGTGATTTGAATCACGGATATTCGAGTACCCCCATGTCATGCTACAGCAAATCCAGCGGGGATTTGCTGTATGAGGAACGCAAAATTGGTGACAGCGATTGGGAAACTCGCTGTGGCTGGCGAGCAGGCGGGACTCAGCGTCGAGCAGATGATTCAGCTTCTGAATGATGGCTTTTCTGTCGAGACCTTACTCGACTTAATTGTCTGGCGTCTCACCGAAATGCAAAGTCCACTGACGCCCCCATGCTGCTCCTCACGGTGGATTGCCTAGCAGACCTCGACTTAACCTTGTGTCGCGTCGTAAGTGAATGTACAGTCACGCTTGTCGTACCACGACTGTGGGAGTTCTAATTTAGGGGGAACGAGCCGCCGTGGGAACGATGACAGGCTCGCTTTATATGCTTCTAAGCCGCCACCGATTGGTGGAGTCCGTAGCCTCGCGAGCAGATCATCACACGTAGAGTTTCGAGCAAAGTGATCACGTTTCCCTTCTGAACGCAAGCGTCCGCATCCCTAAGTCGGCTACACGGCAATCCACAGAATCCCGAAACCATGATGATCGGAGTATCGGGGCTTATTCGCCTCAGAATCGGCGCTATCAGTCTTCCGCCAGCTTCCGGATGGCAGTCCATAATCACGGCGTCCGCTGCGCACAGCCGGAAAAGATCGACGGCTTCCTGTTCGTCTAGCGCAACCTGAACCGTGTACCCAACTGACCGCAGTATTCTAACGAGTGTTCGTGATCCGCAGGTGTGATCGTCGATGACCAGCAGCGACGGCATTGGAACCAAAGGCTACCTTCCCTCTCGCAGAATGGCTGTGACGAGAATCACAATTCAGGAGTTTTGTATCGCAGCCGCAAACTCTGCCGGTTCGGAATTATGCCGCAGCCGAACGTTCGAGTGCTTCACCGGGATTTCCGCTATTGCCCATTCGCTCGTCGAATAAGAGCCGTCTCAACGTTCTTAGATCATTGAGAATCCTGCGGCTTTGATTGAGATGCACTTGAAGCTTGTCTACATTGTAGGCGGCGATTCTCAGTGCATCCAGACGCCGTGAAGGCGCGGATTCTCGCCGCACGTCCCGTTCAAGCTCTCGCTTCGCTTCCGCCACAGTTTCGGCGAGGAGCGCCACAAAATCACGCGCACTCTCCAGAGTCTCGAATTGCTCTTCCATTTTGCGTCTCCTTTCGCCGTCTTAATTGGGAGCTAAGTAATCCGCCCTCTCCTGGTCTACGAATGTCCTCTCTGCGTCATGATTCTCCGCGACCTTTGTGCTCAGAACTACAAGGAGTGGCTGGCAGAGATCAGGCTGCTTACGCAACAAAGATTCCAAAGCTTCAGGACTCCAAAAACCAAGTTCTGCATCCTCAGTCACCGTGGCGGTCATGCTGTAGTTTTGCCGGGTGATCGTTGAAGGTAGCCCCACCAAGGCACCCGTCCCATGGCTGCGGCTGAGAGCCGAATCTACACCCAAATCCAAACTCACTTTCCCGCTGAGGACGACAAACATGCCAGAAGCCTTATCTCCGCGCCGAAACAAGACAGTTGACTTTGGCTTACGGACTCTTTCGCCCTGCTGTTCGAGGATGTACCGCAGATGGGCGGATGCCGTTTCCCCAACCATAATGTCTCCTCCGGCAAACAGTTGATGGAGAATAGGATGAAATCTCGCGAGGGCAAGTGATGCTCGTCACACTCAGCGGTGACTGCACGCATTGCTGCCGCCAGATGGGCGGGGGTGGCGACGAAAGTGACCCAGCAGCGCGGCTCGACAACCGCGAGGGAGACCGCCTTTAGCGGCTCTCGGCGTTAGGATAGTTGGCGCTCGTTCATGATGAGGAGGTTCGAATGCAGGGAACACAAATGAGGTACGTCATAAAGTTCGTGTCGGACATGGGGAAAGCCGTGAAGTTCTACCGCGATGTCCTTGGTTTAAAGCTGAAGTTCGAATCGGTTTAAAGCTGAAGTTCGAATCGCCCGGCTGAAGCGAGTTCGTTGTGAACACATTTGCTCGACGGGAGAAACCATGCCCGTCCCCTCCGGCATGGGAATTTCATCACCGATTTCCAAAATCCGCACTCTAACGTCGCAAAGTGCGCGACGTTAGAGTGGGGCACCCGGACAATTTTCGGGAGGACGTGGTGCTACTCGACTATCTCCAGTCGCGGTCGCGATCGCGGTAGTCATCGCGATCGCGGTAGCCGTCATAGCCGTAGGTGCGGCGATATCCGCGCTCGTAGCCTTCGCGATAGGCCTGCTTGTACTGCCCTTTATTGCCCATCCAGTGTTGGTAGCCACGGGAGTCTTCCCAGTCGTCGTTCTTGAAGTTGAAACGGCGGCCGCGGTCGGCGTCGTACTGGCCGGCGCGAGCGCCATCGCGATAGCCGTTCCGGAAGCCCTGCTCCCGGGCCTCGTCGTGACGGTAGTGGTCATCGTCATCGTACTGTCCCAGTGGCTGGCCCCACGCTACGCTTCCAAAGGCGATAGAGACTAATCCCGCCAGTGCCAACGTTTTTATCCAACTCAGCGTCCTCTGTCGCAACATAGTCACCTCCAACCCCGAACCTGGGTGGCAGTTTGTGCTTACAGAAGATTGGATGCGGCGTTGGCGTGGGCGTGATGCCTGATGCGCTGGCGCGAATTCGGCCAGTGTCACATGCGATTTCAAGACGATGGCAGAGGGCGCAACTTTTGCCGGCAGCGTGGGTTTAACGCGGGCCCGTTTCGCGGCAGAGTGAAGGTTGAGGTGGTAGACTCGAACGTTTTCGTGAGAGGCACGCACATGGATATTCAGCGAGTGGGAGTGGTGGGCGCGGGCACGATGGGCAACGGCATTGCGCATGTGTTCGCGCGTGCGGGATACGATGTGGTGCTGTGTGATGTGGAGCAGCGGTTTCTGGATCGCGCGCTGGAGACGATCGGCAAGAATCTGGAACGCGAGGTCGCGAAAAACAAGATCACGGCTGAAGCCAAGGCCTGCGCCCTGAAGCGCATTCGGGCGGTGACGGACCGTGGTGAACTCCCTGACTGCGACTTTGTGATCGAGGCGGCGACTGAGAAATTTGAAATCAAGTCGGAGATTTTTCGCGATCTCGACCGGCTGACTCGGCCGGACATTATTTTGGCTTCGAATACTTCTTCCATCTCGATTACCAAGCTGGCG
>Ga0070717_10002019_pt1 | contig 14202 bp, 14 predicted proteins | sample LARL113metaG_FD_71366 | JGI IMG/M metagenome (GOLD analysis project Ga0070717, IMG submission 71366) | Corn, switchgrass and miscanthus rhizosphere microbial communities from Kellogg Biological Station, Michigan, USA - LAR L11-3 metaG | ecosystem: Host-associated > Plants > Roots > Rhizosphere ... | reverse complement strand
CGCGAGTGATCCTTGTCGATCAGAATTCCGATGACCGGCTCGCTCCGACCATCGATGCGTTTCACGACGACTTCGAGGTGCTCCATCTTCGCTCCGAGCCGGGAGTCAGTCGCGCGTGCAACGTCGGATTCCGCGAGTGCACCGCCAGATTCATCGGCCGCGCGGACGACGACTGCTGGTACGCGCCCGACACGCTCGCGCGGGTGGCCGAAGCGTTTGATGCGCACTCCGAATGGGACGCGCTGTGCGGCATCACCTGCGACGAGTCGGGCCGCCCCACGCAGCTGCGATGGGACAAGACAAGCGGCGTCGTCACCCGCAAGAACATCTGGCGCCGCGCGATCGGCTCCACATTGTTCCTGCGACGCTCCCTCGCCGAGTCGCTCGGAGAATGGGACGAGTCGTTCGGACCGCGGCCGTACGGGGACGGAACGATCCGCGGAGGTTCCGAGGACGGCGAGTACCTCCTGCGGATCCTGGAACGAGGATTCACGCTCGGCTACGACCCGTCGATACGCATCTTCCATGCCGAGTTCACCCCGTCCCTTCACGACACGAAGTCGATGCGCAAGGCGTACTACTACGGAGTCGACCACAGCCGACTCCTCAGGCATTACGGATACCCGGGCTGGTATCCCGCCTGGCGTTCGGCGCAGTTGGTCGCCGGCGCTGGATATTTCCTCGTGCGCGGCGAGCCGGGGAGGGCGCGTTTCTATGGAGCGATGGCCAGGGGCCGGCTGGCCGGCATGTTCCACTCCGGTTCCTGACGTCTCCGCCTAACCCTCCTCGTATGCCTTTGCGACCGTGGCGAGCGACGCATCGAGCGAGAGCCGGCCGGCGTTGCGCGCGAACCAGGCAAGCGTCGACTCGCGTAGGCTCGTGCCACCTTCGCGAACCTCGGCAATCGCGCCCGCAAGGGTTGCCGCCGAGGCGTCGTCCGCGATGAGTCCGTTCTCGCCCTCCGCAATGAGCTCTGTCGACGCGTTGTCTTCGCCGCGGACGAGGACCACCGGAGTACCTCTTGAGAGCGTCTCGACCACAACGAGCCCGTACCCCTCCCGCCGCGACGGGAGCAGGAGGCACAGCGCGCGCGGCAGCGCGTCCTCGATCACCGCCTCGTCGACGAAGCCGGGGGCGTCCACTACGCCTTCGAGTCCTTGGTCTGCAATCGCGGCGAGCACCTGCGGGCGCTCGGGGCCTTCCCCGTAGATCGCCCCGCGAAGCTCCGGGATCGTCTCGCGTGCCTTCGCGACGGCGTGCACGACCGCCACCGGATTCTTCTCGGGGATGTGGCGGCCGGCGAAAACGACGATCGGCTCGGCTGGGAGGGGTGCCTCGGCGACGGTCCCCTCGAACTGTCCTTCGAGGAGGGTTACCTCGCCGTGCACTCCCTCCGCGAGCAGTCGCTCCTCGACGAGCTTGGAAAAACAGAAGGCGCGTTGCGCTACACGGAGACAGAGTCGTTGCACCTGCCACCCCACCCGACCGGCGAGCGGACCAAGGTACTCGCCCCAGTAGCGGCGGGTCCATAGCTCGTGCCAGTCGACGTACAAGCCGAAGCCGGCTGGGCGTTGCGCCAGCGCGGCCGCGAGGAGAGAGAAGTAGGGAAACGACGCGGTATGAACGACCTCATAGCGGCGGCCATAGCGGAGCAGGTGCCAGAGCACTCCGGAGCCGAAGACGAGGGGCGGCAGGATCCGGCGTCGATCTCCCGCGTACAGCGGCATTCTCGGCGCGATCGCCACCACGCGGACGCCCGGTATGTCCGGCTCTTGGCCCGCATCCCAATGGCGCATCGTGAGGTACGTGATGTCGTGTCCATCATCCGCGAGGCGCTGCGCGACGTTGCGATACCAGCGTTCGCCGCCTCCGACGGTGTGGGGGTAGATGCAGTCGTAGACGATGCAGATCCGCACGTACTGGAACCTACTCGGGGTAGACCGTCACGCCGTCGCTAGACACCCCGCACTCCGTAGGTTTGGAGGGGTCTAGCCGTTTGGTGGAGGATGCCGGCGGCGCTGTTCTGGGATGCTGAGAGACGATGGCGGGACCCCCTGCTGAAGCACCAGTTGCCACGTCTCCGCTCAAGAAAGCGCTGACGCACAGCCTGGGTTTCTGGGCGCTCGCGGCACCGCTCTGGGTGCTCGTGGGTGCCGCCCTCGACCACAGATTCGCGCTCGATTTCCGTCGCGCATTCCTTCCTGCCGCGCATGCGGTCGTACGTGGAGCCTCGCCCTACAGCGTCATCGGCTCGAGGGAGCTGGCTGAGGGAACGGCCTTTCTGTATCCACCCTTGGCCGCGTACCTGCTCACGCCGTTCACGGTGATCCCAGCGTCCGCAGCCGGAGTCATCGCGGTTCTGCTGGCGGCGGCCACGGTTCCCGCGACCTTGCTGCTCCTGGGCGTACGCGATTGGCGCTGTTATGCCGTCGCCTTCCTCTGGTGGCCGACGATCATCGGCATCCAGACCGCGAACCTGACCCTTCCGATGCTCCTCGGCCTAGCGATCGCGTGGCGTTTCCGGAACCGGATGCTGGTCGCAGCGGCTGCACTGGGATTGGTCGTCGCCCTAAAGCTCTTCTTCTGGCCTTTGTTGGTGTGGTTGGTGGCAACACGCCGCTATCGCACCGCGACGCTCGCGACACTCACCTCACTGACGCTCGTCCTCCTCCCCTGGGCGGCCATCGGCTTCACCGGCTTACGCCGCTACCCGCAGCTGCTGTCCAGCGTCTCGAATCACGAAGGTCCGCACAGTTACTCAGTTGCGGCACTGATACACGCGGTCGTCCCCAGCTGGACGGCAGCGATTGGAGTCGAGACAGCCCTCGGTTTCGGGATCCTCGGACTTGCACTTCATCTCGGTCGCCACGGGCGCGACCGCGACGCATTCGCACTCGCGATCCTCTCGGTGCTCGTCCTCACACCGCTGCTTGAGATGCACTACTTCGCAGCGCTCCTCGTCATTGTCGCTCTCTACCGGCCTCGGCTCGGGCCGGCATGGTTTGCACCTCTCCTCATCTGGGGTTTCCCGGCGACCGTAGCCGGCTCGGCAGTCCGCGTCGGCCTTGTGCTCCTTGTCGTCGCGGTGACGGTCGGTCTCGCGCGGAGCGACTGGCGCCCGCGAACGTGGGGGAGGGTGTCGCCGCTCCGGACGGCGATGCGAGAGACCACTTGACTCCCCGTGGAGGGCGCTTCGTCGTCGGTGTTTCACCTTCGAGCGCGCCTCGCGCCGCGGTCGTAAGCTCGCCCGCGTGTTCTGGCTCGCGCTCTGGAAGGTGAGGCTTGGGATGACCGGTCGCTTCCGTGCGTTCGGCGGCTCCATGGAGCCCGTTATCCCGAACGGAAGTCACGTTACGATCAAGCCTGTCCACGTCGAGCGAATCGAACTCGGGGACATCCTCGCCGTGAGGGTGGGTGACGACACGATGCTGCACCTCGTAAAGGCGATCGAGCCTCACGAACGTCGAGTCGAGATCGCTGGTACGAGCGGGCCTCCGAGCGGGTGGACGAGCTTCGAGTGCGTCTATGCCATCTGTACTCGAGTTAACGAGGAAGAGGTTCCAGGCGTGCAGGGGAAGACACGCCGACGTTTCCTCGGTGTTGGTCGCCCGATCTCACGGTCTGCGCGGCGCCCTCGGCGGTGACGCGGCGTGTGGCCCCGGAGCCCGAAGCGACACTCGTGCCGAGGCCCCTGCCGAACTGGCAGCGGTCGGCCGAGGGGAACTGTTTGCCGCCGATGGACGATGGCCTCGGCCCGTACCGCATCGAAGAGGAAACGGAGTGGAACAACTGGCCCGCGCACGGCACTGCTAGCTGTAGCTGGCTCGAGGATCGTGACTCTGTCCGACGTTAGGGCCAACGGCCCGAAGCATTCAGCCAGAAGATCGTTACGACACCGGGAGGAGAGCCCACGCGCCTGCACGAACAGCTCGGGGTCGCTGGGGCTTGGTCATGCCTACCTCCGGGCGCGAGCGTCACCCCTACCCGAGGAAATACGGGGTGAGATAGGGGGCGAAGCCGGGGTGCAGGTGATAGCCGTCGATCGTGAGGTGGTGAGGCAGCATAAGGACGATGACGACGAGCAGGGCAAGTAGAACCAGGATTCGGCCTGGTGTGAGGACGCGGGACCGCCGGGGCGTTCGAACCTTCGCCCGCGGAAAGGTCGGGTCTGTCGGTGTTTGGCGCTTCCAGCCACGATTCGAGAGGGTCATCAGCTTGATTGTCCCGGGGCAGGGGCCGAGGTGTCAACGGCAGGTATGACCCGGGGAGGCACACGGTGGGTCCTCTGGTCAGATGTCGTTTCGACAGTTTGCGCCGCAACCCGCCATCGTCGGACGCCAACGACGAACTGCCTGCTGAAACCGGCTCGATGGTTCGTCGTCTTGGTCTGAGCTTCCGCCAGCCGGTCGTAGGAGGCGGGGAGCCGGACGCCGCGTCACGACTCTCCCCGTTGCGCTCGCGCGCGGTCTATAGATGACGTCTATCCGCGCCCTACGGCCGAACTCGTTGATGCGGGCTGTCGTGCATCTGTTCGTGGCGTTCTCCGTGTTCGCGCTAATCCCACGTAGGGCTGCGAGGCGCGCTACGGGAGAAGCGGCCACCAGGGTGCTCAGTAGTGCGGTGTTGGCGCTTCTGATCCCCGCCATGGCGTATTTGTTGCTCAGCTGGGTCCAGTTGATCACGCGGACCTTGCAGAAATCGGAGGAAACCCGCGCCGCCGGTGACCATCGCCTGCATCAGCTGTAAATCGTAGGTAAGGGCGCATCGGAGCCATCACTTGAACCAGTGAGTACGTCCGGCGAGCGGCCGATACTGCGGGCACCTTGCGGCGTCGCGTCATCATCATCTTTGTCGTGATGTGCGCGCTCGCCGCGCCGGGGAGTGCCTATGCGTGTTCGCGTGACGATTCGAACTACTACGAGACGTTCGTCGATGCGACGTGCCTCCAGCAGCCGCTTAACAACACCACGCTCGACGCCCTCGGCGGCCTACGACTCGCCACGAATGGGAACCCGCTGACGTCCACCTGGGACACCGACGGCGACTTCAACAACGGCATCAGCTACCAGAGCCTTCCATTCCCCCCCGTAGGCGTGAGCACCCTGCAGACGACCGGGGCCGGAGCCGCTGCGACGCTGAACCTCCACCCGACGCCTCTTCCCGTGACCCCCGACGCAAGCAATCCCATCCTCGGACCGACCGCATCCACCGTGGGCGACGGAGACAACGTCGACGATCCCACCGTCGTCAAGGTCGGGACCACCTACTACATGTGGTACACCGGTTACCCCGAGGACGGAAGCGCGCCCGCGATCTACCTCGCGACCTCTGCAGATGGAGCCACCTGGGTACGCGGCAACAGCGGCAACCCGGTGCTACAGGGGACGGCCGGCGCGTTCGACGCCGACGGCGTCTACGGCGCCGACGTGGTCTACGACCCGACGGACGTGATCGCGCCGTACAAGATGTGGTTCTCGGGCCGCGAGGGCGCGTTCGGGGGCATCGGCTACGCGAGCTCTCTCGACGGCCTCACCTGGACGCAATACGGCGGCAGCACGCCCCTGCCGGTGGTCGACCACGGAGTCCCCGGGTCGGCCGACAGCTTCAGCGCGGCGGATCCGTCGGTGCTCAAGGACGGATCGACCTGGAAGATGTGGTACACGGGCGACGACTCGAACAAGAAGCGCATCGCCTACGCGACCTCGTCCGACGGAATGACGTGGGCCAAGGGCGGCAAGGTCATCGCTCCCGAGGATCCAGGCGTCAGCGCCAACATCCAGTTCGGCGCCTTCGCCCCGATGGTGTGGAAGACGGCGGGCGGCTTCGAGATGCTGCTGACCGGGCGCAAGCTGGTCGGTGGCGGGGTCTTCCAGACGAAGATCATGGAGACCACGTCGACGGATGGCCTCGTCTGGGCGGGGCCGAGTCCGGCGTTGAATCCGTCCGGCACGAACACGAACTTCGACTTCTCGAACCTGAACTCCCCCGATGTGCTCTACGACCCCGGCACCTCGAGCACCTACAAGCTCTACTACTCCGGGAACACGATCGACGCAAACGGCAACTTCCACACGCGAATCGGCCTCGCGACCTCTAACAACGGCACCTCTTTCAACAAGGTCAACGGCTCGCAGACCGGCGGCGCGGTGCTCGATGTCGGAACCGCCGGCACTGCGTTCGACGCCCGCCAAGCGTCGGGCCTCTCCGTGGCGGAACCGCTCGGCGCAAGCCCCAAGTTCGTCGGCTTCTACTGGGGCACGCGTGGTAGCGACTTCGTCCCGCGCCTAGGGGAAGCGACGTCGCCCGACGGAAGCACCTGGACGAAGGTCGCCGGGGGAGCCGCCGGCGGGTCGATGCTCACTCTGCCGAGCGGGAACAAGTTCAACACCGGGGGCGAGCGCGACCCGAGCGTTCTCTACGACTCCGGCACCTATGACCTCTACTTCACCGCGCTCGACTCCGGCGGGGCCGAGTCGGTCGGCTTCTCCTCTACACCGGAGGTTGGAGGAACGAAGCAGCCCGACAATGCGAGCTGGTCAGCCGCGTCAAAGGCGTTGGCGGCCGGCGGCGCGACCTTCGATAGCTCCGGAGTCAGCCATCCCTCGGTGATCAACGACGGCTCGCAATACGTCATGTACTTCACCGGTACCAACTCCGGCGCGATGAGCATCGGCCGTGCAACCTCGGCGACTCCGGGCGGGCCCTTCGCGGGCGAAAGCCAGGTTCTCACCCCGGGGGCGAGCGGCACATTCGATGCGGCCGGCGTCAAGGACCCGGTTGTGGTTGAGGTCGACTCCACCCATTATCGGATGCTCTATACGGGCGTCGACGCAGACGGGATCGAGCGGGTCGGGTACGCGACCTCTGCCAACGGGACGAGTTGGACGAAGCAAGGTGTCGTGCTGAATCCGAGCATGACGCCGTTCGCCGCCGACGAGAGCGGCGTCGAGCCCACCGGGATGCTGGTCGACGGCGCGACGCTGCAGGTGTGGACGAGCGGGATCGACCGCACGGGCCGAACGCGCGGCGAGCACGCCACGACTCCCTTCCCGACGTCGAGCGGAGCGATTCCCAGCGGCTGGGCCACCTACCAGCTCGGTAACTCCTCGACGACGATCGAAGACTTCCGTCAGATCGCCCGCACTTCCACCGGCGCCGTCTCGCTGTGGGTGAGTTTCCTGCAGCCGTACTCGGGCGGCGGCAACGACTTCTGGTCGCAGTACTTCCCCGTCACCGCGTCCTCGCCGAGCGAAGCCCTGAACTTCCTGCTCACCGTGCACGCAGTCCGCTGGCGCGCGCAGCTGACGACACCGTCGTCGACCCCGAGCCTGAACACGGTGCAACTCACCTCCGCCCCCGTGAGCTTCGCGTCGAGCGGCAGCGCGAACTCCGATCCCATCGGAGCCCCGCCCGGACGAGCAGTCACCGCCTGGGGCTCGCTCGCCGTCGACACGGCCATCTTCTCGCCGGGAGGATCGGGGACCGGCAGCGGAACCGTCCAGGTGCTCGACGCCACCAGCGCCACGCAACTCGCGAGCCAGCCGCTCAATACGGGCGGAACGACGACGGTCGATCTCTCGACCATCTCGGCGACCACCCACCCGACGTTGGAGGTCGCCTTCGCGCTGCAGTCGAGCGGACAGGCGACTCCGCTCGTGCATTCCTTCACCGTTACGTACACGAGCCAGGCCGCGTTGCCGACCTTGACGCTCGTCGCATCGCCGCTGAAGGTCGTCTTCGGAAATGCCATCAAGCTGAACGGCACACTGACCCAGGGCGGTGCGGCGCTCTCCGGACAAACCGTTGGCCTCGCAGCCGAACCGTTCGGCACGTCGACCTTCAGCAGTCTCGCGACACCGCTGACCGACAGCAGCGGCGCCTACTCGACGACCACAAAGCCGAAGAAGCAGACCGTCTACCAGGCGAGCGCGGCCGGCGCGACCACTCCACCGACAGTGACAGTCAACGTCGCGCAGCGGATCAAGCTCTGGGTGCGCCGGAGCGGCTCCAAGGTCTACGTCAAGGGAAGCCTGGGACCGAAGAAGCGCCGCCGCGTGATCGTGATCCAGGTTCGAGTCGGGAAGCGCTGGCACAAGCTGGCCCGCGTACGCACCAGCAAGCGGTCGACCTTCAAGCTCGTCCGCACGCTGAAGCCGGGGCACGTCTACAAGTTCCGCGCAACGACGGCCGCCTACCCAGGTCTCCTGGGCGGCAGCAGCCGGATCGCGACTCTGCGCAAGTAGCCGTCGTAGCGGGCTCCCCGTACTTGATCGACGCGGCTTGCTGCCTGGTCGCCGACCAGCGAACCTACCGTTGTCCGACCTGCGGCGCAGCCGTGCAAGACCCGAAGTGGCGCCGCCCTTCTACTCTCCCGTGATGCGCCGGAGAACTGTTGTCACAGCAGCATTGGTGCTGTCGATCGGTGCGGGGGCGATCACCGGGCTGGCCGATGGGCAGTCGGGCGACCTACCCGCCCTGCGTGAGTTGATCGGCCATTCGGTACGCGGGCGCCCTATCTATGCGTACAGTGTCGGGCCTCCCGGCAGCAGGCCCGTGCTCGTGGTCGGTTGCACCCACGGCAACGAGTCGGCGGGGCTCGCGATCGTCACTGCACTGCGCAAGCTGCTGCCGCCGATCGGTGTGGATCTCTGGCTCGTGCCCACGATCAATCCCGACGGGATGGCGGCCCGCACAGTCGGTAACGCACACGGCGTCAACCTGAACCGGAACTTTCCCTACGCCTGGCGTCACCTCGGCGGAACGGGCCGTTCAAACTCGGGTCCGCGGCCGCTCTCCGAGCCGGAGAGCCGAGCCGTCCACCGGTTCCTGCTGCGCGTCAAACCGCGCGTGGCGATCTGGTTCCACCAGCACCTTGCAGTGGTAGACGACTCGCAGGGCTCACGCGGGCTAGAGCGCACCTTCGGTCACCTGGTGGGACTGCCTCTTCGGCGGCTGACCGACTACGCCGGCAGCATCACGAACTGGGAGAACCACCGGTTCCCAGGCTCAACGGCCTTCGTCACCGAACTTCCACCGGGACCGCTTACGCGCACCCGAGCACTGCGGTACGCGCGCGCGATCCTGGCCGTGGCCGGCTAACTCTCACAACTCGTGAGCTCGGCTAGCTCCGGGCCCTGACTAGGTGCATGTGTCGATTTTCGTGAAGTCCAACGACCAGGAGTCGCCTCCGTCGGTCGTTCGGTAGAGGATCGCTTGTCCGATGACCCGGCCGGCTGATCCCGTAATCGTTACATGGCCGATTCCGTAGTAGTCCTGGCCGGGGAGGACGTGGCGGGATCCGTTGTCGAAGAAGCTGCCGCTGATCCGGTAGCGGTTCGCGGCCGAGTCGACGACAGTGCCCGCTACTTGCGCGTGGAGCGCGTCTTGTTGTCCGAGAAATTCGCCGGTGTCCGGGTCAAAGAGGTCGCCGGAAGTCCGCCCATGGATTCGTAGCGTGAGGGTCGAGTCGGTCGCTTCACTGGCCGCATCGAGAGGGCTGAATGTGCAACCCAGATCGGCGAGGGGATGCGAAAAGTGCCAGGGGTCGAAGATCGGCGGCCCGCTATAGGCCGCATCGATGAACAGGAACACTGGTGAAGTTGCCTCTTCGCGAACAAAAGTCGTGCCCGCGCCAGCCGCAGTAGCCGTCGAGGCGAGAACGCAAACGGCCGCCGAGACCGTGACGATGAAAGTCATCCTGCGCAACATGGCTCCCCCAGGAGTAGACGCCGATTCTGGATGTATATCGCAGCACAACACCCTCTCTGATTGGTGACGAGCCGGATCGAGCCTCCTTCGGCACGGAGACCTTGGGTCGGTGGAGCAAGTCGCCTCGGCCACGCTCGCCGCCTCACAGGCGAATGGGGCTCCGCAGTCAGCTTGAGCATGGCTGCACTTCCTCCCGCAGAAGAGACGCGATACATCGCGCTGCCCCTCTTATTCCGACGCTCACCTGGATGCTTCTCACTCGAGTTCGACTGCTTGCGTGGATCCTTGCACGACCTCGGCAGCAGCACACTCCGGGCGGAGAGCCAGCTTCGAGTCCTAACGCCTCGGGTGCTTTCCAGAGCTGGCCTAGAGGAAGTGGAACCCGAGGTAGATGAGCATGCCGGCCCAGACGAGCTGAACGAGCACGACGAGGGAAGCTAGCACGATGCCGGGGAGACGATCTTTCGTCATATCTCCCGTTGTCCGGGACGCCACGATTCCTCCTCTGACGAGCGAGCGCACCCGCGGGAACGCGCCTGTTCCTCATCGTCGGCGGAAAGAGGACTCTTGCCCTAGCCGATGGTCTGGGACGCCCGTGTCGGTCGGTTAAGCCGGCTCGCTCGCGCTTTCCGTGGGGTGGTTGGTCGGCGTAACATCACGCACGTGCTTGAGAGGGTGCGACCCACTACGCGCCGTGGATCAGACCCCGAGCCGGAAGCTGGTCTCTCGGAGGGTCGGCTGACGCTCGTGCATAGGTACATGGTCGACGCCGAGCAGGCTGAGGCTTTGGGGAAAGAGGCTGTAGACGAGGATGAGGCGAGCGCCCACGAGCCGGCTCTGGGCGCAGCGGCGCGGGAACAAGCTAGGCGTGAGGCCATAGAACGAACAGGTCGCCGGGGGAAACGAGAGCAACGCCGAGCCGCAAAGCTCGCTGCCGAAGCTCCCAGCACTGAACATAGGACCGACTCCGCAGCCAAGAAGAACCCTGAGCGCGCGCCGTCTACCGATCTGAAGGACGTGATGTCTGCCGGCAGCGAGGCACCCGTTAGCGGGGACGGCCGCCAGGATCCCAGGAAAGTTGCTCGGGCTCGCAAGGCGCTGGCGAGGGCGGACAAACGAGCGGCGAAGCAAGCTGCCCGGCAGATTGCTGCTCTAGAGAAGAGGGAAGCGCGCGAACGGAAGGCGCTCGCCAAGGCAGCAGCCCGCCGAAAGACGGCATAGGCCCAAGCTCGTCGTGCACCCCGGTAGCTCTCGAGGTTCTCGACCCGCAGTCTCAGCCATCCCGTCGCGAGCGAGATGTCCAGCGGAATCACAACACTCCGCATCATCCAGCGCCCTGGGCGGCGGCGCATGGGCATTGACGAGACGGGGTATTGGGTCGTGGTGCGGATGCTGTTCCTCATCTTCTCGGTAACGGCTCTCAGCGGGCTCCTCGCAGCCGGTGGTTCGGCCACGGTGCGGATGGATTCGCACGGGGATGCACCTCACCAGGCTGCGCCGCTCCCCGTGCCGCGATCCCTGCTCACAGCGCAGGCCACCTGCGACGACTTCCGCCCGTCTGCCGCACGCGCATACGCGGCGCTGGTCCTCCGCCGCGTGGCCATTCGCGGCGGCGGACAACTTCGCACGCGGGACGCAAACGGATACCGCACGGTGGTCGGAGTGCTCGGCGCTCACGCGGGACCGCGCTGTCGCCCCGTACTTCTCCATGTCCAACTGCCGGGGCCGCCCAACGGACGCGCCGGCTGGATCGCTGCGCGGTCTGTACGTGTCTTCCCAGTTGTAGACCGGATCGTTGTTGATCTGTCCGGGCGACGGCTCTATGCCTTTCGGCGAGGACGGTTGCGCCTTCACACGCGGGTCGCGGTCGGGGCGCCTCGGACCCCAACACCGACTGGCCGCTTTGTCGTCAATGAACGCTGGGTGCTTCACAACCCGACCGGCGTATTCGGTGTTGCGGCGCTCGGAATCTCGGCGCATTCGAACGTCCTCCACAACTGGCTCCAGCGCGGCCCGATCGGGCTGCACGGGACGAACGAACCATGGACGATCGGCCGGGCAGCCTCCCACGGTTGCATCCGCCTCCGCAACGCCCAAATGCGCAGCCTCTTCCGGCTAGCGCCCGCCGGTACCCCGGTTCTGATTAGGCGCTGACCCGCTCTATCGGGACGCGAGGGGAATGCGGCAATTCGTCGCGCGTGTGAGAGGGAGCGAATCGCGCGGCGCCGTCGCGTAGCGCGGCAGCCCGACTCGACGCTGCGCGGCACTCGGGCTTGGAGCGGGCTCCTCCCGAGCACATGCCGGCCGAGGTCGGCTAATCCTTACGTCGACTCCCGCGTTGGGCCAGCACGACCCCACTCACGAGAAGCAGGCCACCAGCCGCGGCAATCCCTCCGAGGCTGAGCCCAGTGAAGGGGAGTGTTCCATTCCCCGGCTTGTTGCCTGCGCCAGCGGAGCCCGGTCCGCACGAGGTGCCGTGAGCGCACTTGACCGAGTTCGCGAACGCAGGCGACGAGAGAACCAGCGCGCACACCACAGCCACTATTAGAAACAGAGACCCCTTCATGTTTTTCCCCCTCGAGACGTAAGGCACAGGGGTCGTACCCGCAGGTGCTATCGCTAACCACCGGCCGGTCTCCTTATTCGCCACCGGAACCTGGCAAACCACGCAGATGGAAGCTCTGCCCCCTGGCGTGAGGCGAATTGGAGGTGAGGGGTGGCGCCGACGCTAGCCCGGCTCGGTCGGTAACAATCGAATTTCGTGCGGTTGCGGCGTTACCTGTTCGGACTCGTTCTGGCTGTGTGCGTTGCCGGAGCAGTTGCGGGCTGCGGAGACGGTCAGACGAAGCCGGAGAGGACCGTGCAAGTCGCAGGAGAGACCCACACGCTTCTTGACCCGGCCTGCGAACAGAACCCGCTCGACGGGGTCCACAACCCGGTTCGACTGCAGGTGCTCAAACCGTGCGCTGTCTTCCAGGGAACTGTCGTTCAAGCCCCCCAGAAGAATCCGAGCGACGGCGACGTGACCTTCACTGCCTCACCAGATCCCGCCTACGCAGCGATGTTGAACGCGAAGAATCGCCTCAAGGGCGGCCTGCACGTCGAGATCGTGCCTCGCGACCAGCCCGGTTGCACGCTCGGCCAGCCGGTCGTTGTCGGGAACGTGCCTGATCTCGGTATCTGCTCCGGGCGTGACATCGTCGGCCCCGTACTCGGAGCTCATGTCCGCATCATCGGCCCCTGGGTGCTTGACCGCAACGACGATTGGAACGAGATTCACCCCGCGTGGAGCATCGGCGCTCCCGGCTGTCGTGTCCCGCGAGTCATCGGACGGACACTGAGGCAGGCGCGAACCGCCATCGCCGCCAGCGGGTGTTCAGTCGGCAGAGTCTCCCATCGCTCCTCCCGGAAGCGGCTCCAGGGTCACGTCCTGAAACAGCGCCCCAGGGCGGGATCACTTGCATTACAGAATGCACGCGTCGACCTCACCCTCGGGCGCGGCCGACGCCGACGGTAGTCGCGCGGGCGGAAGTCACGACATCAGAAGGAAGCAAATTTGGCGTCTGACCATGCGTGTGTCGTCGCTCATGTGGGACCCATGCCGGGCCGCGACAATATGGGTCAATGGGAAATCCCCGTTCCGTAGTCGGCTTCGGACTGGCCCTATTCCTCGCCACCGCACTGGCGGGCTGCGGGAGTGGCCAGGCAAGCTCATCAACGATCACGACCGTGGAAGCAAAGGCGCACAGAGTAACGAGCCACGTCTGCGAGCGGAACGCATTGGACGGCGTACACGGTTCCGATCGGCTGAAGGTGCTCAGCCCCTGCGCGGCGTTCCAGGGCACAGTCACCCAGAAACCCGTCAAGAACCCAGACGGCGACGTCAGCTTCGAAGCAAGACCGGATCACGGCTACGCGAGCATGCTCAATGCGCACAACCGAAGCGAAGGCGGCTTGCACATCGAGATCGTCCCGCGCGACCAGCCGGGCTGCAAGCGCGGGCAGACCGTACGCGTGGGAGACGTGCCCGATCTCGGCACGTGCTCAGGCCGTCACATCGCGGCCCCCGCGCTGGGCGCACATGTGCGGGTTATCGGTCCCTGGGTGCTCGATCTCCACAACAACTGGTATGAAATCCATCCGGCCTGGAGCGTCAAGCAGCTGGGACAGTGATCCTAACCCTTGTTCGGGGCCATCCCGGTCACGATCTTCCTCGGCAGCGGGCCCGTGAAAATCACGGGGCCCGGCGGGACTGTGTCTGGCAAAGCCGAGTTCATGGACTCGAACACGACTACCCCGGCCATGAGTTTCCTGTTCACCAGAATCAAGAGCTGCAACCTGACGGTGCGCGTTTTCGTCGGGCAGTAGCTCGAGAGGCGGTGCGACCACGTAACTCCGAGCGAGCGCAAATCGTTGAACCAGGGTGCTAGCCGAGCGTCGACAGCGCCGGTTCGAAGATCGGCTTCTGATGCGGGAGCTCCTGCTGCGGGCTCA
>Ga0070717_10002018_pt1 | contig 14205 bp, 11 predicted proteins | sample LARL113metaG_FD_71366 | JGI IMG/M metagenome (GOLD analysis project Ga0070717, IMG submission 71366) | Corn, switchgrass and miscanthus rhizosphere microbial communities from Kellogg Biological Station, Michigan, USA - LAR L11-3 metaG | ecosystem: Host-associated > Plants > Roots > Rhizosphere ... | reverse complement strand
TCCGCGGGCTTGTCGTCGTCCTGCATGCCCTTCTTGAAGGCCTTGATGCCCTGCGCCACGTCGCCCATCAGATCGGAAATCTTGCCGCGGCCGAACAGCAGCAGGACCACTGCGATCACCACGATCCAGTGCCAAATGCTAAGCGAACCCATCCTGCAACCCTCCAAACACGGGAGGCCGGCAACCCGGCCCAATCTTCAAGCGAAAGTAGGCTTGGGGGCTGTCAAAAACAAGGACTTAGGCTGCATCAAATCGCCGTTGAAGCGACCTATTGCCGCTACCGTTAACTGCCGCAGCCGGCCGCCAGCCTCACCGCAAAAGCCCTTACTCGCCGCCCTCGTTATCCGGCTCGACCACCGGCGCCAGCGCCAGTTCCAGTTCGCCGACCTCCAGCGGATCCTCGTCCTCGCGCAAGGCCGGGTCGTCGGAAGGCGTAGGAACGCTGAAACCGGTCGGCAGCCGCGAATCCAATAGGCCGGTGCCCTTCAGTTCCTCCAGGCCCGGCAGGTCGCCAAGCGCCTCCAGGCTAAACTGCGACAGGAAGGTCTCCGTGGTTCCGAAGGTCAGCGGCCGCCCCGGCGACTTGCGACGGCCGCGTGGCCTGATCCAGCCCGTCTCCAGCAGCACGTCGAGCGTGCCCTTGGAAGTGATCACGCCACGAATCTCCTCGATCTCGGCGCGCGTCACCGGCTGGTGATAGGCGATGATGGCGAGCACTTCGATCGCGGCGCGCGACAGCCGCCGCGTCTCCGTACTCTCCCGCGTCATCAACCAGGACAGATCGCCCGCGGTGCGGAAGGTCCACTTGTTGGCGATACGAACCAGATTGACACCGCGCGAGGCGTAGTCGGCCTGCAGTTGCACCAGCGCAGCCTTGATATCGACGCCATCAGGCATCCGCTTGGCGAGCGTTGCCTGATCGAGCGGCTCGGTCGACGCAAACAGCAGCGCTTCGAGAAGGCGCAGCTCCTCCGGCCGCGCTTGCGGATCGACGGGCGCGTCTTCGGCGTCGTCCATGCGTTTCTCCGCCAAGCTTGCCATGGCACGGTCTCCTTCTTGCACTTACAATTCCGGCGCCGGCGCTGCGCCGGAAGGCTGCGGCGGACGCTTGCGGAAATAGAGCGGCGCGAACGCCTCTTTCTGGTTCAATTCCATCTCGCCTTCGCGGACGAGCTCAAGTGCTGCGGCAAAGCTCGAGGCAAACACCGTTGCGCGCTGGGAGGGATCGACGATGTAGCTCAGCAGATACTCGTCGAGGCAGCTCCAGTCCTCGGCGATGCCGACCAGCCGCTCCAGCGACGCCCTCGCCTCCGCCAGCGACCACACCGTGCGCCTCGCCAGATGCACCGACGCCAGCACCCGCTGCTGGCGCTGCGCGGCATAGGCGGTCAAGAGGTCGAACAGGGTTGCAGTATATTTGGGATGGCGGATTTCGGCGATGGCCTCGGGATTGCCGCGCGGATAGATATCGCGCTGCAATTGCGGCCGGTTCATCAGCCGGTTGGCCGCCTCGCGAATCGCCTCCAGCCGGCGCAACCGATTGGCCAGCGCGGTCGCCATTTCCTCGGCGCTCGGCCCCTCGGCCGTCGGCGGTTCCGGCAACAACAGCCGCGATTTCAGGAACGCCAGCCACGCCGCCATCACCAGATAGTCGGCGGCAAGCTCGAGCCGGATTTTTCGCGCGGCCTCGATGAATTGGAGGTACTGGTCGGCCAGCGCGAGAATGGAGATCTTGGCGAGGTCGACCTTCTGCTGCCGGGCCAGCGCCAGCAGCAGATCGAGCGGGCCCTCATAGCCCTCGACATCGACGACCAGCGCCGGCTCGCTCTCGGCGGCCAGCTCCGCGGGCCGGCCGGTCTCAAACGATAGAATCTCAGCCGTCATGCGCCCGCCACTCCCGCTCGCTCGATCAGCGCATCCAGTTCCGCCCGCGCCGCCGCCCGATCGAAAGCCAGCGGCGCCTTGCGTGCCGCCAGCGCCCGTTCCGCACGCGCCAACGCCTTACCCGACAGGTCGGGCGTCTCACGGGCAACCACGCGCATTTCATCGAGCTTGCCGTTACAGTGGAGGACCATATCGCAGCCGGCCGCGAAGATGGCCCGCGTGCGCTCGGCGACCGATCCCGCCAGCGCGTTCATGGACACATCATCACTCATCAACAGACCCTGGAACCCGATCAAGCCGCGAATCACCTGCTCGATCATTGTCGCAGATGTCGTGGCGGGATGGGCGGTGTCGAATGCGCTAAACACAACATGCGCGGTCATCGCCATCGGCAAGTCCGCGAGCGGCCGAAACGCGGCGAAATCCGTCGCTTCGAGTTCGATTTTGGCCGTATCGACTGCAGGCAACCTAAAATGGGTATCGGCGGTCGCCCGGCCATGACCCGGGATGTGCTTCAGCACCGGTAAAATACCACCTTGCTCCAGCCCATTGGTGACGGCGCGAGCGATCGCCGCAACCTTGTCGGGCATGGTGCCATAGGCCCGGTCACCGATCACGGCGTCAGCACCGGCGACCGGCACATCCGCCAGCGGGAGGCAGTCGACGGTCACGCCTAGCGGCAGAAGATCGTCCGCGATCAGCCGCGCGCTGAGGCGTGCGGCAGCAAGTCCGAGCGCGGGATTGATGTCGTAAAGCCGCCCGAACGCCGCACCCGGCGGATAGAGCGGCCAATGCGGCGGCCCCAGCCGCTGGACCCGGCCGCCCTCTTGGTCGATCAGGACCGGGGCATCTGCGGCCCCCGCCGCTGCGCGCAACTGCCCAACGAGCGAAGCAACTTGCGCCGGCGTTCCGACGTTTCGCTTGAACAGAATAAAGCCCCACGGGCGTTCAGACGCGATGAACTCGCGCTCTGCAGCAGCAAGTTCGGTTCCGGCGACGCCAACAATAAAGGCTTTCATGGTCATTCAGGCCGATCAGAGCGTTTTCCGGCGAAAGCCTGCCCCGGACATTACCCCCGGGGGTGGGCTTCGGTTCGCGTAACGAGAACGCTTCAAGACAGGAAGCTCGCGCCCCGCTCCGATTTCAATCGGAGCGGAAACGGCTCTAGACCCGAGACACGCGAAGGGTCAAGGAAACGGCCGTTAATTCTTTGGGACGAAGCACTGTCCGCCAGCCGTCTTGAGGGTGGTGCACAATTGCAACGCTTCCTCCCGCGACCCGAACGGACCGACCATGGCGCGGTAAACGACACGCTTGTCGGCCAGATCGGCACGCTGGATCACCGCATCATGGCTTCCCAGGACCGCAGGGAACTTGGTCTGCAGCGTCTTGTAGGATGCCTGGGCGACGCTTTCGCTCGGTTGCGAGGATACCTGGACCATATATCCGCCGCTCGATCCGCTGCTGGCTGCGCCACTGTCGGGCTCGGTCTGCGTCGGATTGGTCGCGGCAACCTTGGCTCGCGGCGTGGCGGCCGCCGCGGGCATGGAAGCCGAATCAGCCCCCTGAGGCGACAGCGACAGCGGTCCAGTGGCGCTGGCATTGGCCGAACTCGGGGGATTGCGTGGCGGTTTTGCTGCCGCTGCGGACTTTGGCGGTGCGGGCGCCGGCATCGCGCCCGCAGGCGCTGCGGTGCCATCGGGCTGATCGCCCCCCCGAACCGAAAGGGTCTTGACCTTGCGCGGCTCGTTGTTTGCCAACATACCGCTGCTCGGAACGACGACGGGTGCGCCGGATGGCCCAGCACTCGGCGACACGCTCGCCGGCGACGGCGGATTGCCGTTCTGGTTCAGCGGCGGGAACACCACGCGCGGACCGATGGCCCTGGTGTTGATATCGACCGGCGCCTCCTCGCGCGGCACGATCTTCTCGCTGCCATCGCTGCTCCCCAAACGATCCGGAACCTTGGCCGTGCCGTCCGTGGGCGGCACCACCTTGGTCGGGCTGTTGTCGGCTCGGATGATCGGCGGCTCGCCGTTGCGGGATGACCCGAAATAGGCCCGATAGCCAAGCGCCGCACCAGTTCCCAGCACCGCGAGTACGAGCACCGCGACAACCGTCTTCAACCCGCCGCGGCGCCGCTCGCCCTGATCTTCGTCTTCTTCCTCGTAGTCGTCCTGATAGCCGAAGGGATCGTCTGGAAAGCCCTGCTCACGCTGGTAGTTCTGCACGCCGGATCCGATCTGGCCATACAGCGCGTCGTCATAACGCGCCGGGTCGGGTTCGCCCTCCGCATCGTCAAAAGGCGGCTCCTGCTGATAATCCTGCTCCTGCTCAGGCTCGGGATGCTGCGCCCCATAGCGATTCAGCGGCTGCGACGGAGCCGGATAATTTACGGCCTCGGCCTCTCGTTGAACCTGCCTCGGCGCTTCCCTCATCACCTCGCTTGGGAGCTCCCTTGGGCCCTCAATTGGGGCTTCCCGAGTGGATTCCCTTGGGGCCCCTCTCGGCAATTCCCGTTGCAACTCCCTCGGCAGTTCCTGCCGGTTGGCGCGCTGAATCCAGGGCGGCCGAGGGGTGCCAAGCGGGTCATCCAGTCCTTCCGGCGGCTGGTACTGATTGCGCGGCGGAGCCGTGCGCGGCGGTACCTGCGGATTGCCGCGGCCCGTGTTGCCAAATGGATCGCTTTGACCGATCAGGCGCGCGAGTTCCGCCAGCGGGTCGCCCTCGCCGCGTCCCGACCCCTGCGGATCGCCGCCGCGAACCTGGTCGGGGAAAGGTCTGTCCTGATATCGTTCAGCCATCGTGATGATGCGTCCCCTACGGGAAAGCCGCCAACCCGCATGATATACGAACCGGCCCCCGCCGTATGCCCCAAGGGCCCCGCCTGAAGGCGCGCATGCCCGAATTACCGCATCTCGTTCGGAGCGTGGACGCCCAAAATCGCCAGCCCCGATGCCAGAACCGAGACGACGCCCTGGACCATCGCCAGCCGCGTCTTGGTAATCTCTGCATCATTATCGATAATGAAGCGTAAATAGGGCAGCTCCCTAGCCTTTGTCCAGAGCGCATGAAATTCGCTCGCCAAATCATACAGGTAAAACGCGATTCGGTGCGGCTCATGGGCCGCGGCCGCGCTTTCGATCATTCGGGGGTAAAGCGCCAGCCGCCTGAGGAGGTCGAGATCGGCCGAATGGGTCAGCCGCTCGAGCGGAGCGGTAGCGAGATAGGCTGACCGCGCACTGTCGTCCTGCGGCAGGTCGGGAAGCACCTCTTTCCTGGCGTTGCGGAATATCGAGTGCCCCCGGGCATGACCGTATTGCACATAGTAAACCGGGTTCTCGCTGGACTGGTCGATCACCTTGGCGAGGTCGAAATCCAACACCGCATCGTTCTTGCGGTAGAGCATCATGAAGCGGACGGCGTCCTTGCCGACCTCGTCGACGACCTCGCGCAAGGTGACGAAATCGCCGGAGCGTTTCGACATCTTCACCGGCTCGCCGTCGCGCAGCAGTCTTACCAGCTGCACGATCTTCACATCCAGCGTCGCCCGGCCTGCCGTGACGGCCTTCACTGCCGCCTGCATGCGCTTGATGTAGCCGCCGTGATCGGCGCCGAACACGTCGATCAGATCGGCGAAGCCGCGGTCGAACTTGTTCTTGTGGTTGGCGATATCGGAGGCGAAATAGGTGTAGGAGCCGTCCGACTTGATCAGCGGACGGTCGACGTCGTCGCCATAGGCGGTGGCGCGGAACAACAGCTGTTCGCGGTCCTCCCAATCCTCGACGGGCGCTCCTTTCGGCGGCGGCAGGCGGCCCTCATAGACATCGCCGCGCGACGTCAGGAAGTCGATGGTCTCGGCAACCTTGTTGTTGCCGCCCTCGATCAGGGAACGCTCCGAGAAGAAGACGTCGTGTTTGATATTGAGCGCGGCGAGATCGCCCTTGATCTCCTCGAGCATCATCGCGATTGCCTTGACGCGCACGATCGGCAGCCATTGCGCCTCGCTCATCGCCCGCAAGACATCGCCATGTTCGGCCGCGAGCGCCTGCCCCACCGGCTTCAGATAATCGCCGGGATAGAGCCCGTCCGGGATCTTGCCGATGTCCTCGCCGAGCGCCTCGCGATATCTGAGATAGGCCGAGCGGGCGAGCACGTCGACCTGGGCGCCGGCATCGTTGATGTAATATTCGCGCGTGACGTCGTGGCCTGCGAACTGCAACAGGCTGCACAGCGCGTCGCCGAACACCGCGCCCCGGCAATGGCCGACATGCATCGGCCCGGTCGGGTTGGCCGAGACATATTCGACATTGACCTTCGCGGCACCGGGGGCGGTCGTCCGCCCATAGGCCGCACCCTCGCGCAGCACGGTCCGCAACGCATCGGCCCAGGCTTGCGGCTTCAGGGTGAGGTTGATGAAGCCGGGTCCGGCGACGTCGACCTTTTCCATCAGCGCGTCGGCGCGCAAGCGGGCCGCCATGGCGTCGGCGAGATCGCGTGGCTTTAGCTTCGCATCCTTGGCCAGCACCATCGCGGCATTGGTCGCCATGTCGCCATGGCTGGCATCGCGCGGCGGTTCGACCACCACGCGCGACAAATCGACGCCGGGCGGCCAATTGCCGTCGGTGGCCAACCCAGCACAAACCGCGCGCACGCGCGCCAGCACGTCGGCAAACAGATGCAAGGATTGGGCTTTCTCGACCATGGGCCGCCGCCTAACGCAAATCCGGGGTCAAGTCAAAAAGCCTCTGATGCTCGATCAGCGCGAAACGGTCAGTCATCCCGGCGATGAAATCGCCGATCCGCCGGGCGCCCTCGGCTTCGGTTTCCGTGCCTACGGCCGGCAGCCACTCGGCCGGCAGATCGTGCGGGTTCCGCTGATAGCGCGCAAACAGATCGGCCACGATCTGCTCGGCTTCGCGCATGACGCGCATCACCCGTTCGTGGCGGTACATATGCTGCTTCAGGAAGGCCTTGATACCGGCCTCCTGCTGCGCCACCGTGGGCGGAAAAGCGATCAGCGTCTGGTGGTGATGGCGGACGTCGGATGCGGATTGCGGCCGCGCGGCCGCAAGACGCGCCTGCGCCTCGGAAAAGACGGCGCTGATCAGATGGGAGATGAGCTCGCGCACCAGTTCCGCGCTGCGCCTGTCGTCGTCGAGACCAGGATAGCGCCTGTCGATCTCAGCGATCATCCCGGCGGTCAGCGGCATCGATCTGAGATCGTCGAGCTGGAACAAGCCGGCGCGCAGACCGTCGTCGATGTCATGGGCATCGTAGGCGATGTCGTCGGCGATCGCCGCCGCCTGCGCCTCCAGCGAGGCAAAACTCCAAAGCTCAAGGTCGAAATTCCCAACGAAATCGGCGATGACGATGGGGATGCCGCGGTCGCGGTAATGCCCGAGCGGCGCCCCGCCCCGCTCGGTCAGAGGGCCGTTGTGCTTGACGATGCCCTCCAGCGATTCCCAGGTCAGGTTGAGCCCGGCGAACGCGGGATAGCGGTGCTCCAGCGAGGTGACGACCCGCAGCGCCTGCGCGTTGTGATCGAAGCCGCCATGGGCCTTGAGGCACGCATCCAGTGCCCGCTCGCCGGCATGGCCGAACGGCGGATGGCCCAAGTCGTGCGCCAGCGCCAGCGTCTCGGTGAGGTCCTCATCGAGCCCAAGCTGGCGGGCGAGCGCGCGTGCGATCTGCGCCACTTCCAGCGAATGGGTCAGGCGGGTGCGGTAATGATCGCCTTCGTGGAACACGAAGACCTGGGTTTTGTGCTTGAGGCGGCGGAAGGCGGTGGAATGGATGACCCGGTCGCAATCCCGGCGAAACGGGCTGCGGGTCTTGCTGGGAGGCTCCGCAACCAGCCGCCCGCGACTGCCGTCGGGGTCGCAGGCATAAAGCGCGCGGGGAGCAGCCATTCCGACCGACACGGTAGATTGACCCCTTTAAAGGTTTGATTCCGGTGCCGGGCGCACTTAACTATGTCGGGCGCCGGATACCAAATGAATTGGGCAAATGAACCAGGTAAGTGAACTAGGTATTGCGCGCCCCACCGGAGACAGACCAGCGATGACCCATGCCGTCACCATCAGCGAGCGGGCCGCACGCCGCATCGGCGAAATCCTCAAGGGCGAAGGCGCCGGTGCCATGCTGCGCATCTCCGTCGAAGGCGGCGGCTGCTCGGGTTTTCAGTACAAGTTCGACGTCGAGCATGCCAGGGCCGAAGACGATCTGGTGATCGCGCGCGATCATGCGGTGGTGCTGGTCGATCCGGCCTCGGCGCCGTTTCTGGCCGGCTCGGAAGTCGATTTTGTCGACGACCTGATTGGCGCCTCATTCCGCGTAAACAATCCCAACGCCACGGCGTCGTGCGGCTGCGGCACCAGTTTCTCGGTCTGAGAACGCCAAGTCTACCTCTCAGGCCGCCTCGGTAAGCCGCGCCAACCGCGCCCGATTCCGTGCTCCGCAAGCGACGCAAGAATCAACTTAACCGAGTAGTCTGGGGGTTTTCATGTCCGACATCGTGTCGTCTGGTAATCTGGTAAATGCTCTCAATTCCGTCCGCGATGACTATCACGAGCATCTCAAGTCCATCCCGCAATACGAAGCTTTCCTGTTGATTGAAAGTTCGACCTATCGAGTTTTCGAGACCCTTAATGGTCTCGTTAATTCTCCGGCCCCCGCGATGGCGGCCGACGTGATTTCATCTCTTGAAGTAGCCAAGACAAAATTCAGACAGCATCTGACCAGCGTTCCCGAATACCGGGCGCTGTTGGCGATCGACAAGCTCATCAACGATCTGTCGATCGATTTGGGCGTGGCTCAGCCCGCGCCTGCACAGACCATACTTGCGGCGGCCGAACCCGAAATGCCGCCGGAGGCGGTCTCCATCGAACCCGAAGCCGATCTTGCCGACCCCGCGCCGGAGCAAGCGCAACCAGAGGCCGTGGAGATCGCGTCAATCGAGCACGTGGCTGCACCTCAAGCCGAGCCCGATCTTGTTGCATCCGCGCCCGAGCATGCGTTTACGCAACCGGAGGCACCGGAGGTCGCCCCAACACAGCAAATCGTTGCAACTCAACCCGAACCTGAACCGGCCGTACCCGCGTTCGAGCATACGCTCGCGCTGGCTGCGGAAATCGCTTCAAACCACCCGATGGCTGCAGCTCAGGTCGACGCCGATCTTGCCGTCTCCGCGTCCGAACATGCAACCACACGCGTAAGGCTCTCGGAGATCGCCTTTGGCGGGCCGATGATCGGACAAAATGAGCATTTGAGCGACCCCATTCTAGCCAAGGAGCGCGCGGCCACCGGCGAGCCTGCATGGGACACGGCTCCGGTCGCTGTCGAGGAACTGTATGATTTCGATGAAGCTCCGGCCGCGCCTCGCGAAGACGGTTCAGAAAGGGCGGCCTGATTTCAAATTCATGGTCCGCACGACCCGATGAATGCCGCACTTGCGCAAGCTGCGGCATTTCTCCTCTGCGGATTGCGGAATTTGTCGAGCTTGCAACACCCGAGCAGACTGCTATTCAGAGCAGGATGAATGGCGCTGCAGACTTTCCGCCGATATCTAACGCGCGCCGCGCCAGCACTTAGACCCGCGCCAGCACTTGGACCCTTGATATTCATGCGCATCGCCACCTGGAACGTCAATTCGGTCAGGCAGCGGATCGAGCTGCTGTTGACCTGGCTGAAGGAGTGCTCGCCCGACATCGTCTGCCTGCAGGAGATCAAGTGCACCGACGAGGCGTTCCCACGGCTCGAGATCGAATCGCTCGGCTACAATGTGGTCACCCACGGCCAGAAGACCTTCAACGGCGTCGCGCTGTTGTCGAGGCTTCCATTCGACGAGACCAAATCGGGACTGGCCGGCGACGACGAGGACAGCCACGCCCGGTTCCTGGAAGGCGTGGTGACGCTCAAGCGCGGCGTATTGCGGATCGCCTGCCTCTATCTGCCCAACGGCAACCCGCCCGACACTGATAAGTATCCTTATAAGCTCAAATGGATGTCGCGGCTTCTCGAGTATTCGAAGGAGCGCCTTAAAGCCGAAGAGCCGCTTGTGCTGGCGGGCGACTTCAACGTCATCCCGGCGGCCGCGGATGTCTATAATCCCGCAAGCTGGGTCAACGACGCCCTGTTCCGCCCGACCACCCGCGAAAGCTTCCAGTCGCTGCTCGGGGTTGGGTTGACCGATGCGGTGCGCGCGGTGACCGACGCGCCCGGACAGTACACGTTCTGGGACTATCAGGCCGGCGCCTGGCAGAAGAACTGGGGGCTGCGCATCGACCATCTGTTGCTGTCGCCACAGGCAAGCGACCGGCTGATCGATGTCGGGATCGACAGCTATGTACGCGCCTGGGAGAAGCCGTCGGACCATGTCCCGGTGTGGGCGGATCTGGATCTGGAAGCGGCGTGAGGCGATTTTCGGCGTAGCAGCCGTGGGGTGGGCAAAGCGAAGCGCGCCCACCATTTCACGCATTGATTGAGGTTAGACGGTGGGCACGGCGCAAGGGCGCCTTTGCCCACCTTACTTTTCTGGCACTGATGCGGAAAATCAGTCCCGCTTGCCCTGCACCCAGTGCTCGAGCATCTGCAGCGCCATGGCTCGGTCGTCATCGGAGGCCTTGGCGATCGCGCGGTTGTAGTTTTCCTTGATCCAGATTTCATCCGGACCGGCGCTGTCGCGCGCCAGGGTCAGCCACATCAGGCCGCGCGCGGCCTGGCGCGGCAGCCGGTCGCCGTTGAACAGCATCTGGCCCAGCAGCGCCTGCGCCTCATGCTGACCCTTCTGCGCGGAAAGGAACAGCCAGCGCGCGCCGTAGCGGAAGTCGTCACGCGAGGCATCGGCCGTCTTCAGGTAGAGCCGCGCCAAGTCGTATTGCGCGTCGGCATTGCCGAAATAGGACGCCGCATAGGAGAACATCTCCCGCGCGCGATCAGGATCCGCCTTGACCTTGGAATTGGGGATGCCGTTCAGGTAGTAACGCCCCAAGGCTACAAAGGCATTTGCGACGATCTGCGCCTGCGGCGCTGAAGGACTGTCCTCGGCATGCGCGTTGGCGATCCGGCTGAAATACTCGAACGCGCGCATGTCGTCCTGGGCGACGCCGTCACCGCTGGCATACATCCGCCCCAGCTTCCACTGCGCGATCGGATGACCGCCCTCGGCGGCGTATTGCAGCGCGGTAAGCGATGAGTCGGGCGTCGCCGGCGCCGTCTTCCTAAGGGCGGCCGTAGACCCGGGTTGGGCCGAAATCACGGGAATCGCGGCGTCCTGATTGACGGGCGCCCCGTCAAATCCAAACGCCGGGGCGGCCAGCGGCGCGGCCCCCAACATCAACGCAAATATGATACGCTCAAATGTCCGCATAGCACTGTTTCTCGCGCGCGCCGCCCGGATGTGTCACCGCCCCGGCCACCGCCGGACCAACCTGCTGGGCATACTTCCAGAGCGCGCCCGACGTATGGTTGGTCTCGCGTGGCTTCCAGTTGGTTCTACGTTCGGCCAGTTCGGCCTCGGTCAATTTTACGTCAAGGGTTCCACCGACCGCGTCGATCTCGATGATATCGCCGTCCTTCAACAGCCCAATCGGGCCGCCGACAGCCGCTTCCGGCCCGACATGGCCGATGCAGAAGCCGCGGGTGGCACCCGAAAACCGGCCGTCAGTGATGAGCGCGATCTTGCCGCCCATGCCCTGCCCGGTCAGGGCCGCCGTGGTCGAGAGCATTTCCCGCATCCCGGGACCGCCGCGCGGCCCCTCATAGCGGATCACGATGACCTCGCCCTCTTTGTAGGTGCGCTTCTTGACGGCCTCGAAGGCGTCCTCTTCGCGGTCGAAGCAACGGGCCGGTCCGGTAAATTTCAAATTCGACATGCCCGCGACCTTCACGATCGCGCCCTCCGGCGCGAGATTGCCCTTCAACCCGACCACACCGCCAGTGACGGTGATAGGCTTGTCGGCGGGCCGCACCACATCCTGGTGCGGATTCCATTTAACGCTTTTGAGATTCTCCAAGATCGTCCGGCCCGTCACGGTCATGCAATCGCCGTGCAGGTAGCCATTATCGAGCAGCGTTTTCATCAGAAGCGGTATGCCACCAGCTTCGAACATGTCTTTGGCGACATAACGGCCACCCGGCTTCAAATCCGCGACATAGGGTGTCTTTTTGAAGATTTCAGCCACGTCGAACAGGTCGAACTTGATCCCTGCCTCATGAGCTATCGCCGGCAAATGCAACCCTGCGTTGGTGGACCCACCGGAGGCTGCAACCACCGCCGCGGCATTCTCCAGCGATTTGCGGGTGACGATGTCGCGCGGCCGGATATTGGCGGCGACGAGCTCCATCACCTTCTCGCCCGCGGTCATGCAGAAGGCATCGCGGATCTCGTAAGGCGCCGGCGCCCCCGCCGAATAAGGCAGCGCGAGACCGATGGCTTCCGACACCGTCGCCATGGTGTTGGCGGTGAATTGTGCGCCGCACGCGCCGGCCGATGGGCAGGCCACCCGCTCGATCTCATCGAGATCGGCATCCGACATCTCGCCCACGGAATGCTTGCCAACCGCCTCGAACATGTCCTGAACCGTGACCTGCTGGCCGCGGAAATTGCCGGGAAGGATCGAGCCGCCATAAATGAAGACCGAGGGCACGTTGAGCCGGACCATCGCCATCATCATGCCCGGCAACGACTTGTCGCAGCCGGCGAGCCCGACCAGGGCATCATAGGCGTGACCGCGCATGGTCAATTCGACCGAATCGGCGATGCATTCGCGAGACGGCAGCGACGAGCGCATGCCGTCATGGCCCATGGCGATACCGTCGGTGACGGTAATGGTGCAAAATTCGCGCGCCGTGCCGCCGGCATGCGCAACGCCCTTCTTGACCGCCTGGGCCTGACGCATCAGGGCGATGTTGCAGGGCGCAGCCTCGTTCCAGCAGGACGCCACGCCGACGAAGGGCTGGTGGATCTGTTCGGTGGTCAGCCCCATAGCATAGAGATACGACCGATGCGGCGCGCGCTCGGGACCCTCCGTCACGTGACGGCTCGGCAGTCTCTTCTTGATGTTGGTCTTGGCGTCCATCGCGAACCTGTTCCTCCGGCCAACTAACGCTTGAGGCACCCGGAAAATCCGCCCCTGGGCGGGATTTTTCTTTCGCCTTCGTTCAGCGTCGTGGCCGTCGATTACGAAACAATTATTTCATGGAGGGGTGTGGCTAAAAAGCGGCGTAGGCAATAGCGTACCCGAATGTCAGCCAAATGTTCGCCAACTGTTGTAACGACGCAACAATCGTGGCGCCGCAGCAACCATTTTTAGTCAATCTCAAGGGTTTACCACAACCAAAAGTTATCTATTGCGCTGCAACGCTACCCACCAAATCGCCGAAATGGCGATAGGCTTGCCGGCCCGCACAAGACCATTTGGCCGAGATCCGCGCGGCGCGATGCCGCCGGATTGTGCCGGGCGAAGCCGGTCTCGAAGCCATGCGGGGCCGTAGCCCGGCGCTCGCTCGCGCTAGTCGACGGCGATATGGGCGGCCTTGATCATCGGCCACCATTTCGCAATTTCGGCCTTCTGCCAGTCACCGAGCGCCTGCGGCGTCAACTGATTCGGAGGCGGCATCTGCAACCCCAGGTTTTCGAATTGCTTCTGCACCGAGGGATCGTTCAGGGCGTCGACGGCCGCGGCATTGAGCTTCGCCACGATCTCTTTCGGCGTGCCCTTCGGTGCCCATAGGCCCGACCACAAGGTCATGTGAAATCCCGGCAGGCCTGCCTCGTCGGTGGTGGGAATATCCGGTGCCGACGCCACGCGCTTGTCGTCGGTCACCGCATAAGCGCGGATGGTCCCGGCGCGAACCTGGTTGATGGAGTTGGAGGTCTGATCGATGATGACATCGATCTGCCCTGCGACGAGATCGTTCATCGCCGGCGCCGTGCCGCGATACGGGACAAATTGCAGCTTGATGCCGGTGGCATTCTCGAAATAGAGGCCGGCGATGTGGCTGCCGGACCCCAAACCGGCGGTTCCGGCCGTGACCGGCTCGGGCCGCGATTTGAGCCAGGCGAGGAGTTCGTTCAGCGTCTTCGCCGGCACGCCGTTCTTGCTGACGATGATCATGGGATTACTCGGCAGCATCACGATCGGCTCGAGATCGGCGACGAGGTCGTAGCCGAGCTTGTAGACCGCGCCATTTGCAACATGGGTACCGAGGTGACCGAAGCCGATGGTGTAACCATCGGCAGGTGAGCGCACCACGCGGCCGACGCCGATCGAGCCGCCAGCCCCCGTGACGTTCTCGATCACCAGCGGCTGGCCGAGC
>Ga0070717_10002017_pt1 | contig 14209 bp, 15 predicted proteins | sample LARL113metaG_FD_71366 | JGI IMG/M metagenome (GOLD analysis project Ga0070717, IMG submission 71366) | Corn, switchgrass and miscanthus rhizosphere microbial communities from Kellogg Biological Station, Michigan, USA - LAR L11-3 metaG | ecosystem: Host-associated > Plants > Roots > Rhizosphere ... | reverse complement strand
TTGGTCCAGTTACCACACCGGACCGCGAACCATCCGTGGGCGAACGCGTGAGTCTTTTCCGAGAGCCGGATGCGGGAAATCTGCCAGTCCGGTTCGATGAGCGGGAACAGGAAACAGAGTTACGCCAAACCGGATTGAGGCGGGTCATGCGAAAGCACCCCAACAGCCACCGGGAGGCTAAAGCCACTGCGCCTGCTCTCGACTCTACTCGCCATCACACGCATTGACCGAGTTATGAGCGAAGTCGCCTGACTACAACATCAACCAGCCCAGTTCAGTCGGATTTTCGGCATTCGAGGCCGGGCGCTACCCGTGAACAACGTGTAAGGGGTTTGAAAAGCTGTCAAGGAAGCATGACCGATTCCCCGATTCAGTATTCCCTTTCGTCACTTGTGAGCCCCCATCAACCACTGCACAATTCCCGAAACCGGGAGGTTTTATGAGTAAAGCAATCAGAACTGCCCTCAGCCTTGTGGTCAGCCTGGTGCTGTTCAGCGCGCTGACGATGGCCCAGGCTGGCGGAAACAATGCCGACAAAGGTAAAAATAAGGAGCACCATAGCCGCTTCGCAAAAGTCGCGTTCTGGCGCCATCACAAAGACGCCGACAAGAACGCGAAACAAGCCCAGGCCACGCAGGCGCCGTCCAAACGAGCTCAGGCTAAGACAGCGCAGATAAAGCCGGCGTCGACCAAGCAGGCTGCTGGCAAGAAGGACCAGAAGCAAGAGCAGCATGCCGGCAACATGAGCAAGCCTTCCGCCAAGAAGCTACCTGCTGCGAACAAGACGAAGCCGCGCCCGAAGGCGAAAGATCCCAAGACAGCTTCGTTAAAACAATAAGCTTGGCAGACGCATACGGTCGCTCTAATCCTAACCGCATCGCGGAAGCTTTGCCTCCGGCGGGCTTTGAAGAGGTCGTAGCCTGACACCCTCATTTCACCGGAACCGCCGGACCTTCCGTTTATGAGATGAGTTCCAGCTAGCAAGCGCCCTTTGCGTTTATCGCAGAGCCGGATTGCTTATCCATTTTCTCGACCACTTGCTGAAGCCGCTTCTGGACATCCTCACTCAAACCCGTAAATTCAATTCCCATGCCCACTCCACCATCAGACGCTCGCACAATCGCGGGCGTGGTGATCTTCTCCGACTCAATCCAGAAGCTAATACTTAACTCCGTACTCTTGGGCAACGGCAATAATGTCTCCACATAACATCCCCGGCCGCTTATGTCAGTGGCTTGGGTTCGCATCCGCGACGCGCTGCGCTCTTCAACAATTTCGATAGGAAATGGAACTCTGTGGCGGTCAAATCGACGCAAATCTCGTGGGCGCAAATCCGGCTGCGCAACTGCCGCAGGTTTTTCCCGCTTCGCCAATTCCTGCTCCCAGGGACAAGGTTGCGCTTCGAGTATTTCTATTCCCACATCTATTTTGTGCGTCTGCCCGGCATCAATCACCCACATTACCTTGACGCGCGATTTCTTATCCCCGACTTGGATCCCGATCACATCGCCTGGAGCCAAATGATGCTCAATGCCGGAGAGCTTTGCGCCGCGGCGGCTGATCTCCTGGGTGTGGACATTTTGGAAAAATGGACGGCCCTCGGCCATCCCCCAGATTCGAACCAGCAGGTCGAGCTTTAAGCTAGTTTCTGTTTGATGCTCCATGCAGACGTATCCTGCAAAATGTTCGCAATATGATAACCGCGACTAGCCCACGCAACGTATTACCAAGGTAGTTGCGCTTGTGCGCCAAACAAGTGTTATTGCGATACACTCACCAGGTCGCGATAGGAGATCAGCTCAACGCCGCAGCGCGCGATCAGGTCGCGACTGGTGCCGGAAGTCAAAATTCGGAGCTCGCGCTCACGTGAGCCCCGCAGCCGGGTTCGAACCTTCACCAAATCGGCGTCATTGTATCCCGGATGACAAACCAGTTCCCAGGTTCCTTCCGGTAGCCGGCCGATAATCAAGCGAAACAGACGTTCGTCCAGCGCACCGGTGGAGATAATGCCCACCGTCCCATCTGGCGTAACCATGCCCGCGCTCTTTACCAGATCCCGAAATTTCTCCGCGAGTCCCTGTAGGGCCGCGACCTTGAACCAGCGCATCCACAGCGCCGGCCGATCCACGACTTGCATCATCCCCAGAGGGCCAAACGGATTCCGTATCGCTCGTATGCCACAGTTCTTGGCTGCCCGTACCAGAGCTTCCAAAACCCGAGGAAAGATGTGCGTATGCTTGTGGGTGTCGAGATGCGTGACCGTAATGCCTGCTACGCACAGCTTGCGAATCTGCGCTGTAGCTTCTGCCTCGATCTCTTCAGGATCGAGTTGGTGACGCAGAGCACGTAATGCGAAAGCGGTGAGTCCGTTGCGAAAACTGTGGCCATTGCTCGCTCGAGTCACTAGGGTCGAAATCTGTGTAGGAGCAAGCAGGGGAGTTCCATCCACCAGCACGACGTGGCAGCCGACGCCCAGTTGGGGCGCAGATTGGGACAATCGTACAGCGTCGCTGAATCCGCGTGCATTGGCCATCAACGTCGCGGATGTCACAATTCCATGCGCATGGCATTCGACAATCGCGCGATTCACGCCCAGAGTCAGACCGAAGTCATCCGCATTAACGATCAGGCGGCGCACGAAGTGAGAGTTTAGCAGGGAAGCAAGGCAGGATTTGACCCGCGTTTCCCGCCCATCCTACACTGCAACCAAGCCCTTCTCAGAGTTGGTTCAGCAATCGGCAGGCCTGAGCTGTGAGAGATTTTGCTGAGAGCTGATCGCTGACGGCTGAGAGCTTCTTGAGGGCGGTTAGCTCAGTTGGTTAGAGCGCCTGTAGAGCGAACATCTTGCCCTGAATTGCCACCTTTTTTGTTTTCTTCCGCTTAACTCACGCCTTGGCGGAGCGCATTGCTAGGGATTGCTCCCGCTTGCCAGCTCCTGTGCACCCGCTGTGCACTGCGGCGCTCGCCCTTGCCGCGAAAATTCCGATCATCGGACTTTTTTTCGGTAATAAGCGGCGGCGCAACAGTTAGCGCAAAAAAACGCTAAGTGTTCCCGGCCATGCATGGGCAGGCGGAAAAGAATTGTACTGGTACTGTCACAATTCTTTTGGATCGTTCCGGCATTTGTGAGGGCTAAATGTACTAGGCCTAGTACATTTTCCCTCGGGGGCTGCTTGTTCAGCAGACGTTGTAGAGCGGGACCTCGAACTCGGTCGCGTGCTCGGCGGCGGCTTGAGAGGGTTTGTCAAGTTTTTCCAAGTCTGGAATTTCTTGACAAACTAACGAAACCGCCTGTTTGGTCAGGTTCTCCTTCTCTCCGATTTCCTCCTGGGTGTGGCAGGCCAGCCACATCTCGAAGATGCGCTTGTTCCGCGACTCCTCCTGCCGCAGCCGCGCCTCCTCCTCAATGAGTCACTGGCAGAACACGAAAAAGTTGTCGTGGATGACGGTGAACTGCAGGTTGCCGTTGGCGTCGACGGAGACCGTGATCTTCGCGTTCTCGTGAATGTGGTAGGCCACGCCACCGCCGACGGCGCTGAAGTTGTTGGCGTTGTTGGTGCTCGCCACAAACTCTGGACTCGTCCTGACCGTGTGTAGGGTTTCTCCGAGCACCCGATAGGTGACGCCGGTTGTCTGCCCCGTGCCGACCAAGGCGGGCTTGATGAGCTCATAGCCCATCACCCAACCGTTCTCGAATGCGTCGGAGATCGTGGTGAACATCGAGCCGGGGAAGCTGACCAGCTCGCCCTGCCCGGCGTTGGCGCACGGCACCCAGTACTCAAAGCTGACCGGCTGCGAGACCTTTCTGAGGATTTGGAGCCGCTTGGCCGGAAATGGCCGAGGCGAGCAGGATGGCGGCGAACAAAGTGGCTTTGCGCATTTTTTGATTCTCCTAAGGGGGAGGAAAGGGCGCGTTATGCGAAATGTTCAATGACGAGGCGCGCGAGGGCCGAGAGAAGTGTGGGGGGAAGGACGCGGCAAGTAGAGCAGAAAGGCTGGCGCACGTCAAACGAATGCGGCCAATCTTCTGCCAGCAAAGGGACTGAAGGCAGGAAATTGCCTCGAAAGTTCCGATCATCGGACTTTTTCCGGCAGGCATTCCCGGCTTCGGAACGCGAGCGCATTTGTGCGCTCGCCTTAGCCGCCGCGTGCTCGCCTTCTCGTGGGCGCTTCCTCTGCGAGCAAACCTAGCCCAGCACTGCAAATAAGGGGTGTCCGATGATTGGACAAAATCGCGCTCAAAATTGTGCAAAAAACACGCACTTGAAATCGAATGCCCACAATAAAGTCCTCCGACGCATTAGGGGCTACGCAGGAAGCCGTGATACCCATTCGCGTCTGAGTAGAAACCCGTGATCGCCCCCGAGGCATTGATGCTGCTCGGGTCCGTGCTGGAAGATCCCGGAACATCGAACCTAGTGAAGGTGCCGTCGGGTCTCTCTCTAATCGCGCCTCGATGCCGCCTTCGTGCGCACTCTTGGCCAGATCGCGCGGACACGAGATCGTCGGCCGCGTCACTAAGGTCGGCTCCGCAGTCTCCAAGTTCAAGCTTGGCGACCTCGCGGCAGTGGGCTGCATGGTCGACTCAGACCGTGTCTGCCCCGAGTGCCAGGCGGGGCTCGAACAGTTCTGCCCAAACATGACCTCACCTACAACTCTCCCGACAAGCAGTTGGGTGGTGTCACCTACTGCGGCTGTTGAGCAGATTCTTGCCAAGATCAGAGAACAGGCCACTGCGCGTTACCACGTTCAGGCCGTGGTCAAGAGATATATGGAGTGTGTCGAGGAAGTCGTTAACATTCAGGAGCTCATGGCGCGTTACGACGCCGTGCTGCGGAGCGGACACGGCGATAATGTCATCAAGGAAATTGTTTCGCATAGCAGGGTTGAGTTCAACGTACAGGCGGAAGACGACGAAGCAAGCGCCTTGGCCGACAGCGACGACGAAGAATAATTAACGACGTACAAAGCAGATTTTAGAGCACCTGTCTTCCGCTAAGAGTGGGTGAGGCCTGACTCTCGGTCGCTGGAGTTTAATACAAACCGCTCTCAAGGAGTGGTAGTTGCGCTCCCGAATCGTTGCTCCTCTGTAGGTTGGTTTTTTACCGCATACATCGATTGATCGGCTGCGGAAAGCAATTCTTCCGCGTCACCGCCGTCAGTCGGATAGACTGCCGTGCCAATGCTTACCGATAAGACTGCCTCGCCGCAGATGGCGCGTCCAACTTCTGTTGCCATCAGTTGAAGTCGTCCCGTCATCTCCGAAATGCGATCGGGTGCGAGGCCAGGGGCAACAATTACGAACTCATCTCCCCCGATGCGAGCCGCATAATCGTACTTACGGCAAGCCTCCTTCACTGCGACCGCAAACATGCGCAGCAAGTTGTTTCCTTCCAGGTGTCCAAAACGATCATTTACTAATTTGAAGCCATCGAGGTCCAACAGGAGAACCGCCAAACTTGCGTCGCAGCGCTTGCAGCGCGAGATCTCCTCGTCGAGGTGCAAGAACAGTGATCGCGCGTTCGGAAGGCTTGTCAAATAATCCGTTGTGGCGGAACTTTCTGCTCGTTGGTACTTAAGGGCGTTTTCGATTGTAAGACCCAATTTCGACGTTGCAGTCCTTAGGATGCGCAATTCATCACGGGTAAACGCGTCTGGTCGACTTCGATAAAGTGCTGTTACCGCCACCACTCCTTGAGCGCCTTGGAGGGGGACGGCGAGCGCAGACTGTAAAGTCGTGTACTTCGTTGGATCCTTCAGGTAGCCAGGTTCGACCGATGGATTACCATTCAAAATAGGTTTGTTGTTCTGGGCCACCCATCCCGATAGACCTTCCCCTGTGGGAATTTGCAGCGAAGAAAACAGACGAAAATTGTCGCCGGTTACGTATTCTGGAACCAATCGACCATCATTGTGGACATAAACTGCCATCGTATCGTAGGGAACCAACCGCTTCACTCGAAGGGAAAAGAGAGAAAGAGTGTCGTCCAGGTGAAGGGGCGTTCCGAGATCGTGATTCAATTCGTATATCAACTGCGCCTGTTGCCGTGCCGCCGCGATAGAAGCGAGGTAGTCATAATGTGTTGCGACCTCGCATAGCTCACTGGATTTCGCAAAGCCCGCAGCTGGCGCTGTTCCGCGCTCCACCTTGATGTTCACGGAAAGTTTGGCTGGGGATGTTTGGTCGGTTGCGTGGGCTAGCTTTTCAAGTTCGATGTATCGACGCTGCAGTATTTGTACGACTGCGGGATCGAAGCTCTTCCCAGACTGCGCGACCACCTCGGCCATGGCCTTGTCCAGGGGTAAGGCAGGCCGATACTGCCTGTGGGAGGCCAGCGCATCCAGATAATCCACGGCAGAAAGAATACGAGCACCAATCGGTATTTCTTCAGCTCTCAGTCCGTCAGGATAGCCAGACCCGTCCCACTTCTCATGATGGGATCGCACAATAGGAACGACTGGGTAAGGAAAGTGGACCTGTTCGAGAATCTCCGCCCCGATGATCGGGTGAATTTTCATCTTCTCAAATTCTTCGGGGGTGAGTCTTCCGGGCTTGGAAATGATATGTTCTGGAATAGCGAGCTTTCCAATATCGTGGAGAACAGACGCAGCTCGTAACGCCTCGGTTTCTTCTTGGCTCAGCACTAGCTCTTTGGCGACTTCCATCGCGTACACTCGGACTCGCTGCAAATGATCGTGGGTGGTGTGATCCTTTGCTTCAATAGCCAGTGCGAGCGCCTCAACGGTTCGTAGATGAATATTCGCCATCTGCTGGGCATGAAGTTTCTCGTCCTCTAGCTTCCCGATATACAGGCGATACGAACGGTGGATGACATAAATAACCGGCAAAACGAGGAGAGCCGCTGGCCAACCGATTTGCCCATTCAAGAAGCTAATGAGCCCAGCAATAGCGGCGCCGAGCATGTAGTACGAGAAAGACCAGAGGTACGATTCTTTCCACACCTGTCGTGCGGGTTTACCCTCCGTAAGCGATATCACCACCGCCATTGCAGCGGTGTTACACAAAAAGTAGATAACTGCAGCGGCACTCACGGCGAGTATGTGTTGATTGCGCAATAAGTGAGAACCCAGGAGTTGGAAGACTCCATAGGCTAGTGAGGCGCACACTGTTACCTGCGAAAAGTTGAATGCAACGTGAACAAACCTCAGGCGCTTGGAGGTCCGCCAGTACGACTGCACAAGAACAGCCGCTATGCCGAGGAGAAGAGTTTCCGGATAGGTCAACTCCATGATGCCAAGGAAAATGAAAAGGAAGCTAACGGACATGGTCCCGTTGATTCCGGGCAACGTGACCTTGCATGCGGACGCTAGAACTGCCACCGCTAAGTAGCAGAGAAATTGGACGATGCTGACGGAGTGCCAAAGCGCGAATGCCAGCACGAAGCAGGTCAAGGCTGCAATGAGGAATGCCGAGATGAAGACTCTTACGCCAAGATCACGAGACACGTGACATTCTCGCCCACAGGAGGCCAGACCGTCTCGCTATATAAAGGACAATCTGATTACTTTGGTTAGCTTGCACCGGATCCCACCGGATCGGGTCGGGAGTTCCCAGAGCTGGCACAGCTTCGCTTTTATCCCCCACTTCAGTAACCAAGATGGAGATAACCGAAGAGAGTTGAGTATCCGTAATGCCCTGTACTAATGTGCTGTTCTATCCCCCGATTGTGATGCTACCCCGGTCCGAACGATTGTGTCGCAAGCCCCATTTGTCCGGGCGCTCCGACGACCAACATAGAAAGGGCTCATCGTGAATCGTATTTGGCTCGTTCTCACCGCGATCGTGACCATGGTCCCTATCAGCGCGGCAGAGGGACCAAAGCTGTCACCCGACCTCAAGACTAAGACGAATAATTCTGAGTTCGTAGATGTGATTGTGCAGTACAGAACTAAGCCAGGAGCAGCTCATCGTAACCACGTTGCTCGACGCGGCGGAAAGATTACGACGGATCTGTCCTTCATAAAGGCGCTGCATGCCTCAATGCCGACATCCCGAGTTGCGGAGCTAGCGAAGGACCCCGAGGTGGTCTATGTTTCTACAAACCGGCCAATCCGAAGCACGCTTAACAACTCCGCAGGTGCAGTGTTAGCTAAATACGCGTGGAGCCTGGGACTCGATGGAAAAGGAGTAGGCGTAGCTGTGATCGACAGTGGCGTTCACGCTGTCGACGACCTAAGGGACGCACGCATTCCGTATAAGTTCGACGCCATTGGAGGCGGTACTGATGACCAGTATGGACACGGTACTCACGTGGCAGGCATCATTGCAGGCGATGCGGCAGACTCAACCTGCTCCCACTGCGATGTGGCTTTTCGAGGCATAGCACCCAACGCAACCATCATAAACTTTCATGCGTTAGACAAGAACGGCGAGGGGACCGATGCGTCGGTGATAAAGGCAATTAACCAGGCGATCTCGGTCAAAGACATCTACAACATTCGGGTAATGAATTTATCGCTCGGCCGACCGGTGTTCGAGAGTTACACACAGGACCCATTGTGTCAGGCGGTCGAAGCTGCATGGCAGGCGGGAATTGTGGTCGTAGCAGCAGCGGGCAATGATGGCCGCGACAACTCTGCGGGGACCGATGGTTATGGAACCATCAATGCGCCGGGCAACGATCCCTACGTCATCACTGTCGGCGCCATGAACACCAAGAACACGCCCGACCGGGGTGATGATGTGATGACAAGCTACAGTTCAAGAGGTCCAACGGCGATCGATCATATCGCCAAGCCGGACTTGGTAGCCCCAGGAAACCGCGTGATCTCATTGCAGGCGGGTGCCACTCTGGTCCATCGCTATCCGCAAAATAGGCCCTCCAGACATTACTACCAAACAGACGTTAAAACGGGCCCTTCCGACAAGTACTTCATATTGAGCGGCACCAGCATGGCCGCACCGGTCGTGAGCGGAGCGGTGGCGTTGCTCCTAGAGCAAAATCCCAATCTTACACCGGACCAGGTGAAAGCTCGCTTGATGAAAACAGCTTACAAGAATCTGCCTCTGCATACAGTGGTGACAGATTCCACGACTGGTGTGACCTACAACATTCAAGCTGACGTGTTCACGGTCGGAGCTGGGTATCTTGACATTCAGGCAGCTCTATCGGATACCAGTGTAGCCGATATGAGCGCGAGCTCGCCGGCGGTGACCTACGACGCAGCAACTGGCAATTTTTACTTCGTAAATGACAACTCCGCGCTTTGGGGCAGTTCTGCGCTGTGGGGAAGTTCAGCTGTCTGGGGTAATGGAGTATTCGTGGGCGGTCAGTCCGCCCTTTGGGGCAGTTCTGCTCTCTGGGGCAGTTCGGCTCTGTGGGGCAGCAGCGCGACAGAGGGATTCAGTGCTCTCTGGGGCAGTTCGGCGCTGTGGGGTGGCAGCACGACTCTTGCCGATGCCATGAACGTGGCCGTCGATGGAGACAATTAACCCCTGTATCCGCTCGCGAATCGCTTCTGCGGCAGCGCGGGCATGAGACTCTACCTGAATCCCTGGCTGAAGAAATTATACTGTTACCTGTTCCATTCTATCGGACATTGAAAGCCGTGGCAGCCCGTGCTCGTCTTCGTGCTCACGACCCAAAACAAGAAACGGCTGTAATGTCGACCGGAATCGGCGCGGCTTTTCATCTGTGTGGCAAATAAAAAAGGCGGCTCTCACAGAATCTAGGGTTGTACATTCCCCAAATCCTGAGACAGCCGCCTTTTCCTCGACCTCGATCCGACTAAATATCAGCTCTGCGTGCGGATGTCAAGACAGCAATGCAAAAAAAAGAAGATAATCCCCGGCGCTCGTGGGCGGCGCTTCCCGAGCGACAATCCGAACCGGAGAGTCCCCGCGCCGATATCCACTTTTTTGTCCGACCGATTCGGAACTAGTTGCATTTGGTCTGCGCTGGTGCTAAATAGTACGCAGCGGTTAACCCAGGAAAAGTTCGGCGCTCACCGCCGATACCGTGAAGCTCGGAGTGCACTGGGTAACCTCAAAGTTCCTGTCCAGTCCCAGCACCGAGCGGACATGGCGGGCCAGATGTTCGGCAGTTTGTAGTGTATAGCAACTGCCAGAAAACTGAGCCTTCGCCATGTTTTCCGACTTGTTCCGTTCAATCTCTCACGCATTCGCCTTTTTCCTTCTAATCTTGCCACTAATTTTGCTGGGCCGTGAGTACCACTCGAATGGCCCAGAGTTCGGCGCGCGAAGCGCCGCTCCGCGCGGGGATGCGGTTCGACCAGGACTAAATCACTGCCGCGTCCCGCGCGGACTTCCACAAACAAACCCAAAAACCAAAGAGAGGGCACAAACCATGCCTGAAGAAATAATTGTGCGTGACGCGAGAACTCTGCCGGTGAGCTTGCGCGACCCCGTGCTTGATCTTCCGACCGCCTGCCGGCTGCTCGGCAACATCTCCATTCACACCTTGCGCGGTTGGATTCAAAAAGGCAGGGTCGCCGGATGCAAGATTGGAAAACGAAGGATGTTGAGATTGAGCGAGGTCAAGTCCCTAATCAGGATTCTCCGCTGGGACCACGCACCTAGCGACACCGAGATTCGCTTCTCCGGCTTCGCCAGTGAAGACTCAAAGCCTGAACCAAGGACGGCTTATTTCTTTGTCAAAGATTCGCGTCCCCAACAAGCCAAGTGAGCTGGGGGAGGACAACGGCAGCAGCACCTCGACGAAAAACGGAAAGGCGGTCAACGTTGCGATGCAACGCTAATCCGGGGCTAGTGCTCGTAAAGGGCCCCCAGGGAGAAGTGGTAGATAGCGATATCGACCGCCTGCGCAGCCTGACCAACGGCGAGCTGAAGGCGGAGATCGCGGAACTCGTTTCTAGTATCGTCGGCGGCTTGAACAGAGTAGACCAGCGCCTCCTGCGCCAGCAGCTCCTGCCGGCCCTGACAGTGCTGCGCCAGCGGCTCCGGCGAGGGGAGTGGCAAAACTTCCTCGAGAGCATTCGCCTGAACCCCGCCACGGTCCGCAGTTGGCGGGCGAGAGAGCGAGTCACGACCCGTGACGTGCTTTCCCTGTTGGGCGAGCCGCCGCCAACGAGACGCCGAAAGGCGAGGGAGGAAGTGTCAGAGCCGGTGTGGCGGGAACTGGCGGAAGCAGGCAAGCGCCTCGCGAAATCTGTTGCCTCCGGGGCTAACCCCAGTTACACGCGCAGGCTGGCGCGCGAACTGCTCCAAGCGTTCAAGGATGTTGAGTTATGAGCTGCTATCGTGCGCTGGAGGCTCAAGGACTGGGAACCTTTTTTAAATTCAGACTAGTCGGACTTTAGAAAATCATGGCACTGGGCGAATGGAACTCGACCACGCTGACTCATCAACGCGGGGATTGAAATCCTTGAACGGGAACATCCGATGACCGTAAGGCAATTGTTCTATCGGCTGGTTAGTTCCGAGGTCATCGGGAATTGCCTTGCCGACTACCAACGGGTAAGCAAGGCGATGACCAAGGCGCGGAATGACGGGCGCGTCAGCTGGGATTGGATCGTGGATCGCTCGCGCACGCTGCGCACCGTCCACAGTTGAAAAAACTTGGCGGAGCTGGGCGAGGCGATGGAGTCGGAATGTGTCCGATATCGGCGCGACTACTGGCAAGACCAGCCGACCTACCTCGAAATCTGGTCCGAAAAGGACGCCATCAACGGTTCCATCGAGGAAGTCTTGGACGAGTACGGCCTGCCGCACACGCCAATCCGAGGGTTCAATTCAACTACGAAAACGCACGAGGCCGCCGAGCGCTTTCTGGCCAAGATACGCGACGGCAAGAGCGTCGTCGTTTTCTATCTTGGGGATTGGGACCCTAGCGGCGAGTGCATCGAAAATGACGTCAGAGACAGAGTCCTCAGCTATCGCATCGACAATGAGACTTGGAAATTCGACATCTTCCGGCTGGCCATCCGCAAAGCCGACATCCGGCGGTTCCGGCTCCCGCCGCTCACGGTGAAGGCCGGCGATTCCCGCAGCCAAGGCTTCGTGCGCAAGCACGGTGACCGCGCGGTCGAGCTGGACGCGCTGCCGCCCACGGAATTGAGGAGGCGGCTGCGCGCCGCGGTCGAGGAACAGTTAGACCATCGAGCATGGGCACCGCTCCATGATGGTCGAAAAAGCACAGCGAGAGACCAGCAGGCGGTACGCGGCCACCTTCAAGCAAATGCTAAGCGATGCCGGAGTCTCATGAGCCATGCGCCGGACTGGAAAATGAAGCAAACGGGCGTGCCCACCTACGGCTGCGAACGATGTTTGTATATTTCGCGTCACGGGCGCGGCAGCGAAAAAATCATCGCGTCGAATGCTGAGCAGAAACAGGAGGAGCGCCCACGCGCAAGCAAGCAAGAGCATGACGACGCGCGAACTCCAATCCGCGCTTGATGCGGCGAGAGCGCTGCCGCCGGAGGAGCTGCCGCGATTCTTGGGCGACTTGGAGGAAGTTCGCATGACCGCACTGGCGAGGCTGAGCGCTCCAGCCGTGCAGCATCAGGCGCAGCCACACACCGACGGCGACGACACCCTCGACGTGGACGGAGCTGCCAAATACCTCGGAATATCCGCGAAATGGATTTACCACAACCACGCCGCCATGCCGTGCGTCAACATCGGCTGCGGCCGCAAGCCGCGCCTGAGGTTCCGCAGGCGCGACCTCGACGTCTGGCTACAGCAGCACACAGTAAACCAGTAAAAATGCGGTAATAATGCTTGACTGACTGGCAAGGCAGGAATAGGCTTCTCGCCGTGGACAAACGGGACCAGCTGGCAATCAAGAGCTACCTAGCGGCGCTCGGGCGCAAGGGTTCGAGGGCGCGGGCGGCCAAGCTCTCCCCGAAGGAACGGCGGGAGATAGCTAGGAAAGCGGCGAAGGCGCGCTGGTCCAAAAAAAGGAGAGGAAAAAAATGAAAAGGCGAATGGAAAGGGGACACATCGAGAAGCGCGCCGAGAATAAGTCTCGTCTGCTGGAGAACGCCGGACGAGGCGACGGAGAAGAGCCGCCAAGTCGCGAAGATTGTGCGCGGCGACTACGGGGCCGCTTTGGCCTTCCTCGCGCAGAAGGTCAACGGAACCGGGGAGAAGGCGGAGGAGCGGCCGGCGCGCAGCTTCGAGTCCTTCTTCGAACGCGAATGGGCGCAGTACGTCCGCGACAACTGGAAGCACTCGACGCAGACCACGCAGGGCTCGTTCGTGCGACGCCACATCCTCCCGCATTTCGGGAGCATGCAACTGGCGCTGGTTAGGCCGACGCACATTGTCGAGTTTCACTCCGCGATGGAGGCAAACGGACTCGGCAGGAAGACGCGCCGCAACCTGCACGCGGTCCTATCCAAGATGTTCAGCTACGCGCACGACCTAGAGTTGATCCCAAGCAATCCTGTGAAGCGTGGGATCGCGCCGAAGGTTGAGAACATCGAGAAGCCCGCGTTGGGCGAGGAACAGCTCTACGCACTGCTCGACGCTGTTCCCGTCCGCAACAAGGCGTTCTACGCGACGCTGGCCTTCACCGGCATCCGAACCGGCGAGGCGCTCGGACTGAAGTGGGAGGACATTGATTTCGCGGATTCAATCCTGCACGTCCGCCGCGCGATCTATCGCGGCAGGGTGACGACTCCGAAGACATCAGGCTCGATTCGGCCGCGCCCCATGGTGCCCGAGCTGCGGCAGGCGTTGCTCAACCACAAGGCGATGGCCGTGTACACCCAGCCGAACAGTTACATCTTCAGTTCCAGCTCGGGCCGTCCAATGAACTCCGATATGCTGCGCCGGACGCTGCAGGACGCGCTGCGGAAGCTCGGCATCGTGTTCGATCAGGACCGTGCTGACGGCCTGCATCTGTTGCGACACACGAGCGGATCACTTGTGTACCGGCGCACGGCCAACGTGAAGGTCACGCAGGCATGGCTCGGTCACAGCAGTTCGCGCGTTACCTTGGACACGTACACGCACTTGATGAACGATGAACAGAAGCACGCGGCTGACGCGGCGTTCTCCCCCGCGTGGCCCGGCCACAGGAACCTGTGCACCAAACCGAGCCGCTTGTGCACTAAGTTGTGCACTGCGGCCTTCCCGAAGGGTGGCAAGGACGGGACTAAGATGCTATGCTGCTTGGAGTTACAAAGGGGGCGGTTAGCTCAGCTGGTTAGAGCGCCTGCCTTACAAGCAGGAGGTCGCAGGTTCGAGTCCTGCACTGCCCAC
>Ga0070717_10002015_pt1 | contig 14209 bp, 12 predicted proteins | sample LARL113metaG_FD_71366 | JGI IMG/M metagenome (GOLD analysis project Ga0070717, IMG submission 71366) | Corn, switchgrass and miscanthus rhizosphere microbial communities from Kellogg Biological Station, Michigan, USA - LAR L11-3 metaG | ecosystem: Host-associated > Plants > Roots > Rhizosphere ... | reverse complement strand
CGGCAGCATCGCCTGCAGGCCCGACAGCTTCTTCTCATGGATGAGGATATACGGGTTCTCGAGCTCGGCGATCATCTTCTCGGCATTGGTAACAAAATACGGCGAGAGATAACCGCGGTCGAACTGCATACCCTCGACGACGTCGAGCTCGGTTTCGAGGCTCTTCGCCTCCTCGACCGTGATCACGCCCTCATTGCCGACCTTCTGCATTGCCTGGGCGATCATTTCGCCGACTTCGCGCTCGCCATTGGCCGAGATTGTGCCGACCTGCGCGATCTCCTCGTTGGTCGAGATCTTTTTGGACCGCTTCTTGATGTCCTCGACGACGGCTGCGACGGCGAGGTCGACCCCGCGCTTCAGATCCATCGGGTTCATCCCGGCCGCGACCGCCTTTGCCCCCTCGCGCACGATCGCCTGAGCCAGGATGGTCGCGGTGGTGGTGCCGTCGCCGGCCTGATCACTGGTCTTCGAGGCCACTTCGCGCACCATTTGCGCGCCCATATTCTCGAACTTGTCGGAAAGCTCGATTTCCTTGGCGACGGTTACCCCGTCCTTGGTAATCCGCGGCGCGCCAAATGATTTGTCGAGGACAACGTTGCGGCCCTTGGGACCCAACGTGACCTTTACCGCGTTGGCGAGGACGTCGACGCCACGAAGCATCCTCTCTCTCGCGTCACCATGAAATTTGACTTCCTTGGCAGCCATCTTTGTCTACTCCTCAAGCAACTTTCTTTGCGGCAGCGTCGTGCTCGATAATGCCCATGACGTCGGACTCTTTCATGATGATCAGCTCTTCACCATCGAGCTTAACCTCGGTGCCCGACCATTTGCCAAATAGCACGCGATCGCCCGCCTTGAGGTCCATTGGCTGGAGCTTGCCGTCATCGCCGCGCGCACCGGGACCGGCAGAGACCACTTCGCCCTCCATCGGCTTTTCTTTTGCCGTGTCGGGGATGATGATCCCGCCCGCCGTCTTTTCCTCGGACTCCACGCGTCTGATCAGCACGCGGTCATGCAAGGGACGGAATTTCATGAATACCTCCTTAAATCCTCTTACAAATCGTGGCGTTAGCACTCTCGCATCGAGAGTGCTGCTGGACATAATTAAGTATGCCGAGGTTGTCAAGCTGATGCGAGACATGCTGGACCGACGCGGTGTTCGCCACCTGGAGCGGGGCAGAGAGTTTGAAAAGGGGTCAACGCGGAGCGTTGTTTATGTTTATGATGTGAGGAGCCGCTACTGACGGACCGCCAAAATGTCGAAGACCGTAGATTGGGAAATACCAGGCGAGATCCAGCCAAAGCTGGCGGATTGCGCCTTTGATTTGGATACCGCTTTGAGCGCCGTGCTCGGCTTGCGGGCTACAATCCCAGAGGACGCTTTCACCGCCGGCACACTCGGCACGGAGCGCGCCGGCAGCGGGGTTCTGATCCGCAAGGACGGTCTTGTCCTGACTATCGGCTATCTGGTTACCGAGGCCGAGACAATCTGGCTCACCTCGCCCGGTGGCGGCGCTGTTCCCGGGCATGTTCTCGGTTATGACCAAGAAACTGGCTTTGGCCTCGTCCAGGCACTTGGGCGATTGAATGTCCCGCCGATGGAGCTCGGCATCGGGTTGCGCGTCGGTGCCGGCGATCGAGCGATCATGGCGGCCGAGGGTGGCCGGCGTCATGCGATCGCGGCGAGGGTCGTGGCTCGGCAGGAATTTGCCGGATATTGGGAATATGTTCTCGACCGCGCGATCTTTACTGCGCCGGCTCACCCCTTCTGGGGTGGGGCCGGCTTGATCGGCGCCGACGGCCGATTGATTGGCATCGGCTCGCTGCATGTGCAACACGCTAACGGTCGCGAGCTCCGCCGCGATGTCAACATGGTGGTGCCCATCGAGCTATTGCCCCCGATTCTCGACGACATACTAACCTACGGCCGCCCGAACCGTCCTGCCCGCCCGTGGCTCGGTCTTTACGCGGCGGAGGTCGAGGATGCGATCGTCATCGCCGGTCTTGCCGAGCGCGGGCCTGCAAGCAAAGCAGGGCTGCGGCCTGGCGATCGCATTCTCGCGGTGCGCGAGGATCCGGTCGCAAGCCTCGCCGGCTTTTGGCGAAAGGTCTGGGCTGGCGGTCATGCCGGCAGCGAAGTCGTGCTGCAGGTAGTGCGCGACAACGAGACCTTGACGGTTCGCGTCCTCTCCGCCGACCGAACGCGGTTTCTCAAGGCGCCCAAGCTGCACTGATCGTCGGGTCTGAGCGGCATCTAATAGCGACGAACCGGAGCCTCTTGCAAAGGATGTTCTTTGCCGCTTATCGGTGACCGGCCGGCGCGCACCCGTCCCTTGCCCAAGCATTTGAGGCGTCTAGAAGCCGAAGCGATCGGCATTATGCGCGAGGTGGTGGCCGAATTCCGTAACCCGGTCATGCTCTATTCGATCGGCAAGGATTCGAGCGCGATGCTGCATTTGGCACGCAAGGCGTTCTTTCCTGCCAGATTGCCCTTTCCGCTGCTGCACATCGATACCGGGTGGAAGTTCCGTGAGATGATCTCGTTTCGCGACGCAACGGCGCGCCGGCTCGAGCTGGATCTCGTCGTGCACACCAATCAGGAGGGACTGGCGCGCGGCATCAATCCGATCACTTCGGGATCGGCGCTGCACACCGCTGTGATGAAGACAGCAGCCCTCAAGCAGGCGCTCGATCTCCATGGCTTTGACGCGGCATTCGGCGGGGCGCGGCGAGATGAAGAGAGGAGCCGCGCAAAGGAGCGTGTTTTCTCGTTGCGCAGCCCCAATCATGGCTGGAACCCAAAAAACCAGAGACCCGAACTCTGGCGGCTCTACAACACGCGGCTGGGCGAGCGCGAATCGATGCGCGTCTTTCCGCTTTCCAACTGGACCGAGCTCGATGTGTGGGAATACATCGCAGCGGAGGAAGTCCCGGTCGTCCCGCTCTATTTCGCTAAACCCCGTCCCGTACTCAAGCGCAAGGGGGTTTGGATTATGGTCGACGACGATCGTTTGCCGCTCGGCTACGATCAGCAGCCCGAAATGCGGTGCGTGCGGTTCCGCACTCTTGGATGTTATCCTCTTACCGGCGCAATCGAGTCGGCGGCAGTGAGCCTCGACGATATCGTGGCGGAATTGCGTGACACCCGCCAGTCGGAGCGACAGGGTCGGCTGATCGACACCGACGAGGAAGCCGCGATGGAGCGCAAAAAGCGCGAGGGTTATTTTTGATGTCCGGCCGATTCTAATGTCTAGCGTGGGCGGCGATGCTCGCGCTCGGCGGGACAAAGATCTCCTTCGCTTTCTGACCTGCGGATCGGTCGACGATGGCAAATCGACCCTGATCGGCCGGCTGCTCTATGAATGCTCGCTGGTTCCGGACGACCGACTCGCGGCGTTGGAGGGTGAGTCGCAGCGGTTCGGAACCGCCGGCGACGAACTCGATTTCTCGCTGCTGCTGGACGGGCTGGAGGACGAACGCCAGCAGCGCATCACGATCGATGTCGCCTACCGGTTTTTTACGACCCGGAAGCGCGCGTTTGTCGTGGCCGATACGCCAGGCCACGCGCAATATACGCGCAACATGGCGACCGGCGCGTCCACTTCCGAACTCGCCGTAATCCTGGTCGACGCGCGCAAAGGCGTACTCCCTCAAACCAGACGGCACGCCTTTATCTGCACATTGCTCGGCATCCGCTACATCGTGCTCGCTGTCAACAAAATGGACCTCGTCGCGTTCGAACAGCGCCCCTTCGAGCAGATAGCGACAAGTTTCTCAGGCTTTGCAACGGGGCTTGGTGACCTGCCGGTCCAGGCAATCCCGCTTTCAGCACGGTTTGGCGACAATGTCACCGGACCGTCGGCGCGGATGCCGTGGTATCGGGGGCCGACGTTCCTCGACTACCTCAATTCCGTCGATGTCTCAGATGGCGCTGAGCGGCCGTTCCGGTTTCCGGTGCAATGGGTCAACCGCCCGAATGGCGATTTCCGCGGTTTCTCGGGCACGATAGTGTCCGGCTCGATCGCGCCGGGCAAGCCAGTCCTGGTGTCCGGCTCGGGTCGAACGGCTCGGGTGAAACAAATAGTTACCTTTGAGGGCGCCATCGAATCTGCCGATGAGGGCGAGGCAGTCACCCTGACCTTCGATGCCGAAATCGATATCGCGCGGGGCGATCTTCTCGCGGACCCCGGCGAGCCACCCGAATTCGTCGATCAATTTGCCGCGCATATGATTTGGATGAGCGAGCACCCTCTGGTTCCGGGCCGCTCCTACCTGCTGAAAATCGGAACCCGAACGGTGGCGGCGACGGTGACCGCACTCAAGTACCGCATCGATGTCGATACGCTGGCGCATCTGGCCGACAAGACCCTCGGGTTGAACGAGATCGGATTCTGCAACCTGTCGACCGCGGTGCCAGTGGCTTTCGATCCATATTCGGTCAACCGAGATACCGGCGGCTTTATCTTGATCGACCGCTACACCAACGAAACGGCGGGCGCCGGGATGATCGCGTTCGGCCTCCGCCGGGCGAGTAACATACATTGGCAGGCGTTGACCGTCGGCCGTGATCAGCGAGCGGCATTAAAAGAACAGGTCCCGGCGGTGCTGTGGTTGACCGGGCTGTCGGGGGCAGGAAAATCGACGATCGCCGACATCATCGAAAAAAAACTGTTGGCGGCTGGTCGCCACACGATGTTGCTCGACGGCGACAATGTCAGGCACGGGCTCAATCGTGATCTCGGCTTTACCGACGCCGACCGGGTCGAAAATGTCAGACGCGTCGGCGAGGTCGCAAAATTGATGACCGAGGCCGGTCTGATCGTGATCTGCTCGTTCATCTCACCCTTCCGGGCGGAACGCCGCATGGTGCGGGAGTTGATCGCGCAGACAGCTTTTCTGGAGATCTTCGTCGACACGCCGCTCGATGAATGCATGCGGAGAGATCCCAAGGGCCTTTATGCCAAGGCGAAGGCCGGACGCATCGAAAACTTTACCGGTCTCGACTCGCCCTACGAGGCCCCGGAAGCACCCGAAATCAGAGTGACGACGATCGGGGTATCACCAGAGATGGTCGCGGAGCAGATCCTCGACGAACTCCGAGACCGCAAGATCATTTGATCTGCTTGTCGCCCCCCGGTTCTGATCAAGCAACTCGCGAAGCACCGGTATCAGACTCGCGCGCCACTGTGGCGCCGATATCCCGAATGACTCGGATATTTTGCGGCAGTCGAGCACCGAATTCGCCGGCCGGCGCGCCGGGGTCGGATATTGGTCCGTGGTAATCGGCTCGACCTGCGGCCTTGATCCGATTGGCCAAGCACCCAACCGGGTCGCTAAACCAATGATCTCCTCGGCGAATCCGTGCCAACTGGTCGTGCCTGCGCCGGCGAAATGGAAGGTGCCCCACTTTGCGTTGCCGCGTTTGATCTCCCGGGCAATAACGACCAGCGCTGAAGCAATGTCGGCAGCCGCCGTCGGACAACCCTGCTGATCGGCAACGACGCGCAAAGCAGGCCGCTCGGCCCCGAGCCTCAGTATTGTTTTGACAAAATTTGTGCCCTGCGCGCCGTACACCCAGGCGGTGCGTAGGATGATATGACGCGCCGTTCCCGCCCGCACGGCGCGCTCACCAGCTTCCTTGCTGCGTCCGTAGACGCAAAGTGGACTGACCTCGTCATCCTCCTGGTATGGTACGGCCTTAAAGCCGTCGAAGACATAATCCGTCGACAGGTGGATCAGCGCGGTCGTGGTCTCGCCGCAGGCGGCCGCTAGGTGAGCGGCGCCGGCACAATTCACGGCCCAGGCGGCCTCGGGCTCGTTTTCGGCCCGGTCTACAGCAGTGTAGGCGGCGAGGTTGATCACCAGATCGGCTCTCTCCCGCGCGATCAGGGCACTGACCTCCGCTGGCTTGGTGATGTCGCCGGCGTTGTGACCGAGAGCCAATACTTCGAATGACATTGGCCAGGCGGCACGACAGACCTCCCACCCCACTTGGCCGCCAGCGCCGAAGACCAAAATCTTCACGAACGCCTCTTAAGAGGGCATTCCTTGTTCGAGCCCGGGTCCCTTGGCGAGGAGCTTGTCAAAGTATTCGATGGTACGGTCCAGGCCGATTTTGAGATCAGTCTTGGGTTGCCAGCCGAGGAGGGTCTTGGCTTCCGTAATGTCGGGGCAGCGCTGAACCGGGTCGTCGACAGGCAGCGGCCGGCGGGTGATCTTCGAGCGTGAGTCGGTCATCGCAATGATGATGTCGGCGAGCTCGGCGACCGAGGTTTCGACCGGGTTGCCAAGGTTGATCGGACCGGTGATCTCGTCGTCGGTGGCCATCAATTTCACAAAGCCGCTGATCAGATCGTCGACGTAGCAGAAGGCGCGGGTCTGACTACCGTCGCCATAGAGGGTGATCGGCGAGCCCTGCAAGGCCTGGACGATGAAGTTGGAGACGACGCGCCCGTCATTGGGGTGCATGCGCGGCCCGAAGGTGTTGAAGATGCGGGCGACCTTGATCTTCACACTGTGCTGACGGAAATAGTCGAAGAACAGGGTTTCGGCACAGCGCTTGCCTTCGTCGTAGCAGGCGCGCGGGCCGATCGGGTTGACATTGCCGCGATAGGCTTCGGGCTGCGGGTGGAGGGTCGGGTCGCCATAGACCTCCGAGGTCGAAGCCTGGAAGATCTTGGCCTTGAGCCGCTTAGCTAGCCCCAGCATGTTAATGGCGCCAATGACGCTGGTCTTGGTGGTCTGCACCGGGTCGAATTGGTAGTGGATCGGCGAAGCCGGGCAAGCGAGGTTGTAGATCTCGTCGACCTCGACAAAGAGGGGATGAGTAATGTCGTGCCGCATCGCCTCGAAATGCGGCACCCCCAAGAGATGGGCGACATTGTCCTTGCGGCCGGTGAAATAGTTGTCGACGCAAAGCACGTCGGTGCCTTGAGCGACCAGCCGCTCGCAGAGATGCGAGCCGAGAAAACCGGCGCCGCCGGTGATAAGAACGCGCTTTCTGACTGAGCTCATCAGAGATCCCGTCGGCAAGTTGGTTGGAGTGACGCGGGCGCTCAGGCGAGTGCCCGCAATTCGGCCGTCGTCTTGGTCTGTGGCACCTGAGGTGGGCGACCGATGCTGATATAACGGAACCCAGCCTCCGCCATTTCATGGGGCTGGTAAATGTTGCGCAGATCGATGACCAGTCGGTTGACGAGCAGCCGCCCGACGCGAGCGAGATCGAGGGCGCGGAACTCGTTCCATTCGGTCAGCAGCACCAGCGCCTCGGCCCCTGCCATCGTCTCATAGGCGTCTTTGCAGTAGACGAGGTCGGGCAGGAGTTTTTTGGCTTCTGCCATGCCTTCGGGATCGAAGGCACGGATCACCGCGCCCGCCGCCGCAAGGCGAGGGATGACCTCGAGGCTCGGCGCATCGCGCATATCGTCGGTGTTGGGCTTGAAGGTGAGCCCGAGGACGGCGACGGTCTTGCCGGCGAGTGTGCCGCCGCAAGCGGCGATGATCTTGTCGGCCATGCGGCGTTTGCGCTCATCATTGACCTGCACCACGGTTTCGATAATCGACAGAGGCGCCTCGGCTTCGTGCGCGGTGCGCACCAGGGCGAGGCAGTCCTTCGGAAAGCACGAGCCGCCAAAGCCGGGCCCGGCATGCAGAAACTTGCGCCCGATGCGGCCGTCGAGCCCGATCCCCTTGGCGACATCCTGGACATCGGCACCGACCCTCTCGCACAGATCGGCGATCTCGTTGATGAAGGTAATCTTGGTCGCGAGAAAGGCATTGGCGGCGTATTTGATCAGTTCGGCAGTCTCGACGTCGGTGAACAGCATTGGCGTCTCGATCAGAAAAAGCGGCCGATAGAGTTGGCGCATCACCGCCTGGGCCCGTTCGCTATCGGCGCCGATCACCACCCGGTCAGGGCGCATGAAATCCTCGATCGCCGAGCCCTCGCGTAGAAATTCCGGGTTGGACACGACATCGAAATCACCCTGCGGGCAAACCCGCCGGAGGATCGCCGCGACCTGCCGTCCGGTGCCAACCGGCACCGTCGATTTGGTCACCACCACCGCATACCCTGTGAGTGCGCGACCGATTTCCTCGGCGGCGGCGAAGACATAGGAAAGATCGGCGTGCCCGTCGCCGCGCCGCGACGGCGTGCCGACCGCGATGAAAACCGCGTCCGTGCCCTCGACCGCCGCCCTAAGCTCGGTCGTGAAGGACAGCCGCCCGGCCGCGACATTGGCCGCCACCAGTCCTTCCAGCCCTGGCTCGTAGATCGGCATCTCGCCGCGTCGCAGCCGCGCGATTTTTGCCTCCTCCTTGTCGACGCAGACCACCGACACACCAAATTCGGAGAAACACGCTCCCGAAACCAAACCGACATAACCCGTCCCGATTACCGCTATGCGCATCGGATCATTTCCTCTTTAACAAATGGGGAGCCTCTAACCGGTAAGTCGCTTACACCGCGCCTCCTGGTTAGCTTGATCCCGGTGGCGATGGGCTTTGCCGAGAGCAGCATGACCTGTCGCGGGCGCGGCACGATATCTCCGATTTGTCTAGCACATCGCGTGCCGGATGCTGGTCCTGAAAAGCCATAACTAGCCAAAAGGTTAACTCGTCGCGCTCGCCCCTATGATCGCGCGCACAGGGGCACTGGCATCGTCGACCGGATTTCGCTATATTCAACCCTTACTTGTAGGGCAGGCAAGGGATGGTCGCAAGGGTTCGGACGGTCGCGTTCCAGGGCGTCGAAGTGATCGACGTCGAGACCCAGGTGACGATCGCCTCCGGCCTTCCTGTCTTTACCATAGTCGGACTTCCGGACAAGGCGGTTGCCGAGTCGCGTGAACGCGTGCGGGCCGCCCTTGTCTCACTCGGCCTGGGGCTACCACCGAAACGAATCACCGTCAATCTCGCCCCGGCCGATGTCCTTAAAGAAGGGAGCCATTTCGACCTGCCGGTCGCGTTGGGGCTGTTGGTTGCGATGGAGGTGCTGCCGGCAGACGAGCTCTGCCTTTACACGGCGCTCGGCGAACTGGCGCTCGACGGGTCGTTAACGAGCGTGGCAGGGGTGCTGCTTGCGGCCCTTGCCGCGGCAGGGCGGGGCAGTGGCGTCATCTGTCCCAGTTCTTGCGGCGGGGAGGCAGCCTGGGCGGGCGATGTCGAAATCATTGCCGCGCCGAGCCTTCTCGCGATCGTCAACCATTTCAAGGGGACCCAACTCTTGCCGGCGCCGGAGCCTCGTATCGCGCCGTCGCGCTCGGCGGGGCTCGATCTCGTAGATGTGAAGGGTCAGGAAAGCGCCAAGCGCGCATTGGAGATCGCTGCCGCTGGCGGGCACAATCTCTTGATGATCGGCCCACCGGGGTCAGGCAAGTCGATGTTGGCGGCACGTCTCCCCGGGATCCTGCCGCCACTCGAACCAGCCGAGGCGCTTGAGCTCGGCATGATCCAGTCGGTGGCAGGCGGGCTGCGCCATGGCGGGCTGTCGCGCGCGCGACCGTTTCGCGACCCGCACCATTCGGCCTCGCTGGCGGCCCTTGTCGGAGGCGGGACGCGCCCCCGTCCCGGCGAGATTTCCCTCGCCCACCAGGGTGTTCTGTTTCTCGACGAGCTGCCGGAGTTCAATCGCGCCGCACTCGAGGCGCTGCGGCAGCCGCTCGAGACCGGTCGCGTGACGGTCGCCCGCGCCCAGGGCCACGTCACTTACCCGGCGCGGTTCCAGTTGATCGCCGCAATGAACCCCTGCCGTTGCGGCCACTTCGTCGAGCTCGCCTGCGGTCGAGCGCCGCGCTGTGCTGAAGAGTACCAGGCGCGTTTGTCGGGCCCGTTATTGGACCGCATCGACCTCCATATCGACGTGCCAGCGGTGTCGCTCGGGGATCTCGCTCTCCCACCAGCGGCTGAGGACAGCGCAACGGTCGCGCGTCGCGTGACGGTAGCCCGCGCGCGGCAAGCAAAGCGTTTTGAGGGAGCGCCGGCTCAGCGGGGCATCCGTACCAACGCAGAGGCGGACGGGGTGCTGCTCGACGAGGTGGCAACCCCGGAGCTAGGTGGCCGCGAGCTGTTGCTCCGCGCGGCCGAAAGATTACGACTTTCTGCACGAGGTTATCACCGCGTGCTGCGCGTCGCCCGCACCCTGGCCGACCTCGAAGGCTCGCTTAATGTCGGGCGGCGGCATGTCGCCGAAGCGTTGAGTTACAGAAGGGTATTGCTGCCGATGGAAAGCGCAACGCGAGCTTGAATGCCGCATGACGATCTATGTGGTTTCTGCATACCAAATCTGCAGAAACGTACGGAACGACGGCTGTTACGATCCGTTACCAAATTGCCATGAAGCCATTTTGATTTGTCACGGTGCGATATGGTTGATTACTCAAGCGAGAATGCAGATCCGTCTATGGCGCCAAGTTGTGGCACCCCCAGAGCGAATTTCCTACGCAACTTCGTCGAAGATCAGATCATCCGGTTTCTCGACGGCAGGACGCATGGGGAGGGTTTGCTTCACGCCCTTTACGACCACGTCCTTGCGGAGCCCATTCCGGAGCGGATGCGCGCACTCTTTAAGGCGGCGTAGCAAAGTCGTCGCCTAGCTGTGCCGAGCAATCGGTTCCTACCACTATGCGTCGGGCGCCCTAATTTAAGGCTGATCCGGCACGAGGGGCGCGGCGCGGCCACCAACCTCGTCCCAAATTCTGGTCTTGTGGGTCGACTCGCGGATGAACGCGAGGCTGACAACGACACCGACCGCGGATACCACCATCGGGTAGATCAGACCGCCAAGCGCGATCCCGGTTCCCTGCACGATCGCGGTCCCGATGAACGGGACGCCGCCGCCGAACCAGCCGTTGCCGATGTGGTAGGGCATCGACATCGAGCTGTAGCGAATTCGAGCCGGGAACAGCTCGACCAGGAACGCGGCGATTGGCCCGTACACCATCGTGACGAGGATCACGAGGTAGAACACCAAAACGGTCAGCATCACCGGATCGTCTCGGAAGGTACCGAGCCAAGTGAAGACCGGCCAATAGGTGACGATTGCCAACACAAAACCCAAAGTCATGATGTTGCGCCGGCCGATATGGTCCGAGAGCCAGCCGAAGAAAACAAAGAACAGAGAACCAGCCGTCAGCGCAGTCATCATGATAATGTAAACAGTGACATAATTTAACTTCAGAACCGCAGTTAGATAGATCAATACATAGAATTGACTCGTATACCAGACGACGCCCTCTGGCGCGGTTGCCCCGAATAGCGCAATCGCCATCAAGCCCCAGTTGCGGCGGCTAGTGTAGGTGTCCTTGATCGGGTTGGTGGAGGCTTTGCCCTCCTCCTTGAGCCGTGCGTAGAGCGGGGACTCCTCAAGTTTGAGTCGGATATAGCCCGACAACAGAACGAGGATCGCCGAGATCAGAAACGGGATGCGCCAGCCCCAGTCTTCAAACGCGGCGTTGCCCATCGACTGCCGGCAAATCAGAATGGCCAGCAGCGCAAAGACGATCCCCAATGTCGCGGTGGTCTGGATCCAACTCGTATAGAGGCCGCGCTTGCCGTCGGGGGCATGCTCGGCGATATAGGTCGCAGCGCCGCCATATTCGCCGCCGAGTGCCAAGCCCTGCATAGCGCGCATCAACAAGATGATGATCGGGGCGGCGATCCCCCAGGTTGCATAGCTCGGGATGCAGCCGACGAGAAAGGTGGCCAAACCCATCATGGCGAGGGTCAGCATTAAGGTAAACTTGCGCCCGATAAGATCGCCCAGATGACCGAAGAAGATTGCACCGAATGGGCGCAGGATGAAGCCAAACCAGAATACCGCGAGACTTGCTAGTAGCGCTAGATTGTCGTTACCCGGCGGAAAGAAATGCTTGGCGAAAAAGACCGCGAGAGTGCCGTAAAGGTAGAAATCGTACCACTCGATCAGCGTGCCGACTGAGGAAGCGCCGATGATCCACGGTAAACTCATTCTTTCTGTGGACGTGGTCCCGCCAGCGGTTTCTGCCGATACCGACATGGTCGTCTCCTTGGCGTATACTCCCACTCTCTTACTACACGCAAATGATAGTAAATATCAAGCTTCAACCGATATCTTTCTGCGGCGCGGCGGAATGCTAGCTTACTAAGCCATAAAACTTACTAAGCCATAAAATTCTCGGCCGGTCGGCAATAACTCGGTCCTGGCTTCGGCAAGTCTCGGCTTCTCTTGAAGCCCCTTGGCCACAATTTAGGAAGGCACGCACCGCTCCCGCACCGCCGGCGGGGACTGATCACTAGCGCGGCAGCATCCCGCCGAGATCGCGGCCGCCGAACAGGTGCACGTGAAGGTGTGGTACCTCCTGATGGGCTGCGGGCCCGGTATTGGCGAGGATGCGATAGCCAGTCTCGGCCACCCCTTGTTCCCGAGCGATTTGCCCGAGCGCGCGGACCAGCGCGGCAATCTCCTCCACCGAGGCCTTTTCGGAAAAATCGTCGAACGAGACGTATTCTCCTTTCGGGATCACCAGGATATGCGTGGGAGTCTGCGGGCTGATGTCGTGAAAAGCGAGGACGTGCTCGTCCTCATAAACTTTCTTGCACGGGATTTCGGCGCGCAGGATGCGGGCGAAGACATTGTCGCGATCATAAGCCATTCATTCGCCCCTTCAGGTTCGCGTTCAGAGGTTCGCCCGCGCGCGCTTCTCGGCAATGCCGGACGTGCCCTCGCGCCGCGTCAGCTCCGCTGCAACATCTGCCGGAGAAACCCCAACAGCGGCCCATAGCACCAGCAAGTGGTAAAGCAAATCGGCGCTCTCGCCGACGAGAGCTGTGGGGTTTTCTCTGACGCCTTCGATCACCGCCTCGACTGCCTCTTCGCCGAGCTTCTGAGCGATCTTGGCGCGGCCGCGGGCGAAAAGCCGCGCGGTGTACGAGCTCTGCGGGTCGGCGCCGCGGCGTGACAGAATGACTTGCCAGAGGCGGTCGAGGGTCGGCCCGAGGGCGTCGGTCATCAGCTCAGCGCCGAACCGGGATGCCGCAAGCGGCGAGCCGGGACTTGGCCTCACCGATCCGGTGCGTTCCAAAGTGGAAGATCGAGGCGGCAAGGACCGCGGTGGCATGTCCTTCTCGAATCCCTTCCACCAGGTGATCCAGCGTGCCAACGCCGCCCGAAGCGATCACCGGTATGCGATTCGCATCCGCAACCGCGCGCGTCAGGGGAATGTCGAAGCCCGATTTGGTGCCGTCCCGGTCCATCGAGGTCAGCAGGATCTCGCCGGCGCCGTAATCGGCAAGACGGCACGCCCAGGCGACCGCGTCGATACCGGTCGGCTCGCGACCGCCATGGGTGAATACCTCCCAACTTCCGGGACCCACGCCTTTGGCATCGATCGCAGTGACGATGCATTGGCTGCCAAATTTTTGTGCCGCTTCGCGTACGAATTCTGGGCGCGCGACGGCGGCAGTGTTGATCGACACCTTGTCGGCGCCGGCAAGCAACAGGCGGCGGATATCGTCGACCGTGCGCACGCCACCGCCGACGGTCAGCGGCATGAAGCATTCTTCGGCCGTTCGGCGGACCACGTCGTACAGCGTGTCGCGATTTTCGGCGCTCGCGGTGATGTCGAGGAAGCACAGTTCGTCGGCGCCTTCGCGATCATAGAACCGTGCCTGGGCAACCGGATCGCCGGCATCGACCAGATCGACAAAGTTGACCCCCTTGACAACCCGCCCGGCCTTGACGTCCAGACAAGGGATGACCCGCATCTTCAGCATCACGGCTTCTCCGCCAACACGCGCAATGCCGATGCCGGGTCGATCTGGCCGTCGTAAAAGGCGCGACCGCAGATAATGCCGACGATGCCGTCCGCCTCGCGTTCCTTGAGGGCGGCGATGTCGGCGAGTGAGGCAACACCGCCCGATGCGATGACCGGGATCCGAATCTGCCGTGCTAGCGCGCCAACGGCCGCGGCGTCGATGCCCGAGAGCGCCCCGTCGCGTGCAATATCGGTATAGACGATCGCCGCCACCCCGCAATCCTCGAAGCGGCGGGCGAGATCGATCGCGCCGGTATCGGTCGTCTCGGCCCACCCTTCGACTGCCGCCTGCCCGTCGCGAGCGTCGATGCCGACAACCACCGCGCCCGGATGATCGGCGGCGGCGCGCCGTACGAGCTCCGGATCGCACAACGCCGCAGTTCCGAGTACGACGCGATCGATGCCGAGCCGCAGCCAGT
>Ga0070717_10002012_pt1 | contig 14211 bp, 17 predicted proteins | sample LARL113metaG_FD_71366 | JGI IMG/M metagenome (GOLD analysis project Ga0070717, IMG submission 71366) | Corn, switchgrass and miscanthus rhizosphere microbial communities from Kellogg Biological Station, Michigan, USA - LAR L11-3 metaG | ecosystem: Host-associated > Plants > Roots > Rhizosphere ... | reverse complement strand
TGATCCTCCGGGCTGTAAAACCGGGAAAAATGCTGACCAATTATCTCCTCCGCGCGATAGCCTTTGATCCGCTCGGCACCGCAGTTCCAGTTAGTGATGATGCCTCCCGGATCCAGCATGAAAATGGCGTAATCCGTTACCCCCTCGACGAGAAGTCGGAAGCGCCGTTCGCTCTCGCGAAGCTGCGTCAGCGTCTCCGTCAGCTCTTGGGTACGTGCTCCCACGCGCTGCTCGAGTGTTTCATTGAGCCGTCGCTGTTCCTCCTCGCTCTCTTTGCGGGAGGTAAGATCAATCAGCATGTTTACTGCCCCGACGAGCTTCCCCGAGGCATCATGGAGCGGCGTCGGATAGGCCATGAACGGTACGCGCATTCCGTCTGGCCGCTCGGCGATGGCTTCCCCGCCCCGGATCGGCCGATCTTCCTTCAGGGCCCTTGCCATCGGGCACTCGTCGTGCGCCATCGGCCGGCCATCCGGCCAATACAGGCGCCACGTAACGCACCATTGATCGCTGCCTATTTCGGGCACGCGACCGGAAAAATCTACTGCAGCCTTGTTGAAAAATGTGATTCGTCCGGCGGCGTCGGTCGTATAGACTGCCGCGGGCAACGCGTTGAGCACGTCGCGGCACCACACGCCTTGCATCCCCGCAACTGGCCCCCCCTGGTGCACCTGCCGGGCGGCCGGGTTCATCTCCAGAACCGTTCGGTCGCACCCGACCGGGTTGCCGCGATCGGGAATAGTCTCGACAATCGGATGCAACAGGTCCTGCCTCACTTTCCTGGCCGCTTCGACCTGCTCGGGCGCCGCGATGGTCAGGTGGCGATAAATCGCTTCGCTCAATCGATCCGCAGGATTCTCGACCACGTTGGCCTCCAACAGGACTTGGATACGTTCGTCGCTCGGGTGAGGTCGCCTGGCGCCCCAGACGAAGACCGCGGCGGGCCGTGTGCGATGCTCTCGTGTCGCACACAATGCGACACTCGACCCGGTGACTTTGCCAAGGGGTCTCGCCCTTCCCGTACTGGTCACTACTACCACTTATTAACGGCAGCCGGTCCTCTGGGTTCCCTTGAGCATTTACGGAGATCATCCTCGTCATACGCTATGTCGAACTCCGCTCTCAGCTGCACCGGGTGATCTCAGTACTGAAGGGCCCGCGACTCGGAAATCAACTCTGCACTGCACAAGTTTAGGATCACCAATAGCGGTAACGTCATCGACGCCGATTCGACCAACGCCGGCGCTCAACATTCGGCAGGTGAGCCTAGAAGCGCAGCAGGTCGTCGGCTTGCGCCTTGGCCTGCTCGCGGTCGGGGGCGCCTCAACCAAGGGCGAGGTGAGCCGCATGGTTTCGGAAAAGGTGCCCGCAGCATTGGAGGCCCAGCGTGCTGCAGCAGTGGCTGCCTTGCCTAACATCGCGCTGATCCCGTAGCGATCTATCGCCGAAAGATGCACGCCAGCCGAAAACGACTGAGCTCTGCGATTGACCGAGCACGCTCTAACCGGTCACACTAGGGAAGGTGTGCTGATGGATATAACCCGACAGTCCGAAGAGCCGGCGTCGATCCCTGAGGAGATGCGCGCGCGGCTCGCGCGCCCTACCATCCGACTTTCCGGCTCGGTGGGGCACCCGATGGTCGGCAGCTTCTTTGATCAGCTGCTTCCGGTATTGGAGGTAGAGGGCTCCATTCTTGTCGAGCTTTTCACCGATGGCGGCGATGCCGAGATCGGACGGCGCCTCGCCGAAGAGGTGCGATTACTGCGCCTCCAACAGGGACGAGATGTCTGGTTTTTGGGCAAAACCCTTGTTGCCTCGGCGGGGGTGACAGTGATGGCGGCGTTTCCGAAGGAAAAACGGTGGTTGACCCGCGACTCAGCTCTGTTGATCCATGGCCGCAGAATGGTCAAGGATCTGCACCTGGAAGGGCCCCTAGGCAGTTGTCGGCGAGTGCTCGAGGAGATGATTGCCGATATCGACCACGGGTTGCGCCTCGAAGAACAAAGCTTCGCCGAGCTGATCAGGGGCACAAATGTGGACGCGGAGGAGATTGCTCGCCGCGCCTATGGCGGCTGGTATCTCTCTGCCGCGGAGGCTTTGAGCCGGGGCCTCGTGGCGGGTCTGGTGTAGGTAACGCGAGAAGCCTAGTAGGGGCGCACCTTGCGCTAGACAGGGAATCCGGCGCCGCGTGGTGAGAGGTGGATGTCACTGCGCGCCGCCTCGGTCATGTAGTATCGGGTCATCTGCACGATGTCCGTGCGCCATTAGAGCTGCTGCCCCGTCTTCGAGGAAATCTGTCCCGGCCAAGGCGTAGCAATAGGTTTCGACATAGCGCCGACCCGGATCGCCCGCGATCGGCGCGTCGCGCCAGCCGAACTTCCACCCGGCATGCTCGGCGCCAATGCGCCAGCGCGCAAGTCGAACAGCGAGGGTGTTCGCATCGAGCGCCGGCACCCGGATAGACGACAACGAGCCGGTGGACGTTCAGCTACAGCTGCATCAAAAGCTCATCGCCAAAGCCATCGATGAGGTAGTGGCACCGGAGGCGCCGCGCACATAACGGATCTGGACTCGCGAGCGCGCAGCCTGGCCTCGGTAATAGTCAACATTCCGTGCTCCGCCTAGTCTATACGGTTTGGCCAGTGGACCCGACGTTCCCGGGAGGGGTGTCGATAGCTCCGCGGTCGCGTCAAGCAGGGAGCGAACACCATCGGCCATCGCAATCGATTGAATGCGGCCAGCGTCGGGGGCGCCGGTTCTATTGCGGCGAAATAGCCGGCAACCGTCCCTATGACGATGGACAATAGCAGCCTGTGTGTTTCGGTTGTGTAAATCGCCGTCGAGAAACTCGCCCTCGGTCATCACCTCAAGACCCGCCGGATGTGAGCAACTGAAAGCTCAACTGGGATGTTGAGTATAAGCAACCTGGATGGAGCGGATTTCTTGGGTGGGTGCCTTCTCGCGATAGTCGGAAGCTTAAGTTCGCGTGGAACGCCAGATGCACAAAATATGTTCATACCGACGAATATCGCCATCACGAGCGCATTCGCGTCAGAGATAGGAGGAAAATATGGGTGCAGGAATCCTGCTGTGGTTATTGGGTGTGCCCATCCCGATAATCATTCTGCTCGCCCTGTTCTGGCACTGATCCCTCAGGAGAGACACCACATGGTAAGCGCTTCTGTAGATGGTCGTACCGAAGCTATCGGCGCCAGCAACTCGAATCACACCTTGGAACCGTCCACTTCTGCGATTTCTTGGGCAGCTATCATCGGCGGAGCCCTCGCAACCGCCGCTTTTTCGCTGATCCTGCTGGCTCTCGGGTCTGGTTTTGGCCTGGCTTCGGTATCGCCTTGGCCGAATTCGGGAGCTTCGGTGATAACCTTTACGGCGATGACGGCAATCTGGCTCATTATCGTCCAATGGATTTCTTCCGGTCTAGGCGGTTATTTGACCGGCCGGCTTCGGACGAAATGGGTGGGCGTGCACTCCCATGAGGTCTTCTTTCGCGATACTGCTCACGGCCTGTTGGCCTGGGCTCTTGCTGCAGTAATTGGTGCTGCCGTTCTAGCGTCCGCAGTGTCATCGCTACTGAGCGGCGGGGCTCACGTGGCCGGGACAATTGCATCGCGAGCCGCCGAGGGCGCAAGCCAGGTGGCGGTTCAAGAAAATCCCCTCGCCCATTACGTCGACAGTTTGTTCCGCTCGGATCACCTAGCTGCGAATGTGAGTGATCAGAATGTGCGGGCTGAGACCACACGCATTCTCACGGCGGGTATCAAAAACGGCGATGTTCCGGCCGCCGACAAGACCTATCTCGCTCAACTTGTGACGGCGCGCACCGGTGTTTCGCAAGCCGATGCCGAGAAGCGGGTCGACGACGTGATTGCCAAGGTCAAGGCCGCCGAGACGAAAGCCCGCCAAGTCGCGGACGCAACCCGCAAAGCGAGCGCTTACCTATCAACCTACACTGGCGTAACGATGTTGATTGGGGCATTTATCGCGGCAGTGGCAGCTGCGCTTGGGGGTCGTCACCGGGACAGGGACTGGCGCACTCATTCGGCGCCGTTTGGGCACCGATAATTTTTGATCTATACGCGGCGACGTATACCCCAGTCACGCTTTATCGACGGCGACGGTCTCCTCGCCCAATATGAGCCGACACTTGACTTAGACCTGAGCGGGGCGTTCCAAGTGTTTCGCAGCTAGCTCGTCACCGTCGTCGATGTTGGGCTATCCTTCCAGGAGGTGGCCAAAGGCGCGGAACGGTCGCAATCGATCGCAAATGATCTTGATGATCGCTAGCATGGGCACAGCCAAGATCGCCCCAGGTACGCCCCACATCCAGTACCAGAAAATCAGGGACAGGATCACCGCCACCGGATTTATGGTGAACCGGTTCGCCAACAGCATCGGCGTGATGATCTCCCCCTCGATCACGTGGATGCCAAAGTAGAGCGCTGCCGGCAGTAAAGCTGCCCAGACGGGTCCCATGCTGATCAATCCTACCGCCAGGAAGAGAATGATTCCACAGAACGGGCCGAGGATCGGAACAAAATTCAGACAGAACGCCACCACACCCCAAAGAACTGGAGCCGCCACATCGCACAGCCACAGCACACCTGCCGTGGCGCACCCGACGCCCGCGTTAATCACGGTAATCGTCAGCAAGTAGACCGACAAATCACGCTCGATATGGAGCGAGATCTCTACTGCGTCGCGCTTATTGGCGAATGTCGGCAAAACCTCGACGAGCCGACGCAAGAAAGTCTCTCCGAATACGAGGAGGTAGAACAGCACGAGAAGCGTCTCCAGAAGATGAGCAGCAACGGTACCTGTACCACTGAAGACTGCCGTCACCATGCCAACAGGGCTGGATAGCAGCGCAGCTGGGCTTCCGAGCTGGACGCCCATCTGGTCGAGCGTGCGCTGTAGATGCTCGACCGGATCCTTGATAAACGCGAATTTCTGCTGCAGTTGCGGCCACGCCTCGGGCAATCCGGACGCCCATTCTGCTGCCGGGCTAGAGAGAAGCATACCAAGGCCGATGAAGACCGAGAGCAACACGGCGAGGGCAATCAGCGCCCCGACTGGCTTGGGCACACGAACTCGCTCCAATAGGTTGACGAGAGGTTGGAGTAGCAGCTTCAGTACTATCGCCAGCACGACGGGCAGCACGATAGCCTGCGCGATGTAAAGGCAGGCAAGCACTGCGATGGCACAGAGAATGCCCTGGAAGATCGTCCGCGCCTCTTGCGGCAACGGCATCTCCAGACGCTCCTCCGGTAATTGACCGCCTGTTTCAGGGCGCTCGGCTGCCAAGTCCTTTCTCTGCTGTTGAAGGTCGCTGCCTGGCACGGCATGTGCGGAAGTGTCCATAGCGATCTTAACCTTCCTCTTCGCCTCCCGATTGGGATGGCGAGCGCCAAGCTGGCGCTCGTCAGCGCCCTCAGGAGAAGCTAGGTCGTCACAAACTTGGTCGGGAGGCGTGTTCTCGAGCTGGGCGAAGCGTTCCTCCGTCTCCTAATCATTATTTCGATTGCCTCGAGCGCGGCCTCGTCAGTTGTCAGATCGCGCATAGCCCGTTAGGCGCTTTAGATCATCGTCGAGTTTTTCCCGCTCATCCATCGCTATCTCCCGAAGCTGCGCTTCTGTCCAACGTCAGCTGGGACGAGAAGATCTCTCGACTGCTAGAGCTTTTCGACGGGTTTCTGTGGCCCGGGCGGTAGGGAGGAGCGAGAAGCGAACAGGTTGCGCGCGGCCCGCCGGAGGACGCTGACGGTGCGTTGACGCCGATAAAGTAGCGTTTCCGCCTTTGCTGCCCTGTTCCCCCTGGCAGCAGATGAACTCCTCAGCCCTGCCTCACGCGGGGCTCTTTTTTCCCGTCGCACCCGTCGATGTCGTGCCGCAAACGAAAGACTTGCCAGAGGGGGCCAAGTATTACGGCAACCTCGAGGATGTCCATGGCTACGTCGCCCCAACCGACTAGCATGAGTTCCATTTTGTCTCCCTCTATTGCGGGGGAGGCCGGACGGCCGCAATGTACACCACCATCCAAACGGCCCGACTCAACAGCCTCGATCCCGAAGCCTATCTGCGCGACGTGGTCGGCCGCATCGCCGACCATCAACCAGATCGAGCAATGTTGCCGTGGCACTGGACGCCGCTCGCCAACAATGGTGTCCACCCTACCGAGTGATCGGCACGAGCGGGCTGTCACCGGACGTGTGTGGACGCCCCCGTGGATGCAACAGAATCTTGTCATCGGCTATGAGCATGTGGTCAGGTGCTGACGTGTGTCCGGCCTCAGGTTGCGGCGGGTCACATGCCGCGGGTCCTTATGGAAGTCTGCAGATCGGGTCCATTACGCTTACTCGCGCTTGAAAGCGCCATCCGGTGAGCTGGTTTTCCCGACCCCGCCTTCTTTGACCGTTTGCCGATAATCCTCCGTTGACTCGACCACACCCACCGACGGCTCCGGCCGCCTCCGCCCGTTACGCGGCTGCGGCTGGATTCTTATAGACCCCGCCTTTTGCCATCAGAGCCCACGCGATCCGGGCGATCCTGTTTGCCAGTGCGATGGCCACAAGCATTCGGGGCTTCTTTGACATCATACGCGCAAGCCAAGATCCGGTGCTGGCCCCCTACCCTGCTGATGAAATGATCTGCTGGCCGGTGAGCGCGCGCGTCGGGAATGTCAACAACAACGATCCCAGCCTCATCGAGCCGGTCACCGCATCGTGATCACAGCGACGCAATGAGATCGGCCATCAGGAGTATGGAACGGAGCACGATCCATCCCATTTCATGTTCCCGGAGGCGACCCGAGTTCCCCCCAAATTGGTCGTCCCGTCTGGAAACCCCGGCATCCCCCGCCGGGGTTTCTCTTTTGGCGAAGCACGGCATCCCGGCGCCCTTGTGCTCGGCCTATGCGTCGGCGACCGCCAGGCGCGCGCCGACTGTCAGTGCGGCGAGCTGATCGACCGCATTGCGGCCGGCACGCCAGTCCGCAAGCTCCTCCTCGTCGAGGCGCTCGGGCATGCGCGGGTGCCATTCCTCGGGGACCGGCCGGATCACCGCGCCGGGCTCGAGCTGGCCGCAATCGACGCGCATCGTGCAGCGGAAGCAGCGGCCGACTCGAACGTCGACTCGATGATCGTGTTGCGCGCCAGGCGCGGCGGGACCGGTTCGAAATACGTGACTTTCCGGGGCGGGCTGCGGCGGGCCATTCCGTTCCGCCTCGTTCGGTCAGAATGCGACGCGCGAGATCCTCTATTCTATGCGGACAAACGGTCCTGCCTCCATGCGTATTGCCTGGCGAAAAGCGGTAAGTAGGGGAGAAGGCAATGAAGGTGCTTCTGACCGGAGGGTCGGGAAATCTCGGCCAGACTCTCGTACCCATGTTGCTCGACAAAGGCGATACGCCAGTGATTCTGGATGTTTGTGCTCCACAGGATTTGAAAAATGGAGCGGTATTTATCGATGGGTCTATTTTGGACCGGCCGAGGCTGACAGGAATATTTCGTCGCTGCGATTGCATCGTGCACATAGCCGCCTGGCACGGTATCCACGAAACGCGTGGCGAGAAAAATTCGTGTGAATTCTTTGATCTGAATGTACGCGGCACCTTCGAGGTTTTTGAAGCCGCTGCGTCCCTCGGTATTGACAAGATTATCTTCATCTCCACAACCAGTGTTTATAGGCCGGATACTCTGTACGGCGCAGCAAGATCCTGGCCGAATTGATCGCCGAGGATTACCGAAAGCACAGCAAGATGAACGTCATTACCCTTCGCCCCCGAGGTTTCATCCCATTCTGGGACCGCGACGTGTACGTCAAATACAGCGACTGGGCGCGATGGTTCTGGAAGGGAGCGGTGCACATCGATGATGTTGCAGCGGCGGTTATCTTGAGCCTGGATCTCATGTCCCGAGCGCAACTCGGACAGCAGCTCATACCTCCGCTTGATAGCGCCTATGAATACACAGATGCCGACCTGGCTCATTGGGATGCCAAGGGGCCGGGCTCTACATTCAGGAAGTATTATTCCGAATATTACGATCTCGCGCTCTCTTACGGGCTCGATCCGGCCGTAAAACCAACCAGGCTAGATATTTCCGCGACGGTTCGCTGGCTGGGCTACAAACCGTCCTATAGCCTGGCGAACTTGTTGTCGGAACTGGCAGCCTATGGCGATCGCGGACCGCCGCAACTTACCCAGTCCTAAAGAGGCCCATGCTCCGGCGCCGTAACCCTTTCCCGCTCCCGGCATGGCGCGGCCGGTAGGGCGGCGCTCACGCGCCGAAGCGTCCGGCCTGCCGGAATGGATCCGGCCGCAATTGACCCAACTTGTCGATGCGGCGCCGGAAGGTCTGGGCTGGCTGCACGAGATCAAGTTCGACGGCTACCGCATGCACGCGCGCCTCGATCGCGGCGCGGTGCGGCTGCTGACCCGCACCGGGCTCGACTGGACGCACAAATATCCGGCGATTCGCCGCGGCAGTAGCATCGCTGCCAGCCGCACAGACCTATCTCGACGGCGAGCTGTGCGGCGTGCGCCCCGACGGCATCACCTCGTTCAGCGATAGCGAGTGGTTGGTGATACTAAACCTCGGGCTCGACAAGACAAAAGTTCCTTATTCTCTACGTGATAATCCTCAGGTTCTGTGAGGCTAGGCAACCTATGCAGGTCTGGCCTTAATGTCTGCTTCAGGGTCTGCTGAGACGACTGTTAACCTCTATACATATGGAAGCGGCAGCATAGATCCTCGGAGCAGAGCACCAAAACTGTGCGTCTTATTTTGCCGGCGAGCGCCTCGGCCGTCGACCGCCCCGCCGGGTTACCTCCCGGGATGCTTCAGTCGCGGTTGCCGCGGGTACTTGCTCGGTTGCCGGCGGGCTCCGTCCCGCGCCGGTGCGGCGCCCGAGACCGATCGCCTTGGCCATCGTCGAGCGCCGCGCCGAATAGCTCGGCGCGGTCAATGGATAATCCAGCGGCAATCGCCAACGGGCGCGGTAATCAGCGACCTCAAGGTTGTGGGCGATCCGCAGATGGCGGCGGAGCATTTGCGCGCGATACCCGCACTCGAGGCAAACGATGTAATCATGCTGGACCGAGCGTCGAATTGGAACCGCCGGCTCCGGCGGTTCTTGCCCCGGTGTGGCACGCCCGAGACTGGCAAGGACCCGATGCACCTCGACGATCAATCCTGCAAGCTGATCGGCTGCGATCTGGTGATGTCGCACATAGCTGCTGACGATCTCCGCGACCTGATCGGGATCAACCTCTGGTGGCGCGTCTTCTTCTGCCAATGTGCCCGCCCCTAACTATTGATCCTGCCGCTGCTGCAAAGTGGCGGCTAAGACGAGCAATCATCCGCCGCTCGAAGTTCTTTAACCAACTAAAATTTTGCCGATTTATACAATGCCCTTTATAGAGAGGCGGTGCTTGCCTCCACGAAGTGGCAAGCGGAGGCCAAGACCGACCGGCCGCAGCTTCGCCGGTTGCTGACTGAGATCGGCCCGGTGACGTGGTGACCCCCCACTGAATCTCGAAATCGGGTCGCTAGTCGTCGCAAGATGATCTTACCGACATCTTTATGGGTGCAAGGGTAAATCGAGCTCGAAACTTTATCGGAGCAGGCCCTTTTATACAGGTGTGGTGAAACAAACATCGTTATCACAATGGCCCGCTTTCGCACTTTGTCTGCATGCCCTAGCCCAATGATCTCCGCCGCCCAATGCCGTTCGGCACGCGCCCTGCTTGGCTGGTCGGTCGCAAAGCTCGCATCGGCCGCTTCGGTCAGCGCGAGTGCGATCGACGATTTCGAGGCGGAGCGGCGGGCGTCCGGGCCTGCCGTCGCCGGGCCGCTCCGGCGCGCTTTCGAGCCGGTCGGCATCGTGTTTCTGCCCGGCGAAGACGTCCGCCTGCGCTCGGGGGCGCTGTTCGCAATCGGCGGCGAGAGCGCTCGCAACTTCCGCGAGGCTGTCGGGAAGCTCCCTACGAGGCATGGTTCGAGCAGGCCGCGGCGGCGACGAAGCGCTGCTTGACGTCGATCGTGTCTGCCCGCTGCCGCGGTTCCCAAAGATTGCGCCGCATCTGCCTTCAACGAGAGCTGCTATCTTCATAACGCGTCCGCCCTGCCTCTCACCTGGCGGCGTGGAATTCATTGACGATCATTCCGCCTCATATCAGAGTGGAGCATTGCACTCGGCTCCAGGAGCTCCGGTGAGCAGCAGAGACAGAGACTTTCGTCCGACCCGCCGCCGTGGCTTCGATGACGACAACTTCGAATCACCACGACACAGTTTCGGATTTTCTTCTAGTGCCCAGAGGCTTGAAGCGTCCTCCGGTCCCCCGGTCCAAGCCGTAGTCAAATGGTACAATCCCGACAAGGGATTCGGATTCGTACAGCTCGCCGATGGGTCCGGCGATGCCTTCCTGCATGTGAGTGTGGTCGAGCGCAGCGGCCACGATAGCGTGCCGCCGGGCGCGACGCTCGAGGTCCATGCCGGTCCCGGGCCCAAGGGGCCCCAGGTAAGCGAAATCCTAAGCATCGACAGCAGCACCGCGCAGCAAGAACCGCCCAGACGCGGACGACCGGAGCGATCTGTGTATCCGCCGGCCGACCAAGCCGCGGTCGAGGAGTCCGGCACGGTCAAATGGTACAACGCAATGAAGGGGTTTGGCTTTATCGCATCAGATCGAGGCGGCAAGGATATCTTTGTGCACGCTTCGGCGCTCAACCGTGCGGGCATCGCAGCCCTGGAGGAGGGTCAGCGAGTATCGGTCGACGTAATCGACGGTAGGAAGGGTCCCGAGGCGGCCAGTCTGCGCCTGATCTAAAACAGCAAATTCTCCTCTGGAGACCCAAAGCGCGGCTCGCGGCGTTGCTGTGGCATGCGAGCTCACCCCTGCACTACAGCGATCACCAGAAAGGACAGCGCCGCGCGTTCCTCGAGAAGGCCTGCCGTGTCCCTCGAGGGGATCGTCTCGAGGCGCGCCGACGCGCCTGGCAATCGCGGCCTGTGAGTCAAGGTCAAATGCCTGCACCGCGAGGAGTTCGTGGTGGTCGGCGGGACCGATCCCGAAGGGTCGGGGCTATGGCTCGGCGCGCTGTGCTCGCCTACTACGATCCCGATGGAAGACTGGTCTATAGCCGGCCGCGCGGGCACCGGCATCAAACAGGCGGAGCTGGAGCGCCTCTGGCGGCGTCTGCAACCGCTGACGACTTCCACTATGCCGCTTGCGGTGCCGCCGCCCCCCAATAGCCGTTTCGGATCGCCGCTCGTCCTCGGCCGCGTGCATTGGGTGCGGCCCGAGCTCGTCGCCGAAGTGAAATATCTCACCTGGACCGAGGATAATCTGCTGCGCCAGGTTGTTTACGAAGACCTGCGCGAGGGCAAGCCGGCAACTGAAGTGCGCCGCTCGGTCCCGCATGAGAAACACTGATCGGTGCCGGGAACATCTTAAGGCAACATTGCAGGAGATTGACGATTGACTTCTGAAACCGGCGACGAGCCTGATTTAGCTTGCAGTTCCTTCGTTCCCAGCCACATGGTGGCATCGCGGATACCGGATGGTAAGGGATACATGTAAATGCCGCGCGTCGCAGAAGCCATAAATGTCGCCGTTCTCGACGATTATCAGAACGTGGCACAATCTTTCGCCGGTTGGTCCAGCCTGCCCGCTAACGTGCGCACGGTTTTCTTCCATGACCATGTGGCGGACATCGATCAGCTCGCGGCACGGCTTGAGCCGTTCGATGCCGTTGTTCTGACGCGAGAGAGAACACGGTTCGGCGCTGATCTGATCAATCGCCTGCCCAACTTGAAGCTGATCGTCAGTATCGGTATGTGGAATGCCGCGATCGACCTTGAGGCTGCCAAAAGGCGTGGCGTTATTGTCTCCGGTACCACAGTCGGGAGTAGCGAGGCGACGCCAACGCTGACCTGGGCACTGATTCTTGCCCTGACGCGCAACCTGTATCGCGAGGCCGCGTCCGTAAAAACCGGCGGCTGGCAGATCGACATCGGCACGGACATCAGCGGCAAGACGCTCGGCGTGCTTGGCCTCGGGAACATCGGCCGGGCGGTCGCGCAGATCGGCAAAAGTTTCGGGATGCGGCCCATTGCGTGGAGTCAGAATCTCACTGCGGAAAGGGCTGCGGAAGCCGGCGTAGAGCGTGTCGAAAAAGATGAGTTATTCCGGAGTTCCGATGTTCTCACGGTGCATTTAAAGCTTGGCGACCGCACCAGGAGCATCATCGACACGCGCGAATTCGAGCATATGAAACCGACGGCTTATCTGGTCAACACCTCGCGCGGCCCCATCGTATCGGAGCAGGCGCTGATCAGAGCATTGCAGGACAGGCGCATCGCGGGCGCTGCCTTGGATGTGTACGATGTTGAACCGCTGCCCCAGAACCATCCGTTTCGGTACCTTCCGAATGTACTGGCGACACCGCATATCGGTTACGTCACGGAAGGTACCTATCACAGCGCATTTCCCCTCATCATTGAAGACATCAAAGCCTGGCTCGACGAAGCGCCGATCCGGCTGATGAATGAATGAGGGTTCGGAACGAGTCATTAAGCAGGACATTCTCGTAGAATGTCCTGCTTAACTTGTAAATCTAGAGCGAGCCGATCCCCAAAATCGGAGGAAAGGTCGGTTGAAAACCGCTCCCGGCCGCGCGGCCGTCGACTCTCTGTTCAAAAAGCGGCGGCGCTCTAGCAGCCGGTCAATGCGAACTTAAGTTGGCGGCGCGAGAAGACGGCTGGCGCAACGCCGATCGCGGCGCTCGATCCGGCTCACGGTGGCACGGCTGACGCCAGCGGCGCGCCCCACCTCGTCCTGCGTCGCCTTCGGGTTTAACCGCAGTGTTTCCTCAATTCTTCTCCATTGCTCGTCAACTTCCACGGACTGAGGCATACCTACGCCAGCCGGCTCGCAATGCACGGCGTGCCCCTCGCGGTCATCGCGGTCCAGCTAGGTCATGCCGACACGCGTATGGTCGAAAAACATTACGGGCACCTGTCGCCTAGTGGTTAAATTCATACGCAAGAGTCCGTCGGGAATGCCGATTTTCAAGGCGAATAGCTGATGGCCGAGGGTATCGAGTGTCAGATTTGCTCCACTAGCTACATCGCTGACACAGTGCGCCAAGCCTTTGGGTCGCTCGGGATCGAAAGGATACAAGAGGCTGCCGGCCGAGCCGCCTCGCCATCATCGGGACGCCAAGCCACTGCGCATCGTCATTGAGGCAATAGACCATTCCAAGTAGCGCTATCCTGCTGTCGGTGATTGGCAGATCGGCAAAGCCGGCAATCTGCACATCACCGTCTTCGAAGATGAACGACCAGCGCTACGAATTCCTAGCGGCGGCGCACGAGATGATCGAGGCGTACCTCGCGCTTCACGCGGGGTGTCACCAGAGGCCGTCGACAAGTTCGACAGGGCATACGAAACCAAACGCAAAGCCGGGGACGACAGCGAGCCCGGCGACGATCCCAAGGCGCCCTATCATCGCGAACACGTGTTTGCTTCGAAGATCGAGCGCTCACTCGCCAAACAGCTCGGAGTTGATTGGGCGAAGTATGACCGCGAGGTGTCGAGCAAGTGTTCGTCGGCAGACGGCGCGCTGACGGCGAATAAGGTAGCGTTCTTGCCTTGCTGCCTCCTCCCCCTTTGGCAGCAAATGAACTCTTCAGCCCCGCGGCAAAGGCGGGGCTCTTTTTTTGGGGAATCACCCGACCACGATGCCACGCGTTTATCGCCTCGAGTGTGAACCAGCTAACACTCGCCTCCCTCCCAGGCTGTATTACGATCGGGCGCCTATAGCCCAAAAGGGGGAGGACCCAGATGCCACTCCTTTACTGCAATAGCGATGCGGATCAATGCTCACGTAGCGCAAAAGTGACCTTCGCGGGGGAACCCGACACCCCGATTTTCACCGCACGATGAGCCGCACGAGGGCTGCGGCGGCGCCTAGCGTCATCGGCGGGCCGGGCTCGGATTTCACGGGGCGCGCCGTCTGTTAAGCGCTAGTCGGCGTATGGGCGATCTCCCTCCCCCGAACACTTTGCGATGGATAGCCCGGCGCAAAGCCGCAGTGGTCGCCGCTGTACGCGCCGGCAGGATCACAATGGAGGAAGTCCTGCGCCGTTACGAGCTCACCGAGGAAGAGTTCCTCTCGTGGCAGCGCGCGT
>Ga0070717_10002011_pt1 | contig 14212 bp, 8 predicted proteins | sample LARL113metaG_FD_71366 | JGI IMG/M metagenome (GOLD analysis project Ga0070717, IMG submission 71366) | Corn, switchgrass and miscanthus rhizosphere microbial communities from Kellogg Biological Station, Michigan, USA - LAR L11-3 metaG | ecosystem: Host-associated > Plants > Roots > Rhizosphere ... | reverse complement strand
CGGAGAGCGTGATGCCGCGCTCTCCCACCATTGTTTCGTAGCCATCGGGGAAGCTCTCGATGTCGGCTGCGATGTTGGCAGCTTCGGCCGCGTTGTGAATTTCCTGATCGGTGGCAGAGTCGACGCCAAGGACAATGTTCTCGCGGATGCGGTTGCTGAACAGGAAAGTTTCCTGCGGAACGAATCCGATATTCTTGCGCAGCGATGCGACCCGGTATTCGTGAATCGGACGTCCGTCGACCAGAACCATGCCTGGCTCCGCGTCGTAGATGCGCGGGATGAGGCTCACCAACGTTGTCTTGCCTGAACCTGTGGGGCCAACGATCGCAAGGCTGCTGCCTGCGGGCACGCGCAGATTTACCTCGTGCAGAACCTGTTTGCCGTCGTAGCTGAAGTTGAGTCCGCGGAACTCGATCTCGCCTGCAATCTCGCGATCTTGCGCACTGGGAGCATCCTGAATCTCCGGCTGCTCGTGCATGATTTCGCTGATGCGGATCAACGACGCAGTTCCACGCTGGAAAATGTTGATGACCCAACCGAGAGCGATGATCGGCCACGTGAGTTGCATCATGTAAGTGCTGAACGAGACGAACTGTCCAACGCTCATCGAGCCGGAAAGAGACAGCGTGGTCGTGATTGCAGCATGCGAGTTTCCTAGATTCGAGACCAGCGTTACATACGAGAGTCCGTGGATCACTTCGCGTCCGCCGAGCCACAACACGAGCACCACGGCGCAACCCAGCATGAGTTCCAGCGTGGGCCAGAGCATGCCCATGAGGCGTACCAGGCGCAGGCTGCGGCGGATGTATTCCTGGTTCTCGGCTTCGAAGGCGCGAATCTCGGCGTCTTCCTGCACGTAGGCGCGGATCAGGCGCGCGCCGGAAAAGTTCTCCTGCGCGCGCGCGGAGATGTCGGAGAACATTGCCTGAATTCTCTCGAAGCGCTCATGAATCCTCCTGCCGAAGGTCTGGATCACGATGCTGACTGCAGGCAGCGGCAGGAACGTGTAAAGCGTGAGCCACGGACTGATTGAGATCATGAAGGCCAGCGCGCCTGCGGTGTAGACAATGGTGTTGGCCGAATACATGATCGCGGGACCGAGCAGCATGCGGACCGCGTTCAGGTCGTTGGTGGCGCGCGCCATGATGTCGCCGGTGCGGTGGCGCTGATAGTAGGAGTAGGAGAGACATTCCAGGCGCGCGAACAGATCGTTGCGCAGGTCGAACTCGATGTCACGCGAGATGCCAATCACGATCCAACGGGTGAGGAATTGGAAAATGCCTTTGGTGACAGCGATGGCGAGCAACAATCCCGCGTAAACCAGGAGCTTGTGTCTGGTTACGCCTGTGTGGAGATCGTCGGCGGCTTTGCCGAGCACCAGCGGAAACAGGATCCAGATGCCGTTGGTGAGGAAGACGCAGAGCGTGCCCGCAACGTAACCCCAACGGTAGCGTTTCAGATACGGCAGCAGCGGGAGCAAACTCTTGGGCAGCATGCAGGTCCAGTAGATGAAATTTTAGCAGGCGGGATCGGCTTCCGGCTCTCGGCTTCTGGCTTCCGGTAGGGCTCTAAGGATGTGTCCTCCCGAATGCCGACGGGCGGAAGCCGCTTTTCGGCTGTGGGAAACTGTCTGAAATAAACCTTGTCGGCAAAGGTTTTGTTTGTGGTTTTTTGAGAGGGTCGAATTGGAAAAAATTTTGATTTCGGGGGTACCCCCACTCCGCTACCTTCTGAATGCCTAGACTTGGCGCGGGGTTTGCGAAAATGGCTTGCAAAATCTTGAGCACCTAGGGGTTAAGGTCAAAATCTTGAGAACAAAGGAGTTAAGACCTTATTCGCGATTTCTGCGCATGCCGGCCTCCGCCTTGTCCATAATCAGCTCTTTGAATTTTCGGGTCAAGATTAGATGTCACATAGCGCTGTGGAAATCCCATTGGTCTTTCGCGCCTCCGGAGGAGTGTTGACCGAAATGCTTGACAGCAACGGGTGTCGTTAGAGACACGATGACAGCCGAGACAAGAGGTCCTGGAAGCTGACTAAGACGCTGGGCTTTGGGGCTGTGCGCGGAGCAGGGGGAGGATCACGGCGAAGGTTGAGCCCTTGCCCACCGCGCTGCTGACGTCGATGCGGCCGTGGTGGTCCTCGACAATGCGGCGAGCTAACGACAGGCCGAGGCCGGTGCCGTCGCCTTTGGTGGTGTAAAAGGGGCGGAAAATATTCGGCAGGTGATCGGGGAGGATGCCTCGGCCGTTGTCGGCGACCTCGACTACCGCGGTGGTTCCAAGCGGCCTCACTGTGACAGTGATTTTCCCGTTTGCGTCGATCGCCTGCAGCGCGTTCAACAGCAGGTTGAGCAGCACCTGGTGAATCTGATCGCTATCGTGCTCGACTTCCGGCAGGGAAGAATCTTTATGCAGCGCGATCTCAACGGACTTCGCCAGCGCTTGCTGGCGGCCCAGCATCACTGCGTGTTCGACCGTGGTATTCAGGTCGCTCTTGCGGACCTTAGGAGGATGCGGCCGCGCGGTGTGTAGCAGATCGGTGACGATGTGATTGATGCGGGCGATCTCCTGGCGCACATCTTTGACTACAGAACGCGCGGGGCTGGTCGCTGGTAGATCGCGACCAATGATTTCTATGACGCCGGCAATCCCTGCCAGAGGATTGCGGATTTCGTGGGCGAGGCCGGTGGCCATTTCGCCGAGAGTGGCGAGGTGTTCGGCGCGCGACATTTGGGTGCGGTGGAGGCGTTCGATCTCGATTCGGCTCTCGCGCAGTTGCTGCACCATCTGATTGAAGTTGCGACCGAGGTCACCGATCTCGTCGTTGCGGCGGGCAAAACTCACAGATACATTGAGATCGCCGCTGCCGAGTTGCGCGATCTTCTGCTGCAGTTCAACCATGGGGCGCTGCACCGTGTAGGTGAGCACGACGAGCAGAGCACCGCAGATGGCGACGGCGCCCGCGCCCGCGACTAATAGCACGATGTGGCGTTCGGGATCGCGCCAGGAAAGCGTAGCCAACAGGAACAGCAACATTCCGCCCAGCAGAACGCAAGCGATCGGCACCAGCGCTTTGATTTCCCAATTGATGCGAAGCCAGGGAAGTTCGGGATCCTCGGCGTTGGTTTCAGGCCGATCGGAATCGTCCGCGACCGGTCCAGTGGAAATAGGATCTGTCGGCAACGCAGCGCCGGAATACGCTGTGCTGAAAAATCCTGCGCGGGAGCGGGCCGAGCTACTCGCATGGACTTCATCCATTGGAACTTTGGAACCCGTTGGTTGCGGCATAGTTTCAGGCATACGCGTGTAGTCCAGGCAGCAAGTAAGTCACACCGAAGAAGGTGAACATCACCACCGCGAATCCCAGGATGGCGAAGTAGGCCGCGCGCCGGCCGCGCCAGCCACGCGTGATGCGCATATGCAGATAGCCCGCATAGACCAGCCAAGTAATCGCCGCCCACGTCTCCTTGGGGTCCCAGTTCCAGTAGGAACCCCAGGCCCGGTTGGCCCAGTAGGCGCCGGCGGCGATCATCAGGGTGAGCAGGGGGAAACCAATGCAAATGGTTTTATAGGTAATGCGGTCGAGGGCGTCGGCATTGGGGAGAAGTCTTTCGAGATCAGCGCGCCGCCAGAGCAGCAACAGATAAAGCAGGTTGGCGAATATTCCGCCGACCAGCGCCGAGAGAATGAATGGGCTCGCGGCCAGGCTAGTGGCGTAGAGTCCTTCGGCGTCGAGCGAGGGATACTCTCCGTTTCGCACCCGTAGTAGGAAGAATACCAGCGCCAGTGATTGCAGCAGAATGCTAATGAAGACCGCACGATCGGCGATCGCCAGCAAACTTTCATTCTTCTTTACTCGCGACACGATGTAGAGCACCAGAGGCGCAAGAACCGCGGCGAAAACCAGAAGCATCAGCCAACCGAGATCTGGAATCGTGACGAACAACCGAACGCCGCGCGAGATAAATACTTCGGCCTTGTTCTGCGCATCCCAAGCAACCACGCTGAGCCCGCCCCACTTCTCGAAGCGCATCAGGACCGCGGCGTAGATTCCTACCGTGAATATGCTGGTCGCCGCCAGGAAGGTTTCTGTCTTCATCTTGTCCTGGATCAGGAACATCATGGCCAGTGCGAAGCTGAGTGCGCATGCGGCGTAGGCCAGCATGGCGAGGGTCACGTGCACGTGCAGCCAGGTGGATTGCAGCGCTGGGACGAGCGGGCGAACTTCGCTGGGCAGAAGTTGCATCAGGATGACGCCGACAATCGCGACCGGCATAGTGACTGTGCCGATGACTTTCACGCCGTAACGTTTTTCGGCGATCAGGGTAAGGGCGGCTAGTGTCCAAACGAAGCTCAGCAGCATTTCATAAATGCTGGCGAAGGGAGGATGGCCGGCTTCATACCAGCGATGGGCCACCGCGCCGGTATTGGCCAGCAGTCCAGCCCAAGTCATGAGCGAGGCGAATTTGATGTAAGAGTCGATCCCGCTTACGCCGAAGCCCAGATACAGAGATCCCGCACCCGCGTAAAAAATCAGCGCGGCGTAGAGCAAGTTGGCTTCACTTAGAAGGCTTCCACTCTTGATCACGTTCAGAAAAGCCATGAACAGTAGGAACGCCATTCCCAACCCGACCATCACGACCAGCGTGTTGCCGGTCGCGGGTTGCTGTTCAGCTTTTGCGCGTGCCATAGACTTCCTCCGTTGCCGGACTCACTGTCCGGCGATTGTTGTTCTCGAAATCTTTGACGCCTTGATCGAGATGACTTTCGGCTGGGCGGCGGCCACGAATTCCAGTTTCAACTCCCTTTGAATCTCTTCCACGACGGTCTTGAATTTATGTTCGAAGGCGTCGCGATTGCGGTTCGCTGTGCCGCCGACCCACAGCAGAGTGTGGCCGCTGGCATCGACGACGGGAACGACCCATAACCGCATGTGGACGACATAGAACACGAAGGTCAGGCCGATAGCCATCAGCACGACTCCCGCCCACACCGCAAACTGCCCGGGTTCGTGCGAGACCTGCAACCCGGTGTAGAGGCCGGTCTTCAGATCTTTGGGATCGAAAATGTAGGGGGAGGAGGCGTTCTCGTCGACGCCGGGAATCTCTGGCAGCCATACGTTCACGCTGGTGTTGGCTTTTTTTGAGGTCACGATCAAGTGGACCGCGGGATTCACAACATCCTTGCTGCGGGCGTAAACCCGGCCGTCTTGCACCACGAAGTCGGGGATGAACTCGGCCAGTTGCACGCTGGTATCGGCATCGAGAGCGACGGTCTGGTTCAAGGTTAGCGAAAGCTCCTGCGATGTGCGGTTGGCACCACTCGTCGGGGTCGCGTTGACGATCAGCCGATCGAGTTTTCCGGTTCGGCCCCAACTCGCCTGATAGAAGCGCAGACCCTTGTAGACCAGCGGATCGTTGACTACGATTTCTTTGCGGGAAATTTCCTGTCCCCCGTCAACGACAGCGAGCTTCGACCACCAGCGCTTCGGAGTGCCGTCGGCGTACGTGTCTTCGCCGGTGCCGTCGCAGCGGATGGAGAACGGGATGGTCCGCAGCGATCCGTTTTTCATTTCGACCTGGTTGCTCGCCATGCCCGGACTCAGCATCAGGAATCCGCGCCAGCCGTAGAGTGAGTCCACGATGAAGCCTAGGAAGATGAGCAGCAGGCTGGCATGAACCATGTAGACTGCCATCTCGGAAATACGGTTTCGTTCAGAGAATAGCGAGAAGCTGTCGCTGCGGACGATGCGCTCGGATTTCAAGCCCAGCTGCCGGAAGGCGCGTTCGGCGGCGCTCAGCCCTTGCTCTTCATCATTGTTGGCGAGCGGAATTTGTGCCTGCGTGGGGAGGGCTTTGCGTAAGTTTTCGTCAGGACTCTTGTAAGGGCGCGCGTAGAATCGCCAGGCGTTGGGGAAGCGTTGCACCGAAGCGGCGATGATGCTGCAGCTGACGAGAATCAGTAAGGCGATAAACCAGCGCGTGTGAAAAACGTCGGTCAGGCCGATGGCGTCGAGAAAACGGAGCATGGCCGGCGAGTAGGCGCGCTGCAGGTCGTCGGGGTCAGTCATGGGACGCTGCAAGATGACCGTGCCCGCCGCGGAAAATATGACTACCAAAATAATTAGAACGACTCCGGTCTTGATGGAACTGAGCGTCTGCCAGAGGTTGCGCCACGCGGAACGAAGTGACATCGGCATATCGGTTATTCCCCACCCGCTGGCAGTGCACGTTCCGCGCCAACCCTTGAATTTTCTGCGAAGTCGTTTGCCATCAATGGATTGATGGCTGAGGCGCTCTGTTTCGCAGCCGCCTGCGTGAGGCATAACACTCATCTTTCCAAGGCTCCCCGGCCATTTCCACCAGTGCGTGAATAGTGTGACTTCAATCACAAAGGGCTTGAAATCTAGCTGAAACAGATTTTTTGCTGAAGCAGGGACCGACGTGCGTGATTTCACGGAGCGAGTGAGGCAGAAAGCCCATTCGCTGCAACGTGGGCTCTTTAGGAATCGATTCCAGGCATCCAGGGTGTAGGGTGGAAAGTTAGTTGTTGCAATAATTTACCGTTTCACGCGAGCCCTTCTGTGATTCCACAATCACAAAGGCGAGGATCGTGCACATGCAATGGTTGGAAATGGTCCCAACGTCTCCAAGTCGATTGGTTGCAGGCCGAAAAGTAATCTTCGGTGAGGCCCTCTCCCTCCTCCTCCACTTGCTGGCATTTTTTCTTTTACTCGCGGTGATGCCGGCATGGGCCAAAGAACATCCGGTCCCGCTCGACAAGAATGTCGACTCGGCGAAGTGCCTCGAGTGCCACGAGGATAAGACGAAGGGCAAATCTGTCCACTCGGCAATTGCGACCGGCTGCCTGACTTGTCACGAAGTTCGCGTCAACAAAGACCTGACCCGCATCAAGCTGATTACTTCGACTCCGCAGGCACTCTGCCTGAATTGCCACGCGGATAAAGATGCCTCAACATTGAAAGGCGAAGTCCATCCTCCGGCGGTGCGGGACTGCATCAAGTGTCACGATCCGCACACCAGCGACAACAAGAACCAGTTGTTGAAAGCGGAGTCGGGGGATAAGGGCCAGAATCTCTGTCTCGATTGCCACACAAAGGGATTGAACGTCCCTGAAAAAGGCAGCCGCCATGCCGCGCTTGACATGGGATGCGATACCTGCCACACGACTCATAAGGTGGGACCAGTCGGCAAGGCCGAGTTCGACTATCACTTAACGAAGGCCGCTCCCGCACTCTGCATCGACTGCCACGATGTGAAGGACGCGGCCCTGCAGAAGGCCCATCACGATCAGCCCTTCGGAACCGCAGACTGCACTACTTGCCACGATCCGCACCAGTCAGCTGCTCCGAAATTGATGCGGCAGTTCCTGCATCCGCCCTTCGCCGAGAAGTCTTGCGATATGTGTCATGCTCCCGCGAAAGACGGCAAAGTGGTGCTGACGCAAACCGATGTGAAATCTCTTTGCGTGACCTGCCACAGCGACCAGACCGCAAAAATTGATAAGGCCAAAGTGCCTCATCCGGGGGCAGCGGGCGATTGCACCGACTGCCACAATCCGCATGCCAGCCGGCAGCCGGGTCTGCCTAAGACCAATGCGGTGGACATTTGCCTGGGTTGCCACACCGATCAGGCCGAGCAGGCGAAAAAACATGTGCTGCATCAGCCCGCCTTTAAGCAGGGATGCGCGACTTGCCACGAACCGCACGGCAGCCAGAACGATCACCTGCTACGCTCCAAGACTGCCGATGGACTCTGCCTGGAGTGTCACGGCGCAGATTCGCAGCCGAACAAACTCGATGCGGAGCATGTGGTCACGATTTTCAACGGCAGCGTAAAGCTTCCCGAGGATTACTTCACGAAAAACAAAGTTGCGGTGCTGCCGCTTAAGTATGGGCGTGGGCATCCGGTGGAAGGCCACCCGGTGTCCGATGTGGTTGATCCGGCCGACATTACCAAGACGAGGGCGCAGATCAACTGCCTGTCCTGCCACCAGCCACATTCGTCGGCGCAGGCGGATCTGCTGATCAAGGATGAGGCCAACAACATGATGTTCTGTTCCAGCTGCCACAAAGATCTGACGCGGAGATAGTTATGAGGAAAACACCTACGATGTACGAAGTCTGCGCTAAGTTCACCGGCAATCGCGACAGCATCGTTGCAGCGGTGCTCCTGTTGAGCCTGACGTTGCTGACGCCTCAAGCGGCGTTTGCGGGGAAGAAGAAAAACGATGCACCCAAGAAAGTTCCGGTCATCGACTATTCCAATATCGTATGGCCGAATCCGCCGGCGATCGCTCGCATCCGCTACCAGGCGTTTTATTCGGCGCAGAAGCTCTCGCAAGTCGAAACTCCCAACAACAAGAAGCAAAAGTGGATGGATCGCCTGGCAGGGACGCAGGTGGCCAGCGAGAACACCAAGGTTCTATTCCAACTGGCCGAGCCTTATGGGCTGGCTGTGGATTCCAAAAATAATCTGTACGTGGCGGACCAGAAGGTTGGCGCCATTTTTATCTTCAACACGGAGACACGGGAAGTCGAACTCATTAAGAATAAAGTCCACGCCCATTTCGTGCGCATCATTGGCCTGGCGATGGACGACAGTGACCGTCTGTTTGTTTCCGATCCCGGACTGCATCATATTCTCGTCTTCGACGCGAACCATAAGGCCGAAGACGTAATTACGGACGGAATGGTTGAGCCCGGCTCGCTGGCGATCGACCGGGAGAACCGAATCCTCTATGTGTCCGATGTGGCTCTGGACCAAGTGCTGGTCTATGACGCCGACAGCCTCAAACTGCTGCGCAAGATCGGGACCACCGGACACAACCACGAGCTCACAACGCCGGGTGACTTTGCGAAACCTACAGGCGTCGCGGTCGACCAGGATGGAAATCTTTACGTGTGCGACACCCTCAACAACCGCATCGAGATCTTCGACGCTGACGGCAAGTTCGTCAGCACCTTCGGCAAAGCGGGGGATGGCCCGGGATACTTCGCTCGTCCCAAGGGCGTGGCGATTGACTCCGATGGGCACATCTGGGTAGCCGATGGGCGGCAAGATCGCGTGCAGGTTTTTAACCAGCAGACTCAGTTGCTGATCACCTTTGGCGGACATGGACTTCTGCCGGGGCAGTTTCAGGGATTGGTCGGCATCGCGACCGACAAGAATAACCGAGTCTTCACCTCGGAAATGTATCCGGGCCGGGTGCAGCAGTTCCGCTACGTCACCGATGCCGAGGCAGAGCAGGCGCGGAAGGACAGGGAAGAGCAGCGACTGAAGAAAGCCGGCACGGGAAATAAGGTGCCAGCTCCGGCAGCCGTTCCAGCCCCCATTCCAGCCGCGGAGGCGAAGGTACCGCCGAGTAAATAAATATTCGGGTGAGTGCGCTGAATGCTGGTGTAGAGACGTCGCTTGCAACGTCTCTTCTTACTGACGGCAGAGACGAAACAACTTACGTCTCTAGAGATGGAGTTGAAGCAAGACTCAACATGGCTTCTTGATCATCCTGCAAATCCCACACGTCGTCTGCTGCATTTTGCAACACCTTTGCTTTAGTTCTGAACAACTGGGGAATTTGACGTAGCCCGTTACGTAACTGGTGGTTTTCCCCCAGTTTGGGAGCATTTTCCAAAATGGAACTCCTCGGGGTTGGGGCGGACAAGCTCTCTGGAATCTGCAGGTTAAGGTTAAAGCACCGGATTTGGCGCGCGCCTTCAATTTCGGGTGGTCAGTTGCACTAACAGAGACGAGGGGCGGTTGCAGCAAGCGTCCAGGCGCAAGATGCAGCCCACGGCCTAAGCCTCTGGGAGTTTAGTAACAAGACTGAAAACATTCATTCATGGAGGTCGTGAGATTTTATGAGAAAAGCGATTTTAGTCATGATATTCGTACTCGCAGTCGGGGGCTTGGTGATGGCGCAGAACTGGTCATCAAAGGTTGACGTCCTCGGCGCGCACGGGAACAACGGCCGCGGCTGCGCGGGTTGTCACCAACCACACAGCGGCTCGTTTGGCTCCGGCCAAAAGGGCGCAGCCGATTCCGGCAGCTTTGCTTTGTGGGGCCAGGACGCGAGTCCGCTGTATGGCGCCACGGTCCAGTTCGGCGACGGCGGCAGCTTTTCGGAAGTTCTGCCCACCAGCATTAGCACCGGGTCGCAAGAAGTCGGCGGCATCCTGCTCTGCCTGAGCTGCCATGATGGCAACGTTACCAACAAAAACATGATGGCCAACCAGTCGTATGAACAGAAAATTGGCCTTCTGACCAATACTGCCTATGGCAGCCAGCCGATTCCGACCCTGCTCGGAAACGACGGAACCACGGCTGGCAACTACACCAACGATCACCCGGTGGGCGTGAACGCAACGATCCGCTCGGGCAACGGACTCAATTGGACGGGCACTACCTTCACTGTGACCGCTGGCAGCCCGTATGCCCAGTTCACCGCCAACTACGGTTATCCGGCTCTGGCTCCCGGAAAGTGGTCGAATCCTTGGGCCATCAACGGTGCTGGCAAACCCTACGTACTATGCACGACCTGCCACAACCAGCACGTGATGACCGTATACACGTCGAGCACAGCGAGCCCGATTGCGGGGAACACGGCCGGCTACTATGCCACCTACTTCTTCGTGAACGGCCCCTACAATCCGAACATTAACAACGTCGCCAACACGAATGCGCCTTCGTCGACGCAATTCTGCCGCCAGTGCCACTTTGGCGAGGCGAACGAAGCCAACAACACCAACAACATCCCGACGGTCTTCCAGTAGACCTAATCTGGTGCACAAAAGGGGGGAGAGGATTTACTCTCCCCTTTTTTGCGAACTTAACGCAGTTAGCGAGCGAGGGAATATGAAATACCAACTTCTTATCAGCACGTTCCTGGCAACGGCACTCGCGGTAGCATCGGCCCAGATGGCTTCGCACGCGCCCACTGCGATCGCGAATGCGCCTTCCGCCCAAACTTCTCCTGTGCAAGTGAGCGACAAACCGGTCGCTCGGGTGAACGGGGCGGTGTTGACCGATCGCGACCTGCTGCGCGAGATGTATATGATTTTTCCTTACGCGCAACAGCACAACGGTTTTCCCAAGGCTCAGGAAGCGGAAATTCGTCAGGGCGCGCTGGAAATGATCATTTTTGAAGAGCTGGTGTTCCAGGAAGCGCTGCGGCGCAAGCTCTCCATTCCGGCCGAGAAACTGAATCGCGCAGAAGCTGAATTTTGCAAACAGTTCAACAGTCCTGACCAGTACGCGCAATATCTGCAGACGGAGATGCGTGGTTCTGAGCAACAACTGCGGCAACAGATAAGGCGCTCGCTGCTCATCGAGCAAGTGCTGAAGGCGGATGTGGAACTGAAGGCGACGGTAACGCCAGCCGAGCTGCAGGCTTATTACGTTAAGAATGCGGCTCGCTTCAGTCAGCCGGAGACGTTTACGTTCCAGAGTATTTCGGTAGTGCCGCCGCTGAAGGCCACTGCCGAGCAGGCAAAGCAGACGCGCACGAAGGCAGAGGATGCCCTGCGCCAGGCGAAGGCAACAAAGACTTATCAGGATTTCGGGCTCCTGGCTGAAAAGATCTCGGAAGACGATTTTCGCGTGAATATGGGCGACCACAAGGTCGTGCCCGCCGACAAGTTGCCGCCGCAGGTCGTGAGGTCGTTGCAGGGCATACAGTCCGGACAGATCACCGGACTCATCCAAATTGAGAGTGCTTACACCATCATCCGACTGAACGCCCATAGCCCGGCGCGTAAGAAGGCGCTGTCGGAGGTCAGGAGCGAGCTGAGTTCGGATTTGCAGAAAAGCAAATACGAGAAGTTGCGCTCGAACCTTGCGAAGCAATTGCGGGCGAAGGCGAAAATTGAGGTGGTGTAATCTGTGCCCCTGCAAGTTGGCGGCATCGGTCAGTGAGAGCGTAATTTCTGAATCCGTCCGTTTCCATGTCCCGCCGGTCCAACGGCGGGTTTCTCATAAGCGCCAAGGGAAAGAACTCGCTTTCACCATGTTGAGTAATTCAACTCGGAGGGCGGGTGATATGCCGCACCCAAGGGGATTTCGTCCCAAGAAATCGCGCCGGGCAAACCAGCAAGCGCCGTATTTTCAACGACTTACAAATTAGAGGCGCGGTCCCATTTTGGCAACGATTGTGCGTTAGTAAACAGTAAATGAAGGTGGATTCTGAGCCTCCGGCCAGAAGGGGAAATGGCGGAATGAAAATCGCGCAACGCATCATCGCATTCACGGTACTGATGATGGCGCAGTTGATCTTCGCCCAAAATCAGCCGCAATCCCAAACTCCGCAACTGTCAATCGGCGAAAACACCAAACTGAGCGCGGGCGGCCTGTTCACCTTCGGATACACCGGGGACTATGGCGACGTGGTTTCGTCGCAGCACGGACTGACCTTTGGAATGGATGGCAGGGTTGCGGGTTATTACTACAATCCCAATTTCATTTCGTTCACGGCCAACCCTTACTATGACCAGTCGCGCGACAACTCCAGCTTTCAATCGCTCACTGGAGCCACGGGGGTAGACGCGACTGTCGACTTGTTCAAGGGCAGCCATTTTCCGGGATCGGTCAGCTACCACTACGATCGCAACAGCACCGGAACCTTTGGCCTGGCCGGACAGCCTAACTTCACCACCATCGGCAAGAGTCAGGGATTCGGAATCAACTGGAGCGCGCTGTTGCCGAACTTGCCCACACTTACGGTCGGATACTCACAGGGCGACGGCAGCGGCACGATCTACGGCACCAGCGAGACCACGAACTCCAACACGCGGTTGTTCAATGTGCGCTCGGGTTATGAGATCGCGGGATTTCACCTGAATGCTTTTTACGACCGCAACAATTTGAACTCCAAGTTTCCTCAATTCCTGGCCGGACAATCGGAGTCCGTGCAGGATTCCACGGGCAGTGACGTGGGTTTCGGGGCGCAGCACGCTTTGTCGATTCATGGCCAGTTCTTTGCGAACTACGATCGCTCTTCCGCCAATACCAGCTACTTCTCGGATGCAGGGCTGATCTCGAACCGCTCCAGCTACACCGATGACATCGTCAACGCGGGCGCAAGTTTTCATCCCACCCAAAAGCTTTCTTTGAATGTCACCGAGAGCTACACCAGCAATCTGAACGGGTACTTGTCGCAGAGCCTGGGCGTCAACGGGATCGCTGAGCCGCGACTCAGCCTGGGATCGGGCGCTCATTCCTCGACCGTGGGCGGCGGCGCCACCTATCAGTTCACCAATAACCTGTACGCGACCTCGCAGGCCACCTATTACGACCAGGAGTATTTTGGAAAGAACTATACCGGCACGTATTTGAGCGGCACGGTGAATTACGGGAAGCGGTTGCTGGATATGTTCACATTCTCCGCTTCGGTGATCGACAGCAGCAACGGCCAGGGGACGAACGCGCTGGGATTTGTCGGCAACGTAAACTTCTTTCACAATATCAAGCGTTTCCAGATATCCGGCGTATTCACTTACGCGCAGAATGTGCAATCACTGCTCGTTACCTATACCACTTCTTATTACAGCTACAGCGCCAATGTGCACCGGCGGCTGCCGGCGGGTCTGCAATGGACAGCCGCCTTCAATGGATCTCACAGCGGATTGACAAACTATCAGGGAACGAGCAGCCAGGGCGAGGGGTATTCAACGTCACTCGGTTCGCGGATGTTCACGGTTACGGGGAATTACGCGCACGCGACAGGAATCTCGCTGCTAGGCGCGGGCGGATTCGTGCCGGTCACCGGAACGCCGGGGGTGACCGACTTCATTACCTTCGGCGGATCAAGCTACGGTGGAGGGATCTCGGTGACGCCGCTGCGGCGATTGGTCATTGCTGGCAGCTTCAATCGCGCGATCAGCAATACCGTCGGACAGACGATCTCGCACAATAACACTGAAATCTTCAACGCCCAGTTGCAATACCATTTGCGCCGAATTGGACTGCAGGCGGGCTATACGCGCTTTACTCAGGGCATCAGCGCCGTGGGGGCGCCGGCCAATACCACATCGTACTTTGTCGGGATATCCAGATGGTTCGACTTCTTCTAGCGGAGGGGCGCGGATCGACTTCTCGCAGCAGGCTGAGTGCGGCCGGGTTGGCGGTGTCGCTCGCGTTGTTTCTGGCAGCGCCGGCACTAGCGGCGAAGCGGCCGAAGGAAACGGCCCTGCCGCC
>Ga0070717_10002010_pt1 | contig 14213 bp, 10 predicted proteins | sample LARL113metaG_FD_71366 | JGI IMG/M metagenome (GOLD analysis project Ga0070717, IMG submission 71366) | Corn, switchgrass and miscanthus rhizosphere microbial communities from Kellogg Biological Station, Michigan, USA - LAR L11-3 metaG | ecosystem: Host-associated > Plants > Roots > Rhizosphere ... | reverse complement strand
TCCACCACTTTCGATTTAGTCAACTTGTAAGCTTTGGAATCGGTTTCAAACTTGACGTCGCGACTCGCGATCTTCGGTGTTCCTTCGGGCAGCTTCGAGAGGTCCAGTTCTACCAGCGGCAAAACTTCTGTCTTTTCATAACTGCCCAGAATCGCCGCATAAATTTCGCGTCCCTCGATGTATTCCTCGATCAGGGCCGGAGAATCGAACTCGTTCTGCACATATTCCACCCTCTCCATCAGCTCCTTCACCCCGGTCACCACCGCCTCGGCATCGATTCCGATCGACCCATCTTCCGATTGCGGCTTCACTATCAGAGGAAATTTGACGTCGTGCGCATGATCGATGTTTCCGCGATAAGCGGTCGCGAAAAACGGCGTACGTATGTCGTGGAAAGCGAACATCTTTTTCGCCGTTGCTTTATCCTGCGCAAGGAAATGCGCGTGCGGGCCAGCGCCGGTGTAGGGAAGTCCTAGCAGGTCCATGTACGCGGCCACGTTCATTTCTTTGGTGTCATCGCCCGCGTAAGACTCGGTAAGGTTAAACACCAGATCGGCGCCGCACTTTCCCAGGGCGTAGAGAGATTGCGGCCGTCCATCCAGAACGTAATACGAAGGTTCGTGTCCAAGCTTTCCTAGTGCGTCGAAAATTTCCTCCCGGTCCTCTTTCACTTTGCGCTTGCGTCCGGCTTGTGTGGCCTCGGGTTCGGAAGTATTTTCCTCGTCCCACACGTCATACAGCACCGCGACTTTTAATGTATCGCCCATCCCCGCTCCTAAGCTTGAAAAGCTTTGCACCGCGCCAGGTGGGTCATTACCAGCGTGGTCGCAAACACGGTAATTTCCGACAGGTATTCCGCTTGCTTCCTTTTGTCGATCATCAACCGCAACTCTCCGCTCCTTTTCTCAATTGACTCCATCAACTTCTTCACCGCCGGCCGCTGCAGGGCGGTCCACCTCGCGATGTGGTCCACGATGGTCTTTCTGTGCTCCCGCAGAAAAGCCTCCGCCGGTTGCGCGTTTTTGCTCTTCCTGGACACATTAAACATCGCCGTGAGATCGGCGTCCTGCGTCACATCCAGCAACGGAATCTGGCTGGTGGTGTTGCGGTAAAACTCCCCGACCGTCATTTCCATTTCCGCAGCTGTAATGTCCGGCGAGCCGCGTTTTCGCAGCGGATCAGCATTTCCCAGCTCGCGCGCGATCCGGTCCATATAGCGCAACTTCGCCATTGCGCCCCAATCCCGGTACTTCTTGCGCCAACCCGAGCGCGGCGTCAGCCACACCGCAAATGTCTCCGCAAAATCCTCGTCCGGATGCTTCTGCGCATACCAGCCTGGCAGGTAGCGCACGTAATCCTTGGAAAACAGCACCGGACGGTAGTTTTCGCGATACGGCCGCCGGTAAGGTCCGAACAACTGCTTCCACTCCGGCGTGCGATGCAGCTTGTACGCGTAATTGAATGCGTGGCCAGCTTCGTGCCGGAGGTACATCATGACTTCGCGATCGCTCTCGAGATCATTATTCTCTTTTTCAATCTGTGCTACATCAGCCCGCGCCAGATAAAACGGAATTCCAATGACCGGCTCACCTGACGGGCATCCCCACTCATCCGTCAAATAACACGCTGGCCGGAACTTGAATATCTTTTTCTGCTCCAGCTCGCGATAGAGCTGTTTCACGAATTTCTCGACCGAGGATCCCTCGATCGTTAGTCCAAGATCACAAACCCGCGTGTCTATCAGCGATTGCGGTTTGGCAGCGTCCACAGGTTCGCTGAAGTCTGTCAGCGATTGTGCTCGCTCAGCACCCGCCTGTGGGCTCGATTCCGTCACGTGTAATCAGTGTATTAAAAGGCTCGCGGACGCGACAGTGAGGAGAGAAGTGCGTCCTGTCGTCATGATCAGAGTATTGGATATGCCCAGTCGGCAGAAGATGACCATGGGCCGAGAACGCGCGTCATCTCCCCAGTGTTTTTGCGACAATTTGAACCGCGAAGCGGCAAGCCGATGTTATGCAAAGTACCCGCTCACCTCGAGGAACTTCCCGGATCGCTGCTTATTGCCGGTCGAGAAGCAGCCGCAGTTCGCTCGAGCGCGATGGATGCCGCAGCTTGCGCAACGCTTTAGCTTCGATCTGGCGAATGCGTTCGCGTGTCACCGCGAAGCAGCGGCCTACCTCTTCCAGCGTGTGCTCTGAACCATCATCCATGCCGAATCTCATCCGCAGTACCTTCTCTTCGCGCGGACTCAGAGTACGCAGCACCAGCTCGGCCCGTTCTTTCAGATTAACGCCGATTACCGCATCTGCAGGCGAGACCGCAGTGCGATCTTCGATCAAATCCCCGAGATGTGAATCGCCTTCTTCCCCAATTGGCGTCTCCAGCGAGACCGGGACGCGCATGATCTTCAGCGCCTTGCGAACTTTCCATTCCGGAATGTCCATCTGCTTGGCAATCTCGTCTGAGGTGGGTTCCCGTCCCAACGATTGCACGAGTCGCCGCGAGGTCCGAATCATCTTATTCACCACTTCAGTCATGTGCACTGGCAGCCGGATGGTACGCCCTTGATCGGCAATCGCACGGCTGATGGCCTGGCGAATCCACCACGTCGCATAAGTGGAAAACTTGTAGCCCCGCCGATACTCGAATTTATCGACTGCCTTCATCAAGCCGACATTGCCTTCCTGGATGAGGTCAAGAAAGTGAAGCCCTCGATTGGCATATTTTTTCGCGATCGAGACCACCAGCCGCAGATTCGCTTCGATCATCTCGTGCTTGGCCTTGTCAGCATTCATTTGGCCCTGGATTATTGCGCGCTGCACATTGCGTAGCTCTGTGAAAGTCATTCCCGCGTCGCTCTCCAGCTTTTTTATGTCGGTGCGATGTTGCCGCTGGGCTGCGTGGTAGGTTTTCCTGAGGTCCTCGCTCGCGGTTTTGGCAATTTTCTTTTCAAGATAGGTAAGTTGCCGATCCAGCCCGCGCATCTTTTCCGCAGTTTTGCTTACCCTTTCAATCAGGCGCTTGTGTTCTGACTGAGTGAGTCCCAAAGTTCGGATAATAAGGGAGATACGAACCATTTCGCGGGCCAAGTGCGACCGGCAGCGTCGGTATTGCTTGGCCTTCTTTTTCGGCGGGATGGTTCCGAGACGTTCGGCCAGCCGGCAGGCCACGTTGTAGTGCTTTCGCAGCTGGTCGATGCGGCGAATGAGTTCTCCACTACGTCTTTGCAATTTTTCGTCAGTAATCTCTTCCTCGTCGAAGGTGACCATCTCCTGAACTGAGCGGCGGCCGGATTTCAGGTCCTCAGCAATATTCAGAATTTGCCGCACGGCAATGGGCGAACGCGAAAGGGCTTTCAAGGCCCGGCGTTGTCCGTGCTCAATCCGCCGCGCAATTTCAACCTCGCCCTCGCGGGTTAGCAGCGGTGACACACTCATCTCATGCAAATAGAGCCGCACCGGATCGCTGGATGTATCGGGAGCACCTGAACTCAGGTCAAGTTCAACTTCAACTTCTTCCTCTTCGCCCGCCAGTTTTTGTTCCAAGCTCAACCAGGGGAGGGCAGTCTCTCCGGTGAGCACATCCAGTCCCTGGGTACTGACTGCGCTGAACAAATCATCCGCATCGGGTTGGGATTGCAAATCGTTGGGGGTTAAATCATCCATCTCTTGTTCGGCGACGTAGTCCTTTGGCATATTCGTCTCTTTGAGTCGGCAAAAGCTTGCGTAATCCTAGAACCGAAAACGGACAGCTTCGGTTCTTTAGCACAGATTCTGAGCGCCCGGTTGCTTCACCATCACGGCTGTTCGTCACCGGAAACGAAAACTGCGGCAAATCCCAAACCATCGGTTACGTCGAGTGCAGCGGATTCCCCATAAATTTGATTAATGGTATGGCGTAAAGCAATGAGGTTGCTACGCGCGGATTCCGTGGCGCGGCTGGTGGGATCTTTCGCGAATTCCAGTTCGTAGGTCCTCAACAGCAACCCGCTCTGCTCCTCCAGTCGTTCGATTGTCTCTGGGACGAGCTGCGCTTCAGAGTGCATATCCTAGTGTACGCGATTCTTGCGCTACACGTTCTCCCCGCAGGTCGGACTCATGCTGCGTCTGTTACCAACATATGCTCGGGATGTGAGCAATCGAGCACAGAAATCTCCTCTTTGACGTGTCAACATAGAGTGTTCTGAACGCACGAAACGCTCCTCAAACCTCGACCGAATGTGCGCACATCTGCATTTTCGGCAAGAAATCGGCTATGCAAGCGCCCAGTCAGCCCTTAAGAGTACGCCTTCGCAGCATTCGTGCCTATATATCGGCCTGGCTTAGGAAGACATCAGGTAGGGAACCAAACCCTGGCGATTTCGCATCGCAACGGATGTGCCCGTTTTGCCACCTTATCACCCCGCGTTACGAAACCTGCTGTCTGGAGTGTGGCCGGGTCCTCAGCCCAGCTTAATCATTGAGATGCCGGCACTTGTCTTGTCCGTCCGATAGTTTGCGACGTTAGACGAGCCGATGAGACCTATAGCTTCGTCTAGCTGCGTACCTTGTGATAAGGATTCTGAGGCTCTAAAAGTCGAAGACAATACAATTCCTTAGCAGCAACAACTGTGGCAGGACAAGGGATCCAGCGGCCTGCTGTTTGAATGCGAATGGTAGAGTGCTTTCGATGGAGGTGAACGAAATCTTGCTCAGGTGAGAGAGAGGCCAAGATGTAAAATAGCGGATGGCCACATCTGCTGAACCATACCGACATCTGTTGAACAAGCCGTGATGAGGTTTGTGGTTCTTCGGTTGACCATTGGCTGCAACGGTTGTGTAATAACGAAGGAAACGTAATCGTTTTATCTCAACCGCATGCTGCCGGTTTTGCAGCGTGCCGAGTTCCAACCCCGCCCTGTCTTTTTCAAGATTCGGCGCGGCAGTTGCGTAGTGCGCCAGGTGATTGACTTAAACGCCGGAGAGATGGCCGAGTGGCTGAAGGCGGCGGTTTGCTAAACCGTTATACGGGCTAACACCTGTATCGAGGGTTCGAATCCCTCTCTCTCCGCCAGTTTCTTTTAGAGCCCTGAGTTCACATCTCTCGAATGCCCAAAAGGCAAATTCCACAAACATCCGACGATTTACCGTGCTCCAGCGGTCTGAGATCCAGCGCAGGTCGCTCGGAATGCAGAACCGCTTGGTCCAGGGACAGCTCGCAGAACAAAGTTCCACCGCTCCAGGTCGGGAAGAAATGCTGTCATCACGAACGATGACCGCAAGGGCGGCTCCCGCTGTTATAAGCGTCCAAACTTTTTTACTGCCTCTTCAATCGACTTGAGTTTCTCGATGTATGCGTACATTGAATGCTCTTTGAAATCCATTTCCTGTGCCGTAGCAAGCACCTCAGCGGCCCGCGCGCGGGGCACAATCGCGACTCCGTCAGAGTCCGCCACCACGATGTCTCCAGGAGTGACTGAAACTCCGTCACAAGTCACTGGGATATTCGCTCCGGCAAATCGATAATGTCCGACCGATGTAGAAGGAACGGTTCCCAACGCAAATACCGGGAACCCGATTTTCTTCAGATAAGCTGTGTCGCGCACCCCTCCATCAATTACCGCGCCGGAAAAATTCCTGGCCTGCATCGCAGTCCCCATCAAGCCGCCCATGCCGGCGATATCTGCGCCGTCCTCGACCACCATCACATACACGGAGTTGGGCGCGCCCTGGTCAATGGCCGCCAGCATTCCGTCCAGCGCACCAGGATCGTGGTTCTCTTCTTTTTTTAATTTGACCGTGACCGCAAAACCGGCAAACCTGCTGGTAAAGATCGGGCGCATCCGGTGCGACAGATAAATTCGCTGTCCTGCAACTTTTTCCATGGCATCAGAGACAGATGCCACCTCAACATGCCGGTATCCATCGAGCAAAGTAGCGTCAGAACTGCCATCGGGAGGGCGCGAGAACGCTGTGGTTACAAGAATCGTGATCGTCGAAACGATCGCTGCCAAACCGATTGTGGCGATGAAGATCCGCGATCTACAAGCGACGTGTAACATACTTTTCATCTCGTACTCCTTCGGAAGTCCGGATTTCAGAACCGCTAAGGCTGCGTCGGCTGGTGCGGCAGCGCATTCGACCTGTCAATCACCCATTGCGGAAAGACCGGAGTATTTTGTGGTGGATGGCCGCGCGTGATCGCCCAGTGATCAATCCAACCAGTGCCTTCTTCGCCGACATACTCATCCGGCAGGCTATACGCGGAATCGCTGAGCGCATCCTGTAGTGTAATGAATTGGTAACCGCGTTTGCGAAGCAAATCCAACAACTCGCCGATGTGGTCTGCTTCCAGCCAGTTCCCATGTATCAGCAGAATTTGCTTAGGTTCGTATCCGATCAAATCCTTGGAGAACTTTTCATAATAATTAAATACCTGGCCCGTGTAAGTAAGATATGAAGTCAGCAGTTGCTGCTCCAGCGCAGCGTCTCCACGCCGGCGCGCGTCTTCGTAAACTCCCGCATACATCCAGTCCCACGCATCCATGGTGATCGGCGCAATACGATACCCGCGTTGTACGAGAAATGCTTCGGCTTGGCGCCGAGTTTCCAGGTCACGCCCGGTATCGAGATAAGGATGCCGGAAGTAGCGCATCTTCATGTTGTGCTGCGACAGAAGCATCGTAGTGACCGTCTCGCCGCGAACAATCTCTTCTTCCCACTCTTTCAGTCCAACGCGGTTCAATGACGCGTGGCTAAAGGTATGGTTGCCGAGTTCGAACCCGTAGTCCAGCCACATGCTGAGCGCCTTTATACGGGAATCGACCTCGCCAAACTTGTAAAGCTTGCGCTCGTTGACAAAACCTACCACAGGGATTTTCTGATCGCGCAAAGTTCCCAGCAGCTTGGTCGTCATCTCAATGATTTCTGCCCCGGTCATCGAGTTTGCGGCAGCGGCGGGAAGATCATCGATGGTGATTGCGATTCCGCGCCGGGCTGAATTTTGTGCGCAGAGCGGCAGAGCCGCAGCGATCAGCAGTGAAAGTAAAACGAAATTACATCTCGCGAATACCCGATTCATGGATTGGCTCCGTGGTTTCACCGAAAGTGGTTTGGCCGCAAATCCCTTGGGTCGGAAATACCTCTAGACCGAGTGCTCTGATCGCAATGGTCCTGATCATTGATCCAAGCCCTGCGCCTTGCCCCGCAGGACCGTAATCGACGCTTTGGGAAGAGTAAATGTCGTTTGCTGGTCGGCGTTTAGCGTCCTCGAAACCGGTGGCCCGTCCGGATCAGCGTGACTATTCGGCCCATCGTTGATCCACACATACTGCTCGCTGCCGAAAGTTATGAATGTGACTGGTCCTGCGAAACCCGCATCGCGTTTTGCTTTCGAATCACCAAGCACAACTCGAATCGTATGCGGACTGTTTTCATCGCGATTGACCAGCATCAATGACCACATGCCGTCTGGCCTATTCACCGCATAAGAAGTGACCAGCTCATTGCCATCACCGTCTTTAACATCGCTCGAAGAGGCAAACATGCGATGGATTCCTGAACGATGCTGTACCCATTCCAGATTTATCATGTGCGCCGCGTAGTAAGGCGAAGTGTAACCCTTAATGTTGTAATTCTCGTCGGCCACAAAATTCGACCACGAGGCCCAGCCAAGGCAAGTGTTGTGCAAATCCTGAGGCTGTATCGGAGAGTGATAGAACGCCGCGCCTCCCCCTTCAAAAAACGAGCCGACATTATCCGCCAGCCACAGCGCCGCGAAAATCGTCGTCATGGGCCCGGTTAAGTCGGCAGCAAGGTGATTCTCCGTCACCATTAAAGGTACGTTCTGCGGCACACCATCCTCTCTCCACACTTGCAGGATATGTTTCATCAGCTGCGGCTCTGTGTACAAAGTCTTCCACGTAATGGTGCAAGGCTCAAAGGGATAGTGTTCGAAGGAAACGAATGCGAGGTCGGAAATCCGGCCATGCGATTTGAGATAGTCCACGAAGCGGCCCATCCACGAGATCCGTCCCGCAGCATCCGGCCAGACTTTGATGTCTTCGTTGACACCTTCAAACACCGGGCCCCCCAGCTTGAGCTTGGGATCGATTTTGTGAATTGCCGTTGCCCACTGGATGTAAAGTGCGCCGTAATCTTCCGGCATCGCGTGTTTGCCATCCGGTTCTTCGCCCATCTCTACGTAGCCCAGGTTGTAACCCCGCCTCTCGATGTATGCAATTTGGGCGGCCGCATCGTCGGGTGTGCCATAGAGCATTGTCACCGGGACCATCGCCGGCAAATTGTTGGTAAGTCCACTCGTAAAGAAAAGATCAAATCCTGTGTGCTGGTAGCCGCCGCTGTCATTCACATCGTCGGACGAATGCCACGGATCAATCGATGAAACGCAATAGGTGGTTCGCTTCTCCGCCCGATCCTTCGGTGCCTCAATAAATCGTCCACCCGCATCCATGCTGCCGACCTGAATCTGCTGAATTGCGTAACCCACGCAATTTCGGATATCGTCTGATCCGTGCTCATCACACGTGTTGGAAGATTCTGTCATTAGTACGCGAACATAGCGCGTGGACACCGGCGCATCGCTCAACTTCAGCTTGACCGTGCCACCCTTCGCACCCTTAAATAGACCGCCAGAAAAAACTTTCCACTCACCTTTGGGTCCAGCATCAAAATCGAGTGCATTCGTGCCCGCCCAATATTCCACCTGATATTTCGTGGCGTAGGGACTCGCCCACATGACACGGACGGCATTCACCGGCTTCTCAATTTGAAGATCAACGACCACCCATTGCGGGTGCATCGCATCGCCTTCGCCTGTGAATTTGCTGCTGAGATATGGATTGCTCTTCCAATAGGTGAGGTTCGGCCCGGCTAGCGGCCGGTCGCCGCTGGTGGCGAAACCGCGATGCGGCAGCGCGTAAGCCAGAATGTACCGAATTGGCTCTTTGAGTTCGCTGCTGCCGGTGAAGTATCCACTGCGGTGTGCCGCATCGCTCCACGAGCCATTTTCCGTCCAATGCCATGCCGCCATTCGAAGTTCCGTGTTGTTGCGGTATGTAATGGGTCCCCACCCTGCAGAGAGCGACTCCTGAATTATGTGCGGGGTAAAAACTTTGTTGATGTCCATGCGCGAAAGGACATCGAGGGAGCTGCCTAGCGCAGTATCAGGATCAAATGAATTGATTCCATGGCCCGGAGTTGCGTCCACCCGAATGGTTCCGATGTGCGAAGCAACTGGGCCCGCTTCGGATTGCGCAAAAGCGCCTCGGGTGTGCACGACAAAACAGCAGGCGAAGATCGCAATGGCAAACGCTTTGAGAACTGTTCGAGGATCGCTTTCGGCCAAATTTCTGTTCTTCAACCGTTCCACTCCGGGTTCGGCAGGTTGGCGGTTATTGAATTCATGAGTGGCGCTACCCTCCGACCGGCACCGGTAATTCGTGTGCGCCGAGCTGTTGCAACGCCGGACTCAGCATAGACGCAGAATTAGTGTCCAAGTACACGGTCGCATTTGGATGTGTGCGCAGGATCGATGCAGGTGCCGCCGGGCCAATCTCGCCCTCAAAGCAGGCTTTCACCGCTTGTGCTTTTCGCTTGTCGGGGACGACCGCGAGGATCTCTCTCGCCTTTAGAATCTGCCGCACAGACATCGAAAGCGCCTGCTTTGGCACTTGCGAGATGTTCGCGAACCATGCCTCGCCCACCTGCTGCTGGCGGCACGCTTCATCAAGTTCGACAATGATGTACGGTTCCTCGATTTCAAAATCTGCCGGTGGATCATTGAACGCAATATGGCCGTTTTCACCAATGCCGAGAAATGCGATGTCCACAGGACTCGAGGCCAATTCTTTTCCAATCCGATGTGCGACTTCTGCCGGATCATCCGCATCACCGTCCAGCAAGTGATACTTGATGATTCCAGTTTTCTGAATCAGCTGCTCCAGCAACATCTTCCGAAAACTGCCGGGATGAATTACCGGCAAGCCGATATATTCATCAAGATGAAAAGCTTCCACTCTGGCCCAATCGATGTTGGAAGCTTTGGTGAGCGCATCGAGAAATTGAATTTGCGATGCCGCAGTAGCAGCGATGATGCGTGCGTGGCCATAATCGCCTATTGCGCGTCGAATTGCGTTTGCAGCTTGCTCCGCCGCCGCCTGGCTTAACGAACTTTTGTCGCGAAATATCCTGAGCTGCATGCGAAAGTGTTCTCCTGCCCGGCAAAGAAGCAACAACTCAGCGGATCAGAGCCGCTAATTATACAGAAGCAGAAAGGCTCAGTTTAAAAAATAAAGATGGATTTTGCAGTTATAAAACGATTTAATTGGCGGATGGCAACGGCGAAACTGTTCGCGGCAGTGATGTTGATAGCTTTTGGCGCCCTGTCACCTGAGGCCCGCTCCCAGATCGTTCAAGTGGATGTCACACCCGCGCATGTCGTGAATACTTTCCGTCCTCTTTATGCGCTTGGTTCAACCGTGGACCGAATCCCCAGCAATGCTACAGATGTTTTTTTCCGGCCCGATCAGATTGCTCAAATTCAGCAGGCCGGATGGGGAGTAATCAGCTACCGACAAAATACGGATTTGTTTGTGCAGGCCTGGCACTGGAATCCGAAAGGCAAATGGAGTGATCCCAGCGGCAAGGGGTACTTCGTCGGTGACGCAACTCCGTCGCAGGAGATGATTCGCCATTCATACGGCTACTCTTTGCCTCATCGTGGCTTCACTCGCAACAACGGCACCGAGTTCGACGGGTTTTCGCGTCTCGACGATGGCGACCTCAATTCCTATTGGAAGAGTAATCCATATCTCACAAAGCGTTTCACAGGTGAGGACGATTCGCTTCATCCGCAATGGGTGGTGATCAACCTTGAGCAAAAGCAACTCGTCAATGCAATTCGCATTCTTTGGGCCGAGCCCTATGCGAGCAAATACCAGGTGCAATATTGGCGCGGCGAAGGCGACGCCATGGACGAGCAAGATAAAGGCACGTGGAAGGATTTTGCGTCAGGAAGCGTTACAAACGGAAAAGGCGGAACTGACACTCTCCGGCTGGACACGTTGCCAGTGAATACTAAGTACGTTCGCATCCTCATGACTCAGTCGTCCAACACTTGTGATAGTCACGGTTCGAGCGACCCCCGTAACTGCGTCGGTTACGCCATCCGCGAACTCTATCTCGGCACTTTGCCTGACAACGGTATCTTTTCGGATCTGCTCCACCACTCGCCCGATCAGAAACAAACCTTGACCTATTGTTCATCCGTCGATCCCTGGCACGCACCGTCCGATCTCTATGTTGCGCCGGATCGCATGGAATCGGGAGACCAGCCCGGCTTTGACCTTTTCTTTACTAGCGGAATCACTCGCGGCTTGCCCGCAATTATCCCCATCGCCCTGCTTTACAGCACGCCGGAAGACGCGGCTGCTCAAATGACGTATATAAGAAAGCGTGGGTATCCCGTCTCTCGCATCGAGATGGGGGAAGAGCCCGACGGCCAGTACATGCTGCCCGAGGACTACGCCACGTTGTATCTCCAGTTCGCCACTGCGCTGCATCGCGTCGATCCAGCCTACAAACTCGGTGGCCCGGTTTTTGAAGGCGTCACCGAAGACATTAAAGTCTGGCCTGATGCGCAAGGCAAGAACTCGTGGCTCGGCCGATTTCTTGATTATTTGAGGGCGCACGACCGTCTTCAGGACCTCGCATTCATGTCGTTCGAACATTATCCCTACGATGGATGCGAGACCCCGTGGAAGAACCTCTATCAGGAACCTGAGTTGATCACTCACATCATGAAAGTGTGGCGCGATGATGGCCTCCCATCCGGAATCCCATTGCTCGACACGGAAACCAACGATCATGGGGGCGAGGCCGCGGTAGATATTTTTGGTGCGCTATGGCTCGCCGACTCGTTCGGAGGATTTCTCAGCGCGGGTGGTGAGTCCACGCACTACTATCACGATCTGCCCTATTCTCCGCCGCATCCCGCTTGCGCCAACAGTTGGGGAACTTATCACATGTTTATGGTGGATGAGCATTACGAGATCAGGCAGCGTACCGCCCAGTTTTTCGCGGCGCAGATGATCACTCAGGAATGGGCCCAACCCAACGACGCCGAGCACCGGCAATTTCTTGCCACCAGCGACGTAAAAGACTCGGAAGGAAATGTTCTGGTAACAGCTTACGCGCTCCAGCGTCCGGATGGCCAATGGTCGCTCATGCTCATTAATAAGGATTACGACAATCCCCACTCCATCCACATTTCATTTGGGAACGCTGAAGCAGCGGCGCAGTCATTCACTGGCCCAGTTACTATGATCAGCTTTGGAAAACAGCAGTATCAATGGCACGCGGATAGAAAACGCGGACACGCGGATCCGGACAATCCGCCGGTACGATCCACGCTCAATGGTGGTCGGGATACGGTTTACAATTTGCCTGCCGCATCATTAACAGTGCTTCGCGGTCAAATCGCGCCGACTCGCTGACTCTTAATCGAGTTACGCTGAATGTTGCCGTAGTACTTTGGCCAACTGCTCCGCAATGATCTGGTCCTCGCCGGGTTGCAGCATGAATGAGTTCATCGCTAGGCCGGGCCGACCTTCGCCTCCGCCAATCACAATCGATGGCTGTCCCTTGCGTAATATCTGTGAGGCTTGCGTCGGTGTCAATGAAATCCGCGAATCCCACGTGATCTGCATATGCGGAACATGGTTGGCAATCTCCGGGACAAAAAACGAAGTGCTTACGCCCGGAATTTTCGTGATTTGCCCTGAAATATTTTCTAAGCGTTGCTGCCACTCTTTCGCCAGCGCGTCATGATCTTCGCTCAGGTAGAGTTCCAGCGCCTTCACCATTCCCACGATCTCTTCCTTGCCCACTTTCTGACCGCGTCCCAGGGTGTCCTCAAAAGGACTGTTATTGAGCAGCGCATAATGCACTAACTCTTCACGACCAATCAGGATGCCGGCACATTGCGGCCCCCTTAGCGCTTTGCCTCCGCTGAAGGTGACCAGGTCGTAACCCATGTTGGCGTAATCCCACAGATGCGAAACCGGAGGCGTATCAGCCGCCGCATCGTTCATGCAGGGAACGTTGTACTGCTTGGCTAATTTCGGCCACTCGTCCACTTTTATTTGTCCGGCCGAGTTCGCGAAATTCGTGAAGTGCATCATCGCGGTACGCTCACTCACAGCCCGCCGCAATTGCTCATGCGTTTCGATTTCGATGAGCTTTACACCAGTTCCTCTCAGCTGATGATCAAACGGATTGCGGTGCGCTTTCTGAATGATCACCTCGGACTTCATCCCCGTCAGATCAGGCAATTGCTGAATGAGGCTCTCGTTGTCACCAGTAAGAATGCCTGCCAGTCCGGACTGTATTGCTCCCGCTGCTCCCGAAGTCACAAGAGCGCTGTAACCAGGCGGCAACTTCAGCACTTGTGCGATGCGCTTGCCCGCGGCGACCTCCAGCTCTGGAATACTCACGAAATGTTTCGCGGCTTGCGCCATCACAGCTTCGACTTCCGGCCGTATGAGCGATCCTCCCAGCGTTGTCATCGTTCCCTCACCATTGATGACCGTGGTGACGCCCAATTCCTGGTAGGGATTTCCGGATTGGCCAAAACCGGCTGAGGTGGCGACTGGTTCTGCTGCGGCCGTTTTCGCTGCAAAAAGCTTTCGTGGTGTGGCCAGCGCGGCTGCCGCCGCACCGAGGGTTCCCAGAAACCCACGGCGGCTCGAAGTCGAATTCATATTGGCTCTCCCGATTTATTTTTTGGATAATGCGGCAATGCAATTAATTTCCACCAGTGAGTTTCCCGGAAGTGCGGCAACTGCGACTGTGGTGCGAGCGGGACCTCCATGCTCGAAATATGTCTTGAATACCTTATTCATTCCATCATAGTGCTCTATCTTGGCCAGGAAAACGCTAAGCTGGACAACGTTATCCATGTTCGAGCCAGCAGCTTCGACGAGTTTTTTGATGTTGTCCATTACTTTCGTAGTATGCGCCCCGATCTCCCATGATTCGGCCGGTCCGCTGTCATGCGCCCCCACTCCCGCAATATAGGCCAAGCCATTGTGGATGACGATCGGCGTAATGAAGGAATTGCCTTCAGCCGGCTTTCCTTCATCGTTCAGTTTGCGGACACCCTTGCCTTCGTGTGAGGACCTTCTGGCTTCCGAGGGTTTGGAAAGCAATGCCGCT
>Ga0070717_10002009_pt1 | contig 14214 bp, 10 predicted proteins | sample LARL113metaG_FD_71366 | JGI IMG/M metagenome (GOLD analysis project Ga0070717, IMG submission 71366) | Corn, switchgrass and miscanthus rhizosphere microbial communities from Kellogg Biological Station, Michigan, USA - LAR L11-3 metaG | ecosystem: Host-associated > Plants > Roots > Rhizosphere ... | reverse complement strand
CAGATACACCCTTCCTGATTATTTGCCTTTTACAGCCGGGTAGCCTTTGCTGACCCAGTCGTCGCCGAAGTTGTTGGCCAGGAAAAGCACGTGTACGTGGGTGAATCCGAGCTCATGCAACCGCTTCCATGCAGGACCCACGTTGGGGCAGCGATCCCACGGGCAGCAGCCGCAATAGAGCACGATTTGCTTGTTCTTGGGGATCGACGCGACGGTGTTTTCGAGAGACTGAATTCCGGATGCCTGGGAGCCGGGGCCGGCGTATTCAGAGCCGGGGATATGCGCCTGTGCATACATGACCCGGGAGCCCACCTGGAAGATCAGGGCCTTTTCTTTTTCGCTGGACTTTAACATTTGAACCAGGGCTTCGGGTTGGATCAATTGCGATTCCGGAATGGACGACGCGCTGGAAGATGGCGCACCAGGAGAGGATTGAGCGCGCACGGCGGGGACGGCGAGTATCGCTACCATAAGGCTGATGAACAGGCGCGGGATTACGTTTTTTGAACGCACGGCAAGCTCTCCAGAATCGCGAATGAATTTAGAGCACATATAGCAGGACATGGCGAGGTCATGCAAATGAGACGCGGGCGGGCGGTGAAGGCTACGTCAAATGACGTGCAAATGCGCGCAGGTTGACGGAAAATAGAGAGGAGACAATTTTCACGAAGAATTGAGAAGCACGTTTGACATCGACAAAGATTGAAGTTCCGAAGTGGTCAGCCAAAGAGTTTGAAAAGCAGGTACTGGAGATTAACCCCAAGGTCGCGGTGTTCGACTGCGATGGCACGTTGTGGAGCGGCGATTCGGGCTACGGGTTTATGGTGTGGTCCATTGAGCAGGGCCTGGTATCGCGCTCGACAAGCGACTGGATCGATAACCGCCATCGCGCCTACCGCGCCGGCAACGTGAACGAGTTACAGATTTGCGGCGAGATGGTGCAGATCTATGCCGGGCTGCGCGAGCAGGAACTGCAGGCCGCCGCGGCGCAATACGTGGAGGAGTTCGTGCGCGGGCGCGTGTTTGCGGAGTTGGCCGCCCTGCTGGAGACGTTGCGGCAGCGAGGCGTGGAGTTGTGGGCTGTCAGTTCCACCAACAAGTGGGTAGTGGCAGAGGGTGTGCGGCCCTTCGGCATTCCGGAGCAGCGCGTTTTGGCCGCGGAGGTTTCGACGGTGGCCGGCGTTATCGGCAGCCAAATTGTGGATGTGCCCACCGACGAAGGGAAAGCTGCGGCTCTGGCGCGCGCGGGGCTGCCGCGTCCCGATGCTGTTTTTGGCAACTCCATCCATGACCTGGCCATGCTGGACATGGCGGCGCATGCCTTCCCGGTAAACCCCTCGCCGGCATTGCTGGAAGCCGCGGCGCAACGAGGCTGGGGCTACTTTCGGCCCGCGGCCGCGGAGGGCGTCGAAGCGGCAGTTGAAGGCGAATAGACCGCTGGGGTCTGTTTCTGGCGAAAATCCCTGTACGGGTTCTGAAGCGAGCCGTGTACGGAGGGCGAAAGCCGCACATTCTGCGAATCTTGCGGACCCTGTAAACTAAGCATGTGGAAGAACCCAAGCAACTTGCAAGCCCACGGCCGCCAGGACCGGCGCTCCGCTTTGTGGCGGCAGCGCTGATTGTGCGCGGTGGGGAAGTGCTGATCTGCCAGCGTCGTCCGGACCAGCCGATGGCGCTGCAGTGGGAGTTTCCGGGCGGGAAGATCGAGGCCGGCGAGACTCCCGAACAGGCGCTGGCCCGCGAACTGCGAGAAGAACTGGGCATTGAGGCCAGCATCGGACCGCGCATCACCCACGTCCGGCACAATTATCGGCACGGCGGAGCGGTGGATCTGCAGTTTTTCGCGGTCCGGGATTTCTCGGGCGATTTGCAGAACCGGATCTTTGCCCAGGTGGTCTGGGCGAAGCTCGAAGACCTGCCAAACTACGATTTCCTGGCCGCGGATCGCGGACTGATAAAGGATCTGGCGAGTGGGAAGCTGTTGTAGAAGCAGCTACTAGCTTCTAGCTGCTAGCTCGTGATTCGACGACTGCCGCGTCATCCTTCTCCGGCCAAAATCCGGCGGGTTGGCCATCGCCTTCTGCGTTCGCACAATGAGCTAGAGGCTAGAAGCTAGCAGCTAGAAGCTGTTTTCTTCAGTGTCCCGGCACCATTCCCCACAGCATCACCCCGGTCATGACGATGACGATGATGCTGGTACCCCACGCGATGATGTTCCACAGCGGCGAATTTCTGTGTTCGCCCATCAGGTCGCGGCGATTGATGAGCAACAGCATCAGGATGATGACCACCGGCAGCAGCACGCCGTTCAGCACCTGCGACAGGATGGCAAAGTTGATCAACTGGGCGTCAGGCAATAACAGGACCGTGAGTCCGCCGCCCGCGATCAGCACCGTGTACAGCCAATAAAAGGCCGGGGCTTCGCGAAAGCTCTTATCCACGCCCGATTCGAGCCCCAGCCCTTCGCAAACGGTGTACGCGGTGGAGATGGGAAGAATGGACGCGGCAAAGACTGACGCGTTGAACAGGCCAAAGGCGAACAGGATGAAGGCGTAGTCGCCGGCCAGGGGGCGCATGGCTTCGGCCGCGTCGGCAGCTACGGAGATGGCGCCCATGCCGTGCACGAAGAGGGTGGCGGCGCAGGCCACGATGATGAACCAGGCCACGAAATCGGTGAAGAAACTGCCGACGATCACGTCGAGGCGCGAGGCGGGGTAGTCCCTGACGGGGATTCCCTTCTCCACCACCGAAGACTGCAGGTAGAACTGCATCCAGGGAGCGATCGTGGTGCCCACGATGCCGATGGCCATGTACATATAGGCTTTGTCGTGCCAGACCGATTTCTGGGGCAGCTTGACGGTGGCCAGCAAAGCGTCGTGCCAGCTTGGCTGCGAGAGCACGCCGGCGAAGATGTAGGCGATGTAGACACAAGACGCGAGAAGGAAGATTTTTTCGGTGCTCTTGTAGTTGCCCTTGACCACCATGAACCAGACCAGAAGGGCGCACAAGGGCACGGAAATGAACTTGGTGACATGGAACAGGTGCAGCGAACCGGCGATACCGATGAATTCGGTGACCACGTTGGTGTAGTTGACCACCACCAGCAACAGCATGAGCACCACGGTGAGGCGGAGGCCGAATTCCTCGCGGATGAGATCGCTGAGGCCCTTGCCGGTGACCACGCCCATGCGGCCACACATTTCCTGGACCACGATCAAGGCGATGGTGATGGGGATGATGGTCCAGAGCAGCGCGTAGCCGTATTGCGCGCCGGCCTGGGAGTAAGTGAGAATGCCGCCGGAGTCGTTGTCGACATTGGCAGTGATGAATCCCGGCCCAAGCACGGCAAAGAAGAGCAGTATTTGAGTTCGCCAGCGCTTGAGCATGTCTGCGGGGTCCTACGGTGGATTCATCAGAATTTCCTTTTCGACCATAACAGGCGGGGCGGCGTGAGGAACAGGGAACGAGGGAACAGGCATTAGGGATTAGGGATTAGACATTTGGTTGCTTGGAGCGGGCGCCGCGCCAATAGAGGAACAGGCCGAGGCCGATGGATGCGGCGGTGACGCCAACCACTTTCAATACGAACACCAGTTTGCTGGCGGCTTCACCTGGGGGAACGACCGAAATGATGATGCCGATGAGAACCACGATGAAGCCGAGACTGCCGGCAATCCAGACACCGGGGATGCCGCCGGGCACGAGGATGGCACGGGGATTCTCGCGGCGGTCCTTGCGGTAGGCAAGCTTGATGACGGCGGCAAACATATACAGGAACGGGATGAAGTAGAGGATGATGGCGAGATCGATGAGCACCTGGTAGGCGCCGCGCGTGGTCTCGTTGATCTGGCTGAGGAGAAGGACGGCGCCGGACAAGATGGCCTGCACCAGGATGGATATGTACGGTGTTTTCCAGCGCGGATGAATCTTGCCGAAGGCGGCGGGCAGGTAGCGATCGATGCCGACCACGAATGGAACGCGGGCGATGCCGGCCACCGTGCTGCCCACCCCACCCGCATTGCCGAAGGTAACGAGAACGGCGGCCAGGATTCCGAGGAAGCCCACCTTGAGGGCGACGGAACCGACGGTAATGGCGTGGAAGACGCCGCTCCTGGCATCGATATTTTCTGCCGGAACCAAGCCCAGGATCGCAAAGGTGCCCACAATATACATGAGGGCGATGAGGGCGCCGGATGCAAAGACCGCGCGGGGCAGGGTGCGGCACGGGTCGTGGATTTCCTCGCTCATGGCGGAAACCAACTCGAGCCCCGTGAAGGCGAAGGCGATCTGCGACCAGAAATTGACTGTATCCCAGTTCCACGCGGGCATCATGTTCTGCCATGTGAAATGGGTTGCGGAGCCGTGGCGCATGACGACGATGGCAGCGACGCCGACCAGCATCATGAGCGGAACGTAGGTTCCTACGCCGCCTGCATTCTGGAGCCATTTGCCGATGTTCAGGCCAATGATGTTGAGGACCACGGCGACGATGAGGAGGGCAATGGAAACGATCAGCAGGAACGCGCGGTCCTGGGCGAGGGCGGCTCCGCGCCCGCCGATGATGTAGGCGGACATGGAGGCGCTGGCGAGAAGCAGGCCGGGAAAATAGAACACGGTGTAGAACCAGTAGGTCCATCCGGCGACGAATCCGTGAAACGGGCCGAAGGCTTCGCGCGACCAGGCGTAGAGGCCCCCTTCCTCGGGAAAGCGCGACGAGAGTTCGTTGATCACCAGCGCACCGGGAACGAAGAAGAAGATAGCGGCGAGGGCCCAGAGGCTGATCGAAGAGGTTCCGTTGTGGCCGGCGGCGGCGATCCAGCGGGGCCCGAGAACGGTGGCGATGTTGAACAACAGCACATCCCAGAAGCCCATGGTCTTGCGGAGTTGTGATTTGGCGTGGGGCGCGGAGATGGTCATGGAGTCACCGGTCGAGGTTCTTGTTATTTCGGGAATGATACAGGAAGGTACGAAGAATGGAGTAAGTGCAACCGCAGATCCTTCGACTGCGTCTGGCGTGCAACGCGCCAGACTCCGCTCAGGATGACAAGTTGGTTGGTGAAGGGAGAGATTCAAAAGCAGGTCCTTCGCTGCGCTCAGGATGACAATTTAGTGGGAGAGGTGAAATTCTTTGGGCGAGGAACTCACTTTGGTTCATACGCAATTGAATGGAGCGGATTACGACGGGCCTTCCCTGTCGCTGCGTGGATTGCGCAAGACGTATGCCGATGTGGTCGCGGTGGATCACCTCGATCTGGAGGTGACGCGCGGCGAGTGCTTCGGTTTGCTGGGCCCGAACGGGGCGGGGAAAACTACGACGATCGAGATTTGCGAAGGACTGACGCCGGCCGATGACGGAACGGTGGAGTTGCTGGGCTTGAGCTGGAAGACGTCGCCCAAGGAACTGCGCCAGCGGATAGGCATTCAACTGCAGGAGACGCAGTTTCCCGACAAACTGACCGTTCAGGAAACTCTGCGCCTGTTTCGCAGTTTCTATCATCGCGGCATTGCCGTAGATGAAGCGATCCGGATTGCGCAGCTCGAGGAAAAGCGGACGGCGCGGGTGGGCGGATTGTCGGGAGGCCAAAAGCAGCGGCTCGCCATGGCCTGCGCTCTGGTAGGGGATCCGGAACTTCTGTTTCTCGATGAGCCAACCACGGGGCTCGATCCGCAGGCGCGGCGCCATCTGTGGGACCTGGTGGATGAGCTGAAGCAGGCGGGCCGCAGCATCATACTGACCACGCATTACATGGACGAGGCAGAGCGGCTGTGCGACCGGGTGGCGATCATGGATCACGGACGGATCATCGCGCTGGGCACGCCGCAGCAGTTGATCGCGTCGGTGGGCGGAGACCATATTGTCGAGTTTGCCGTCATGCGGACGGCGGGCGCGGATGCGGTCCGCGGAGAGTTGGACGGGGCGCTGCTCAAAGAGATACCCGGGGTGGAGTCGCATCGCGTGGACGCAGGCATCCATCAACTGTCGGTGAAAGATCTGCACACCACGGTGCCGCGCATTTTTTCGGCGCTGACCGGCATGGGCCTGCACCTGAGCGAGTTTCGCACCCATTCGGCCTCGCTCGAAGACGTGTTCGTGGGATTGACGGGGAGGAATCTGCGCGATGAGTAGGCTGGAAGAAAGCTCTCTGTATCAATTGACGTCGACCCGCTTCCGGCTTTTTCTGCGCGAACCGGAGGCGATCTTCTGGGTATTTATTTTTCCCATCCTTCTCGCTGTGGGGCTGGGGATTGCGTTTCGCAACCGTCCCGCGGATGTGCTGCCGGTAGCGGCCACCACCACGCAGTTGACGCAGGCGCTGGCCGGCGACAAGGGCCTGAGCGCGAGCACCATGGACGAGGCGGCGGGCACGCATGCGTTGGCCGTCGGAACCATTAATCTGCTTGCCATTCAGCGGCCGGACGGCGTGACCTACAAGTACGACAGCACCAACCCCGATGGGCGCACGGCGCGACTGCTGGCCGAAAGCGCGATTCAGACCGCGGCGGGTCGGCACGATGCGGTCGCTTCGCAAAATGAATTCGTGCACGAAACCGGCGCGCGCTACATCGATTTCGTTGTGCCGGGGTTGCTGGGCATGAACCTGATGGGATCGGCGATCTGGGGCATGGGATTCGCCATCGTCGAGGCGCGGCAAAAGAAACTGCTCAAGAGAATGGTGGCTTCGCCCATGCCGCGCTGGCAGTACATGGCGTCGTTTATTCTGTCGCGGCTGGTCATGCTGGTGATCGAGGTGGTGGTGTTCGTCGGCTTTGGGCGCCTGGCGTTCGGAGTGCCATTACGTGGATCGCTGCTGGACCTCTCGATCATCTGCCTGATTACATCGCTGTCGTTCTCGGCGATGGGATTGCTGGTTGCATCGCGCGCAAAAACCATGGAGGCTGCGTCGGGATTGATGAATCTTGTGATGCTGCCCATGTGGATTCTCTCCGGCGTATTCTTTTCGGCCACGCGCTTCCCTGCGGTGATTCAGCCGCTCGTAAAGGCGCTGCCGCTCACCGCCGCTATCGATGCGCTGCGCAGCAACATGCTGCAAGGCGTCGGGCTCAATCACCTGATGATGCCGATGGCGATTCTGCTGGCGTGGCTGGTGGTGCCGTTCGCGGTTACGATGAAGATTTTTCGCTGGCGGTAAGGCGCGTATCGAAACATTCGACTTTGATCGATGAAACCCACCCAAGCAAAGCTTGGATGGGGCACCCAGGTTGTTTCGGGTTAGCTGAGTCTCGATCCTTTACAAGAATTTACGCACCTGTTGCGATACGCGGGTTCATGCTGAATCAGCGATCGACTTCCCGCGCGCTGTTTCGCCAAGCTCGCGATCAGCGAACGTGGAAGCGGCCCGGCCTGCCCCCGCATACGGCAGGCCGGATCCGCCCTCCTCGCGCAGACCTTTCCGTACTGCCGGCACACAAAATAATTCGACAATCATGTAACGTTACGAGGTCTGCTTCCACTACTTGGGCAGTAACACTCTGATGCCCCATCAGAGCAACTCTCCCAAAGGAAATTGAAAAAAATGAAGAACCTGTCCTCCGCCATTACAGCGGTTCTTGTCCTTGCTGCGCCTCTGGCCACCCTGGCACAGAACGCGCCCGCCGCCCACAAGCTTCAGCCCAATGAGCACACGCTCAACATCGCCGGAGCCACCACCATTGAGGCTCCACCGGCCGGCTTCGACGCGGTCAATGCATCCGACGAAGAACTCGCCTATCACGGCTTCCCGCCGCGCCCCAACCAGAACACCGAGCCCAAGGCCTATGCCACCTGGGCGAAGGCGATGCAGCACTCCAAGAAGCGCATTGTGCCCACGCTGGAACAGACCCCGATCTTCCACGGCCCCTCGCAACAGACCAAGGCGAACGCCGTGACCAACGCGAAGATAGCGAACAACGTCTCGCTCGCCAATCAGCCCAGCAACGTGTCGTACTCGAACAACTGGAGCGGCTACGTCGACTTCAGCGGCGCTGCGGCCTTCGGAACCTCCTCCTACTATTACGTCGTCAACGATTTCACTGTGCCCAAAGCGCAGCAGGCGTTTGGTGTTTGCACCAACGGTTGGGACTACGGTTCGGCGTGGAACGGCATCGATGGCTGGGGATCGCCTGATGTACTGCAGGCCGGCATCGAGTTCGATGCGTACTGTCTCCTCGGCGGCGCCTACAGGTCCACCTTGTACTCGGCCTGGTACGAGTGGTATCCCTTCAGCGAAGTCCGCATCGGCGGCTTCCCCATCGCCCCCGGGGACGACATTTTCGTGGAAGTGTGGGACACTTCGGCCATCGCCGGCCATGCGTACCTGGTGAACTACACCAACAATCAGTCGGTGAGCATCAGCTTCGCGGCCCCGGCCGGAACCCTTCTGAAAGGCAACTCGGCGGAGTGGGTTGTGGAGCGGCCCAGCGTGGGCGGCAGCCTTGCCAACCTCACCAACTACGTCATGGATCCCTTCTGGGATGGCTATGCCTACACCCGCGGATCCGCCTTCTATGACATCGACGAAGCCACCCCGGTGGACATGCTGGATAATGCCGGCGCGGTGATCTCGTATCCCGAATACCTGGGCCTGGAAACGTTCGTGATGCACGATACCGGCTCAGCCTGGTAGTTGGCTCCCCCGCAACACTCAACTAAAACCAGCGAAAGAATGGCGACGGCCAACCAGCCGTCGCCATTTTTGCGCTGCTCAACACCTTGGTTCTTTCTCAACCCTAAGAAGAGCATGGAAAATGCGAATGGCGGCGGCTCAGTGAGCCGCCGCCATTTTGTCTTTCAGATGAATGACTGCTTACGCGACGCGGGCGTTCCCGACCGAGCGAACGCGAAACCGCTTCATGCGAAGCGATAGCGTGCGTTCGATCTTGGCCAGATCACGGCGCTCCGCGGGTGCGGAGAAAGTGGAAGCTACCCCGCTGGCCGAATTGCGGCCGGTGCGGCCCACGCGATGGACGAAGTCTTCCGCCTCTTTGGGCAGATCGAAGTTGACCACGTGCGCGATGTTGGCGACGTCGATGCCGCGCGCCGCCACGTCGGTAGCCACCAGCACGCGATGACGGCCCTCGGTAAAGCTGCGCAAAGCGGCATTGCGCTGCGATTGCGAGCGATCGCCGTGAATCTGCGTGGCCGACCAGCCGGAACGAGTGAGCCGCCGCGCGACGCGATCGGCGCCATGCTTGGTGCGCACGAAGACCAGGAAACTGCCCTTCTCGGCGCCCAGCAAGTGTTCCAGCAATTCCTGTTTCTTGTCGTGCTCCACCTCGAAGGTGCGCAGTTCCACGTTATCCGCCGGCTTGAGCACCGAACCGATCTCAATGCGCGCAGGATTGTTGAGGTATTTGCGGGCTACTTCCTTCACCGCGCCTTCGAGCGTAGCCGAGTAGCACAGGGTCTGCCGGTGTGCAGGCAGGGTGGACGCAATGCGCGCGATGGCGGGCTGGAATCCCATGTCGAGCATGCGATCGACTTCGTCGAGCACCAGGGTGTTCACCTGGTCCATGCGCACCAGCTTGCGCTTGAGGTAGTCCTCAAGGCGCCCGGGCGTGGCGACGATGACGCGCGCGCCGCGGCGAACCGCATCGAGTTGCGGGCGCTCGGTCATGCCGCCGACCACCAGGGCCACGCTCTGCTGCGAGCTGGTGCGGATGGCGAGAAATGCCTGCTCCACCTGCATGGCCAGTTCACGCGTGGGCAGGAGAATGAGCGCCTGCGCGGCGTTCCGGTCCTTGGTGTTCTGCAGCATCTCGATAATGGGAATGAGGAAGCTGAGCGTCTTGCCGGTTCCGGTCTGCGCGGTGGCCAGCACGTCCCGGCCTTCGAGCGCGGGAGGAATGGCGCCGGCCTGCACCGGGGTAGGAACTTCAAATTGGTTGGCGTTGAGCCGCGCCATGAGGGCGGGCGAGAGAGAAAACTGTGAAAACCGGGTCGTCAAAATAGTACTTTCCTGAGGATTCCGGGCTGCCATTTCCCACGGGCATGCATTCGGAATCGGCTCGAGGCGCGCACACCGAACCTTCGGCGCGAGCCTGCTTTTTTTAATTGCGTAAGAGAGAACCAACATCGTCCAGAGGACTGGCTGCAGTCTTCGGACTGGCGAAATCGCATTTCAGAATGCGTGCTCGCCCGGAGCTTACCCACGCTGCTTTTACGCCGCTCGGCACACCGCCGGCCGGCTACCCCACGCTGTTTCCGGTTTCATCGGGACTCTCAACTGGAGAGGCGTTCGATGATTCGAGAACCGATACACAGTTCGCGAACAAATCACCGGTCAGGCAACTGAGGTACACGCTGTAGGGGCTTGGGGGAAATCTGTGCCAGGCTGAAATGCCTTGAGGAGGGCAAATCGCCGCTCACGACCAAATCACTGAGCGCAAAGCCAGTATAACATAATGCCGGTTTAATACCCCGACCGGGTGTTTCGCTGGGCTTGCCCGGCCCGAATCCGCTTGGCTCTGAACTTCATTGGAATGTACACTTCGGCGCAAGATTCCGGCATCGGCCCGGATGCAGCGAATCCGAAAGGAGCCTCCGAGCCCGTATGAATCGGTTCGACCGGCTCATCGCTCACCTCAGGCGGCGTTACGGCCAGCCTGCGCTTCCACCCGCCAGGGGACCATTTGAACTGGTGTTGTGGGAGAACGCCTGTTATCTGCTGCCGGATGAGCGCCGACTGGAAGTGTTCAACGCATTGAGAGACAAGGTTGGTTTGAACCCTGCAGCCATCGATGCGGCGTCCGACGGGGTTCTGCTGCCCATTGCCATGCGCGGAGGCATGCGCCCGGAGATGCGGGTATTCCGCTGGCGGGAGGTTGCGCGGATCACTTTGAATCAGTTTGCGGGTGATCTCGATTCCATTCTCAGCAGACCGTACCCCGAAGCTAAAAAGGCACTGAAGCAATTCCCGAACATCGGCGATCCCGGCGCGGAGAAGATCCTGCTGTTGTGCGGCGTGGCCAACGGGCTGCCGCTCGATTCCAATGGACTACGCGTTTTGGGCCGCGTGGGCTGGGGACGGATTCAGAAGAATTACGGGGCAACCTACCGCTCGGTCCAGGACGATGTGAAGCCGGAACTCCCTGCCGGCGCCAAACGTCTCCAGGAGGCCCACCTCCTTCTCCGCACGCACGGACAGACGCTTTGCAAAGACAAGACACCGCTCTGCCACGAGTGTCCGGTATCCGCGGAGTGTCGTTATTTCCTTTCGATTCGATCCTGACTGGCTTGCATTTGCTGTTCTCTCGATTCGTTATCAGGCGTCACAATGCAACGAGTCAGTTGTGAGCCGGATCACAAGATATAACCGGACCGATTGGATCGATTTGCAATCCTACCTTCAAGCGCCTACCATTGCTGGCAAAATCAAAAGGGCCCACTGTTGAATGGAGTGTTTCATGAACACCTTGCGCACTTTGTGTGCCTTTGTCTGCCTTGTTGCGTCCCCTAGAACTAACCATCAACTAAAATCCTGGTCGCGCATTCGTGCGGTAATCGGTGCAATTGCGATTCTGGCCGCAGTAACAGCCTCTTCAGCGTTTGTTGCAGCCCAGGATGCCGCAAAACCACTGAAAATCCAACGATACCGCGACCCTTCAACTCAGGTGCATGCTTTTGCCACTGCACCCGAAGCCGAGCAACCGATCCCGGCATCTTTCTCCAAGGAACATGTTCCTGCGGGAATGGCAATCAGCCCTGTTTTCTATTTGTATACGGAGCCATACAGCTTCACGACCGCGATTCATCGCTTCCGTGGACCGGATAACTCGACGGTGTTTGCGGCGAATGAGGAGGAACGGCAGGATCTGGTGAAGCGCGGATTACAGGAAGTGGACCGTCCTGTCTTCGTCTACGACCGCCAAGTAGAAGGCTCCAGTGAGATTTATCGCGTCGCCAGTCCGGTCAAAGGCGACATGGTTTACACCACCAGCCCTGACGAAAAGGATTATTACCTGAAGCAGGGCTGGGTGCAACGTAAATCACTCGGCTTTACGCAAGCGGCATCGTCTTCAGGCACAGGAATTTTGCTTGCCTCCACCATCAAGTTGATAGGGGGCGACCTGAGTTTGATCTCACACGTGGAGGGCATGGGAAGCCGGATCGTGTTTTCCGGTTCGAACAGCAAGATTGCATCTTTGTCTCCGGGGAAAATCCTTTACTCGGAAAAGAGCGAGGCTCTGCCTCTCGGCCTTATTGCGAGAGTCGCCGCTGTGCGACGCAACCGTCTTGGAGAGACGGAAATTCGTACGGAACCAGCAGAACTTGGGGATGCGTTTTCGGAAGTTCACATCAACCTGGATAATCTTCCGCTGTACTTCTTTGTGCCCAGCGAAACTCCGGCAGCACGTCCGGCTGAGGCGGAAGAGACCCTCACAAGTCCTGGATCTGGAGAAACAAGTCCCGAGTACTTATCCAGTAAGAGGACTGGTGCAATTTCGGATGCAATTACCATCACTCCAATCAAGATGCTTCCAGATGGCGCCGAATGGGGCCTGGTCAACCAATCTTACAAACAAAGCTTGCTCCCGAAGGGTGTCAGCGACACGACTTACACCCTGGCAGTGTCGGGACAACTTACCATTAAAGCAACAACAGAATTGCTTTATAACACCTATAACCGATGCACTACCAAGCCGACCGTTACGTTTATCCTTTCACCGATCATTGAGGGAAGTCTGAGCGTGAACGCTTCCGTCGAGGCCAGCGCTTCCTCTGGCGATGTTCCGGTACTCGGGCCTTTCACGGGGTCGGTGAATGTGGGCGGGATTCCCATATACATAACCTTGAAACTGTTGGCGGGATACACTGCCAGCGCGAAAGTCTCGGCAACACTCACGGGCTCGGCACAACTGCGCATGTCTGGAGAGGCGATTTATGACGTGACCACCAAGCATTTTCAGATCATCGGCTGCCCGAAAACTTGTCCTGCAGGATTCAGCTGCGGGGATCCGCCAGCCACGGGAGCCACTTGTTCTTTGACGCCGAAGTTCGATGCAAAGTTCGATGTTGATGCGCAGGCCAGCGTGTATCTGAAGCCGCAAATCGATTTCATGCTGGGCGGCTTTGGGACGGGCATAGGTCCCAATGCATACGCCAAGTTTCAACTGCAATCCAAGCTCGAGCCGCCGAACGTGAATGTCTATGCCCAACTTATACCCGGTGTCGGAGCCTCGATCCAGGTATGTGGCATCACAGTGGGACAAGCTTCCTACGATTTGCCCCCGCAGGTGAATCAGCAAGTCGCATCCGTTTCGCTCATCACCTCTCCGAAGGTTACCTCATTCAAGATCAATAACGGGGTTTCGCCGACGGCCAATCGGTCAGTAACTCTGAACAACACAACCAGCGGCAATCCAACGCAGTACATGGCCAGCGAATCGTCCACGTTCAGTGGTGCATCGTGGCAGCCCTACAGCGCCGCGCCAAGCTTCACTTTGTCTGCCGGCAGCGGGGCGAAGACGGTGTATTTCAAAGTCCAAAATACGGCGGGTGTTTCCACGGCGGCGTCCGCATCGATAACGGTGGCTTTGCCTGCAGCCATCACGGTGACGCCGACAACGACGGTAGCTTTTGGTTCCGTGGCAGTCAACTCGTCGATGACGCAGAGCTTTACCGTGCAGAACAGCGGCAGCGGTACGCTGACGGGCACCGCGTCCGCCACCGCGCCGTTCAGCATCGCTTCGGGCGGAAGCTACACTTTGGCGGCGGGAGCACAGCAGACGGTAACGGTGCGCTTCAGCCCCACGGCGGCGCAGAGCTATACCGGGAGCGTTAGTTTCACGGGCGGCGGTGGTGCGACAAGGACGGTGACCGGCACCGGCACGCAGATCTCAGCGATCCTGGCCGTCGTGTCAACGGATTGCTACCAGTCGGGCCCGGAGATCAACCTGAAATTCACCCTGTCGAGCGGCACATCGACTACATTCGACCTCTACCGCAACGGGGCGTTGTACATGGCCGGGATTTCCGGAACGACATTTTCAAATACCGGAAGCAAGGTGACGGCGGGGCAGAGTTATAGCTATTACGCGGTAGTACATCTGAGCGGCGGAGGTACGGCTACCTCAAACACCGTGAACGCAACCGCGCCCAGCAATTGCGGCACGGGAACGATCGCGGTTACGCCGAATTCGACCGTGGGATTTGGATCGGTGGCGGTGGGGAATTCGTCCACCCAGAATTTCACGGTCCAGAACAGCGGGAGCGGC
>Ga0070717_10002008_pt1 | contig 14220 bp, 13 predicted proteins | sample LARL113metaG_FD_71366 | JGI IMG/M metagenome (GOLD analysis project Ga0070717, IMG submission 71366) | Corn, switchgrass and miscanthus rhizosphere microbial communities from Kellogg Biological Station, Michigan, USA - LAR L11-3 metaG | ecosystem: Host-associated > Plants > Roots > Rhizosphere ... | reverse complement strand
GCTGCGGTCGGTCACCGTGACGGGAGTGATCTGCTGGTCGAAGACGCCAGCCTTGATGGCCGCGGCTGCCCGCTGCTGGCTGCGAAGGGCAAACTCGTCTTGCTCAGCGCGGCTCACGTCATAGCGTCGGGCGACGTTTTCCGCGGTCACTCCCATCGGATAGTCGCCCCACGGATCCGTGATCAGCGACAGGGTGCCGTCGAGGACGGTGCGGTGCCCGAGCTTGTACCCGTCGCGGGCGCCGTAGTCGAGGAACGGCTGGCGGGTCATGTTCTCATCCCCGCCGGCAACCACGACGCTCGCCTGGTCAAGCAGGATCTCGGCGGCTCCGGTGTAGATGGCCTGCAGGCCCGAGCCGCACAACCGGTTGACGTTCATCGCGGTCGAGGCCGGCGGGATTCCTGCCGCCAGGGCGGCGCGGCGGGCGTTGAAGGCATCTGGGCCGACTTGGCCGACACAGCCCAGCACTACTTCGTCAACCTCAGCGGGCTTCACTTCGGCGCGCTCTAGCGCGGCGCGGATGGCCGCCGCACCCAGCTCGTGTGCTGGCACATCCTTGAACGCCTTACCGAACGCGCCGATTGGCGTCCGTGCTGCAGCGGCGATGACAACCGAATCGGACGGGGGCATGGGAAATCACCTCACTGAGGTTGCGCTGGACTTTTCTCGGCTGGAGAACCTGCGTGGCGCGGCGCGCTGACGTGCGGCAGCTCCATGTCTCCCGGAAATTCTCTTTGCACAGGAAATGGCAGCATCGCGAGCACGTCCTCGTCTACGTCGAATCCCGGCGCCACATCCACCAGCCGCAATCCCTCAGCGCTGAGCGTGAAGGTGGCCCGCTCGGTGACGTAGAAGACCTGCTGGCCCCGGGCAAGCGCCTGTTCGGCACTGAAAGTCTGATGCTCGACTGCCTCGACGAACTTCCGGTTGCGGCCGGCGAATGTGAAGCAGAAACACACCCTCTCGGCGTTTTGCACGATATCGATGAATCCACCGCAGCCGATGACCCTGCCGCCCAAGCGGCTGACGTTAACATTGCCGTGCCTGTCCACTTGGCCGGCGCCCATGAACGTGATGTCCAGGCCTCCGCCATCGTAGAAGTCGAACTGCGCGGAGTGCGCAATGATCGCGCTGGGGCCTATGGTGATGCCGAAGTCCGTGCCTCCTTGCGGAACCCCTCCGTATGCCCCGCTCTCGACGGTGAGGGTGACCGAGCCGGCGATGCCGGCCTCGGCCATGGCGGGGCCGATGGTATCGCCTGGAATACCTGTGCCGATGTTGACGATGTCGCCGGGCCTCAGCAGGGTGATGGCTCGCGGCCCGATTGCTCCGCGCTCGCCAGGCGGGAGAGCGCCAAGTCCGTCCGGCGATTCGGTGCGCGTTGAGATGAACCGCGGATCGAACACCGCGGTGTCGGTCTGCCGGTGGTCGCTATCCGGATTCTCGGCGATAGTGATGAGATCGATGAGGCAACCCGGCACGACGACGTCCTTCGGGTCGATTGCGCCTCGCCTGACCATGCGTTTTGCCTGGCAGATGACACGACCGCCACTGTTGTGCGCCGCCTGGGCAATAGCCAGGGCGTCAAGGTGGACCGCCTCCTCCTCCTGGGAGCAGTTACCGTCCGGGTCTATGCTGGTCGCGCGGATAATGCCGACGTCAATGGGGAACGAGCGGTACAGGATGTACGGCGCACCATCGATCTGCAAGAGTTCAACGTAGCCGTCAGCGGCGAGACGGGCGCGCTTGTTGAGTCGCCCGCCGTCCAGTCGGGGATCGACAAAGGTTCCCAGGCCGACGTCGCTCAAGAGGCCCGGCCGGCCGGCCGCGATCGCGCGGTACAACGCGGACAACTGCCCTTGCGGCAAGCAGAACGCCTCGACCTCGTCCGTGGCGAGAAAAGCCGACATCTTCGGCATCAGGCCCCAGTGTGATCCCACGACGCGCCGGACCAATCCCGGATGAGCGAAATGCTCAAAGCCACCGACCCGGTTCGACTGCCCGGCGGCGTGGACCACGGTCAGGTCACGGGGATGTCCTCGCCGAAGAAATTGCCGTTCGAGCTCGGCCAGCACGCCTTCGGCTACCCCCATCATAGTGAAGCCGTCCGTCGCCACAGTGGAGCCATCCTGGATGGCACTCACCGCCTCAGACAGCGATACGACCGAGGAGGTCATACGCGATAGCCCCCGCCCACGATCACCATGACGGCAACTGCTGTCATATCCTCGACCTCTTCACTGCCGCGGTCCCGAGGGGACGGCTCCGGTCCGCCGATGGTCGGCGCGGCTGGCTTCGGTGGAGGTCCTCACCGCAGGTTCGTCTCGGCACGAGCTGGTGCGGAAAGATCCGCTCACAGGGCAGCGCGTCGGGATCGCAGATTCTGTTGACAAGCAATCGGGCTGCCTCGGCGCCCATCTCATGTCGTGGCTGCCGGATGGTGGTGAGCTCGATAAGCCTGCTGGAGGCGAACGACATGTCGTCGTAGCCGATCACCGCCACGTCGGCGGGAACTCGCAGTCCCACGTCTATCAGCGCATCGATAACGCCCAGAGCGATTACGTCGTTTCCGCAGGCAACGGCTTGAGGCCTCGGCACTACGTCAAACAGCCGCCGGGCCGCGCGATATCCGCCATCCCTGGTCAGCGGGCTTTCGGCTTGTCGCTGCGGTGGCACCGATATGCCACGTCGGGCGAGCGCCTGACAGAGGCCGTGTGCCCGGGCGCGACTCGCCGAAGATTGCTGCGGACCGAGCACCAAGGCGATGTCCCGATGGCCGAGCGCAAGCAGATGCTCACCCGCGGCCCGGCCGCCGGCTTCGTCGTCGACCCCGACGAAGTCCGCTGCGATCCCTGGCACTCGGCGAATCATCTGGACAAAGGGCACGCCGTGCCGTATGAGCTGCTCGAGCAGGCGGCGGTCAGCGCTGGTCAATGTTGTGAAGACGAGACCGTCGCATCGATGATCGAGCAACGCGTGGGCTTCGCCTGCCTGCTGCCGTGAGTCGTCACCGGTGTTGGAGAGGAACACTTTGTAGTCGAGGGACCTCGCGGCGTCGAGCACGCCTGCGGCGATTTCCGTATAGAACGGGTTCGACACGTCGGCCAGAAGCAAGCCGATCGCCTTGCTGTGTCCCTGCCGCAGGCCCCGGGCGAGGCGGTTGGGCCGGAACCCCAGTTCTTCCGCGATAGCCAGGACGCGCTCACGAGTTGCCGGTCCCACACCCGGCTTCCCGTTGATCACATAGGACGCCGCGGCCCGTGATACCCCCGCCTGGCGCGCGACCTCGGCGAGCGTGACGCGCCTGCTGGCAGGCCCTAGCTGCCTGGCATCGGCCACGTTGCCTCCTACTCAATCGGTTAAGCTTACTTTTAGCCCGGGCTGAATCAGATCGGCAAGGCCAGTAAGTTACTATTCAGTAGCTTTGGTGGGCTGTCGCCAGATGTCGCGTTCGCTGCTAATCCGTTCCGGATCGTCCGGCGTGTAGTCGAACACGTCGTTGGCGGTCTTCAACTCGAGCCTTCCCTCGGTGGTGAGCTGCCGCAGCGGGTCAAGAGCCCGGAACCGGTCCGCGCCATACTGCGCTTCCGGTTAGTCATAGACGGCCTGGTAGGTGAGCCGCGGCGACGTCCTCGGAGGCGAGGAGCGGTGCGACGGCAGAACGCTAGCCGACGGCCGGATCGCCGCTTGAAACCGCCTGAACTCCCGCTTGTGCCGACTCCCGCCCGGGATCGATCCCCCCGAGGGCATCCTGCAGGCTGGTCTCTGGCTGGAGGGTCGGTAGGGCACCGTACAAGTGCGGCAGCGCCGCGCCCAACTCGGCCGGCGACAGCGCGCGGCCGGCGGCACTGTGGTACTCGCCAACGACGCTCCAGCCGTCCATCCGACGGACCCGGTCGCCCTGGATATAGATCACCTGGCCGGTCAGCCAGCCCGCGGCTTCGGTGGCGAGATACACCACCAGCGGGGAGATATTCTCCGGGAGATAGCCGTCGAACGCGTCCGGATCCTCCGGCGCCTCAGGGAAGATCCCCTTACTGGTACCCGCCCGCGCCTCCGGCCAGATCGCGTTCGCGGTCACGCCGTAGCGGCGCATCTCCATCGCGGTGACGTTCGTAAGCGACAGCACCGCGCCCTTCGACGCGCCGTACACCCCCCCGCGCGCAAACCCGAACAGCCCGATGCCGGAGACGGTGTTGATGATCCGCCCGGACACGCGCCCGCCGCGCTCCGCCGCCGCGCGCCAGTGGGCGCACGCGTGATGCGTGAGCGCGAACGCCCCCTTCACGTTGACCGCCATCAGCTCGTCGTAGGCAGTCTCGTCGATATCGGCGATCATCTCCCAGACCAGGATCCCCGCGTTGTTGACGACGATGTCGAGCCGGCCGCACTCGCGCACGGCGCGCTCGACGAGCGCACCCATCGCGGCCCAGTCCGCCACCGAGGCTGTATCCACCAGCGCACGGCCACCGAGAGAGCCGATCTCCTCCGCCACCAGTTCGGCCGACGGCCGGCCGTCGCGCGAGATGCGGTTGTTCACGATCACGGTGGCGCCTTCGGCCGCCAGCGCGAGCGCGTGTGACCGCCCGAGGCCCGCGCCGGCCCCGGTTACGATCGCGACCTTCCCGTCGAGCTCTCCCATGTTTACGCCACCTCACCTTTCACGCTCCGCGCTCACGCCCAACTTCACATCAGCCGGAGACGAGCCGCAGGCCGACCTTGCCCGTGCCGCCCCGCCTGAACGCGTCCTCAAGCCGGTCGAACGCAGACCTCGGTCACCGGCGCACGGACGTGCCCGGCCACCATCAGCTCCCCGGCCGCCTGCATCCGCGTGGTCTCCGGGAACAACCACAGACTGGTGCCCACGCGGCCGCCGGGCACCTCGGGATCCGCGACATTGAGCCTCGTTGCAACCTTGCCGTCGGCGGCGTCGACGACTGCGTAGCATAGCGGCACCCGCATGACTGAGGAAGTGCGCTAACCGCGCCAATCCCTCGGCCGGGCCCGGAGAAGGGGCGCCTCCAGGGCGGCGAACAGCGCGTGAAATCGCTGACCAGTGCGTGATTCCCCGCTCGCGCGGTCGGCCGTCGTTCGCGAGGGTGGCCACACGACGTCGATCTCATCGATCACCGTCGGCCGCGACACCCCCACCACCCGGTGACCTGCGCGTCGGGCATCCCATCCGCCGCCAGCAGCATCATCCGCGCCGCTTCACCAACCCGGACGGCACGCCCGCAGCCGGGCCAGGTCGGCCAGCCGCTTGCGGGTCTCCCTCGCGCAGGGCAAGATCACGGGCGAATTGCATTTGTTACACGAATGACACGGTAAAAACAACTTACAGCACGCTAGCCCGGGCGCTGCCTCATCGTGCATGACCACACTCGACCACTCCACCAGATTGGGCACGATGCTGATCTCGCGGGGAGGGCACCCCACCATGGAGCAGCACGAACCTGTCGCTCACGGTCACGAACGACCGGGGATCGCGACGGTCGAACCGGCCCCGCGGCGCTGGTGCCCGGAGCATGTCACCCGGCCATCCCGCAAGGTCATCAGGTTACTGACTAGTTACTTACTGGCCTTGCTGATCCGATTCAGTTGGACTAGAAGAAACGCCTAAACTGCTTGCTTCGATTCGCCTAGGTAGGTAACGATCGGGGCGCCAGGGAAGGGACTCGGAGATGCGTACGCTTCCTTTGCGCACAGTGGGTGCGCTCAGTTTGACTCTCGTTTTGGGCGGTGGCCTTGCCGCGTGTAGCAGTAGCAGCAGCAGCTCCTCCACGGCATCGAGCTCCGCCAGCAGCTCCACCAGTTCGAGCTCCGCCAGCGCTGCGTCGGCGCCAGGGACGACGCCAGCCTGCGTACCGCCGGTCCCGTCCACGCTGCCGAACGATCCGGACGGGGTCGCAGCCGCGCTGACCGGCGCCGCCAAGGCTGCGATGGGTGGGTACCCGGGCACCGTCTACGCAAGTCCGTGGGCGAACTTCAAGCCCAAGTCGGGCCCGCCGTGGGTGATCGGCATGTCCAACAACGAGGGGAACCTCAACGCCCAGGACGTGCTGAAGGGCCTCCAGGCGGAGGCGGCCATGAACCCGGGGCTGGTCAAGAAAATCGTCGTGACCACGCCACCTACGCCCAATGACGTGCCGACTCAGATCCAGCAGATGCGGTCGCTGGTCCAGCAGGGCGTCAACCTGATCGTCTCGACGCTCGGCTCGCCGACCGCGCTCAACGCGGTCATCGACCAGGCGGCGGCGGCGAACATTCCGGTGATCAGCCTGCTGGGCCAGTCCACGGACAAGAATGCCGTCAATCTCCAGCCCAACCCGATTCAGCTCGGCTACTACGGCGCGAAGGGCCTTCTCACCGCGATGGGCACCGCGCAGGGCAACGTGCTGATCGTCGACGGGATCCCGGGCCTGTCGATCGACACCGACATCCTCGCCGGAGCCCAGCAGGTGTTCAAAGCGTGCGGGGTCCACGTCGTCGGCCAGGTGACCGGCAACTTCGACCCGACGATCGCCAAGACGAAGGTGCTGACATTCCTCTCCGCCCACCCTGGGACGATCAACGGCGTGTTCCAGGTGTCGGACATGGCGCCCGGAATCTTCAGCGCCTTCGCGCAGGTGGGCCGGACCGTTCCGCCAGTGGATGACATTGGCGCCCCGGCGGCGTCGCTGATTTACTGGCAGCAGCATCAGAGCTCCGGATACAAGGGCAGCGGCGTGGCTATCCCCGCCATCAAGGACGGGACCTACTCGATGGCAGTTGCCCTCGCCATGCTCGAGGGAGATGGCGTGAAGATCACCGACGTCCCCTACACGCCGCCAGTGATTAGCACGACTAACCTCAGCCAGTGGATCGAGCCGGGATGGACGGTGTCCACCAACGCGCTCGGCGACGGGCCACCAAACGCCATACCGATCACCGCCCTGCTCAACACGTACTTTAAGACGGCGCCGACGATCAAGTCCGCCGGCTGACCGTCCCGCCTACCGGCTAGCCACAGGAGCCGTCAAAGCGCATGCCAGACACCGCAGAGAACCACGCGTTCGCCGCCCCGGTCGACCAGGAGGTCGACCGGGGCGGCAGCGACGAGGTTCTCCTCCGGGTACAGCACCTGGCCAAGGCCTTTGGTCCTACCCAGGCGCTGCGTGACCTCTCCCTGGAACTCCGGCGCGGCGAGGTGCTCTCGATCATGGGAGAGAACGCCTCAGGCAAGAGCACGCTGGTTAAGGTCCTGTCGGGGGTGCACCGGCCCGACAGCGGCACGATCGAGCTCGCAGGTCAGCCGCTGCCTCCCCTGCACTCTCCCCGGCATGCGCAGGCGATAGGGATCGCCACTGTCTTCCAGGAGATCCTGGTCGTTCCGCAGCAGCCAGTGCTGACCAACATCTGGCTCGGGAGCGACGGTCTCCTGCGGCGCCGGGTTCAGCCGGAGCAGCGTCGGGAGCGGGGCCGCACCGTGTTGGCGGAGCTCATCGATGACCCGCCGTTGCAGGCCACGGCGGGAAGCCTGCCACTATCGGACCGGCAGGCAGTGTGCGTGGCACGTGCGCTCGTGCGCGAGCCGCGGATCCTGATCCTCGACGAGGCAACCTCGACCCTCGATGTGGCCACGCGGGACCGGCTGTTCAGAGTCATCCGCCGCCTGCGCGCCGCCGGCACCGGCATCCTGTTCATCTCGCACCGGATGGAGGAGGTCGAGGAGATCGCCGACCGGGTGACGATCGTGCGTTCCGGCGAGGACGTGGCGACGCTCCGGCGAGGCGAAGCCGACGTCCAGCGAATGGTGGAACTGATGACGGGCACGAAGGGGGGCGGGCAGGAGCTGCGACAGGCGCCGGACGCATCAGCCAGGGTGCGGGATGATGTCGTAGTACGAGTCTCCGGGGTTCGCCTGCGCCACCAAGCAGCACCCATCGATGCGGAGATCCGCGCCGGCGAGCTGGTCGGCGTGGCCGGGCTCGAAGGACATGGCCAGGACCGCTTCCTGCGAGTCCTCGCCGGAGTTCCCCCCGCCGGCGGCGAGGTCGTGTGCCTGACCGATGGCCAGGCCAGGACTCTGCACTCCCCGGCGGAGGCGCTGGCGGGCGGGATCGCGTACGTGCCGAAGGACCGCCGGGGCGAGGGGATCTTCGAGACACGGTCGATCCTGGAGAACTTCCAGGTGGCAACCCTGAAGGCGGACCGCAAGCTGGGTCTGCTGCGACGGTCGCTCACAGAGCGCCGCTTCGACCGCTACGCCGAGCTGATGCGCATCGTGACTGGTCACCGCAGCAACACGATCACCTCCCTCAGCGGCGGGACGCAGCAGAAGGTGTTGATCGCCCGGTGGCTCGCTACCAGCCCGAAGGTCCTGCTACTCAACGACCCGACCAGGGGCGTCGATGTGGGCACCAAGAACGACATCTACGGGGTCCTGGCCGAGGCTGCGTCTCAGGGCGTGGCAGTGGTCATGCTCTCGACCGAGGCTATCGAGCTGGTCGAACTGATGGACCGGGTGCTTGTCTTCCGCGAAGGCGAGCTGCACAGGGAACTTCGCCGCGGCGAGTTCAGCAACGCCCGCCTGGTGGCCAGCTACTTCGGGCAGGATGCGGAATGACAGCCACGTCGGTTCTATCGGGCCTGGCCCGGCGGCCTGTCGCGTTCTCCCTGACGCTCCTCGTCCTGCTCGTGGTGACCAACGCCATCGTGCAGCCGTCGTTCGCGGCGCCGGGACAGATCGCGCCGACGCTCGGCGACCTGGCACCGTTCGCCCTCGCCGGCATGGCGAGCACGCCCGCCATCCTGGCGGGCGGCGGCGGCATCGACCTGTCGGTCGCCCCCCTCATGGGGTTCACCAACATTCTCTTGGTCACCCATCTCTTCGGCACCCCGCTCGGCAAGCCGCTGGCAGCGATCCCGATACTGCTGGCCATCGGGGCCGGAATCGGCGCGGTCAACGGGGTGATGGTGACGAAACTGCGGATCCCACCTGTGATCGCGACCCTGGGGACGTACTTCGTGCTGTCGGGCATCGACCTCGGGTTGGTGCCCAACCCGGTGACCGCCCCGTCCAACTGGACCAATAACGTTGCCCAGTCGATCGGCCACATTCCCGGAGCACTCTTCATAGTGGGGCTACCGCTGCTGCTGTGGCTGGGGCTGCGGCAAACACCGTTCGTCGAGGCCCTGCTGGCTGTGGGGGATCATGACGCGACGGCCTTTTCCGCCGGGGTGAACGCCGACGCCGTGCGGATCGCGGCCTACACCCTGGGCGGGACAATCGCCGCCGTTGGCGGGATCGCCCTCACCGGCCTGGTGGCTTCGGCCGACTCTCAGGTGTTCGGCGACTACGTCCTGGTCGCCCTGGCCGCGGTCGCCCTCGGTGGCACCAACATGGCCGGCGGCCGGGGCGGAATGATGCTGTCGGTCATCGGCGCAGGCTGCATCTTCGTCCTGGAGAACCTGCTCACCGACCTTCACGCCTCCGCCTACTTCATCCAGGTGGCCTACGGCGGCGTCCTCTTGGTCGCCATCCTGCTCGGCTCCCGCCTATTCACCCGCCCGGCGGTCGCCACATGACGGTCCGCAATAACGCCCTCGACGCCGACCGTCCCGCCGCCAGCGTGCAGCGGGAGTCAACGCTCCGCCGGATCGCCAGGTCGAGCCCCATCCTGCAAGTTGTCTCCGTCATCGTGCTGCTGCTCGCGTGCGGGATCACGATCTCGGGATTCTTCAGCAAGAGCTCACTGGTCACGACACTGATCCTGGCGTCCTTCCTTGGCATCGCCGCTGCCGGCGAAACCCTGGTGATCCTGATCGGCGGCATCGACCTGTCAGTCCCGGCGGTGATCAGCGGGTCAAACCTGGTGGTCACCCTGCTCGCCGGGAAGCACGTGTCATTCGCCCTTGCGGTGCTCTTCGTGCTGGCTTGCGCGGCGGCTATCGGCGTCACCAACGGGTTTGTCACCCACCGCTTCCGCGCGCCGCCGCTGATCGTCACGCTGGCGACCGGCGCCATCGTCACCGGCCTCACTCTGGGCTGGACCAGAGGAGGACAGGTGAGCGGCAGCCCACCTGGGTGGCTGACGAGCTTCTCCGCGCCGATCGGCACGACCCTCGGGATCCCCATTCCGGCGGTCATCGTGCTGTGGGCAGTGACCGCGGTGGTACTGGGAGTCGTCCTCCATCTCACGGTGAGCGGTCGGAGGCTGTACGCCACCGGCGCTAACGAACTGGCGGCCGAACTGGCCGGCGTGCGGACCGAGCGGGTCTGGGTCTATTCATTCATGGTCAGTGCGCTGGCGGCGGCGGTGGTCGGCATCGTGCTGGTCGGCTTCACCGGGCAGGGCGAGGCGGGCGTCGGCGATCAGTACCTGTTCCTCGCCCTCGCCGCCGTCCTGGTCGGCGGAACCTCGCTCGTCGGTGCCCGCGGCGACTACTGGCGGACGGTGCTCGGCGCCCTCATCATGACCCTTGTCACGACGCTCCTCATCGGGCACGGGGCGGGACAGGCGACGCAGGAGGTCCTGACCGGCATTCTGATCCTTCTTTTCGTGAGCCTATACGGCCGGGAGAAGCGGCTGCGGGACCGGGTCTGACCGGGCGGCGCGTCAGACGTTGAAGCGGAACTCCACCGATTGACGTTTAAACGTCAAAGCGGCAACAGCAAACGGCAGCACCCGCATCGACCTCAGGTGTCCGCCATCGCCCAGCGTCAGCCGTCTGACCAGCGCATGTGGCCGCCATTGACCTTCCTGCCACTAGTTCACACCGAGGAGGTCACAGCGCTTCCTGGGCCACCGGTCTTTCAGGAACTTGACGGCGCGCAGGAGATGTGCTCGTACACATGATCCGACACAGGCGGGCCGAAGACGAACCCGTAGAGGGGCCCTCCGGCCGGAGTCGCCACGTTAGCGCCAGGCACCGGGACGCAGACGCTTGGCGTGCCGTTGCCACTTAGGCCGGGCGGGACACTTGCGCCTGCCGACGCAGCACCGGCCAGCGTCAGGGCACCTGCCACGACCAAGCCTACGAGTACTTTACGCGGCGTAATAGACATCTACGCCCCCCTCCTGTTGGTTGAGCTTGTATGCCCCTGAGGGCCAATCCTTGTCGCTCACCGGGTCCGCGAGTACGTCCGCGGGCTGGTTGCGGGCCTGGAAGGCAGAACAGGTGGACATTTGCGGAACAGGTCGGCGGGGTCAGCCCGATGGCATGAAGTGGGCTGTTACCTGGCCTCCTCCAGCCGGAGCTCATCATCGGAATTTTGATTGCAGGTGATGTGAAGGCGGTGTGTAGTTCATGTGGAGATTCCTACGGTCTTTGGTCGTACGGCAGTCGCACTTTGGTGCTCTGAGCTGGGCGAAGGCGCATCCCCGACCCCAAGCTGGCGCCTAAATGTCAAGCAGGCCTTGGATGCGGCAGCAGCAAACGGCAGCGACCGCATCGTTCTCCTGTGTCCGCGAATGCCCGCTATTTGTCGCTCTCACCTGCTTGAATGACCCCTATTGACCTTCCTGCCGCTCGTTCACACCGAGAAGGTCACTCGCATCGCCAGTCATCGGCTGACCAGTGCGGGTCCAGGCTCTTGATATAGCCCTGGGGGCAGGTTCCGGTACAGGAGGCGGTCACCTGGCAATGCTCGCGACAGTACGGGACGTCATACAGGTCGCACAGTCCTGCCGTGTCGTAGAACCTGGCGTCGTCGTGCACGCGGGCGGCGTGGACCGGGGAGTGAACGCCGCCGCGATCCGCACCGCCTCCAGGACGTCGATGTCGTGCCCGTCGCCGCTGCCCGCGGCCGGACCGTCGTAGATGAACCGCCAGCGTTCCGGGTCATGATGCCGGGTGTACGACTCCTGCTGTCCCTGACTTGTGACAGGCTTGGCGATCCGCAGCACCCGCAGCTCGCTGACCTGCGGGTTCGCGAGTCGCGGCCAATAGATCTACGCACTAAATTCCGGGGCCGTAAGGTGGCCCGTGTCTTCGGTACGTGCGGACGGTGAAGACAGCATGGGCGCGACCGCGGTGCAGGACGGCCAATATTTCCGGTGCGCTGATCCCATGTCACGTAGGGTAACCCATGGTCGCGCTAGCCCACGTTACCCCTGGGTAGGGAGCTAGACCGGGGTGCTCGGGGTGTGTTAGCGTCAAAGATCCAGTCGCACCGAATGGATAAATATTCCGGGGACTGGAAGCTGGCCCGAAGGCGCGCCAGCTGGGTCGCGTCAAGGGAGCAGCTCCACAGGAGTTCAAGTCCGTGGAGATGGGGGGCCCATATGCGCTGGCCGCCGACGCGTCACTTCCCTCGACAGCGAGGGCCTCCCGTACGTGCGTCTGTGATCTCACGAAGCACCCACTTCATGACGCCCATATCCGCCTGCACGGGAGGTGTCTCAAAGCTTACTCCCGGTGCAGAGCTGGGGAATCCAACCCAGAAATCTTCCAACGGGAGTTAGACATGCTACGTCGCATACTCTTCATCCTGGCGCTGCCGCTGATGCTGGCGGGAGTCGTCATGGCCGCCTCTCCGGCCCTCGCGGACAGCCCGCACTACCTATTCGCCAACAACAGCATCGACAACAGCACCGGGGCGCTCAACACCTCATTCAAGGAGGCCGGGCTGGGTACCGGTACGACGAGCGTCAATGAGACGCTCACCGCGGACGCGACCGCCACCTACCAGTGCTACAACAAGGCCGGCAACAAGCCCCAGGGTGTCCCCAAAACCTCCGGGCCGACCGGCGTGTCAGCCTCGCTCGCCTTCCCGGTGAGCCACGGCCAGACCACCGGCACCCTGGTCGCGGGCCCGCTCGGCCCGGGAACCTTCAGCTGCCCCTCCGGGCAGATCCTCTTCCTGGACGGGGTGAGCTACTCGAACACATTCGTGACGGACGCGTTCGGTAACTCCATCCACGCCACGCCGGACCCGATCTCGGCCACGCTCCACATCAAAATAGGCTGACCAGACACAACGCCAACGACCCTCCATTAGGGCTTGCAACAGGCGACCGGGTAAAGAATGCGCCCGGCCGCCTGTTGCGCGCGGCACGCAAAGCACGACGTGCAGGCTCCCGCAGCATGGCGATCCTTGTCCACCGTCAAGCGCTGCCCTACATACGCCGCCAGCCTGGCTGGCAAACCGCCATCATGGTGCAGCACCGTCGCACCGTGCGGGGCTCCGTCCCAGCTACACCGCATCTACGGCCATGCAGGTGCGCACTAACACCCCGGCACAAGACCCGGCCTGCAGGCCGGCTCACCCCCTCCATACGCTCCTGACCTGCGCTGGGTCAAGGGGCAAGTTTCGGTGCCCTGACTGACGTGCTCAGATGACAAGATCAGGATGAAAACGCTCACTGCCCCACATCTTTACCCGCGGGGCAGTGAGCGTTGTCCAGCTCGGGACGCGAGTTCGAATATTCGAGGACTCTGCTACGGTCCTGGCGGATTGTCGGGGTTGGAACCACCGCGGCATGTCTGGCCCGGCGTGACGATGCTGGGGTTCAGCAGCCCGTAACGCACGTCCTGGCCGTAGCTCTGCGTCCGCCCACCGGGGCCGTTCGGCGCCTCCGGGATCGGTTCGGCCGAGATGATCGGCGCCGTCGGGTCGTCGTTCTGCCCCGAGAACACGCAGATCGAGTTGGCATGGGCCGGTCCTTGTGTGGGCGTGCCGTTGCCTGTGATCTCCCCGGCGAAAGCCGGGGCTGGGATCGCGATACTAGCCACAACGATTGCTGCGGCGGTCAGCCATTTCCTCATGGAGGCCCCCCCTCCTTAGGAACTTCTTAAGATTCGCGAGCCTAACAGCACTTGCGCGCCGCTGGCAACAGTTACCTAGCTGCTATTGCCCGGCTGCGGGGCAGCGTGACTCGCACTTACGTCTCGCCGGGCGCCCCGCAGGGCACGGTTGTCGAGGCTGATTACGCGGCGGTCGGCCCACGTACCGCCGCCGACTACCAAGCATTACCTCGCGCCGTGACCTGATACTAACGACCGCTCGCCTTGGTCGAGTGCCATGGCAGGTCATGGCACCACCCTGTAGCTCCCCTCTAATGTTTAGCTGTGGCGGAACTCCACCACGTCGCCGTCTCGCATGACGTAGTCCTTGCCCTCGACGCGGACCTTACCGACGGCGCGGGCCGCCGCCAGCGAACCCGCCGCCATCAGGTCGTCGAACGACACGATCTCCGCCTTGATGAAGCCGCGCTGGAAGTCGGTGTGGATCACGCC
>Ga0070717_10002004_pt1 | contig 14238 bp, 15 predicted proteins | sample LARL113metaG_FD_71366 | JGI IMG/M metagenome (GOLD analysis project Ga0070717, IMG submission 71366) | Corn, switchgrass and miscanthus rhizosphere microbial communities from Kellogg Biological Station, Michigan, USA - LAR L11-3 metaG | ecosystem: Host-associated > Plants > Roots > Rhizosphere ... | reverse complement strand
CGAAGCTCCGGCAGCTTAGGGGAACAGCCGCAGTTTCTGTCAGGAGTTTCTGGAGAGAAATGTCGCGCGCGGCCACGGAAGCCGAACCCCGCGCGGGCCAAGTGCCGATGACGCAGTTCGGACGCTGAGCGAGGGAAGAGACGCTGCCCTTCCCCCGCACCCCCATCCCCAAAAGCCAGTCTGCGGGGCCTGAACGTGAGACTCGCGCCAGATCCCTCAGCCAGCTGATGTGCGCCGGGATAAGGGATGACGTCTACGAAGCAGAGACTATTTCTGCTCGCAGTACTTCTGCAGCAGATCGAGCACGCCGGGCCAGCCTCCGCTGTAGTCTTTGCGCGCGATCGGCTGCTCGCTCAGACCACTGTGCGTCACTTTCACGTGTGTGCCGGTGCCGGCGCGCGTGAGCTCCCAGCGGACGAGACTGCTCCTCTCCGGCTTATCGTGCCAGTTGGCGATCCAGGTATAAGCCAAAATCCGCGGAGGATTGAGTTCAACAATCTCTCCATGAGCTTTGAATTCACGCACGCCGTTGACTTCGAGCTTGCCGGTGGGATCGGCCGATACGAAGCCCCACTTACCGCCGACGCGGGCGTCCATTTCAAACACGGAGACCTTGCAGACGTCGTTGTTCCACCACTGCGTCTGCTGGGCGGCGTCCGTCAGGGCGCGGAAGACGCGCTCGGGCGGAGCGGCGATATCGATTTCGCTGACGACGGCATCGAGATCCGGAGTGACGATGGCAGTTGGCATATGTGTTCCTCGTTGTTTAGTGCTTCTTGCTGCGCGAAGATTCTTTCGCGTACTCGGTTTCTACGAAATGTTTCAAGCTGCCCAGATTGGCGCGCCAAAAAACGCGATACCGTTCCAACCAGGAATCGACTGCCTTCAGCGGCTCTGCATTCAGCGTGTAAAAGCGATGGCGGCCTTCCCTTCTCTCCTGGACCAAATGCGCGCGCCGCAGCAGGCGGAGATGCTTCGAGATTGCCGGACGGGAAACCGGAAATGCGCGGGCGATCTGCCCGGCGGGCTGACTCCCGCGGCGAAGCAGCTCCAGGACGGCGCGGCGGGTGGGATCGGCAAGGGCATGGAAGGCGACCCCGGATGAATATGTAACCGAACGGTGACGCATACTGTGTAACCATAAGGTTACGCATGGGAAGTTGTCAAGAGAATATTTCGTTTGAAACTTTTTCGCGGGCGAGGGCGCCCGCGCCACGATTCCACCTCAAGATGACAATTGAGAATTGCGCTAGGATCGGCGTCCGTTGGAGACCAGGTCGAGAAACGCCTTGTGCACGCGCGGGTCATCGGAGAGTTCGGGGTGGAAGGTCGCGGCCATAACTCTTCCCTGGCGCACGGCGACGGGATCTTGATCTTCGCCCTCAGTCGCGAGGATTTCTACACCTTGCCCTACACGCTCGATTTTTGGCGCGCGAATGAAAACCATCTCAGTGGGAGAACCGGCGAAGATGCCTTCGCGGATGGAGCTGTCAATCTGGCGTCCATAGGCGTTGCGGCGGATGGCGATGTCGAGTGCGCCGAGTCCGGCCTGCTGCGGATTTTCGACTTCGGCGGCCAGGAGAATCGCGCCGGCGCAGGTACCGAACGTTGGCTTTACACGTACGAACTGCTTCAGCTTTTCGAATCCGGCTTCACCGAGCAGTTTGAGAAAAGTGCTGGATTCGCCGCCGGGGATGATGAGGCCGTCAATCTCGTCCAGTTGCGCGGGTTTTTTGACGAGCACAACTTCAGCGCTCAGCTCTTCGAGCCGGCGGCGGTGCGCGTCGAAATCTCCTTGCAGGGCTAGAACACCGATTTTCATAAATTCAGCGACCACAGAGGGCACCGAGGATCACAGAGGATGCGCAGGCGCGATACCTCTGTGTGTACCTCTGTGATCTCTGTGGTAAGAACTTTTTTACCAGCCCCTCGTTTGCAGCATCTGGGCCTCGTCCAGTGCACCCACAGCCAGCCCTTTCATTGCGCCGGTGAGGTCTTCGCTGACTTCAAGTAATACTTTAGGATCGTTGAAGTGCGTCGCCGCCTTGACGATGGCACGTGCGCGCTTCTCAGCTTCCTCGGGAGGAGCGAAGGTAGTGGAATCCTTCATGAAGATTCCCGAGCCGACGAAGACGGCTTCTGCGCCAAGCTGCATCACTAGCGACGCATCAGCGGGTGTGGCAATTCCACCAGCGGAGAAATTCGGCACCGGCAGCTTCCCTTCTTTGGCGACCATCTTCACTAATTCGTAGGGTGCCTGGTGCTCTTTGGCTTTGGCGTAAAGTTCTTCTTCGCCAAGCACGGTGAGAATCTTCATCTCCTGTACGATCTGGCGGATGTGCTTTACAGCATGCACAACGTCTCCGGTGCCAGCCTCACCTTTGGTGCGAATCATGGCGGCGCCTTCGGCGATGCGGCGAAGAGCTTCTCCGAGATTGCGCGCGCCACATACAAACGGAACTTTGAAGGCGTGCTTGTCGACGTGGTGAGCTTCATCGGCGGGCGTGAGGACTTCGGACTCGTCAATGTAGTCGACGCCGAGTTCCTGGAGTATTTGGGCTTCCGCAAAATGCCCGATGCGGCACTTAGCCATCACGGGGATGGAAACCGCCGCCATAATTTCGCGAATCTTTTTCGGCGCTGCCATACGGGCCACACCGCCTTCGGCACGAATCTGCGCCGGCACGCGTTCGAGGGCCATGACGGCGACTGCACCGGCTCTTTCGGCGATGGTGGCCTGCTCGGCGTTGGTGACGTCCATGATGACGCCGCCTTTGAGCATCTCGGCCAATCCGGTTTTCAGACGCAAGCTGGTTGGGCTTCCGGTGTTTTGTGACATGAGATTCTCTCTCCCTCCCTTGTTCGTTCCGCAGCGACGTGAGGAATTTGCACTCTAAGTGACGCTTGAGAAAAAGCAGATTCCTCGCTCCGCTCGGAATGACAAGGGTAAAAACGTCGCTATCAGGCTAACTTCAGATTGGACTTGCTAAAAGGTCCATTTACGCTATTCTGTCCATACCAATTTATCGTGCCGAAACAGGCCACTGCTCTGCCGTTAAGTCTACCCGCGCCCCGTGGGGAAACTCCGCTCTATCGATGGTTTTACGAGGAGCTACGCTCAGCGATTCTTGAGGGGAGGCTGAAGCCCGCAGCGCGGCTTCCCGCCACGCGTGATCTTGCCCAGCAGTACCGTCTGTCACGGTCCACAGTGGTTGCCGCTTTCGAGCAGCTAAAGTCCGAGGGCTACGTTGAAGGAAAGATCGGCGCGGGAACTTACGTCAGCGAGGTGCTTCCTGACGAGCTGCTGCAGGTCGGAAGAAGTTCTCCGGCGGGAACTGCGCATACGAAGCGGGTCAGATGGTCAGCGTATGCGCGGCGGCTAAAACTTTTCGCCGCTGGCGCACCGGGCCGAACTCGTGCCTTTCGGGCGAATCAAGCGGCACTGGATGCCTTTCCTGTGTCACTGTGGGCGCAGGTCGCTGCACGACGGTTGCGTCGCGCGTCGGCGCAGTTGCTGGCCGGAGGTGAAGCGCTCGGCTACCGCCCGCTACGTCATGCGGTTGCTGAGTATCTGAACACGTCACGCGGAGTGAAGTGCTCGGCCGACCAGGTGCTCATTATCTCTGGCGTGCAGGAGGCGCTGGAACGCGCGGCGCATCTACTGCTTGATCGCGGTGATCATGTTTGGGTGGAGGAACCTGGATATCCGGGCGCAGCGATCGTGTTCCGGGCGGTGGGAGGGGAAATTTGCCCCGTGCCGGTTGATGCTGAAGGCTTGGACGTTGAGCGCGCCGAAGAGCGGTGGCCAGGTCCGAAACTGATTTACACGACACCGGCCCACCAGTTTCCCCTTGGGATGACGATGAGCCTGCGGCGCAGACTGGCGCTGCTCGACTCGGCCCGCCGGTCGCATAGCCTGATCTTTGAAGATGATTATGACAGCGAGTACCGCTACTCGGGACGGCCCGTCCCCGCCCTTCAGGGGTTGGATCGCACCGGATCAGTGATCTACGCCGGCAGCTTCAACGAGGTGCTCTTCCCTGCTCTGCGGCTCGCGTATTTTGTGGTTCCGGCCAACATGGTCGACCGATTTGCAGCCGCGCAGTCGATCGGCATGCGCTACGCGCCATTGCTCGACCAGGCAGTTCTCTGTGACTTCATTCAGGAAGGTCATCTGGGACGGCATCTTCGGCGTATGCGAGAACTCTATGCGGAGCGCCTGGGTGTGTTGATTGAGTCAGCTCGAGAGAATCTTGCGGGACTGCTTGAGATTTCCAGTGTCGAAGCCGGCCTGCAGACCGTTGGCTGGCTGGCACGAGGAATAAATGCTGAACGAGCAGCGCGCAAGGCTGCGCAGCTCGATGTTGAAGTCATGCCGCTGAGCCGTTACACCTCACGTGCTTTTGGCCGTGAAGGTCTGATTTTGGGTTTTGCCGCGGTTGACGCGCGCGAACTCCGGCGCGGCACAGAACAGCTTGCGCGCGCCCTGCAGAGCGTGTGAATACAGCCATCCGCGGAAACTGAGATTTGGGAACGTCGTTGTCAGTTGGGTCTTCCCAGTTTTCGAGTGTGCTGCTTTGAAAACATACGTTGTGGGTCGATAGCAATGAACAATCCTCGGCTGCGGGCGAGGATTTCGCCTTTCTGATTCAGGATTTCCGCCGCATTGGTATGGCGCCGGCCGCGCACACTCGCCTCGTAAGATTCGACGCGCAATGGCTTATTCAGGGGCACAGGTCTCGCATAATCAACTGTGATCTGCGAGGTCAAAGCAACAACCTGCCGCAGCTTGTTTACCTTTCCCATCGCCTCGTCAAGAATCGTTGCGATGATTCCGCCATGCGCGTGCCCTGGCGGTCCGGTGTAGCGCTTACTCAAGCGAAAGCGGCAGACGAAGCGATCACGCGCTTCGTCAAAGACAAACTTCAGCCGCATGCCATCGGGATTGTTCATTCCGCAGGCGAAGCAAAAATTCTTCTGAAGGCGAACGTAGCGGGTATCGTGTCCGCGGCCGGCGAGCCTGTTTCGCATTTTTGGATTTAACCACAGAGGGCACGGAGGTTCACAGAGTAGTGCCGCTCTGCAATTGCCAATTTTGGGACCGCGCACCCAATCGGCAATGCTCATTTGAAAATTCGCAATCGAGAATGTGATAAACTTTCAAGCCATCCGCAAGTTTGCTTGGGCTGCGGTGTGCGAATCCCACGACCCCCCTGGAGGTCTGGTAGATGGGCCTGGCTATTCTCGTGCTTATCTGGCTGATTACATTCTTCAGCACATACTTCTTCGCCGCGAAAACCTGGTGGCTTCCTCATGGCGTTTCGACCTCGGCGCCATGGATTGACCAGCAATTCGCGCTTACTTTTGTGGTCATGGGCGTGGTGTTCGTAGCCGCGCAAGTCTCGCTGGGTTATTTGGTTTGGAAATACCGCGCGCGACCGTCATCGGGACCGGTGCGGTATTCTCACGGAAACACCACGCTTGAGATTCTCTGGACTGCGCTGACCGCCATCCTCTTTATTGGCTTGAATCTGATGGGGAGTTCGGTCTGGGCCACCGAGCGTTTTGAGCCTGCGAAGCCGGGTTCTGTTCCCGTGGAAGTCACCGCTATGCAGTTTGCCTGGTACTTCCGATATCCCGGGCCGGATGGGAAATTTGGTTCGACTGATCCCAAGCTGATTGATCCGTCCTCAGGCAACGAGGCTGCGATAGGTCTGAATACGTCTGATCCTGCTGCGAAGGATGACGTCGTCGCCGGAACCATGTTCCTACCGGTGAATCGCGAAGTTGATTTGACGCTTCGCGCGGTGGACGTGATCCATAGCTTCTTTGTTCCGAACTTCCGTTTTAAGCAGGATGCGGTTCCGGGCCTTGCCATCCATATGCATTTCACGCCCACGGAAATAGGCGACTACGAAATTGCCTGCGCTGAGCTTTGCGGGCTTGGCCACTACAAGATGCACGGCATGGTGAAAGTGATAAGCCAGGCGGATTTTGACAAGTGGTTAGCGCAACGGGAGGCAGATAAACAGTAATGGCAACCACGGCTTCAGTTCACGCGCACGCGGCTCCTCAGGGCTTTATTCGCAAATATATCTTCAGCCTAGATCACAAGGTGATCGGGTTGCAGTATTACTTCCTGGCGCTTACGGCAGTTTTCGTGGGAATGTTCTTGTCGCTGCTGATGCGCATTCACCTGATCTGGCCAGCCGTTTCCCTGCCGCTGGTCGGCAATATCAAGCCTGAGACGTATCTGAGTTTGCTGACCATGCACGGGACCATCATGGTGTTCTTCGTGCTGACCACTGCTCCGCAGGGCGGGTTCGGGAATTACTTTTTGCCCATACAGATCGGCGCACCGGATATGGCTTTCCCGGTCCTCAACATGCTTTCGGTTTGGACCACTTTCATCGCGTTTGTCATCCTCATCGCGGCATTCTTTGTAACTGGCGGCGCGCCGCTTCACGGCTGGACTGGCTATGCTCCGTTGAGCGCGCTGCCAAACTCCGGTCCCGGTGAGCAACTCGGCGCCGACTTATGGGTCGCCAGCATTGCGCTGTTTTGCGTGGCTTCGCTGATGGGTGCGCTGAATTTCATCACCACAACTTTAGATCTGCGCGCTAAAGGCATGACGTTAATGCGCATGCCGCTGACGTGCTGGTCGTGGTTCATCACGGCGATTCTCGGGCTGCTGGCATTCGGCGTCCTTCTTTCTGCCGGAATTCTGTTGTTGCTCGACCGCAATCTTGGGACCAGCTTTTACGTGCCGCTGGTCGTGGTGAACGGCCAGGTGATGGGCCATAAAGGTGGATCGCCGCTGCTCTGGCAGCACCTTTTCTGGTTCTTTGGACACCCTGAGGTCTACATCGCAATTCTTCCGGGAATGGGCGTGACTTCGCAGGTGATCTCAACGTTCTCGCGCAAACCTATCTTCGGGTACAAGGCGATGGCTTATGCCCTCATGTCCATCGGCCTTCTCGGCTTCATGGTGTGGGGACACCACATGTTCATGAGCGGCATGAGCCCTTACTCGGCATTTGCGTTCTCGATTATGACGATGGCCATCGGCGTACCCTCCGCTATCAAGACCTTCAACTGGCTCGGTACGTTGTGGGGTGGACGTATTCGCCTGCAAACGCCAATGCTATTCGCCATCGGATTTGTTTCGCTGTTCGTATCCGGTGGGCTCAGCGGGCCATTCCTGGCTCAACCCGTGCTGGATATCCCGCTGCACGATACTTATTTCGTGGTTGGCCATTTCCATCTGATCATGGGGGTGGCGGCGATCTTCGGCATATTCGCCGCGACCTATTATTGGTTCCCGAAAATGTTTGGGCGAATGATGAATGAGCGGCTAGGGCAAATTCATTTCTTCATCACGCTCGCGGGCACGTATGCGATTTTCATGCCGATGCATTATCTGGGATTGGCGGGGCAGACGCGGCGCTACTCGCAATTCACCGAGGTGGCGTATCAGACCAAGCTGATTCCGCTGCAAACATTCATGACTTATGCGGCTTTCGTTACCATCGGCGTCCAATTCGTGTTCCTGTTCAATCTTTTCTGGAGCATGTTCAAAGGGCCGAAAGCGAGCGACAACCCGTGGGAGGCGACGACCTTGGAGTGGACTACGGCGACGCCGCCTCCGCACGATAATTTTGGTGGACGCACGCCGGTCGTGTATCACGGACCGTATGAATATGGAGTGCCGGGCGCGGCAAAGGACTACATCATGCAAACCGATCCGGCGACGGTGCCATCACATTGAGGCTACTTGGCGGACGAGAGTGTCCGCCCCAGACAAGTATGGCGACTTTTAGTTCAACCATCACGCTGAAGGATCCCAAGCTGGGGCACGGGGGCAGCGGCATTCATCCGCCTACTGTGGACGGGGGCGGTGGCGGCGGGGACGACAATGGCTTTTCTGATTATGGTGCGCGTCTGCGCCGGGCGCGGCTGGGGACAATCATTGCATTGGTTGCCGTGGTGATGGTTTTCGTCGCGCTCACCAGCGCTTATGTCGTTCGTCGCGGCTTGCCAGTGATGGATGATCGCAGCGGCAACTACGTCCGCGACTGGATGGAGGTAAATCTTCCGACGGCGCTGCTGCTGGTGAACACATTGGTGCTTCTGGTCAGCAGCCTCACTGCGGAATTCGCTCGACGACAGATCACGCGGCGAGTTGCTCTGGTTCCAGTTGAATCGATTCCTGGAGTTTCCATCGGTACGGAGCGGAATTTTCCCTGGCTTCCGCTCACGGCGTTGCTCGGGCTGGGTTTTCTCTTCGGACAGTGGGCGGCGTGGCGCGAGCTGCAGGATCGCGGATTTGCCTTAGCCACCAGTGCTAGCAGTTCGTTTGTCTATTTGCTTACGGCGACTCACGGAGTTCACCTCGCGGGAGGCGTGCTGGCGCTGCTGTACGCGGCCATCACGTCGCTGACGCGCAAGCCAGTTGAAGCGCGGCGCATTGTGGTGGACGTGACGGTGTGGTACTGGCACTTCATGGCTTTGCTGTGGATTTATATTTTCGCGCTGCTGGAGTTTGCGCGATAACCCAGTGTGATAGAACGGCCGCTTAAGAATTTGTCATTCCGAGGAGCGAGAGCGACGAGGAATCTGCAGTTAGGGTGAAGCACAGAAACTACAGATCCCTCGCTTCGCTCGGGATGACAAGGGTTCGAAGTTCGGGATGACATAGACACGCGAGCACAAGGAGACCCTGAACATGTCCGATGTCGCGGTGCAGCACGGAGTGGCAACCGTCGTCTACGAACCTTCGCTTTTTGGGACCTATTCGAAGAAGATCGGGATGTGGCTGTTTCTGCTCTCCGACTCACTGACCTTCGGAGCGCTGCTGTTTGCCTATAGCTATGGGCGCATCTCGACTCCGAACTGGCCCACGCCGTTCCATTCTGAAAGCATTCGCAACGCAACGTTGATGACGGCGTTCCTGCTGACCAGCTCGCTGACGATGGTGCTGGCGGTTCGCGCGGCGGTGTTCGGCAATGCCAAGGCGCAGCGTTGGTGGTTGCTGGCGACGATGGCATGCGGCACGGCCTTCGTGATCCTTCACGGGCGCGAATGGAGCAAGCTGATCGCGGAGGGTCTGAGTTTGCCGATGTTTCCTGCCGTACCGGGGCATGAAGCCGCCGCCGAATATAAGAATGTGGCAGAAACCGTACCGCAGTTCCCAGCGACATTTTTTGGCCTTACCGGAATGCACATGCTGCACGTGACGCTAGGCGTTGTTTATCTGGGAATCGTCGCGCTGCGGAAGAAGTTTATCCCAATTCTCCTGGGGCTTTGGCTGGTGGCGTGGCTGGCGACGCCTGCCTACAGCCCGTTCCACTACGGCGCACACGTATTACTGCTTGCCGCCGTCGTTGCTGGAATTGTTCTTTGGCTAAGACCGAAAGTTTATGATTCCGCCGACGTCGAGGTTGCCGGACTCTACTGGCACTTCGTCGACCTGGTTTGGATGTTTATTTTCCCGTTGGTTTATCTCATGTCCACCAGAATCATTAGGAGCTGATCGCGTGAATGATGCGACCCAATTTGCACTAGAACAGCGAGTAGCCGAGCAGCACAGGCATCATGGCAAAGCGCAATTTTTCTGGGTATGGGGCGCGCTGCTGGTGATGACCGGCTTCGAGGTGTATCTCGGGTATCAGAACATGGAACCGGTGCGGATGTTGAGCATCCTCATGGGGCTGTCGCTGCTGAAAGCCGGTATGATCATCGCTTATTTCATGCACATGAAGTTTGAATTATCGCGCATGAAATGGCTGACCATGTCTTCCCTGCTGGTCTGTCTGTCACTCATGTGCATTTTCTTTCCCGATGCCTACCGCATCATTCATTTGGGAGTGAAATGAAGCTGCGATTGGCCACGCTCGGCCTGATGTTTCTGCTCTGGGCGGCGCCTGCTTTCTCGCAGGGGTGCGCCATGTGCTACAGCAACGCCACGGGTACGACCAAAGAAGGCCAACGTGCCATCAGCCGTGGCGTGCTGGTTTTGCTGATTCCTCCAGTCGGATTCATGACTCTGGGTGTCGGTATGGCGTTCCGGTATGGTAAGAAGCGGGACGAAGACTTAGAGTCGCAGCGCTGATATCCTCAAATCAAACTGGTTGCGACGCACTTCATGATTATTGGCGCTCACCTCCTCCTCTATAGCAAAAATCCAGAAGCTGATCGAAAATTCTTTCGTGACGTTCTGCAGTTTCGCGCTGTCGATGCCGGCGAGGGTTGGCTGATTTTTGCGCTACCGCCAGCGGAAATGGGTATTCACCCCTCGAGCGAAGGGTTCGCGCAACTTCACGCTGAACATAGTCTCCTTGGAACCGTTCTGTACCTGATGTGCGATCACTTGCCTTCATTCGTGAAGTGGCTGCAAGCTAAGAACGTGCACTGCACAGAAGTTGAGAAGGCGGGGTGGGGCATTAAGACCACCATCAAGCTGCCCAGCGGCGGCGAGATTGGCCTCTACCAGCCAAGACATCGGACTGCGATCAACCTGAGTTGAACTGACTACCTGCTTAGAGATCGTCCCAAGTTCCTCCTCACTGCAGTCCTGCATGTGTGCTGCAGCGCGCCTCGCCCGCCTCAAAGACACGTGGAGTGGATCGACATCAAGGGGAAACCGTTGGGCGCGCGGTGCTATGCACGAGTCTTGGAAGCGTATTGTTTGACCACAGATTGTGCGGCGAAGTAACCTGCGGCTCCGCCCGCCGCGGCACCTATCGCACCGGCAAGGACCAAAAGCGGGCACGGCCAGTTGCGGCAAAATACGAGCGCTATTGCCATTATCAGCTCCATGAAATCCTCCTTTATGTTCCCACGCCTTATTCATCCCTCCTCCGCTGTCAAGGACTTAGGGCGAGGGTCGCGGTCGGCTTAACTCCTGCGATTCATGAACAGCTTGCTCCACAAATACCAAGCGATCACCGGCTTTCCAAATGTCTAAGAATTTTTCGTAGGCAGCTCGCGACGGCCCAATTTGATTCGTGTGACGATAGAGCCGCGCCAGCGACAGGTGAGCCAGCACCCAGTCTGTAGGGCAGTTATCTTGAAAAATCTCGCCGCCTGCTTGCAATAGCTGATTCCACTCCTGCACAGCACCTGACCAGTTTCGCTGTTTTGCGTAGGCCCGTGCCAACCCACCGTGCGAGATTGCCAGAGGATATTCTGCCAACGAAGCCGAAAATAACCGCACTGCTTCTCTTGTTTGCCCCTCCGCTAGCGCAATCTCACCAGCTAAATGGTCGTAGGACGACCTGTTAAACGAATTGGGCAGTTTGGCTCGAAGCTGATCAAGCTTTTGGAGCGCGAGCCGAGCGGAGCCAAGGTCTCCCATCTGTGCGTTGAGTGCGCCAGCCCTTCGCAAGTCCGCTGCCTGGAACGCTTCTGGTTCATCCGACGCAAGAATCAGTTGCAATTGCCGGCGTGCCTCGACCTTGTTGCCTTGAATTAAAGAGATCTGCGCCAGCAAATAACGCTGCAACAATTCCGGAGATTTTCTCTTTGCAGCCTTATCCTCATGAACACCGGCCAGGAGTCGCTCTGCAGCGGCCGCTAGTTTGCCTTGATAGATCAACGTGCGCGCGAAATAAATTCGGCCAATGCTCTCGTATGACGGATCTACTTCATGCAAGCGCTCGAATTGTGCTTGAGCTTCTGCGATTTTTCCCTGGTCCCAAAGCGCCAGCCCCAGACCCCATTTGGCGGCCGGCGAATCGCGGCCATGCGCTTGCGCGTCACGATAGGCCTCTATCGCTTCATCAGCGGCATTGCTGCGCGCCAGAGACCACACTAGATTCCCGTACGAGGGAGAAAAGTTCGGGTCAGCCTTGATTGCCTGGCGCAGCTCTTGAATCGAATGGGCCAGATCTCCAACGTTGTAGTACTCGGATGCCAACTGCCGGCGCGCTTCGGGATCGTCGGGATACAGAGCGACTAGGGCGGTCAGCGCCTGCAATGCCTTGTCCTCTTGACCCATGACGTCGTAATAGCTGGACTCAATCAGAGACCGCTCCCGGTCGGTTATCTCCTTGCGAAGCAGGTAAGCCTTGGACAAGTGCTCGAGTTCCTTTGTCCGATCGCCCAGAGACTCATAGACATCAGCCATCAGAAAATGAGCCATAGCAAAATTTGAGTCCAGATTCAGGGCGCCTTGCAGCAGCGTGGGTAACTGATCCAGATCGCCACGTGCTCTAGCATCAATAGCCTTCGAATAAAGTTGGAGCGCTTCCAAGGAACTGGTGGTTACCTTCGCCAAAGGACGCGCATTCTCGATGGCCGTTCGTGGCTCTCCCAGATCTTTCCGTACTCTCCCCGCCAGCCAGTCAACTTTCCGAAAGAAGTCCTCCCGATGTTCAAACTCGGTCTTTTCTCCAAACAGCAGGTCCCCGCGCGTGGGTTCCACCGCCCGCACCATAATTTGAAATGCATTTCCAGACCGCACAATACTTCCGGCCAGCAAAACCGGCACGTTCTCGCGTTGGCAGATTTCTCGACCCAGAGCTTCGTCAATATGCGTGACATTGTCGCGCTTCATACGTTGGAGCACCTGGTAGACACGTGAGCGTGGATAGACGTTGAGGTACTTGGATTGCTGCAGGGCAATCCCCAAACCCTCGCGAACGCCAGCATCCGGGAGCATGGAGCCATCGGCGACGTCAAAATCCGAAATCAGTACCCAGCCTCGCTCTGCGAATCTTGGCGAGGGCCGAAGCCAGCGAATGGCTCGCGGCCAGACGGCTGCGCCGACCATAACCAGAATCAACGCAAGCGTGACGGCGCCAATGAGCTTCCGCCAGTGCTCCCAAAACGGCCTCTGCGTTACCGGCCAAGACTTGCCCGTGGTAGTCGATTGCTGCAGCCGCTTCAGTCGTGACTCAAGTTCGCGTGCTGACGCCAACCGATCCGACTGCTTTTTGGCAAGCATTTGCGTAACTAGAGACTGCATTTCTCCAGGTATCTTGGGATTGAATACGCGCATTGGGGGCGGGTCTTCGCGCAAGACTTTCTCGGTGGTGGCTACAAAGCTACTCGCCCGGAATGGCTGCTGCCCGGTGAGAACCTCATAGAAAACTACTCCCAACGAGAAAACGTCGGCGCGCCCATCGGACGGGCTCTCCAGCAGCACCTCAGGCGCCATGTAGGCGGGGGTACCACCGAGCGTACGGGTCCTATCCAGAGTTGAACTTTCGTCCGACCGCGGTAAATGCTTGGCCACTCCGAAGTCCAGGATCTTTACTTGCCCCGCGCTCGTGAGCATGATGTTTTCCGGCTTGATGTCGCAGTGCAAAATTCCGTGTTCGTGGGCCGATGCCACGGCCTGGGTGCATTGCAGAGCGATGTCCAGAAACTGTTCGAAAGTGAATGTGTCGTGCAGCCGCTGGCGCAGAGTCTCGCCCTCCACGTACTCCATAATTAGATAAATTTCATCGTTTTCCTCAAGGACATCGTAGATAGCAGCAACGTGTGGATCCGCAAAGCAGGAGGCGCGCTCGGCCTCTTTGAGGAATCGCTGGCGATAGACCGGATCAGAACGTAGGTGAGGAGTGATGCGTTTGAGTGCAACGGAGCGCCTTAACTTAGTGTCTTCGGCGCGATACACTTCACCCATGCCGCCCTTACCGAGGCGCTCGCGCACCGCGAACCGGCCCAGTATCGTCCCGCTCAGCGCTTCAGCGGCTTGGGCCGTACCTGTTTTCTGGAAGAACTCCACCATGGCGCCTCGTGGAGCGGGCACTCCGATACGACTGGGGGCAACGCCCGCGCGGCCCCGGTGGGCGAATCTTACTCCCCCCTTGGCAGCGGGAGCAAACAAACCAGGCCCGCCGTCAGAGTGCCCCTCTTAGGCGTCTCGCATCTTGAAATACGGATCTCTTGCAGACCCTTGGGGTCCTCGGTGGTGTTTACGGGATCTTCCGCTTGGCCGTGTGGTCATCAACTCGGAAAACGACCCCACTACTCAATGGCGATGGCGTTTGGTAAGGGCAAAACGCCTGTGCTTTATAATAAAAAGATTCCCCAGCCCTCCTGGACGGGTCCTGTTGACGTTGCGACGCGGAAGTGTCCTGTAAAAGGGCTCTTGAAAGCGATGGGCGGGTCTTTCTCGATGTCCACGGAAACCATTGTTGTTCGCGGGGCGCGGGTTCACAACCTCAAGAACATCGATTTTGAAATCCCGCACAATTCGCTGACAGTCGTCACTGGCGTGTCTGGGTCCGG
>Ga0070717_10002003_pt1 | contig 14238 bp, 11 predicted proteins | sample LARL113metaG_FD_71366 | JGI IMG/M metagenome (GOLD analysis project Ga0070717, IMG submission 71366) | Corn, switchgrass and miscanthus rhizosphere microbial communities from Kellogg Biological Station, Michigan, USA - LAR L11-3 metaG | ecosystem: Host-associated > Plants > Roots > Rhizosphere ... | reverse complement strand
GGGATCAAGGTCACCTATGACGTCTATGACGGCAACGAGGTGCTCGAGGCGAAGTTGCTGTCTGGCCGGTCGGGCTACGACATCGTCGTCCCATCGGCGAGCCCTTTCATGGCACGCCAGATCGTGGCCGTGGTCTACCGGGTCCTCGACAAGGAGAAATTGCCCAATTGGAAGAACCTCGATCCGCATATCCTCGAACTGGTCGCGGGTGCTGACCCGGGGAACGCGCACGGCACTCCCTATCTCTGGAGTGACACCGGGATTGGCTACAACAAGGCAGAGGTCGGCGCCGCACTGGGCGATGCGGCGCCAGCCGACAGCTTGGCGCTGATCTTCGATCCGGGGGTTGCAGAGAAGCTCGCCGCGTGCGGCATCTCATTGCTCGACACCCCGCAGGAAGTCTTTCCGGCGGCGCTCGCCTACCTCGGGCTCGAGCCGAAGAGCCGCGATCTCGGCGATCTCGACAAGGCCTTTGCCGCCCTCCAGAAGATCCGCCCGTACATCCGCAAATTCCACTCCTCGCAATACATCAACGATCTCGCCAATGGCGATCTATGTGTCGCACTCGGCTATTCGGGCGACGTGGTCCAGGCGCGCAATCGGGCGCGCGAGGCGGGCAACGAGGTGACAATCGCTTTCGATGTCCCGAAAGAGGGAGCGATGATGTCTGTCGACATGCTGGGCATCCCGTCCGACGCACCGCATCCGGAGAATGCACTGCGCTTTATCGACTACCTGCTGCGCCCCGCCGTGATCGCCGACATCACCAATGCGGTCTGGTATCCCAACCCGAATGTCCCGGCAACGGCGCTGGTCAAGTCCGAGATCCGCAATGACCCCGCGGTTTACCCGCCGGAGGATATCCGGCGCCGGCTCTATGTCGATCTCCCGGCGCCTGCCGCTTACGAGCGGGCCCGCACCCGCGCCTGGACACGCCTCAAATCCGGCCAATGAAAATGAACTGCAGTAGTCCAACATATTGCCGTCGCCCCCGCGCAAGCGGGGGTCCAGGGCCGCCGCCGAGCATCGGGAACTCCGGATTCCCGCTTTCGCGGGAATGACGGAGGGCCTCACCGGATGGTGGTGCTCGAAATTGTCGGCGCCTCCAAGCATTTCGGAGCGACCGCAGCGGTCGACGAGGTGTCGCTAAGCGTCGAACGGGGCGCCCTTTTTGCGCTATTGGGGCCCTCGGGGTGCGGCAAGACGACATTGCTGCGGATGATTGCCGGGTTCGAGAGCCCCGAAAAGGGACGCATCGTCATCGACGGGGTCGACGTCACTGCATTGCCGCCCTATGCGCGGCCCGTCAATATGATGTTCCAATCCTATGCGCTGTTCCCGCATATGGATGTGGCAGGCAACATCGCATTCGGCCTCCGCCAGGAGGGGATGGGCCGCCGGCGCATTGCCGGCCGCGTCGACGAGATGTTGGCATTGGTGCAGATGACGGGCTACGGCCATCGGCGCCCTCATGAACTGTCCGGCGGTCAGCGTCAGCGCGTGGCATTGGCGCGGGCATTGGCGAAAATGCCCAAGCTGTTGTTGCTGGACGAACCATTGGCGGCGCTCGACCGCAAGCTGCGTGCCGAGACCCGGCTCGAACTGATCGGCATCCAGGAAAGGGTGGGAATCACTTTTCTCGTCGTGACGCACGACCAGGAAGAGGCACTGAGCATGGCCTCTCGCGTCGCTGTCATGAAAGAGGGCCGCCTCGTCCAAATCGGCTCGCCTTCCGAGATCTACGAGCGGCCCAGCTCCCGCTTTGTCGCCGATTTTGTCGGCGAGGTGAATTTGCTCGAAGGCGAGCTGGCCGCCGGGTTCAATTGCTTGGCTCTGGCCGTCGCGGGCTTCGAGAAACCGATCCCATTGCCTCCAGGCATGAACCTGACTCATGGCACCGCGGCTGCCTTGGCGGTGCGCCCGGAAAAGCTGGTGTTGTCGCGGGTGCTTCCGAACGGGTTCGCGATTGCCGCGACTGTCTCGTCAGTCAGCTATCTGGGCGGAGGCTCAATCGTGCACCTCGTGACGCGACAGGGCCGCGCGCTCAAGGCGTATCTACCGGGCACAGCCGCCGTACGCTTTACTCGCGGTGACGCGCTCTGGGCGGCCTGGTCCCGAGAGGACACCACAGTGCTTACGGAATGATCGGGATCGGGCGGCTCGGGCGGCTGACGCTGATCGGCGTGCCATTTCTTTGGCTCGCCCTGTTCTTTCTGCTGCCGTTGCTGATTGTCGTGAAAATCAGCCTGGCCGACAGTGTCGTTGGTATCCCTCCTTACACGCCGCTTGTCACGCGCGATGTCACTGGCCTCAAACTGCACGCGACACTGGCGAATTTCGTCCTGCTCGCCAGTGATGACCTCTATCTGCGCGCCTATCTCGGCTCGCTTGCCAACGCGGCACTGGCGACCGTCCTGTGCCTTCTGCTCGGTTATCCGATAGCGTATGCAATAGCAGGCGCCCGAGGGGCACAGCGGCAACCGCTTCTTTTCCTGGTCATGCTGCCGTTCTGGACGAGCTTTCTGATCCGTGCCTATGCCTGGATCGCAATCCTCGAGCCGAACGGCCTGTTGAACGAGTTTCTGATCGGCATCGGGCTGATCTCGACACCGTTGCCGCTCCTCAATAACCAATTCTCGGTCGAGCTCGGTCTTGTTTATTCATATCTGCCGTTCATGATTTTGCCGCTCTACGGCAGCCTGTCCACGCTCGATGAAAGTCTACTCGAAGCGGCGGCCGATCTCGGCGCCCGGCCGTTTCGGGTCTTTCTCGATGTGGTTTTGCCGCTGACATTGCCCGGGATAGCCGCGGGCTCGCTCCTCGTGTTCATTCCGGCAATCGGTGAATTCGTGATCCCCGACCTGCTCGGCGGGCCCGACACCTTGATGATCGGCAAGGTGCTGTGGGACGAGTTTTTCAATAATCGCGACTGGCCGGTCGCTTCTGCCGTCGCGGTCGTGCTGGTGGCAGCATTGGCCATCCCGATCCTCGCGGCGCAGAAATATCTAGAGCGGGAGCGGGCCGCGTGACCTCGACCCGCACCGGTGGCGGGCTTCGTTTCGCCGCGCTGCTATTGGGATTTGCGTTCTTGTATGCGCCCATCGGGTTGCTCGTCCTCTATTCGTTCAACGCGTCGCGGCTGGTCACCGTCTGGGCGGGGTTTTCGACGCGTTGGTACGGTGAGCTGTCAAGGAACGAGGGGTTTCGAGCCGCAGCGCTGACGAGCCTCGAAGTTGCAACGCTGGCGGCGACGATCGCGCTGGCGCTCGGCACCTTGGCAGGTTTCAGCATGTCACGGTTTTCCCGATTTCACGGACGCAGCCTCTTCGGATTTGCCTTGTTGGCACCGCTCGTGGTGCCGGAGGTCATCCTCGGCCTGTCCTTGCTTCTGCTCTTTGTTAGCTCCGAGACCTGGATCGGATGGCCAAGCCGCGGCGTTCTCACCATCACGGTCGCCCACGCGACATTCGGCGCCTGCTTTGTCGCGGTCCTGGTGCGGGCGCAATTAGCCGGCTTTGACCGCGCTCTGGAAGAGGCCGCGCTCGATCTCGGAGCGCGCCCCTGGACCGTACTTGCACGGATCACCCTGCCCGGGATCAGCCCGGCCCTCATCTCGGGTTGGCTGCTCGCCTTTACCCTATCGCTCGACGATCTGGTGATCGCCAGCTTTGTGACCGGTCCGTCCGCGACGACCCTGCCGATGGCCGTGTTTTCGAGCGTGCGCCTCGGCGTAAGCCCAGAGGTCAACGCACTGGCGACCGTATTCCTTGCGCTGGTCTTCGTTCTGGTGGCTCTGGCCTTCTGGCTGACGGTTCGCGGGGAACGACGCCGGCGAATTCTCAGTTAAATCAAGGAAGATTTACCACGGAGACACGGAGGCACGGTGATTAGAGCCCTTGTCGAGAGCACGAAACCTCCGTGCCCTCCGTGTCTCCGCGGTGACGACCACTTATTTGGCGGCGATAGGCATTTCTTCGGCATACATTTCGGGCAGCACGGTTTCGCGCCAGGTAATCTCCCGCGGGAAGATCTTTTCGATCGCGCGCGCCGAGTAGTAACTGGTGTCGACACCCGGCGGGTTACCGCCGTCTTGCACGGTCTTGACCGCCTGCAGCAGCAGACGTCGCGTCGCGATGATCGCGCGATCGGCGGGGCCCAGATACTCCTTCGAGCGGTCGACGATCGGCCCCATACCCTCCTGCAACGCGCGGTCCTGCGTATTGATGCCGTCGACGCCGGTGAAGGTCTCGTATTTCTGAACCTTCCGGTCGATCATCCAGTCGTTGCGCTTGTTGCGGAACGAGCGGAACTCGCCGGACTGCTCGACATAATCGGGGCCGTTGCCGTTGCCCCGCTCCGCGCGTTCTTCCTCGCTCAGCGCTTCTTCGCCGAAGCTGTACATCCAATTGTACACCATGCAGTTCTCGTCATCGATCGGGACCCAGATGTGCCCGGCGATGTTGGTCCGGTCGCCGCCGCCCAACGCGCGGCCCAGCTGTTGTGGCCGGATCTGGGTGAACGGCATCACGAAATGGTAAGAGCGGACGTAAGTCTTGTCTTCGTCGAGCGGACGTATCCCGACATAGCGGTATCCGTAATCGGTGACATCGACTTCGAGGATCGGCGCCTTGCCCCGGACAAACGGACCCTGCACCGGAATGCCGGGGCGGTTGGTATTCGGCGTGATCGTGCGGTGGAGGATCGGCGCGTGCGAGGTGTCGATGCCGCCTTCGAGCGCCTGCAGCCAGTTGCACTCCTCCCACACCTTGGAGACGTGACGGTGGGTCTCCGGCACCTGCGTCCATTCGAAAGCCGGCGGCGCTGGAATCTTCTCGCGTGGTCCCATATAGGCCCAAATCAACCCGCCCATCTCGGCCGTTGGATAGGCGGTCAAGCGGACCTTGTGGCAGAACGGCTCCGGCTCGTTCATCTGCTCGAGGCAATTGCCGTCGACGTCGAATTTCCAGCCGTGATAGACGCAGCGCAGGCCCGACTCCTCATTTCGTCCGAACCACAAGGAGGCGCGGCGATGCGGGCAGAATTCGTCGACGAGGCCGATCCGGCCCTGGCTGTCGCGAAACGCAACGAGCTTTTCACCGAGCAGTTGCACGCGCGCCGGCGGGCAATCCGGCTCGGGCAATTCACGCGACATCAAGGCCGGGACCCAATACCGCCGCATCACATCCCCCATCGGGGTGCCCGGTCCCACCCGTGTCACCAACTCGTTCTCTTCGCGTGTCAGCATCAGTGGCTCCTTTTCTCCGAAGCTTCGGCCAGATCACGATAATCCGCCGATTACGCGCCGAGGACAAGAGCGAGCCGACACCTGGAGGTGTGCATGACCGCGCTTTCTGGTACGAACAACCAAATGATACGCAACGGGGAGAGCGATGAATGCGATCTTGCGGCCGGGCACACCCGAGGATGCCACCGCCTGCGGCGCGATCTGCTTTGAGGCGTTCAAAGCGATTGCGAATGAACACAATTTTCCGTGGGATTTCCCCTCGGTGGAGGTTGCCGCGGGTCTGATGAGCTTGCTGCTGGCGCATCCCGGGTTTTACTCGGTCGTCGCCGAGCACGACGGCAGGATAATCGGCAGCAACTTTCTCGACGAACGCAGCCCGATCGCCGGCATCGGCCCGATTACCGTCGATCCCACCTCGCAGAACCGGACGATCGGCCGTCGCCTGATGCTCGATGTGCTCGAGCGCAGCGCGTGGCGCGGCTTCGCCGGGGTGCGTCTCCTGCAGTCGGCCTATCACAATCGCTCGCTTTGTCTCTATACAAAGCTTGGCTTCGAAACGCGCGAGACGGTATCAAAACTAGACGGCAGGCCGCTGGGCGTCAGCCTCCCGGGCTATGATGTGCGACCGGCGACGAAATCCGATCTGTCTGCCTGCAACGCGCTGTGCCGGCGGGTGCACGGGCATCATCGCGGTGGCGAGCTCGATGATGCGATCGATCAAGGGTCGGCTCGGGTTGTCGAGCACCTCGGCGAGACCACAGCCTATTGCACGGATATCGCCTTCTTCGGTCACGCTGTCGCCGAGACCAATTACGGCCTGAAGGCGCTGGTCGGGGCCGCATCGGCGTTCCCCGGCGGCGGGTTTCTGGTGCCGACGCGTAATGGCGAGCTGTTTCGTTGGTGCCTGCAAAACGGATTTCGCCTTGTGCACCAGCTGACCTTGATGACCATCGGCCTATACAACGAACCCGCAGGCGCGTATCTGCCCTCGGTGTTGTACTGACCGGCGATCCTCTGACATGCGTACCGTGCCAACATGTTACCAGGAGGCCCATTGCGGCTGCGAAGGTGCCCTACCGCAATGAAAGCCACGGAGATTTCCATGACTGAGCGAGAGTTGCGAAAGCTCATCAAGGCCGTGAAAGCAGGCGATATGTCTCGCCGAGCTTTTGTGCGTCGGATGGTCGGCCTCGGTCTGACGGCGCCGCTTGCGACCCAGCTGCTGGCGCATGCTGGTGTGGCGCAGGCAGCGACCATTGCCGACTACAAGCCGACAAAAGCGGGGGGTGGCGGGGCGCTCAAGATGTTGTATTGGCAGGCCCCGACCTTGCTCAACCCGCATTTCGCTGTCGGCACGAAAGATCAGGAGGGGTCACGGATCTTTTACGAGCCGCTCGCGGCATGGGACCCCGAGGGTAATCTGGCGCCTGTGCTCGCAGCCGAGGTTCCGGACATCGAGAACGGCGGGGTCGCGCCCGATGGCATGTCGGTGACGTGGAAGCTCAGAAACGATGTGCAGTGGCACGATGGCCGGCCATTCACCGCCGACGATGTCGTGTTCAACTGGGAATATTCGGCTGACCCGGCGACGGCTGCCACGACGATCGGCAACTACCAGAACATCACGGCCGAAAAGGTCGATACTTTCACCGTTCGGGTGCGCTTTGCGAAGCCGACGCCATTCTGGGCGGACGCCTTCGTCGGCCAGAATGGCATGATCATCCCGAAGCATCTGTTCGAGGCCTACAAGGGCGCCAACTCGCGCGAGGCGCCGGCAAACCTCAAGCCCGTGGGGACCGGCCCCTACCGCTTTGTCGACTTCAAACCGGGCGACCTGATCAAAGGGGAACGCAATCCTGCCTACTACCTGCCCAACCGGCCATATTTCGACACCATCGAGATGAAGGGCGGCGGCGACGCCGTCTCGGCGGCGCGCGCGGTGATTCAGACCGGCGAATACGACTACGCGTGGAACTTGCAAGTCGAGGACGAGATCCTCCTCAAACTGGAAGGCGGTGGCAATGCTCGGGGCCGTGCCGAGATTGTGTCTGGCGGCAATATCGAGCACATCGAGCTCAATAGTGCTGATCCTTGGACCGAAATCGACGGCGAGCGCTCGAGCCCCAAATCGCAGCATCCGCTGTTCATTGACCCTGCCGTCCGGCATGCGCTCAAGCTCCTCGTCGATCGCGGGTCGGTAGAGAAGCACATCTACGGCCGGACCGGCATTGCCACCGGAAATTTTGTCAATAACCCGGCGCGCTTTGTTTCGAAAAACACCGATTGGGAGTTCAATATTGACAAGGCGAACCAGCTGCTGGATCAGGCCGGCTGGAAGCGCGGTTCGGATAGCGTTCGCGCCAAGGACGGCAAGAAACTGAAGCTCGTTTTCCAGACCTCGATAAATGCCCCGCGCCAGAAAACCCAGGCGATTGTCAAGCAGGCCTGCCAGAAGGCGGGCATCGACATGGAGCTCAAATCGGTAACGGCGTCCGTTTACTTTTCTTCCGACGTGGCAAACCCCGATACCAATAGGAAATTTTATTGTGATGTGCAGATGTTCACGACAACAATGGGAGCGCCCGACCCTGAAAGTTTCATGCGGCAGTTCGTCTCATGGGAAGTCGCCTCCAAAGAAAACAAATGGCAGGGGCGCAACATTACCCGCTGGCGCAATGACGGCTACGACAAGGCTTTTCGGGCGGCCGAGAGCGAGCTCGACCCCGTCAAGCGGGCGGCGCTATTCATTGCAATGAACGACATGGTGGTGGGGGATCCGGCGGTTATCCCGGTCGTTTATCGACCGAGAGTGTCGGGGATTTCCCGTGAGCTGAAAGCAAGCTTGAGCGGCTGGGACAACGATTTGTGGGACCTGAAAAACTGGTACCGAGAAACATGATCGGTCCCGCCTGAGCATCGGGCGGTGGGCCGCTATCTGCTGAGACGCGTGCTGATTGCGGTTCCGAGCCTGCTCGGCATCAGCGTCGTGCTGTTCGCTGTCCTGGCGCTTGCCCCCGGTGATCCATTCGGCGAGCTCGCGACCAATCCCAACGTCCCGCCCGAGGTGGGTGCCGCGTTGCGCGCGAAGTTCGGGCTCGATGACCCGATTGCGCTGCGCTACGTGCACTGGCTGGCTGCGATGCTGCACGGCGATTGGGGTTTCTCGTTTGTCAGCCGAATCAACGTGGATACTCTGATTCTGCAGCGCCTGCCGGCCACGTTGCTCGTGATCGGGTCGTCGCAGATCCTGGCATTGCTGATCGCGTTACCGGTTGGCGTCTATTCGGCGGTGCGGCCCTACTCGATTTTCGATCAGGTCGCCAATCTGCTGGCGTTCATCGGGTTTTCCTTGCCGACATTCTTCACCGGTCTCCTATTCATCCTGTTGTTCAGCATTTATCTCGATTGGCTGCCATTCGTGTTCCGCACCGATTTCACCGCGACCGGCTGGCATTGGTATTGGGAGCAGTTCAAACAAGAGGTGATGCCGGTGGCGGTGCTGGGGCTCCTACAAGGCGCTTCCTGGACCCGCTATGTGCGTTCCTCTGTACTCGAGGTGATCCGCCTCGATTATGTGACCACCGCCCGTGCGAAGGGCCTCCCCGAGCGCATGGTCGTGATAAAGCATGTCGTCCGCAATGCCTTGATCCCGGTGGTGACCTTGGTGGCATTGCAGATGCCGGCCCTGTTCGGCGGCGCCATCGTCACCGAGCAGATCTTTCGCATCCCCGGCATCGGGTCGCTGCTGATCAGCTCCATCCTCGCCAACGATACGCCGGTGATTATGGCAGTGACGTTCGTATTCGCGTGTCTGGTGGTTTTGTTCAACCTGGTTGCCGACATTCTCTATGGCTGGCTCGACCCTCGCATCGCCTACCGCTAGTCCAATATCACAGGGCGTTGGCCGCGCCGAGCGGGGCTCGCCTGCGTTCGAGACATGGCGACGCTTCCGGCGTCATAAGCTGGCTGTCGCGAGCACCGTTATTTTGGCAATGATGGTGCTGGCAGTGGCGGTCGGGCCACTGGCGTGGCAAGTGCCGATCAACGACATCGATTTCGCCGCGCATCTGGAAGGTCCCTCATGGGCTCATCCGTTCGGCACAGACGATCTCGGCCAGGATCTGCTGGCCCGGATGCTGTATGGAGGGCGCATATCGCTCGCCGTCGGACTGGCTGCGATGCTGGTGGCGATCATCGCCGGCACAGCCATCGGGGCCGTCGCCGGCATGTCTCACGGCAGCATCGATGCGGCGCTGATGTGGCTCACCGACCTGTTTCTATCGCTGCCGCCGCTGCCGCTGTTGTTGCTGATCATGTACTTCTTCCTCCAACCCCTGAAGCAGCTGGTCGGACCCGAACTCGGCACTTTCATCCTTGTCGTGGCAGTGATCGGCGGCTTTCGCTGGATGCAGGTGGCGCGGCTGGTGCGTGCGCAATTCCTTTCGCTCCGCGAGAAGGAGTTCGTCGAAGCAGCGCGAGCGCTCGGCATGAGTAGCCTGCGCATGGTGATGCGGCACATCCTGCCCAATTCATTGGGACCGATCATCGTCGCCGGCACGATCGACGTTGCCGCCGCCATCATTGCCGAATCGACGCTGTCATTTCTCGGCCTCGGCTTCCCGCCCGATATTCCCACCTGGGGGCGCATCTTATTCGACGCCAAGGACTATCTCGACATCTCCCCCCATTGGGCACTGTTTCCCGGCGCGGCAATTTTTCTGGCGGTGCTCGCGATAAACTTCATCGGCGACGGATTGCGGGACGCGCTCGATCCCCGCACCTCTGCGTAACGACGATCTACAGACCGTGCGAGGCGAGGAACCCATCCCAGCCCGGGAACTGCGCATCGTCGATCTGCTCGCCGTCGCGGAGCAGGCGCATCAGGCCACGGTCGACTTCGATGGCCGTGCCGCAGGGAAGCGCAAGCCAGCCGATCTCTTCGGGTCCGTCTACCCGGCCGCACAAGATTCGGTTGAGGTCACTCACCTCGGCGGATCGAGGCTCCACCGGAACAATGTCTCCGGCGGCGCATAGGGTCAGGACGGCCTTCAGGATCTCGGCTGGCGCGTCTTCGGGCAGGAGGCCGCAGAGGGAGCGCGGACCGGCGGCGAGTGCGTTGACAATCGCCCGGGCCGCAGGGTTGTCGCGGGAGAAGAGTCCTGCTGGGGTCGGCGTATCGTAGCGGATTGCGGGAATCGGTCGGGCCAGCCCGAAGGTGCTTGAAAGCAGGCGATCGGTGCGCTCACCGGGATGGAACGATCGGTTGGCGCGGGCGAAAACGTCGGATCGGAAACGCTGATCAAGAAAAAAATCCCGGACCAGCTCACGAACGTCCGGCTCTGTGATAGTGGCGAGCGTTCTGCGCGCTTCCTCGTTTAACACCATCCAATCGAAGTTTTCGCTAAACGTCGTTGAACCGACAGGCCGCAGTCCGATCGTCGCCATCGCCGTCCGCACCTCAGTCACATAGAGGGGCTGCCACTCGGCGGGCATGAATTCATGCGCGAGATAGGCTGGAGAATAGTCCTCCGGTCGTTGCTCCAACTCGCGCACAATGAAACTCTCCGCCAGTGTAGGTACGCCAGACGCGGCGAGCGAACGGGTGATCCCGACGGCGGCGGCAACGCGCGCGGCGTTGTCGCCGGCGAAGCTGAGCCCGAGCTCGCGCACCAGCCGCTGAAACGGCAAATCACGCGCCCAGCCCGGCATTGCGTTGTAGCCGAGATAAACGAGGCCGCCCGGCTTGAGACGCCGGTCAATGAATCGGCGCAGGGCGCACTGGCTTTCCGAGTCGATCCAGCTATAGACGCCGTGGGCGACGATGTAGTCGAACTGGGGCAATTCGAGGTTTAGTGCGGCGGCAAACTCCGTGGTGTGAAAACAAACATTCGGGATCGCCGCCTCTGCTGCGAGCCGGCGCGCATGGTCGATGTGCACTTCCATAGCATCGACGCCATGGAAAACCCCCGCCGGGTGTGTCGCGGCAAGGATACCGGCGGTGACCCCTTGGCCGCAGCCGAGGTCGCACCAAAGGAAGTCATCCTGTCGGATCGGGGGCTCGATCCCCGCCACCAGCGCGACATGGTCGAGCCACGCCGGTGCCAGCATCGGCTTGAAGTCTCGCAGGTAAGGGATGTCTGTCACATAGCCGTTGATATTGGCCGTCATCGAGTTTTTCCGAATCGGGTAACGACGTTTCCCCGGGGTCAGGTGAAGCGGGTCGAACAAAGGGGGAATAAATGCTATATTGACTGTGTCAAACGAATTGGTTGCGACATCAGGGCACGTAGGGAGGGGCGGTGGCGGAAGGCGAGGTAGTCGAACGAAAGCTTGCCGCCATCTTCGCGGCCGACGTTGCCGAGTACAGCCGGCTGATGGGGCAGGACGAGGTCGGTACGTTGCGGAGGCTTCAGGCGTACCGGGCGATCCTTGATCGACTGATTGCCGCTAATCACGGCCGCATTTTCAATACCGCCGGGGACAGCGTGGTCGCCGATTTCACCAGCGCTGTCGAGGCGGTCGAGTGCGCCGTCGCGGTTCAGGATGCAATCGCCGAGGAGAACCGGGAGCGCCCGGAGCCGGAGCGGATGTGGTTCCGCATCGGGGTTCACCTCGGGGATGTGATAGTCGCTGACGGGAACCTGTTTGGCGACGGTGTCAATATTGCTGCCCGACTGCAAGCGCTGGCCGAGCCGGGAGAGATTTGCCTTTCTGGCGCGGTGCGCGATCAAATCGGAACCAAACTGCCTGTGGTGTTGACCACACTAGGTGAGCAGCAGTTCAAAAACATCACCGAGCCGGTTCGAACCTATGGGATCGGCGGAGCCAACCGGCATGCGGCGCCATCACGCTCCGCCCCCGTGCGAAGTCGAATGCGGGCGGGCGCATTGGCCGCTGCCGTTCTGATCCTGATCGCTGCCGCGGGCGCGGCGTGGTGGATGTGGCCCGGCGTCGATTCTCAGCAACGGCCGTCGCAGGCAAAATCGGTGAGCGGGCCAGTCGACCAGCCCTATGCCGCGCCGAGACTGTCGATCGTGGTGCTCCCTTTTGCCAATCTCAGCAACGATCCGGGTCAGGAATATTTCGCGGATGGCGTCACTGAGGATCTTACGACCGACGTAGCCGGCATCCAGGGCAGCCTGGTGATATCCCGCAATACCGCTTTTACCTACAAGGGTAAGCCGGTCGATGCGCGACGGATCGGCCGCGAATTGGGCGTACGCTACGTCCTCGAGGGGAGCGTCCAGCGGTCGGACAAGCAGATTCGCGTCAACGCCCAGCTGGTCGACGCCGAAACCGGGGCGCACCTTTGGGCCGAGCGGTTCGATCGCGACATCGGCGACCTGTTCGCCTTGCAGAACGAGATAACGGCGCGGATCGCCCGTTCGCTGCAATCGCAGCTGGTGATCGCGGAAGCGCGTCGCCCGACCGACAACCCCGACGCTCTCGACTACATGCTGCGCGGACGCGCCGTGATGACGAGGCCGGTCTCAAAGGAAAACTACGACGAGGCAGTGACCTCATTCGAGACTGCCCTGGCGCTCGATCCAAAGGCTGCCGACGCGGCGGCTTGGTTGGCGGTCGCGCTCACGGTTCGTGTGATCGACGATCTCAGCGATTTCCCGGACGTCGACCTGCAGCGCGCAGAACGTTTGGCCGCGCAGGCGTTGGCGGCGTCGCCCGATAGCGCCGTGGCGCATCACGCGAGGGGTCAGGTGCTGCGCGCACAGGGGCGATATAAGGAAGCCATTCCCGAATTCGAGACGACGATCGCGCTCGATCGCAGCCGCGCTCCGGCCTATGCCAATGTCGGTTGGTGCAAGTTCTTGACCGGCTCGGTCGAGGAAGCCATCCCCTACTTCGAGCAAGCAATCCGCATCAGCCCCTACGGGCCCGGCGTCCCCTTATGGTACGGGCGAATGGGCGTAATTAAGCTGCTCCAGTCGCGCACCGACGAGGCGATCGTCTGGCTGGAAAAGGCGAACAGCGAGAATGCGCGGCTGGCTTCCGTGCACGCCTATCTTGCCGCCGGTTACGCGCTCAAAGGAGACACCGGGCGCGCTCGGGCGGCGCTCGTCGAGGCTCAGCGGCTGAGCAATGCCTATTCGAGTCTCGCGGGCGTTGAGAAATCAAATTGGTATGACAATCCCCAAATCCGTGCTTTGGCCGAAGCGACTTACTTCAAGGGTCTGCGGCAGGCCGGGATATCGGAAGAATAACAATCAAAGGAAAGTCGTGAAGAGAATAATAAGCGTTTTGATCGCTCTCATTTTTCTGCTGGCTCCGGCCAATGCGATGGCACAACAAGCCGCGGTCCGCCACGCCTGCGGAGCAGAAATCGAGCAGCATTGCGGTGGCGTTCAACCAGGCGACGGCAAGATCAGGACATGCGTCAAGGAGCATTTCGCCGCGTTTTCCGAGCCCTGCAAGCAAGCCCTGTTGAGCAGTGTGGCAGTGGTCAAAGCCTGCAAGGCGGATGTCCAGCGGACATGCGCCGGTGTTCAACCCGGCGGCGGTCGCATCCAGGCCTGCATGAAGGAGCACTTTGCGGAATATTCCGAGCCCTGCAAGCAATCGATCATCATTGCAAAATTCGGCAAGCTCTAGCCGCGAGGGATTTCGGATCGAGCCCGGCCCAATCGCGTGGCCGTGTCGCGGGCGGTTGCTGGCCAACCTCGCTTCAGGGGCTGGCCTCACGAACCAACAAATTGATTAATGAGCTGTTCCCGCCGCTCGATCACGGCGAAGTCGAAGTTGCACGACCGCGCTGCTAAGTGAAGGCAGACGTTCGATCGGTCTGAAATGGCAGATTAACCATATCTGCTCACAAATTAGTTCTCAGTTCTCTACTTGAAAGGTAGTCGTCCCGAAACCGGAGAAGGCGTTTTTTAACCAGCGACTCGAAATGGTGCGTAGCGGACGAAGATTTGACGGATTTTGGACAGCCCGGCTCGGACGCGAATGGCTAATCTCTGCTGCGGGGAAGGAGCGCC
>Ga0070717_10002001_pt1 | contig 14252 bp, 14 predicted proteins | sample LARL113metaG_FD_71366 | JGI IMG/M metagenome (GOLD analysis project Ga0070717, IMG submission 71366) | Corn, switchgrass and miscanthus rhizosphere microbial communities from Kellogg Biological Station, Michigan, USA - LAR L11-3 metaG | ecosystem: Host-associated > Plants > Roots > Rhizosphere ... | reverse complement strand
ACTGCCTGGGTCAGCCCGGTCTTCTGGTAGGCCCCGGCGGCCACCTGGAAGGCGCCGATCCCGGCGGCCGCGGCCCGCTCGTAGATGGTCGGCTGCGGCTGCCAGGTCAGCGGGTCCACCCGGCTGTCCCAGCGCAGCCCGTTGAGGATCCGGCCGGTGCCCGGCACGGCGACCTGATAGCCGAGCATGCCGTGCACCCCCGGCGGAAGCCCGGTACCCAGCGAGGCGAGGCTGGTCACCGTGGTGGACGGGAACCCCGCGGTGAGCGGCCTGCCGCTGAACGCCAGCTCGGACAGGAACGGCGCCGCCGCCGGGTGATCCCTGAGCAGCTCCCAGCCGAGGCCGTCCACGATCAGCAGGCAGGCCCGGCCGGTCTCGGGCAGGCCGAGCGGATTGGGCTCGCGCACCAGCCCGAGGGAGGCCAGCAGGGACGACGCCAGATCCGCCAGGGTCCCCTCTCCGTAGGAGGGCAGCGTCAGCGTGGTTCTTGGTTCATCGGTCATGCAGGGGCAATCCTTCGCCGTGGGGGCCATGTCCGGGCGCCGGCATGCCCGCCCATCGTGCCACCGGTCCGTCCGGCCGGCAACGTGACCCTCCGGGGCATCGTGGTCCCCGGCAGCCTCAAGGCCCGACGGCGGCCGCGCTGAGCGCGCGGGCGAAAGACAGCACCGCCCGGACGCCGTCCTCGCCATCCGCGGCCTCGCTGACCCGCAGGGCAAGATCGTCAGCCGTGATGGTGCCGGTGTACCCGTGATCCGCCTCGCAGTTCTCGTCCCCGCAGTGCGCGGGCTCGAGCTCGACGTGCGAGACCACGTTCCAGCCGATGGTGAGCAGCACCTCGGTCGGCATCGTCACCCCGGCCACGTACGAGGCGGGGTCGGGCACCACCCGGGTCAGCACCACCGACGAGATCCGGGAGAAGCTGATCGCCTCGGTGCTCGTCTCGGCCTGCGGGCGGGCGTCCGGCTCTTGCGGGGGATGCTCGTCGGTGTGGGAGTGGATCAGGCGGGTGGGCGTGAGCACCAGCACCGTGATATGCCTGCGCACTTCCATGCCGGGGTCGAACATCGCGTCGTGATGTACGACGTAGGAGATGATGGGCTCGGGGCCGAGGGCCGACGCCACCGCGTCGGTGACCAGGTCCGGGTAATAGCCGCTGCGCTCGATGGCGGCTCGAAGGCCATCGGCCGTGGCTTGGGTTTCCCTCATCCGTCCATCCTGCACCGCCCGGCCGGATGCTTCACCCCGTCGCCCCGATCCTCAGCGCGCTTCGCTGACTCCGGCCAGCGTGTCGCGCATCCGCCGGGCGTACCGCTCCGCCTCGTCGTCGTCGGCGTACCGGCCGCGCGGCCAGAAGAAGCCGCGCAGCCCGTCGCCCTTGGTCCGGGGCACCACGTGCACGTGCAGGTGCGGGACGCTCTGGCTCACCGTGTTGTTGACCGCGACGAAGCTGCCCTGGGCGCCGTAAGCGGCAGGCATCGCCGCGCTGATCCGCTGCACCCAGCCGAACAGCGGCTCGATCAGGCCCTGCGGCAGGTCGGCGAGCGTCTCGTAGTGCGTCCGGGGCAGCACCAGCACGTGCCCCTTGAACAGCGGCCTGACGTCCAGGAAGGCGGCCACCTCAGGTTCGTCCAGGACGAACCAGGCGGGGGCGTCCCCGGCGAGTATGGCGTCGAACCGGCAGTCGGCCACGGTCACCCCCAGCCGCGCAGCAGCCGCTCGGCGCCGGCCGCGAGCCCGGCGACCAGCTCGGCGGCCGGACGTTCCTCGCGGACCAGGCCAACCCCCTGACCGGCGTACTGGCAGGCGATGTCGTAGTCGCCTCGTTTCCGCGCGGCGGACAGCTCCTGCCGGGCGCCGTCGGCGCTGGCGAGCTCGTCCTCGCGTCCGGCCCAGCGCCTGCTGAACTCGTTGGCCAGGGCCCGGCCGCCGTACTGCGGCGGCCAGCCGATCCGCAGCGCGACGTCGAAGACCCGCGTGTAGACGGTGTCGGTCTCCCGCGCGGCCCGGATCCGGGCTCGCGCCCGCGGGTCGTTCAGCGCCTCGGGACAAGCCAGCAGCGCGGTGCCGATCCACGCTCCGGCCGCGCCAGCGGCGAGCACGGCGGCGAGCCCGCGCGAGGTGACGATGCCGCCGGCCGCGAGCACCGGCTGGCTGACCGCGTCGAGCACGCCTTCCAGCAGCGGCAGGGTGGCGACCGCGTCGAGGCCGTGGCCGCCGCCCTCGGCGCCGCGGGCCACGATCACGTCCGCCCCCTGATCGGCGGCCGCCTGCGCCTCGTCGACCCGGCCGACCTGCGTGGCCACGACGATCCCGGCCTCCCGCAGCCGGGCCGCCCACGGCGAGAGGTCGCCGAAGCTCACCGAGACCAGCGCCGGGCGGGCCTGCACCGCCGCCTCGAACTGGCCGGGCAGGCCGGTCAGCGCCCAGGCCATCAGGCCGACGCCGAACCGGGCGCCGGCCTCGCGTGCCCGCCCCGCCTCGGCCGCGATCCATTCCGGCGGGGTCGTGTTGCCCGCCCCGATCATGCCGAGGCCGCCGCCGGCGGTCACGGCGGCGGCAAGCCGGCCGCCGGACACGCCGGCCATCGGCGCGCCGATCACGGGAACATCGATGCCCAGCAGGTCGGTGAGCGAAGTACGCAGCATGCGCGCCATTCAAGCAGGCTCTGGGCAGCTAAGCGGCTCTGAAACAATGGCGGGGTGACGGGTGATGAGCAGGCGAACGGAGAGAACTGGCTGCTGCTCGTCTACCGGGTGCCGCCGGAGCCGACCCGGCTGCGCGCCGCCGTATGGCGCCGGATCAAGAGCCTGGGCGCGATCTACCTGCAGAGCTCGGCCGCGGCGCTGCCGGCCAGCAGCGGCGCCGAGCGCGCGCTGCGCAAGCTGCGGCGGGAGATCATCGAGATGTCCGGCACGGCGGCGCTGCTGTCCTGCCGCGTGCTCGCGGGCGAGCCGGAGGTACGCGCCGCGTTCCAGGCGGCCAGGGACGATGAGTACGGGGAGATCGTGGACCGCTGCGAGGACTTCCTCGCGCAGGTGCAGAAAGAGTACGACGCGCACCACTTCACCTACGCCGAGCTGGAGGAGAACGAGGTCGACCTGGTGAAGCTGCGCAACTGGCTGGCGCGGATCCGGGACCGGGACGTGTTCGGCGCGGCGGGCCGGGACGCGGCCGGGCAAGCCGTGGTCAGGTGTGAGAAATCCCTGGAGGAGTACGCCGCGCGCGTGTACGCCGAAGAAGCCGAAAGCCGCTGACCGCGGCGGCCCGGCGGCCGCTCACCAAGATCGATGTGCGTTTACCGACCCCCCCGTGTCGGCAATGTGCCATCGACAACCTTGAGCGGCGGGCCGGGCGGAGCGGATCCGGTCAGCGGCGGCGGGTGGCGCGCCAGAGGCTGGCGGGCAGCAGGACCACCACCACCGCCGGCATCACCCACCAGGACGGGACGGTGGTCTGGCTGACCGCGTAGGTCACGGCCAGGCCGGCCACCACCGCGACCGCGATCCGCCAGTCGTCGCCGATCACGAAGTCGTAGAGGAACGCGAGGAAGGCCCGCACTCGCCTGCCCATCTCAGCCTGCCTCCGCCGCGGGCGCGCCCCCGCGTGCGGGCGCCCGGGTGGCCTTGGCCTGGCCCCGGCGCAGCACCGCGACCAGCCCGACCGCGAACAGCGCGATCGCCGGTACCAGGACCAGCAGCGCCGCGTCCGACCCCGGCCAGTGAGCGCCCGCGCCCTCGGCGCCCCAGAACGTGCCGAACCCGGTCAGCATGATCCCGACGATGAACTTCAGCGTGTTCTCCGGCACCCGGGCCAGCGGCGCGCGCACCGCCGCGCCCGTGACCGCGACCACCACCACCGCGCAGCCGGCCGCCAGGGCCGCCAGCGGGATGTTGTGCGCGTTGCCGCCGAACGTCAGGGCGATGAACACCACCTCGAGCCCTTCCAGCAGCACCCCCTTGAAAGACAGGGTGAACGCGTACCAGTCGGGCACCGAGCCGAATCGGCGCCGCGGCGCCGCGGCCGCCTCGGCCAGTTGCGCGCGGTAGATCGCGTCCTCGTCGTGCAGCGCCTTGTACCCGCTCGCGCGCAGGATCGCCTTGCGCAGCCACTGCAGGCCGAAGATCAGCAGCAGCGCGCCCACCACCAGCCGCAGCTCGCGCAGCGGCAGCGCGGACACCGCCGGGCCGAGCGCGGCCACGATGATCGCCAGCAGCACGATCGCCGCCGTCATCCCGGTCGCGGCCGACCTCCAGTCCCTGGCCGTCCCGGCGGCCAGCACGATCGTGGTCGCTTCGACCGCCTCGACCGCGCAGGCCAGGAAGACCGCGACAAAAAGGGCACCCGAGCCACCGCCCATGTAGCCTCCTCACGCGCGGTCAGGTCCGCTCCGGCCGACCATGCTAGCAACCGGATACTCTCCGGCATTCTAACGGCTGTTAGCAGCTGGCCCTGACGGTAGTTATATGTTATGCCTAGCCCCTGTCGCGGGATCCCCGCCGTGAATCTGGTGCGTCACGGGACGTGACGAGCCCGGCATTCCAGGCGTAGCGTATGGGCCGTGGTACGCGCGGTGGGGTCGGCACTTGGCGCATCTGTCACGACACGTTTACCCATTATCGGGCCGTCCGACATTCTGCATCGGCAGGCTTCGGGCGAATACGTGCTGCGCTGGTCCCCGGCCCGCGCGACGCGAGCGAAAGGAGCCCGTTGATGAGACGGAAACTGACCGGTCCCGGCCGTATCCTCGGCCTGGGCGGCCTGGCCGTATCGATCATCACTGCCGTGACCGCATTAACCGCAGGCGGTGCCGTGTCTGCCGCACAGCACGGCAGGACACCCCCCACGCGCACGCCGATCAAGCACGTCATCGTGATCATCGGCGAGAACCACAGCTTCGACAACGTCTATGCGACCTACCAGGCGCCCAGGGGCCAGCACGTCAGGAACCTGCTGTCCGAGGGCATCATCGCCAAGAATGGCGGCCTGGGACCCAACTGGCGTAAAGCAGCGCAGCTGAAGGCCTTGAACACTAAGAAGTACGCCGTCAGCCCCAAGATCACCGGTGCTTACAAGACCCTGCCCCGACCCAACACCACGTACGTGCCCACGGGCTGCGACGGACAGAAGGGCAACGTGCCGGACAAGCGGTTCCCCGCTGACCTGGCCAACGCGCCGTACCAGATCACCAAGTACGTGCCTTACTTCGACACCCACCTGCAGTACACCGGCGGCTGCGAGTTCTACGGCGCCTTCGTCGGCGACCCGCTGCACCGCTTCTACCAGATGTACCAGCAGACGAGCCACCGCGCGAAGCTGAACGTGTGGGCGGCCAACACGGCCGGCGACGACAACGGCGCGAAGCCGCCGGCGCCTATCTTCCAGGGCGGACTGCAGATGGGCTACTACAACATGGCCAACGGCGACGCGCCCATCCTGCGCAACTTGTCTCAGCACTACGCGATCAGCGACAACTACCACCAGGCCGTCCAGGGCGGCACCGGCGCCAACCACATCGCGCTGGGCACCGGGTTCGCCGCCTCCTACCAGAACAACGCGGGCAAGGCCGTGCCGCCGCCGGCCAACGAGATCGAGAACCCCAACCCGAAGCCGGGCACGAACAACAACTACAGCCAGGACGGCTATGCCGGCGGCTCCTACTCCGAGTGCGCCGACCACAGCCAGCCGGGTGTCGGGCCGGTGTTCAGCTACCTGAACTCGCTGCCCTACAAGGTGATGAACAACTGCCAGCCCGGCCGCTACTACATCCTCAACAACTACAACGCCGGCTACAACCTAGACGGCACGGTGAACACCGCCCCGTTCACGGTCCCGCCGCAGAAGACGGACTACGTGACGATCGGAAATGCGCTGTCCGCGCGCCACATCAGCTGGGGATACTACGGCGAGGGCTACAACAACGGCCACCCGAACTTCTCCTACTGCGGCATCTGCGACCCGATGCAGTACTCGACGTCGATCATGACGAACCCCGCACTGCGCAAGAACGTGCAGCACGGGCTGCCCGCCTTCGTCCGGCAGGCCACGCACGGCACGCTGCCGGCGGTCACGTTCCTCAAGCCCGGCGACGACGACGGGCACCCCGGCTACTCCACCCTGGCCGCGTTCGAGAACTTCGCCGCCCGGGCCATCTCCGCCGTGCAGAACAACGCGAAGATGTGGAGGTCCACCGCGATCTTCGTCACCTTCGACGAGTCCGGCGGCTACTACGACTCCGGGTACATCCAGCCGGTCAGTTTCTTCGGCGACGGGCCCAGGGTCCCGATGCTCATGGTCTCGCCGTACGCGCGGCAGGACTACATCGACCACACCTACAACGACCACGTGTCGATCCTCAAGTTCATCGAGGCCAACTGGAGGCTCAGCCCGCTCACCTCCTACAGCGCGGACAACCTGCCGAACGCCACGCCAGGTGTGTACGTCCCGAGGAACCGGCCGGCCATCGGCAACCTCATGACCATGTTCAACTTCAAGGATCCCCATTTCGGGACGATCAAGCTCAAGCGCTGACCGGCGCGCCCGTACGGTCCGGGCATCCAGCCCGGACCGTACGGGCATTACCCGGTTCGCGTAGGCACTAGCATCTGATGAGTGACCACACGACTTCTGACCAGCGATGCATCCACGGCTAACGCCCAGCCTGACGCGATCATTGTCGGCATCCTGCAGGGGGCCCAAGGTCCCGAGCTGGCCCCCGGGGCCGAGCCCGTCGACGAGGCCCTCGGCGGCACCCTGCTCGCGACGGCCACCGCGCTGAGTGCCACCGGCAAGGCCGAGCAGACCACGAAGATCGCCACCGGGCCGCTGCTGGCCGCGGCGCCGGGCGCCGGACGCACGCTCGCGCCGGTGATCGTGGCCGTGGGCCTGGGCCGGCCCGCGCCCGATGACGCCCGGCCAGACGGGGGACCCGGGTTCAGCTCTGAGGCGCTGCGGCGCGCCGCTGGAGCTGCCGTCCGCGCTGCGGTGCAACAGCCAGCGAAGCCCGTTCGGAATAATGATCTTCAGCCCGGCCAGGACGGACCCGTCTGCCGAATCGCCCTGGCCCTGCCGTCCAGGGACGACGCGGAAGCCGAGGCGGTCGCGCTCGGCGGGCTGCTGGGCGGGTACGCATTCTCCCGGTATCGCACGACCGCGCCCGCGCCGCCTTCGATCGAGCTGACGCTGGCCGGCGACGGCGCGTCCGCGGCCGTCGGGCGCCGGGCCCAGTCGATCGCCGATGCGGTGACGCTGGTGCGCGACCTGGTCAACACCGGGCCCTCGGACCTGTTTCCGGCCACGCTGGCCGGCGAGGCGGAGCGGGTCGCGGCCGACCGCCGCCTCGATGTCGAGGTGCTGGACGAGAAGGCGCTGGCCGAGGGCGGGTTCGGCGGCATCCTGGCGGTCGGTCAGGGCTCGGTGCACCCGCCGCGCCTGATCCGGCTCGGCTACCGTCACCCCGGCGCAACCAAGACCGTGGTGTTCGCGGGCAAGGGCATCACGTTCGACTCCGGCGGGCTGTCGCTGAAGCCGCCCAAGTCGATGGAGCATATGAAGTCGGACATGGCCGGGGCCGCCGCCGTGCTCGGCGCGATGCAGGTCATCGCCGACCTGGCGCCGCCGGTCAACGTGATCGGGTACCTGGCCTCCGCGGAGAACATGCCGGGCGGCCACGCGCAGCGGCCGACCGACGTCATCACGATCTACGGCGGGAAGACCGTCGAGGTGCTGAACACCGACGCCGAGGGACGGCTGGTGCTGGCCGATGCCATCGCGCGGTCCGCCGCGGACTCGCCCGACCTGGTGGTGGACGTGGCCACGCTCACCGGGGCGCAGTTGGTCGCGCTCGGCCGGCGTACCGCGGGCGTCATGGCCAACGACGACGCGGTCCGGGACGGGATCGTGGCGGCCTCGCGCCGCGCGGGCGAGCCGTTCTGGCCGATGCCGCTGCCGGAGGAGCTCCGCGACGGGCTCGACTCTGACGTGGCCGACCTGGCCAACATAACCTCGGACCGCAGCGGCGGGATGCTGGTCGGCGGCCTGTTCCTGCGGGAGTTCGTATCCGCGGGGACCCGCTGGGCGCATCTGGACATCGCCGGGCCCGCCTTCAATGAAGAGAAGGCCTACGGGTATACACCGAAGGGCGGGACCGGGGCCGCCATGCGGACCCTGGTCCAGATCGCGATAGATGTGGCGGACGGGCTGCTGTAGCCCGGAGAGGCATAACGACAAGGAGCGTTCGGTGGCGGAAGCGAGCAGGCCCTACGACATCGTGGTGCTCGGCGGCGGGAGCGGGGGCTACGCCTGCGCGCTGCGAGCGGCCGAGCTCGGCATGCGCGTGGCGCTCATCGAGAGGGACCGGGTCGGCGGTACCTGCCTGCACCGGGGGTGCATCCCGACCAAGGCCCTCCTGCACGCGGCCGAGATCGCCGACCAGTCCAAGGAAAGCGCGACCTTCGGCATCAGGACCAGCTACGACGGCGTGGACATGCCGGGGCTGCACTCCTACAAGAACGGCGTCGTGGACCGGCTCTGGAAGGGCCTGCAGTCCACGATCGCCAGCCGGAAGATCGAGACCATCATCGGCGACGGCCGCCTGGTCTCCCCCACCAAGGTCGCCGTCGGCGACGACATCTACGAGGGCCGGCACATCGTGCTGGCCACCGGGTCGCAGCCGCGCAGCCTGCCCGGGCTCGAGATCGACGGCTACCGGGTGATCACCAGTGACGACGCGCTGACCCTGGACCGGGTGCCGGGCTCGGTGGTCATCCTCGGCGGCGGGGTCATCGGGGTGGAGTTCGCCAGCATCTGGCGGTCCTTCGGCGCCGAGGTCACGATCGTCGAGATGCTGCCGCACCTGCTGCCGACCGAAGAGGAGTCCAGCTCACGGCAGCTGGAGCGCGCCTTCAGGAAGCGCGGCATCGGGTCCGAGCTCGGCGCGAAATTCGAGAGCGTCAAGGACACCGGCGGCGGCGTCACCGTGTCGCTGGAAGGCGGCAAGACGCTGGACGCCGAACTGCTGCTGGTCGCGGTGGGCCGCGGGCCGGTCTCGGCCGGGCTCGGCTACGAGGAAGCCGGGGTGACCGTCGAGCGCGGGTTCGTCGTCGTGGACGAGTACTGCCGCACCGGCGTGCCCACGATCTCCGCGGTCGGCGACCTCAGGCCCGGCCTGCAGCTGGCCCACGTCGGGTTCGCCGAGGGCATCCTGGTCGCCGAGCGGGCCGGCGGGCTTAACGTGACGCCCATCGACTACGACGGCGTGCCCCGGATCACCTACAGCCACCCGGAGGTGGCCTCGGTCGGCATCACGTCGGCCATTGCGGCCGAGCGGGGGATCGAGACGGTGGAGCTGAACTACCCGGTCGGGGGGAACGGGAAGAGCGTGATCCTGCAGACCCAGGGCGCGGCCAAGGTCATCGCCACCGCGCCCGCCGACGGCGGCGGGCAGCCCGGACCGGTGCTCGGCATCCACCTGGTCGGCGCACGGGTGGGTGAGCTGATCGCCGAAGGCCAGCTGATCTACAACTGGGAGGCGGTGCCGGCCGACGTGGCACAGCTGATCCACCCCCACCCCACCCAGTCGGAGATGATCGGCGAGGCGCATCTCGCGCTGGCGGGCAAGCCGCTGCACTTCCACGGGTGAGCGTCGCGCAGCCAAGACACGGCCACTGTTAAGACACGCCAACCTAAGACACGCCAACCTAAGACGCAGTAAGCGCCGACAGCAGAGGAGTCGGGAAATCCATGTCGGTCTCGGTATCCATGCCCCAGCTCGGGGAGAGCGTCACTGAGGGCACCGTCACGCGCTGGCTCAAGAAGGAGGGCGAGCGGGTGGAGAGGGACGAGCCGCTGCTCGAGATCTCCACCGACAAGGTCGACACGGAGATTCCGTCTCCTGCCGCCGGCATCCTGCGCGGTATCGCGGTGGCCGAGGACGAGACGGTCGCGGTCGGCGCCGAGCTTGCCCTGATCGATGAGGACGAGGGCGCCGGACAGCCCGGGGCGGCTCCGGCCCAGGCCGGGCCGGCCGACGGCGGTCCGGACTCGGGCCCGGGTGCCCCCGGCGGGCCCGCTGCCGGCGGGCCCGTCCCCGGCGGGGCAGGCGAGCCGGTCCAGGCTCCCGCGGCGCAGGCTCCCGAGGCCCGGGAACCGGCTGCCGCGGCCCAGTCCGCCGCGCCGACGCCCGCTCCACCTGCTCCCGCGCCGTCCGCTCCGGCTCCGGCTGCTCCGGCTCCCAGCGCTGCGGCCCCCGCGGAGCCGGCGCCGGCTGCCCAGCCGCAGGCGGAGCGGGAGCACGTGCCGCCGCCGGCCTCCCAGTTCCAGGGACCGCCGGTATCCGCGCCATCCCAGCCGCCTGGATCCCAGACCGCGCCGTACCAGGAAGCCCCCGCGGCTCCCCCGCCGTCGTCCGGCCCGGCTGCGCAGCCTGCGGCGCAGGCACCGCCGTCCGGGCTGCCATCGGCCCCGGCGGCCCCGGCGGCCGACGGCCGGGCCGTGGACGCCGGAGCGCCTCCGCTCCCGATCGGCCCCGATGGGCCTTACGTCACGCCGCTGGTGCGCAAGCTGGCCGCGGAGCACGGCGTCGACCTGGCCCAGGTGTCCGGCACCGGCGTCGGCGGCCGGATCCGCAAGCAGGATGTGCTCGACGCCGCCCAGGCGCACCGTGACGCCGGGACGGCCCGGGCGCAGCAGGCGCCGACGGCCGCACCCGCCGCGCCGGGTGTGCCTGCCGCTCAGCCTGCCGCGGCCGCGACCCGCCCGGATGTCGTGCCCTCCACGCTGCGCGGCACCACTGAGCACATGTCACGGCTACGCCAGGTCATCGCCCAGCGGATGGTGGAGTCGCTGCAGACTTCGGCGCAGCTCACCACCGTGGTCGAGGCCGACGTGACCGACATTGCGCGGTTGCGGGAGCAGGCCAAGGCCGAATTCGAGGCGCGCGAGGGCGTGCGGCTGAGCTTCCTGCCGTTCTTCGCGCTGGCCGCGCTCGAGGCGCTGAAGGTCCACCCGAAGCTCAACGCCGTGCTCGACGCGCAGACCGCCGAGATCACCTACCACGATGCCGAGCACCTCGGCGTCGCGGTGGACACCGAGCGCGGGCTGCTCGTCCCGGTGATCCGCAACGCGGGCGACCTGAACATCGGCGGCCTGGCCCGCAAGATCGCCGACCTGGCCCAGCGGACCCGGGACGGGCAGGTGAGCCCGGACGAGCTGGCCGGCGGGACGTTCACGCTGACCAACACGGGCAGCCGGGGCGCGCTGTTCGACACGCCGATCATCAACCAGCCGCAGGTGGCCATCCTGGGCACCGGCACGGTGGTCAAGCGGCCCGTCGTCGTCGAGGATCCGAAGCTCGGCGAGCTCATCGCGGTGCGCTCGGTCGTCTACCTGGCCCTGACCTATGACCACCGGCTGATCGACGGAGCGGACGCCGCTCGGTTCCTCGCCACCGTGAAGAACCGCCTCGAGGAGGGTGCGTTCGAGTCCGAGCTCGGCCTGTAGCGCGCCGCGCTGACACCGGGAGGGCCGCTGCCCGGCCGCCGGATGCCTGGCCCGGCCGACCCGCACCAGGGAGGTGATCGGAACGAGAGTCGCGATCACGGGCTCGTCGGGTTTGATCGGCACCGCGCTCGCGGCCAGCCTGCGCGGCGACGGGCACCAGGTGACCCGGCTGGTCCGCCGTGCGGCGGCGCCGGGGGGTGGCGCCGACCCGGGGTCGCAGGCGGACGACGCCGCGGCGCCGGGTGATGCCGTGTCGGCCTGGGACCCCGACTCGGTGGACGGCGGGCTCGACCCGCGGGCCTTCACCGACGTCGCGGCCGTGGTCCACCTGGCCGGCGCGGGGATCGGAGACCGGCGCTGGACGGCGGCGCGCAAAGCCGAGATCAGGAACAGCCGGGTTCGCGGGACCAGGGCGCTCGCCACCGGGCTGGCCGGGCTGGACAAGCCGCCGCCCACGCTGCTGTGCGGATCGGCCATCGGCTGGTATGGGGACACCCACGGCCGGGCGGCGGACGAGTCCGCGCCGCCGGGCGCGGGATTCCTGGCCGACCTCGTCAGGGACTGGGAGCAGGCGGCGGACCCGGCGCGGGCCGCGGGGGTCAGGACCGCGCACCTGCGCACCGGCCTCGTCCTTTCCGCACGCGGCGGCACGCTGGGCAGGCTGGAGCCCATCTTCAAGCTCGGATTCGGCATACCGCTCGGGTCCGGCGGCCAGTACATGAGCTGGATCTCGCTCGCCGACGAGATCGGGGCGATGCGCTTCCTGCTCGACCGGCCGGACGTCGCGGGCCCGCTGAACCTGACCGCGCCTCATCCGGTGACGAACTCCGAGTTCACCGAGGCTCTGAACGCGGCGCTCGGCCGCCCGGCCGTGCTCGGGCTGCCGGTACCCGGGCTGCGCTTGCCGGGTTCGGTGCTGCACGTGCCCGCCCCGGCGCTGCGGGTGGCGCTCGGCGAGATGTCGGGCGAGCTGCTGGCCAGTGCCCAGGTGCTCCCCCGTCGCCTGCTCGAGGCCGGGTACGCCTTCCAGCACCCCGACATCACCTCCGCACTCGCCTACGCCCTCCCCTGACCCGGTCACCCAGCCCTACCCGCTCCCGATATCGCCCCGCACCCACCCCGTACCCCATGCCCGGGCGCCCGCGAGGCGCGCGTCGTGCCCGGAGCCCGGCGGGGTTGACATATAAATAAAAACTTACGTATTATCAGGACATGCCCCGTCGGCCGGGACGACCGAGGAGGCAGCAGGCTCCGGCTCACGACCCGTTGCGGCCAACCGACAGGTTCGCAGCACTGGCCGATCCGACCAGGCGGCACTTGCTCGAACGGCTGGCTGCCGGGGACCGTGCGGTCTCCGAGCTCACCTCTGACCTGGATATGAGCCAGGCAGCGGTCTCGCAGCACCTGCGGGTGCTGCGCGAGGCAGGCCTGGTCACGGCCAGGAAGGAAGGGCGGCGCCGCTACTACCAGCTCCGCCCGGCCGGGCTGACGGAGCTGCGCGACTGGCTCGACGAGCTGGAGCGGTTCTGGCAGGAACGGCTCACGGCTCTCGGCGACTACCTCGGAGGGTCTTCGTGAACTTCCGGGAGGCATGGTGAAGGCCGACATCGATCTCACGGTCACCTACCCGCACCCGATCGACCGGGTCTGGGCGGCGCTGACCTCCTCCGAAGCGCTCGCCGCCTGGCTGATGCCGAACGATTTTCAGCCCGTCGTCGGGCACCGCTTCACGTTCCAGACCAAGCCCGCCCCCGGATTCGACGGCATCGTGCGCTGCCAGGTGCTGGAACTCGAGCCGCCGCGCCGGATTGTCTGGTCCTGGGCCGCGAGCAAGATCGACACGACCGTGACCTTCACCCTCGAGCCCGCCGGAGAGCAGCTGACCAGGCTGCGCATGCACCAGGTCGGCTTCGCTGGCCTCGGCGCGCAGATCACCCGGCGGATCCTGGCCAGCGGGTGGCCGGGCATCTTGCGCGAACGGCTGGCCGCCCGCCTGGACAGCGCGGCCGGGCTCGGCACCCGGCCCGCTCCCGATCAGGGCGCCGGGGGCTGGCGGGCCTATCTAACCGTCTTCCGCGGCTGGCGGCAGACCCCTTCGAAGTGAGGAGCACGATATGGCACTGAACAACCTGGAAGTCGTCTCGGTCCCGGTCAGCGACCAGGATCGCGCCAAGCGCTTCTACGCCGACCAGCTCGGCTTCACGGTCGTGATGGACGGCACGTTCGGCGAGGACATGCGCTGGGTCATGCTGCAGCCGCCCGGCAGCAGGACGAGGATCACGCTCGTCAACTGGTTCGACACGATGCCGGCCGGGTCGCTCAGGGGCGCCGTGCTCGGCTGCGATGACCTGGAGGAGACGCTCGCCGAACTGGACGCGCGCGGCGTGAGCTTCCATGAGGAGAAGATCGAGGAAGCGCCGTGGGGCAGGTGGAAGACCTTCGATGACCCGGACGGGAACGGCTGGATCGTGCAGCAGAACAACCCCGACTTCGGCTGACCCGGCGCCGCCGGGGTGCCCTTAGGCGGCCGGCTCCCGGTCGCCAGCAGCCGCGGCGGCCCGGCCGCGCCCGGCTACCCCGCCCGGCTCCACCTGGCCGGATCCTGCCGGGCCAGACGCGGTGCCGCCCGAGTCTGAGCCCCCGTCGAGACAGGAGGTGTCGTCTCGCGCGCCGAGCCTCGGACCGAGGAGGGCAACCTGCCACAGCGGCGGCACCGGCCCGGTGGCTCCCTCCAGGGCCATCTCGGTCGCTAT